>Ga0255342_1000531_pt1 | contig 64118 bp, 61 predicted proteins | sample wastewater_treat_3_FD_192416 | JGI IMG/M metagenome (GOLD analysis project Ga0255342, IMG submission 192416) | Wastewater microbial communities from Lulu Island WWTP, Vancouver, Canada - plant14 | ecosystem: Engineered > WWTP > Wastewater > Unclassified | place: Canada: Vancouver, British...
TGCCAATTGCTGCCAACGACAAAGCAGCCTGCACAAATTGCACAGACTGCTTTTGGTTACTACATAGATTATTTTTGTTTTTTGCGCTGTCTACTTGACAGGGGGCGGGTCATAACACTCAGGGGCAAACTCTTTTATGATCAGCTTTTTCGTTTACAGTGAAGATATCTTGTGGAGGAGGAACTCCTGAATCTTCAGAGCATCATTGGAGGTAAGTCCCACCGTTGAATCGTCAACGTCACCGTTGAGCTTACCCTGCTCGCTGATAGTGTACTTGTTGGGATTTGCAAGACTCTGCATGATGAGGATAGCGTCTGCCAGCTCCACCGTGCCATCACAGTTGGTATCGCCTGCTGTACGGGCAACGGGAGGAAGAGTAGTCGTCGTTGTGGTTGTAGTTGTTGTAGTTGTCGTGGTAGTAGTAGTCGTAGTTGTTACCACGGGAGTCTCTGCTACAAATGCCGTGTAGTTCATGCAGGCACCGCTCATGCCGTTGGTGCCGAGGGTAAGTGTCTCCCCTGCCTTGATCTCCTTTGCGTAAACATCAAAGGGTCTGACAGCTTCGCTGTCGTTTATCTCTACAACATCGCCTGTTTTTGTGAAGCTTCCAAGCCATGATGGAGGAGTTGTGACTCTCTCGTCAAGTGCCACATATACCGTGATGTCCTTTGCAGCTGTTATAACCGCAAGGTCGGAGTCTGTGTTCTTGGAGTTGCAGGCTGTGATGATATGCTCGCCGCCACTGATTGCAGCAGGAACAGATGCGATAACGTGCTCGCGATCGCCGAATGCCCTGTCGCCTACGCCGAAGCTCTCTGCGATGGACCACTGTGCGCCGTAGCTTGCGTCCTTGATATCGAGGCGGGCGATAAGTGCGCTCTTTATGAGCTGGTCAATGACAACAGGCTCGCCGCCCTGTGATACTGAGCCTGCGTTGTATGCCTTGTTCTGCATACGTCCTGCGTAAGCTGTTACCTCAGCCTTTGCAGCGTCTGCGGACTGAACATTGTAGCTTCCGTATATCTTTGATGAGTCGGTATCGAAGTTGTCGTAACCGTCACCGCCTGATTTCAGGTTGTTGATGTAAGCTTTGTCAGTGCGGGAGTTAACTATCTGGTAAGCCAGACCGCTGCCCATATTGCAGCCGTCGAACTTGTCACCGTAGGACTTGATAGTTCCCGAATAAGCATCGCTGCCCATATTTACTGCGTCCAGAGGCAGATAGGTATTCTGGTAGTAATTCGCCTCGGAGAACACCTTTGAATTATAGGAAGCGCCTATTCCGTACTGCTTGTTGTTATAGAAGTAGTTGTTGTAGCTGTGGATATGTGCGTTTCTCGCACGGGGATTACGGGACTCGGTATTGTTGAACCAGTTGTGGTGGTAGGTTATCCAGTCCTGCATATGGCTTGTTCCGCCGCCTACAAGAGAGGTCTTGTGGCAGTCCTGGAATACATTGTACGAAACAGTAATGTACTCCGACCACTTTATATCCAGTGAGCCGTCACCGTCAGCCTTGTCGGCGTCAACGGTGCCGTTGCCTGCATAGGCATTGTAGCCCTTTTCGATAGTGTTGTTGTGTATCCACATATGCAGGGACTTGTTATCAGAGCTTCCCGACATGGACACGCCGTCATCGGGGTAGTTTCCCAGCCACAGGTTGCGGACCTCACAGCCCTTGCTGCGCTTCATCTCGAAGCCCCACTGCTTGAGGTCGGCATCATAGCCGATACCCTCGATAGTTACGTTCTCCGCATTCTGGAGATAGAGCATGGATGAACCGTCGTTCTGCTTGCCGTCGTTAGCCTTTGCCCCCGAGGGAACGTCAATGCCGCCGATGAAACGGAATACCACGTTCTTGGGCTTTCCGCTGTAGAAGATATTGTAAAGACCCGTCTGACCGCCGTAGGTTATGGAGTCCTTATTGGAGTTGGTGACGTAGATAACAGTTGCTCCCGACCTGAGAGTACCGTCGCTGTTATAAGCGCCCACGCCGTCTGAGGTGTTCCAGTGAGCATAGCCGCTGCGGTCGAATGCCATTGTCTTGACTGTGCAGGAAGCTGAGCCGTTGGAGCCTGTCAGGCTGATATTATACTCGGTATTGCCCTTGAGTCCGGGGATATCGACTCTTGTACCGCGGATAAGCTGCGAGTCCACTGCGGTATAGTCTGAGCTGCCTGCCTGAGCATAGCTCACCTTGACATTATTGCCCAGCTTGGAGCTGTCGAACTCCACGAAGGCTTCCTCGAACCAGCCGCTGCAGAGCTTTATAGCTCCGTCCACATTGCCCGATGGCTGCTGGGGCTGCTGACTGCTGCCGGAGCCGTCAAGGAATGTGGGAGTCCAGTTGTTGAGGTAGTTCTTGATGTTGATGTTTGCAGCGTCGCTGTCGGAGACAGTATGTCCCTTGCGCTGTGAGAGGTCCACCTTCTGACCGTTTGTGAGCTTTGTGCCGTTCTCCTTGAAGCCGTCAACGGTCTCGGGCTGAACGCCGCTCATTGAATACCAGCCTGCTGCGGTTATCATATTGCTGTTCTGGAGAGTGGTGTTCACGAACAGCACCTTTGCGCTCTGTGCCCAAGGTCTTCCCAGATAGCCTGCAGCTACCGTAAGGTCGGGATTAGCAGTAACCTTGCAGTCCTTGAAAAGATAGCCTGTGTAGGGGCTTCCCTGCTCTCTTGCAGCGGTGATGTAGCCGCCTACCGAGCCGCTGCTGTAGCCCTTCCAGCGGAGCTCGCAGTTATCGAAAACAGCGTTGCTTCCGCCGAAGATGTAGTCTGTCTGACCTTCAATGAGGCAGTTCTTGTAGTACTGAGGAGAGCCGCCTGTGTAGAGAGTATCCTGACTTGACAGGAACTTGCAGTTCAGGAACTCGGCATATCCCGTATCCACGGAGAGAGCTGCCGCGCGCTCGGTATAAGCCTTTGACTTTACATCAACGCCGTTGGTACGCTGTACCTTGAGAGTCTCGTTGGTACACTCAACGCCGTCTGCCAGCTCATCCTGAGTGATGTAGCGGTTGAAGGAATTCTCGAAGACGATGTTCTCTGCCTTGAAATATGTAGCCTTTGGCCAGAGCTGCACAGTAGCGCCCCAGCGGTAGTTTGAAACATTCTTGCCGCTCTTTGAAGCTGCAAGATTGCCGTCGTAATAGCCCTTGGAGTTGGCGCTGTAGTACTTATAGCCGATACCGTAGTACCATGTGAGTATAACGTCGCCCTTTGAGGGCTCGTCGTTAACGAATGAGATGTAGGGCGTCTGTACGATGACCTGCTGACGGTAGGTACCGGGAGCGATGTGAATGGTCACGCGGTTCTGCTCCGATGAGGGGTTAAGGCTTGCAGCCATGTCAACAGCCGCCTGAACTGTTGAGAAATTGTTGCTTCTGCCCGAATAGCCCACATAGAGGTCGGTGCCTGCCGCAGCAGCTCTGAATGTCGGGAACACCGACAAAGCTGCCAGAAGGACCGCAAGGGCAGAGACAAAAGCGAGAAGCTGCAAGGTTAGCTTTTCTGTTCTGCTTTTCATGTTTTTACTCCTTTTCAATACGCCGCAGTCCGCTGCCTAAGGCGGAGCTGCCGAAAAATCGCGGTGTAACACCTCGAAAGCCCACAGGGAAAGAGCATCCTCGGAATATACACCTATACACCATAATTATATCATGCTTTTCCGTATTTGTAAATATCTTCTTATAATTTGCGACAATATTTGTGGAATTATACAATGGTAGTTTCTCCCCTTTGGCTATATTTCAGAAATACGCTCATCATTTAATTCACGGCTTAAAATAGCGGAATAAAAAGGTTTTCGCGGCAGTTATTGACAATGTTCACCAAAATGGTATAATTATAATGGAGTATTATTTCTGTAATAACAACTATGGAGGAGAACTTATGAAATTTGACAGCACAGAACAGTGGAAAAGCAAGGTCAAGCGCGTCATTATCTCTCAGGATGAGATACGCGCCCGTCTGAAGGATGCAGGAGCCTACATCGACTCGATATATGACGGCTCGCCAATACTGCTGGTGAGCATACTCAAAGGAGCATTTGTCTTTATGGCGGACCTGTGCCGCGAGGTAACAGTCCCCTGCGAGATAGAGTTTATGGCGGCAAAGAGCTATTTCGAGGGCACTCAGTCCTCGGGACACGTTGAGATCACCATGGACCTCAAGCACGACATCAGCGATTATCACGTCATCATCGTGGAGGACATCATCGACACGGGACGCACCCTCAACGAGATACTCAAGATACTGAGAGTCAGAGAGCCCCGCTCCCTGAGAGTCATCACCCTTCTGGACAAGCCTGACCGCCGTGTGGTGGAGCTGAATGCGGACCTTTCACTTTTCACCATCCCCGATTACTTTGTTATCGGCTACGGTCTGGACTACGGCGAATTCTACAGAAATCTTCCATATATAGCTGAATTTGAAGAATGAGGTGCAGAAAATGTTTGAGAAGATATTCAAGCTTAAAGAACGCAATACCAATGTAAAAACCGAAATAGCCGCAGGTCTCACCACTTTCATGACCACGGCTTACATCCTCGCTGTAAACCCGAATGTGCTCTCCTCAACGGGCATGGACCCGACTGCGGTGCTCCTTGCTACTTGCATAGCCTCATTTATAGGAACTGCCTGCATGGCGTTCATGGCAAATCTCCCCTTTGCCCTCTCCGCAGGAATGGGACTCAACGCCTACATGGCGTATACCGTCTGCGGAAACCTCGGCTACTCGTGGCAGGTCGCTCTGCTGGCCGTATTCATCGAGGGTATCATCTTCATAATCCTGTCGCTGACAAAGGTCAGAGAAGCCATTTTCGACTCTATACCCCTTTCTCTGAAACGAGCGGTATCCGTTGGTATCGGTCTGTTTATCGCATTCATCGGACTCCAGAATGCAGGACTTGCCGTTGACTCGGCTACCCTTGTACAGCTCACCAACTTCCGCGAAAATATCCATACCACAGGTATTTGTGCTATCCTTGCCGTTGTGGGACTTCTCATCACGTCCATCCTCTACATCAAGAAGATAAAGGGCTCTATCCTCATCGGTATCTTCGCTACATGGATACTGGGCATAATCTGTGAGCTGACGGGCATATACGTTCCCGATCCCGATGCAGGAGTGTTCACACTTATCCCCTCATTCCACATGACCGACTTCTCAAAGCTGGGCGACACCTTCGGACAGTGCTTCAATGTTGACTTCGACGCAGTGGGTATATTCAACTTCATCGTGGTCATATTCTCATTCCTGTTCGTTGACCTCTTTGACACCCTCGGCACTCTCATTGGCGTCAGCACCAAGGCAGGACTCCTCGACAAGGAGGGCAAGCTCCCTGCAATCAGACCCGCTCTCATGGCAGACGCCGTAGCTACCACAGCAGGAGCTGTTCTGGGAACCTCAACAACCACCACATTCGTTGAGTCCTCGGCAGGAGCTGCCGCAGGCGGAAGAACAGGTCTCACTGCTCTCACCACCGCAGTTCTCTTCCTGATATCGATGCTGCTGGCACCTATATTCATTGCTATCCCTGCATTTGCAACAGCACCTGCACTGATACTTGTAGGCTTCCTCATGTTCAGCACGGTCTCAGAGATAAAGGTGGACGAGAAGAACTACACCTCTGCTATCCCCGCATATCTCTGCGTTATAGCAATGCCTCTGTTCTACAGCATATCCGAGGGTATCTCCATCGGTGTAATCTCATATGTTGTCATCAATCTGGTATGCGGTAAGCGCAAGGATATCAATCCAATTATGTACATTCTTGCAGTATTGTTCATTCTGAAGTACATCTTCCTCTAAGGAACAAGCATCACATATAAGTAATGCCCCGAAGCATTTCAAAGTGCTTCGGGGCATTTTGTTTATTAATGTTACTGAGATAAATCAGAATTTAGCTTTGCTAAATTTTGATTTGAGTTTAGAGTTGAAAGTTGTGGAGTCGCCTGCGGCGACAATATTTAAACATTGTGAGCGAAGCGAACACATTAACTCTCAACTCTCAACTTTCAACTATCAACTTAGCGCATACGCACTAAATTCCGCTTTTTATAATTCGTGGTAGTATGGGCAGATATTCTCGTAGCTGCCGTCCTTCATGCGAAAGCCCTTTGGTATGGTGCCAAGCTGCACAAAGCCAAGGCGCTCATAAAGGTGACGGGCATGGATATTGCTCTCCACCACGGCATTGAACTGCAAAACACCGAAGCCGTGAAGCTTCGCCTGCTCAAGGCAGTCAAGCACCAGCTTCTCGCCGATATGGAGACCTCTGCTCTCACTGCTGACCGCATAGCTGGCATTGCAGATATGTCCGCAGCGCCCCACGTTATTGGGGTGGAGTATATAAAGTCCCAGAACCTTTCCGTCAAGTCTTGCAACTCCGCAGTATGTCTGGGCGGCAAAGAACTCCCGTCCGCTGGTCTCGTCAAGAAGCTCCTCCTGAGGAAAGGCAATGCCCTCCTCAACTACCTCATTCCATATCCTTATCATGTCCGCAAGGTCGGCGGAGCTGTATTTTTCAACGCTTAAATCCATTTTTGAACTCCTTTTTCACGATGAGAAGCTCCTCTTTTTCCACACAGCGGCGTCCCTCAAAGCCCAGTCTGACGATATAGGGCATAAAGTCGATAAGACGCAGAAAGCCCTCCAGCCCGAAGCTGTTGTCGTAGTAGTGGAGGATAGTGCTGAGTGCAGTGCCATGTGTGCCGAGGATAATGCTCTGACCCTCATGGCTGTCGAGGATATCGTTTACCGCGGCGATATTCCTGTCCATAACGGACTGAAGGCACTCGCCGTCGCTCTCGGAAAAGCTCAGGTCAGCCCAGCGTCTGCGGAACATATCCATGTTGTTGCTGTCCCTGCCGTTCATTCTCTCGCGAAGCCTTTCGTCGGTGTCGATAGTGAGCCCGTGCTCCTCCGCAGCCTGCTTTATGGTGTCATAGCTGCGCTTGTAGGGGCTTGAAATGGCGTAGTCAAGGTGTATGTCCTTCATGGTGCGGACTACCTCGGCGGTGTCGCGAAGTCCTTCCTCCGTAAGAGGACGGACAGCTGTATCAGCGCAGGTATACTGCGGCTGTGCGTGGCGCACAAAGTATATATTGGTCATTAAAGTCTCTCCCTGAAGTCGGAATAGCCGAAGCTGCGAAGCTCCTCAAAGCTGCCGTCCTTTTTCAGCAGCAGTATGTGGGGCAGCGGCATACCGTTGAAGGTATTGTTCTTCACCATGGAGTATATCGCCATGTCGCCGAACACCAGCCTGTCGCCGATATGGAGCTCCTGGTCGAAGGAGTACTCCCCTATTACGTCGCCTGCAAGGCAGGTCTGTGAGCCGAGGCGATAGCTGAACTGCTTCTCGCCGCTCTCTCCCGAGCCCACAAGGGGCGGACGGTATGGCATTTCCAGTACATCGGGCATATGGCAGGCAGCAGAGGTGTCCAGTATAGCGATGGGCATATCATTTTTAGTAATGTCCAGCACCTCGGTGACAAGCCAGCCTGCATTGAGGGCGATAGCCTCTCCGGGCTCCAGAAAGACCTCCAGCCCGTATTTCTCCTGCATACGGCGGATACACTTCTCCAGCCTCGGTATATCGTAGTCGGCACGGGTGATATGATGACCGCCGCCGAAGTTTATCCACTCCATTTTCGGGAGTATGTCCCCGAACCTCTCCTCGATGGCGTCGAGAGTGGTCTCAAGGTCATCGGAGTTCTGCTCGCAGAGAGTGTGAAAATGCAGACCCGTAACGCCCTCAAGGTCGTCCTCGCGGAAGTTCTCCCGTGTGATACCCAGTCTTGATTTAGGTGAGCAGGGGTCGTATATCTCGTGCCCCTCCTGAGTGGAGCACTGTGGGTTTATGCGGAGACCTATCTTCTTTCCTGCGGCAAGTACACGGTCGCGGTACCTGTCAAGCTGAGTGAAGGAGTTGAAGATGATATGACCGCAGTATGAGATTATCTCGTCTATCTCGCTCTCGCGGTAAGCGGCGGAAAAGACGTGGTTTTCCTTTCCCATCTCCTCAAAGCCCAGCCTTGCCTCATAGAGACCGCTGCAAGCCGTTCCCGAGAGGTACTCCCCGATAAGGGGATAGAGATGATAGCAGGAAAAAGCCTTCTGAGCAAGGAGTATCTTTGCGCCTGTGCGCTGTGAAACTCCGCGGAGTATCTCCAGATTACGGATAAGCGCCGACTCATCCACTATATAGCAGGGAGTCGGCACTTTGTTAACATCAAACATTTTACTTTACGTCTGCAAGGAAGTCGTTCATTGTTATCTGAACTCTGGGCGAACCATCCTCGGCAGGGTCAAGCATCTGGACCTTTTCCATTACGATGGGAGAGTTAGGTGCAGATACAGCTCCGTCGCCGCCCATTGAACGGGGAACCTTGAGGAAGTCATCAACTACATCCATGCCTTCAGTTACCTTGCCGAATGCAGCATACTGACCGTCAAGGAAGGTGCAGTCATCTGAATAGCAGATAAAGAACTGGCTTGATGCGCTGTCGGGGTCCTGACTTCTTGCCATTGAGATAACTCCGCGTGTATGTGAGAGCGGATTTTCAACGCCGTTGGCAGAAAACTCACCCTTGATGTTCTCGTCGCTTCCGCCCATGCCTGTTCCGAGGGGGTCGCCGCCCTGAGCCATGAAGTCGTCAACTACACGGTGGAATGTAAGACCGTCATAGAAGCCGCTTCTTACCAGCTTTTCAAAATTCTCGCAGGTAATGGGAGCTGCCTTTGTGTCGAGTTCGATAACGATGGTCTTGCCCGATGCCGATGCTGATGCAACAGTAGTTGCCTCAGTCTTTTCGCTGGTGCTTGTTGCAGCGTCCTTGCCGCATCCTACCAGCATGAGCATTGTTGTTGCAACAGCAACAGCTGCTGTCTTTTTTAAAGCCTTGAAAAAATTCATATTTTTTCCTCCTGTTTTCTATTCTTTGCCGACAAAAGCCAGCTTTCTGATTATTTTAATCCTTGTAAGTGAAAATCCGATGACAGCTCCGAAAAAATTCAGTATAAAGTCATCGATGTCGCAGCTTCCGCGCATTGTGAGAAACTGCAAAAGCTCCACGCAGATGATGACAGCCGCCGCAGTAAGAGCAAATACACGAAATCTGCGCTGCTTTTTCCATATGGCAGGGAAAAATATCCCCGCAGGGAGCATGACTGCCAGATTGCCCCAGATATTCACAAAGGACAGGTCACCGTAGACCTCATCCTTGTCGCGGAGATATCCTGCGAACTCCGCAATGGTCCTGAATGGGACAAAATTTGTATTATAGCGGAAATACTCACTGTATGTGAGGTAGTCCCACATACTTCTCCTCATGAAAAAGAGCAGATAGAGAGCGGCGATGACATAAACTCCGAAAAGTATATATATCGCCGCTCTGCCGAAATGGTCGAGTTTTTTCCCCATCAGTCAACGAGCACGGGATCGAAGTCCTCCTCCCACGGGAGTCCCCACTTGTTGAGAGCATCCATGAAAGGAGCGGGATCGAACTCCTCGATGTTGTAGACACCTGCCTTCTTCCATGTGCCTGTCATTATCATCATAGCGCCGATCATAGCGGGAACGCCTGTGGTGTAGGAGATAGCCTGTGAGCCGACTTCCTTGTAGCACTCCTGATGGTCGCAGATGTTGTAGAGGTAGTAATTCTTGTCCTTGCCGTCCTTCTTTCCGCGGAAGATACAGCCGATGTTGGTCTTGCCCACTGTTCTCGGACCCAGCGAAGCAGGATCGGGAAGAACTGCCTTCAGGAACTGGAGCGGAACTATCTCCCTGCCCTCATACATGATGGGCTCGATAGATGTCATGCCCACGTTCTCAAGGCACTTGAGATGTGTGAGATAGCTCTGACCGAATGTCATGAAGAAGCGTATGCGCTTGATGCCCTTGATGTTAAGTGCAAGGGACTCAAGCTCCTCGTGGTGGAGAAGATACATATCCTTCTCGCCCACGCCCTTGAAGTTGTAAACGCGCTTTATCTCCATGGGCTCTGTCTCAACCCACTTGCCGTCCTCGATGTAGCTTCCCTTAGCGGAAACCTCGCGGATGTTGATCTCGGGGTTGAAGTTTGTGGCAAAGGGATAGCCGTGGTCGCCGCCGTTGCAGTCAAGGATATCGATATAGTTTATCTCGTCGAACTCATGCTTCATGGCATAAGCCGAGAAAACGCCTGTTACACCGGGGTCAAAGCCGCTTCCCAGCAGAGCTGTTATGCCTGCCTGCTCGAACTTCTCGCGGTAAGCCCACTGCCACTTATACTCGAACTTCGCTGTGTCAAGGGGTTCATAGTTTGCAGCGTCTACATAGTGTGTCTTTGTAGCCAGACAAGCGTCCATGATGGTGAGGTCCTGATAAGGGAGCGCCAGATTGAGCACTACATCGGGCTTGTAGCTGTTGATAAGAGCGACAAGCTCGTCAACATTGTCAGCGTTTACCTGAGCGGTCTCGATGACAGTCTTTGTAGTGGGCTGGAGCTTCTCCTTCAGCGCGTCACACTTTGATTTTGTTCGGCTGGCGATCATTATGCCCTCAAATACCTCACTGTTCTGGCAGCACTTGTGGATGGCAACGGAAGCAACTCCTCCGCAGCCGATGATCATACATTTTCCCATTTTTTATTCCTCCGTATCTTTAATATATTATTGTCCTTTTTTATATGACAGATAGAATCCAATCATTATCAATGCGCTTGAAGCCGTGAAGCACACAATGGTTATGACCTTGTGTATGGTCTCCCTGGGGAACCATATTCTATCGGGCTTGTTGGGGTCTATGAAGAGCGTGACCTGCTGTCCCTCGCTGAGTTTTACAAACCAGGAGCTGAAATTGCTTTTTACTCTGTAGTCCACACCTTCATACCTGTATGTGAAGACGGGATAATAAGTGCGCCCTGAGTCAGAGTCAGTATTGGGTATCAGCTCTGCAACTGTCGCCTCTACCTCTTCGCTGCACTTCAGTCTCTTGATTATCATACCGAGAAGATACAGCACTCCAATTACAACAAATGCTCCCATTATGATAACAGCAACCATCAGATTCACAGCTTTTCGCCCCCTTGTCAGTTAAGCTATATATCCAAAGACTCATTCAGTTTTATGATAAAGTTCTGCATCGCCCTGTGCCCTGAAGTTTATCTCAGCATAAGCTTCATCGGCGTGTACGAGGAACTGGTCTTTTCAAAGCCCAGCTTCTTGTAAAGGTGATAGCCGTCCTTGCTGGCTTTCAGCTCGATATAATCAAGCTCCATTGTCTTTGCATCTGTTATCAGCAGCTCCATGAGAGCTGTGGCGATGCCCTGACGCCGCTTGCTCGCCTCGGTATAGACGTTGAGCACCGTTCCCACGCGGCCGTTGGGGAAGTTGGGATTAGGCGGCATCTCTCTCACCGTAAGAAAGGCGGAACCGATTATCTTTCCCTCGTCCTCAGCAAGATATGCGAAAAAGTCGCAGTTGAGATGGTCAGCATAGTACCTCGGCAGCTTCGCATTTATCCTTGCCGCCTCAGCATCTGTCATAAAAGGGAAATCCTCGCGCAGATACTTCATTCGTATTTCCGCCAGTCCGGAAACATTCTGTGCTCTGAAAATATTCATATGCTCTCCCCCTCGTTTGTTTGGACCTTTTTAGATTTGAAAAGCTTGAATATTGAGATACCGAGAACCAAAAGGAAGCATAAGGAAAATGCTCCTCCGCCAATAATGAAAGCAAGGTGGACATTCTTCTGTTCCGAGTATGAAGGCACATAGATACGCTTGGGATCATTGGGATCCACATATATTTCCACCTGTACTCCCTCATTGTAATCGGGACTTGACGAATATGTACTGCCGGTGATCTTGTAGTCCCTGCCATTATAGGAATAGGCGAATACAGGAGCATAAGTCACAGACTCGGTTCTGTCACCATCGCTGTCGTAGTCCACTCTCCTGTCCTCATCTAAGGCGCATACAATACCCATCACGCGCTCGGTGCATACCTTCTTGTCCTTGTTCATGTCATGGTTTGCCATTACTCCGATTCCCATAAACAGCATACTGACGAGTAAGAACGGCAGAACGGCTATTAATATGATTATAAATATGATCTTGTTTGCGGTAGACTGCTTCATGCGGGGCTGCTGTGATAATTCTTCGTAAATCTGATCGTAATCTCTGTATTCCATAGTTTTTCGCCTCCTGACTTAATACTTGTGGTGTTTATCAGCCTCTGTGATCGTCGTTTGGGTCATTGTACTCATCCTGCTGATCAGGAACAGTATATGCAGGATGCGACTCATTTTTTCTGATACTTTTAATGACTGCAATGATAATTATAACGATGGCAAGCATCATTATCACGGGTACGACAGCCACCACAAGGAACACGCTTGTAATGGTCTTGCTGGCTTTTTTGAAAGACGTCCTTACATTATAGTTAGGGTCTGTCATTCTTCCCGGGAAGGATGATGATATCCTTATCTCCACCCTGTCACCGTCGCTGTACTTCTTATCCGACGAGCTGACGCCCGCAGGAACGCGGTAGGTCTTGCCGTTGTATTCGTATTCATATACGGGGGTATAGAAGGTGGTGCCGTCCTCGTCGTAACGCACCGTATTCTCGGTGATAACAGCAGTGATGACGGTGTCGTAATTGCCGTCCGCCATGTCCATTGAGTCGTCCACCATTTTTCTCACAGTAAGAAAAGGGATAATGGCAAAGGTCACAACTCCGAGAATTATCAGAACTGCGACAACGACCACGACAGCCATAAGACCGCTGTTCTTTTTATTACCGTTCTCCATAGATATCCTCCCTTTCATCAGAAAAGTCTATCTGAACTCACAGATGTACCGTATTACTCCGAATTATCCTCTGTAATCGTCGTTTGGGTCGTAATAATCCTGAGAGTCGTAGTGATACTTCACCTGATCCTTTTTTCCGCGCGCAGATCTCAGCACCAGCAGGATCGCCGCTATGATAGCTATTGCAGGTACCAGCAGTACGACGATGCCAATAGCCAGCATCACAGATGCTATCTTATGAGTTGCCTTTATAGTATCGGGGGCATAAAACTCATTGGGTGAAGAAGACTTTATTTTTATATCGACCTTGTCCCCGATATTATAAAACTGAGCCTTGAAAAGCTCAGGGTAATCACTCTGATAGCTCCTGCCGTTGTACTCGTATTGGCAGGTAAAGCCAAAGCCCGAATCATCGCCCTTTCTTTCGTCCCAGTCGCCCTGTCTTACCTCTCTGACATCGACCACAGCAGCGTCAACACTTACGTTAAAGTACTCAGGCTCATGTCCGAGAATGTAATTAGCATGATCAGGGCTCATAAAGCATTCGGGATCGTAGATATCCGTTGGAACATCGGAATTTATCAAAAGCTGCACCTTATCTCCCGTATAGCGGTAATGCTTGTCCAGACTGTGCGTGAATGAGCTCTGATATTTCTGACCGTTGTACTCATACTCATATGTGAAGAAAAAGCCTTTTTCCTCAGGAGCAAGTTTTTGACTGTTCACTTCCGTGATCCTGAAAACATCAATGACATCAGCCTCAACAGGTGTATCATATTTTTTGAGCTCGTCAACAAAATCCGTCTTGAAGCTTGTCACTATTTCTAAAGCGGGTGCGATAAAGGGCAGACAGCAGAACAGTGATAAGCAGCCGAAAATGATCAGAACGATTATCAGGGCAGTGTTTTTCTTCTGCGGCGTATTCTCGGGACCGAAGTCATTTCCGCCGCCGTTATCCATATAGTAGCTCATGACAGTGCAAGAAGCATTTCCCTGATGATCTTGCAGGCGACAGCGGTAGAAACTCCGCTCTGATCGTAAACGGGACTCAGCTCATTTACATCGCAGCCCACGATATTCAGCCTGCTGCACACAAGGGTAACAGCCTTCCTCAGTTCATCGAATGTAACTCCTCCTGCCTCGGGAGTACCCGTACCCGGGAACACCGAGGGATCAAGAACGTCCAGATCGAGGGTGAAGTACACATTCTTTCCCTTCAGCTTTTCAACAACAGCCTCCAGACCGTCAAAGCTGAACTTATGCATCTCGGTATGCCCGTCGGCAAAGACGAACTCCTCGCGGTCGCCGCTTCTGATACCGAACTGGAAGATATGACCGTCCCCCACAAGCTCGTGGCAGCGCCTGAGCACACAGGCATGGGACAGCTTCTGACCGAGATAGTCGTCGCGGAGGTCGGCGTGGGCATCGAAGTGTACGATATAAAGGTCATCGTACTTTTCCTTCACAGCCCTGACCGAGCCGAGGGTCACAAGGTGCTCGCCGCCTATCATGAAAGGCAGCTTTCCGTCAGCAAGTATCTGCCCGGCGCGTTCGGATATATCCGCAACAGCTCTGTCGGTATCTCCGAAAGGCAGCTCAAGGTCGCCGCTGTCGAAATAGCTGTGATCTGTCATGTCCTTGTTCTGGTAGGGACTATATGTCTCAATACCGAAGCTCTCGTTCCTTATAGCAGAGGGTGCGAACCTTGTACCCGGGCGAAAGCTTGTGGTACCGTCGAAGCCTGCACCGAAAAGGACTATCTTAGCGTCCTCATACTCGCTGTCGCAGGCAATAAAGGTCTGTATATTCTTATTCAACATCTTTAAGAAGCTCCTCTACATAGCACGGCAGGGCAAAAGATCCCGTATGGAGTCTCGGATTATAGTATCTGGTCTTGATACCCAGCATACTCCACTTGGTGCCGTTGTAATCGTTTGTGGGGTGATATTTCTTTGAAGCAAAGCCGAAAAGCCAGTGTCCCGAGGGATATGTGGGGATATGAGCCTGATAGACCTTGCTTATGGGGAAGCTCTCGACTATGCGCTTGTGGGAGCGCTGCATGGCTGCGGCGTCCTCATCATAGAATGGGCTTTCGTGCTGATTTACCATGATGCCGTCGTCGCGGAGCGCCTTGAAGCAGCTTCCGTAGAACTCCTTGGTGAACAGTCCCTCTCCGGGACCGAAGGGGTCCGTGGAGTCAACTATGATAACGTCATACTGGTCGTTGCAGCGGCGTATGAACTTCACTCCGTCCTCGTAGAACACATGGACTCTCGGGTCGTCGAAGCGGCAGGCAGTAGTGGGCAGATACTTCTTGCAGACCTCCACCACCAGCTCATCTATCTCCACAAGGTCGATGCTCTCCACAGAGGGATAGCGTGTGAGCTCGCGGACCACTCCGCCGTCACCTGCGCCGATTACGAGGATATTCTTAGGATTGGGGTGAACTGCCATAGGGACGTGGGTGATCATCTCGTGATAGATGAACTCGTCCTTTTCGGTGAGCATCATATAGCCGTCGAGGGTGAGGAAGCGCCCGAATTCCTTGGAATCGAAAACGTCGATGCGCTGGAATTCGCTGTTTCCGCTGTACAGCTGATGATCGACCTTTATAGAAAACTTAACATTGGGAGTATGTCTCTCCGTGAACCATAATTCCATACTATACCTCCGTTCAGTGACACGCCCCATGACCTCCATGGAGCAGTAGGTGTGAGAGTTGACAGTTCAGAGCTGAAAGCCATGATGTGCAAAACGCTGCGCACTGCCTTCAGCCCTCTACTTTCAGCTCTCAGGCTGAAAAATTACTTTCTGTCAGCAGGAGGACCGCCTGTGGGAGCACCGCCTGATGCAGCAGGATCAACGCCTGCGGACTTGAAAGCGATCTTCTTGTATATGGGTGTTACGATAAGTATGATGATGTAAGCAACGATGAGGCTGATGATGAGTGACTTCACGAACATTACCATGAAGGGAGGGAGCTCCGCGTGGCCATTGCTCATTTTCATAGCCATTTTGCGGACAAGTGCTATCATAGCCAGAGTGATGACGGGTGTGTAGATAAGGTCAGAGATAAGAGCTGAAACGAGGTTGGCGGGAACACTGTTGTCCTTGAGTCCCATAGCCTTTACAGCGCCTCTCTCAACCTTTGCCATGGGAACGGCAAAGCCGATGATAAGGCTGATGATGGTGCTTACCGCAAAGGTCACGAGGAAAGCGACGGGCTTGAATCCTCCGCCGCCTGTGAGATTGCCCACCAGCGAGAGGAAGAAGCTGAGCGTAACTCCCATAAGGAGACTCATTGTGATTCCGATTTTCTTCATGTTCATGTTTTTACCTTCCTTAAAGAAAAAAATATTATATAAAACGTCTTCCGCCGCGGCGGTATGCGTTTCATATCATTATAAGTCGAGGACGTTGAGCCTTTCGATGTTTATGTCCTCAGTGCCTGTCATCTGACAGCCCTTTTCCTTGGCATACTTTATGTACTCGATTATCTCGTCGGTGATGAGCTCGCCGGGTGCCAGAATGGGAATACCGGGGGGATAGCACATTACGAACTCGCTGCACACCAGTCCCGCTGTCTCCTCAAGAGGGAGAGAGCGCTTCTTTGCGTAGAATGCCTTTCGGGGAGTCTCAGCCACAACGGGGCTTATGTACTCCTGTGTCAGCATATCCGCACCGCTCTTTCCGAAGCGGCGCTTTATCTCGGCAAGGGCACTGATAAGGCGCTCGATGTCGCGCTTTCTGTCGCCCACTGAGATATAAGCGAGAACGTTGCCGATATCGCCGAATTCTATCTGTATATCGTACTCGTCGCGGAGAAGGTCATAGACCTCGATTCCTGCAAGACCGATAGGCAGTGTGTATATGCTCAGCTTTGAAACGTCGAAGTCAAAGATGCTGTCGCCGTTGATAAGCTCTCGGGAATAGGCGTAATAGCCGCCGATCTCGTTTATCTCCGAGCGTGCGTACTCAGCCATCTCCACGGTCTGGGCAAATATCTCCCTGCCGCCGAGGGCAAGACGCTTTCTTGAGATGTCCAGACTTGACAGCAGCAGGTATGAAGCGCTGGTGGTCTGGGTCAGGTTGATGACCTGTCTCATATAGTCGGCATTGATGTTTTTTCCGAGAAGCAGGAAGGAGCTCTGTGTAAGGCTTCCTCCCGATTTATGCATACTTACCGAGGCGCAGTCCGCACCTGCCGCCATGGCAGTCACGGGAAAGCTCTCACCGAAGTAGAAGTGAGTGCCGTGAGCCTCGTCCACAAGCACCAGCATACCGTGTTCATGAGCCAGCTCCGTTATCCTTTTCAGGTCGGAGCATATGCCGTAGTATGTGGGATTGTTGACCATGATAGCCTTGGCGTCGGGGTTATCGCGGATAGCCTGCTCCACCTGAGAAACAGACATACCGAGAGCGATACCGAGCTTGTGGTTGACATCGGGATTGACGTAAACGGGAACAGCTCCCGTAAGGATAAGGGCGTTGATAGCGCTTCTGTGTACATTTCGGGGCATGATTATCTTGTCGCCCTCCTTGCAGGCGTACATTATCATGCTCTGCACCGCAGAGGTGGTGCCGCCCACCATGAAGAAGGCATTTGCCGCGCCGAATGCTTCGGCAGCCAGCTCCTCCGCGTCCTTGATGACGGATACGGGGTGACAGAGGTTGTCCAGCGGCTTCATGGAGTTTACATCAACATTCATGCAGTCCTCGCCGAGGAACTCAGTGAGTTCCATATTTCCTCTGCCCCTCTTATGTCCGGGGACGTCAAAGGGAACGACTCTCATGCGGCGGAATTTCCTCAGCGCCTCATATATAGGCGCATTTGTCTGGGAAAGGTCAGCCATTTCCGAACACGTTCCTTCCGCTGAAAATTTCTATCATCTCCCGCTGGAGCGCATTGGTTATCTCCAGTCTGCGTCTCGGCGGAAGCTCATTAACATCTGTGTTGAAAAGATAATTCTGTAAGTCAAGCTCCTTTATGAGCATTTTTGTATGGAACATATTAGCCTGATACACGTTAATATCCACGGCGTCGTACTTATCAAGTATCTTGGCATCGATATAATTCTGTATGGAGGTGATATCGTGATCGATGAAGAGCTTTTCACCGTCCAGATTTCTTGTAAAACCTCTTACCCTGTAGTCCATGGTGATGATATCGGAATCGAAGCTTCCGATGAGATAATCGAGTGCAGTCAGCGGAGTTATCTTGCCGCAGGTAGCAACGTCGATATCCACGCGGAAAGTGGCGATGCTGGTATCGGGGTGAAACTCGGGGTAGGTATGAACGGTGACATGGCTCTTGTCAAGGTGAGCCACGGTCTCGCTTCCTCCTGCGGGGACCATAGTGTCGTCCGCGATAAGGAATGTAGCGGAAGCGCCCTGAGGGTCGTAGTCCTGACGGGACATACTCAATACCTGAGCGCCTATCATCTCAGTTACATGGGTCATGATATCTGTTATACGCTCTGAGTTGTACTGCTCGTCTACATAGGCGATGTACTCCTGCTGGGAGCGTGCAGTCTTGGCATAACAGACATCGTAGATATTGAAGCTCAGCGACTTCGTAAGGTTATTGAATCCGTAAAGTTTAAGCTTATTCTCCATAAAACCACACCTTCAAACAAAAAATGCACACAAAGGCCTTATCAGCCGTTGTGTGCATGAAATACCTATGCAGTAAGCGCAGAGACTTCACAAATGGTTTCAGAGTCTATACAAGCAAGTACTACCTTTTACTACTCTTATTGACCTTTCACAAGCTGATGAGAACTTATAAAAACTTTATCGACGCAGGGTCGAATCAATAAGGCAACAGAAGTTGCCAGCCGAATTATCGGCGGTCGGCATTTGACCCGGCTGTCCGTATGGCCTCGACTCCGAAGGGAGTGGTCAATAGTCTTGCTCTGAAACCGAAGCTTCTTTTGCAATTCATTTTATTTTATCATATTTCGTCTTTTTTGTCAATACTCAGACACATATTAATTTATATATGCTGTATATCAGTTCTCTCTCAGCTTTTTCCTTCTCACCTTGTCCTTATACATCATCTCGTCGGCGATATTGATGTACTTATCCAGCTCCGTGTCCTTGTCGGGGACGCCGAGGAAATAGCCGAGACTGAGCCCAACCTCGTACTTTCTGCCCGATGAGGCATTGTACCTGTCGAAGTAGCTCCTGACAGCCTCCATATGCTCGCTGATATGCTCATCGGAGTAGTCTCCGCAGCCCACGATGGCGTACTCATCGCCGCCGATACGGGCGCAGACCTCATTCAGCTGACAGCTGGTCTGGAGAGCATTTGCGGCAACGGTTATGGCGTTGTCCCCCTCCATATGACCGAAGTTGTCGTTTATCATCTTCAGCTGGTCAAGGTCAGCCATCATGACGAACAGCGGCTTTCCCTCGTCCCTCGCCCTTTTGAATATGCCCTCCGAGAGCCTGTTGAAGCCCTTTCTGTTGTAGATACCCGTCAGGGTGTCACGGATAGAGCTCATAAGTATGCGCTGATTTATGCTGGTGAGCTTGGTGCGGACGCGCAGGAACTCAAGGGATATGCTGATATTCCTGTTCCACCTTGCGAAAACGCTGCTCACCGCCTTTCTCACGTCATTGAACCTGAACACGGAGTAACCGAAACAGCGGTCCATGAAGTGCAGAGGCAGCAGGAAGTACATAGAGGGCTCGCTGCAATACTCGTCTATGAAGTCGGGGAGTATGTCCTCCGAGGGGAACTCGCGGTTTACGAACTCAGCGCGGTTCCTTGTGTAGATGAACTTGTTCTCCATAACGGGAGCATAGCCCTCACGGATATACTCACGGTCTTCCTCTTCCACGTTGTCCCAGTTCTTGCACAGGCACAGGAAGTAGGCGTCCAGACCGTTTATGGTATATGCGAAGCCGTTGAGCTTTCTAAGGAGGCCGTCAAGGTTCTTCTCCTCCATAAGTCTCTCCAGCATGGCACTCTTGTTGTAGTAGCTGTTGAAGCGGTCGATAAGGTTGCTTTGCTCCTCCCGCTTTGCAAGGGCGTAGTTCACGTTGCTTCCGCAGCCGCAGCTCTTTGCAAAGACAAGGTGTCCCCTTTTCAGGGTATCCACGGGCTCTGTGTCCTCACCCGTTATCATTTTGTGGAGCCTGCATACCGCTCTTGCGCCCAGTCTGCCGTTCTCGGGGAAGACCGTAGACAGTGAGGGTATCTGCATGACCGCCTCACCTGCGGCATCATAGCCTGCTATCTTCAGCTCCTCGGGCACCTTTATGCCGCCCTTTATGACAGAGTCGCACAGGTGTCTCGCCATAACATCGTTGGCGCAGACAACTGCGTCGGGAAGCTCATCCCTGTTCTCGATAAAGTGCTTTGCCAGTCTCTGGGAGATTATCTTCCAGAAGTCGCCGTAGACTATATCTCCCTCGTGTATCTCAAGACCGTGTCTCTCCATTGAGAGCCTGTACCCCTCAAGTCTCGACATGGCAGGAGTGCTTCCCTCGGGACCTGTCAGGCACATGATATGCCTGCACCCGTGCTTCTCGATGAGGTGGTCTGTCATTTCCGCCATAAGCTCAACATCCTCGGCATAGATGCTCTCGCAGAAGTCAAGGTCGTAGTCCACAGCGATAACGGGAATACCCCAGCGTGAAAAGACCTTCTCGAACTTTTCCACAAGATTCTGGCTGGCGTTGTTGCCTGCCATGAGGATAACTCCGTCGATGACGTCCTTCCTGATGAGGGTGAATATATTCTCCTCGCCCTGCTGGATAAGGCTGCCGCTCTCCATATTGAACGCCATAAGAAAGGTTATGGCATCATATCCGAGGGCTCTGCACTGCTCGGATATACCCACGAAAATGCGGTTCATGTATTCGTTGAAAACGTCCGCAGCAACTACTGCGATGGTCTTTCTTTTTTTCACAGCGCAGTTCCCCCTTCCCTGCTTTATATTATGTGTTTTTGCTCAAACCCGACATTGCGGGCTTATTTCAGCTCTGCCACGGTAACTCCGTCCTCGCCCTCGCCGAAAAGTCCCAGACGGAAGCTCTTGACAGAGGGGTGGGACTTCAGCCGCTTGTGTACAGCCTGTCTCAGCAGACCCGTGCCCTTGCCGTGGATTATGGTAACTGTGGATATATTTGACATGACAGCCTGATCGATAAATGCGTCCAGCTGGTACACGCCGTCGTCACAGGCGCAGCCGCGGATATCCAGCTCCATTTTGCCTCTCCGCTCGGCTTTTACGCCTATCTTGTTCATTTTGCGGTTAGGCCTCAGGGGCTTGCTGCCCACAGTGACCTTCTGGGGCTCCTCAAGACGGAGCCTTGATATGTTCATCTTGGTCTTCATGACGCCCATCTGTACGAAAACGAAGTCACTTCCGTCGGGGTCTCCCGAGATTATGCCCTTGCGCTGGAGGTCCACAACATAGACCGTATCGCCGCGTCTGAGCTTTCTCGGCAGGACGTAGCCCTCATTGGGGTCGCGCTTCTCAACGGGATTGGCAGTGTCGTACATCTTGTTGAAGCTCTGCTTGGTCTTGGACTTCATGCCGGAAACATTGGTGCTGAAGTCCTTCTTGTCCTTCTCCTTGCGGAGCTTTTCCAGCTCGTCGATGAGCTCGTTGGACTCTGCCTTGGTCTGCTCGATTATAGTCATGGCGCGGAGCCTTGCCTTTTCCAGCTCGTCAGCCTTTGCAGCCTCTATCTCCTCGCGCTCCCTGCGGATAGCCTCCTCATGGGCAGCGGTCTCAGCTCTCAGGCGGGATATCTCCTCCTTCTGCCTTTCCAGCTCGATACGGCTGGCTTCAAGCTTGCCGATTACCTCCTCAAGACGGGTATTCGCCTCGCTCACCCTTGACTTGGCGTCCCTGATTATATCCGATGGCATACCGAGGCTCTCGGATATGGCAAAGGCATTGGACTTGCCCGGCGAACCCACAATGAGCCTGTATGTAGGTCTCAGAGTCTCGATATCGAACTCGCAGGAGGCATTCTCGACGCCGCTGCTGTCGATGGCAAAGACCTTCAGCTCCTGATAGTGAGTGGTCACCATTATCTTTGCACCGTTTTCCATAAGGCGTCGGATTATAGATATAGCCAGTGCAGCGCCCTCTACGGGGTCAGTGCCCGAGCCCAGCTCGTCCAGCAGCACCAGAGACCTCTCGTCGGCAGTTCCCAGTATCTCAATGACCTTGTTGGTGTGAGAGGAGAATGTGGAGAGATTCTGCTCAATGCTCTGGCTGTCGCCTATATCTGCAAGTATATGGTCGTAAACGGATATCCTGCTGCCGTCCGCACATGGTATTAGCAGACCGCACATAGTCATAGCTGCAAGAAGTCCCGCAGTTTTCAGCGAAACAGTCTTACCGCCCGTATTCGGACCCGTTATGATAAGCGCCTGATAGTCCTCGCCGAGGCTGATGTCCACAGGCACCGCCTTGTTCTTGTCGATAAGGGGGTGACGGGCTTTTTTCAGATGCATTTTTCCGTCGTCGGTTATTTCGGGGAGAGAGCAGTTCAGCTTTGCGGCAAGATTAGACTTTGCAAAGTACAGATTCAGCTCCGTACACACCTTGTAGTTCTCGGTGAGTATCTCCGCATAGTCGCCGCAGTCGCGGCAGAGCTGTCGGATTATGCGTTCTATCTCCTCCTGCTCCTTGCCCTCGAGGATACGGATGTCGTTATTTGCCTCGACTATTGCCATAGGCTCGATGAAGATAGTCTGCCCCGTAGCGGAGGTATCATGAACGAGACCGCTGACCTGTCCGCGGTACTCGGATTTTACGGGGAGAACGAAGCGTCCGTCACGGATGGTGACATTGCTCTCCTGCAAATACTGCTGAGTGGTCTTATTTTTTATCATCTTGTCCAGAGTTTCGCGGAGCTGCATACCTGCGCGGTTTATCTTGCGGCGTATAGCGGCAAGCTCGGGGCTTGCAGCGTCGGCTATCTCGTTGTCGGAGATGATGGAGCGTTCCAGCTTTTCCAGCAGCCAGTCATTTGGCTGGAGCCTTGAGAAAAGGTAGCTCAGCTCTGTCTCCACGTTCTCACAGTGGGAGTACCAGTCTGCCAGCGCCTTTATCTGGCGCAGCATAGCAGCGATGTCCATGAGGTCGCGGAGAGATATGACAGCACCCGAAGCAGCTCTTGCGGCAACGGTGCTGATGTCCTTGAAATTGCTGAAAGGAGGGGTTCCGAACTGTACCGAAAGTGAGAACGCCTGCGAGGTCTTGAGACACTCATAGCGGACCCTTTCAAGGTCGTTGTCGGGACGGACCTCCAGAGCCATGCGTCTTGTCTCCTCATTGGAGGTAAGGTCAGCCAGCATATCGAGGATCTTATCCAGTTCAAGTGTTTTCAGATATTTATCCATAGTTATCCTTTACTGTTATAAATCAAAATTTAGCGCATACGCGAAAAATTGGAAATGTAGGGGACGGCGTCCTCGACGTCCCACGAAATTTGTATTGTAGGGGCGGATATCATCCGCCGTTAAGGGACGCCCTCACTTGCAGGGCGTCCCCTCTCAAAAAACAGTCCACCGGACTGTTTTTTGATTCACCCCTTGCGGAGCGCTTTGTTTTATTTCGTCGCCTTAAAAGCTGAAAGCGACGACCAGAGGCGCTGCCTCTGGACTCCGCCAAAGGAACACAGTCCCTTTGGAATCCCTTACAGGCGTTCGGCAAAGTTATTACGCTAAATTCTGATCTATATGATTGATTTATAGAAGTCCAGCGTACCGAAATTCCTCTCCATGTGGGTGAGGAGATAGGACTCCGCAAGGGCAGAGAGCCGCTGCTGAGTGCCGTCGGATACGCGGAAATTGAAAAGCCTGCCGAAGTCTGCCAGCACGATATGGCGGACAGCGCTGAGCACAGGCAGTTTTATTTTCATATAGTCGTCTGTGCTGCTGCCGTCGAAGCAGTCCGCACAGAAGAAGCCGCCGTCGGAGATACAGAAGAAAAGCTCCTGCGGCTCAAAGACTCCGCAGCTCCTGCAGGCGACGATATCGGGCATATAGCCTATTTCGGACATAAGTCTCAGCTCGAACACCGCCTTGAGGAAGCTCTCGCTCCTCTCCCCTTTTTCAAGGTAGTAGAGGCAGTTCAGCATGAGCCGCATGATATCCTTGTTCTGTGCCTCGGGCTTTATGCAGAAGCGCATGACCTCGGCGAAATATGAGGCGAGGGATATCTTGCTGAGGGACTCTCTCAGTCCGTAAAAAATATGTATCGGCTCTGCACTGTTGAGGTAAAGATACTTTCCTCTCTTGTCTATGCAGAACCGAGAATAAGCCAGAAGCTGAGCGGAGCTCCCCGATTTTCCGTTTATTTTCTTTGCGCCTTTTACGGAAACCTCGAGCACCCCGTTCTCTCCTGTGAGTATATCGATGAATTTGTCCTGTTCTCCCACAGAACGCTCTTTAAGGACTATGCCTTCAACAGTTGTCATGGTTATCATCCTTGCAGTCCGAGTAGCGCAGATAATCCTCCACGCTTCCTGTTTCGGTGAATATATCCCAGAGAATATCCTCTTTCATAAAGCCTCCGCGAAAATGATGTGGTGGAGTTTCCCCCACAGCTATTATCTGCGGAAAGCCCTGTGATATATACGGTAATTATTTCTCGGAGAGTCCGAAGCTCCTGATGAGGTTTTCCCTGTTTCTCCAGTCCTCCTTGACCTTTACCCAGCACTTGAGGTTCACCTTTATCTGGAAGAAGTCCTCCAGCTCTATCCTTGCGGCGGTGGAAGCCTTTTTGAGCATAGCTCCGCCCTTTCCGATAATGATACCCTTGTGGGACTCCTTTTCGCAGTAGATTACAGCGGAGATATCGAGGATATCCTTGTCCTCTCTCTCGCTCATCTGCTCAACGCCTACGGCTATACCGTGGGGCACCTCCTCGCTGAGGAGCATAAGGAGCTTTTCGCGTATCATCTCAGCCGCCAGCACTTTCTCGGGCTGGTCGGTTATCATATCGTCGGGGAAGAAGTGGACCGACTCCTCCGACAGAGCGATTATTTCATCTATAACGATGTCGACACCGCTGTTCTCCGTAACGCTTACGGGAACTACCGCCTGAAACTGCACCTTTGAGGTCAGGTCGGCGATAACGGGTGCCAGCTCATCCTTGTTTTTCAGCAGGTCTATCTTGTTGAGCACAAGTATTACGGGCATCTTTGATGCATTCATGGACTTCAGAAGATCCAGCTCCTGCTGATTTATCTTCTTTGTGCAGTCCATGACGAATACAACCGCGTCGATGTCGCTTACGGACTCCTTAACAGTGTTGAGCATATGCTCGCTGAGCTTGTTCACGGGCTTGTGAAGACCCGGTGTATCGAAGAATACCAGCTGAACATCGTCTATATTGCGGATACCCGTGATACGGGTACGGGTGGTCTGGGGCTTATTGCTGACGGAGGCTATCTTCTCTCCCACGATAGCGTTGAGGAGGGAGGATTTTCCCGCATTGGTGCGTCCTGCGATAGTTACGAAAGCAGTTCTTGACATCAGTTGTTTTCTCCGTTAACGATAAATGTAGCGTCTCTGGATATGCCAAGCTTCTCGAGGACAGACTCCTCCTTCTCGCGCATTATGCGCTGGTCGAGCTGTGAAGTCTCGTGGTCGTAGCCCAGCAGGTGGAGCATTGAATGAACGGTGAGGAAGCCCACCTCTCTCTCCAGTGAGTGGCCGAAGTTCTGAGCCTGCTTAACGGCAGTCTCCAGAGAGATGACAACATCTCCCAGCTGAACAGCGCCTGTCTCGGGATTAATCTCAACTGTGCCGTCCTCGCCTGTCAGCGGGAATGAAAGCACATCTGTAACAGCGTCCTTATTTCTGTATATCTTATTAAGGTTCTTTATCTCGTTATTGCTTACGAAGGAAACGCTTACCTCAGCGTCCTTTCCGAAATTCTCAGTGGTAAGTACAGCCTGACAGCATCTTCTGATGAGCAGTCTTATGCCCACGGGCACCTTCACCTCTGTCTGATTATTCTTGACGTAAACCTTTAACTTAGCCATGATTATTCTTTCTCCCTTCATTATATTTTTCATAAGCCTTGATTATATCCTGAACGAGTCTGTGTCTTACCACGTCTTTTTCGGTAAATCTGTGTATCTCGATATCGTCGATGCCCCTCAGCACCTTTATAGCCTCTACCAGACCCGATTTTCTGCTGTCGGGAAGGTCTATCTGGGTGATATCGCCCGTAATGACCATCCTGCTCTCATTTCCGAGACGTGTCAGGAACATTTTTATCTGCTCAGATGTAGTATTCTGAGCCTCGTCGAGGATAATGAACGCCTCGTCGAGGGTACGTCCGCGCATATAGGCGAGCGGAGCCACCTCGATAATGCCCTTTTCCATGTACCGTGCGAAGCTCTCTGCACCAAACATATCGAACAAAGCGTCATAAAGCGGACGCAGGTAGGGGTCCACCTTATCCTGAAGGTCACCGGGCAGGAAGCCCAGCTTCTCGCCTGCTTCAACGGCAGGACGGGTCAGGATTATCTTCTTTATCTTATGTTCGCGGAAAGCCTTGACAGCCATGGCAACAGCGAGGTAGGTCTTTCCCGTACCCGCAGGGCCAATGCCGAGGACGATGGTATTATTCTTTATAGCGTCGGTATAGCGCTTCTGACCGACAGTACGGGGGCGGAGTATCTTGCCAGAGGCAGTGACGCATATGCCGTCGCCGCCCAGCTCCTGAAGCTGTTCCTCAACTCCCTCAGCCACCATGGAGGTGACGTACCTTACGGTCTGTTCGTTGACGGAGCTTCCGTTTTTCGCCATGTTCATAATAGCGCGGAGGGCTTTTTCGGCGCCCTCGGTATCGCCTTCGCCGATTATCTTAACGCCGCCGTCACGACTGACGACAGTGACGTTGAAGTCCTTCTGTATTCTGCTTATATTGCCGTCCAGCTGACCGAAAAGAGCAGAGAGCTGCTCGGGGCTGTCGGCAGGCAGGAATTTTTCTGACATTAAATATATTCTCCAATCTGCTGTTCGGGGAAAGCGCCTGCGGCAGCAAGAGCGGAGTTGGAGTACCTGTGGTCAGCGGAGACCTCCCTGAGCACCCTGACATTGTCGGGAAAATCTATCTTCTGCTCGGGGGAACCCAGTTCCAGCTCCATGATCGCCAGCTTGTCCGAAAAAGGATAGGTATCCAGTTCAAAGAGCTGGTCATGGTAATCGAAGCAATAGCGGACCTTTTCAACGGGCGGACCCTCTCTGCGGTCAGTGCTGACCAGCTCGCGGTACCTCTCGCCGCTTATCTCATACTCGTTCTCCTCGCGGGTAACGGGAGTGAGAAAGACCTTTTCCGTATAGGTGTACTTCACCCTGCCGTTCTCGTCCACAGACCTTACTCTGCGCTGTTTTCCGTCGGCGCTGTTGAGATAGGTCTGAACGATGCCGATCCTGCGCTTTACGTCAAGCTCGGAAACATCGGGGAATTCCACTAAGAATTTGCGTTCGATCTCATACTTTTTGCACATAAACACTCTCCAAAAGACCTTTTGTCTTTTCCGAAATCACAATGAAATCTTTCAACATTACCATTATACAACTTTTTTGAATAATGTCAACAAAAATTTCAGATTATTCTGTCTAAATTGCTAAGTTTTATCATTCTGTCACATTTTTATCATTTTCGCTCCGAAAGATCCCTCAGCATGATGTTGAAGGCATCGAAGAAGCCGTTCTCGTGCTCGGGCGCGGGAGCCTCTGCCACGGGCTCGGAATTGCCGTAAGCAAGCGGTATAGCCACTGTAAGAGAGCCGTTGTCCACCACCGCCGAAGCACCTGCCCTTTCGGCAAGTCCGATGCAGACCTGACTGTGATATCCGCTGAAAACATCAGGCTGACCGAAGTCATCAAAGTCCACAAATGTCCCTGAGGCAGTAATTTTTATCTCAAGATTTTTGGCGTTTTCTCCACATTCGATAAAAAACGCGGCTTTTCCCGACTCTGCGCCGAGGATATGCCTTCTGACAAAGCTCAGCAGCAAGAGCCTGAGAGCATTGCGGTCCGTGCGGACGTAAGAAGCGGAAAGCTTCCCCGTTTTCACAGTACACTTCCCCTGAGCGGCAGTCTCGCAGCTCTTGGCAAAGCCGCTGAGGAATAAGTCCGTCCTGACAGCAGTCAGCTCCTGCTCCTCCGGCAGAGGTGCGGACAGAGCGCGGCTCAGCTCGGCATTGCGCATAAGCTCGCAGCAGGCGGTCATGATACCGCCGATGAGCTCCTGTTCGGCTTTTCCTCCGTTTTTTTCGGCAAACTTCCTGAGCAGCTCGCAGGAAGCCGATATGCCCGTGACCGACTTTCTCACAAGATAGTCGGTACAATTTATATAGTCCTCGGCAAAAGGACTTTCAAAAAAGCTTTTCAGCTGATGGTTATTGTCCATACTGACTCCGTTCCCTGCGGTGCAGAAAAAATGATATAAATATATTATACTACAAATAAAACTAAAATGAAATACTATTTGCACGGGTATTAAAAAAGAAAATAGCAACAAATTCTATTTTGTCCTCACACTGACATTTGTACAATATGCACTTTTCACAAAAATTCTGTTATTTTTTTATCGAACCACTTGAAAAAATTTCCGAGTTGGAGTATAATGAGAGTATAAAAATTTTAGGAGGTATATCCAATGTCAGTTAAAGTTGCTATTAATGGTTTCGGCCGTATCGGTCGTCTTGCATTCAGACAGATGTTTGATGCTGAGGGTTATGAGGTAGTTGCTATCAACGACCTTACAAAGCCTTCAATGCTCGCTCAGCTCCTCAAGTATGATACAGCTCAGGGCGGTTACTGCGGAAAGATCGGTGAGAACCTTCACACAGTTACAGCTGATGATGAGGCTGGTACAATCACTGTTGACGGCAAGACACTTACAATCTATGCAAAGGCTAACGCTGCAGAGCTTCCTTGGGGCGAGATCGGCGTTGACGTAGTTCTCGAGTGCACAGGTTTCTACTGCTCAAAGGAGAAGTCACAGGCTCATATCGATGCAGGTGCTAAGAAGGTCGTTATCTCTGCTCCCGCAGGCAATGATCTTCCTACAATCGTTTACAGCGTTAACGAGAAGACTCTCACAAAGGATGACAAGATCATCTCTGCTGCTTCATGCACAACAAACTGCCTCGCTCCTATGGCTAAGGCTCTTAACGACTATGCTCCTATCCAGAGCGGTATCATGAGCACTATCCACGCTTACACAGGCGATCAGATGATCCTTGACGGTCCTCACAGAAAGGGCGACTTCAGAAGAGCAAGAGCAGGCGCTGCTAACATCGTTCCCAACAGCACAGGTGCTGCAAAGGCTATCGGCCTTGTTATCCCTGAGCTCAACGGCAAGCTCATCGGCTCTGCACAGAGAGTTCCTGTTCCCACAGGTTCTACAACGATCCTCACAGCTGTTGTTAAGGGCAGCAACGTAACTAAGGAAGGCATCAACGCTGCTATGAAGGCTGCTGCTTCCGAGTCATTCGGTTACAACGAGGATCAGATCGTTTCTTCTGACGTTATCGGCATGAGATTCGGTTCACTCTTCGATGCTACACAGACAATGGTAGCTGAGATCGGCGACGGTCTCTACGAGGTACAGGTCGTTTCATGGTACGACAACGAGAATTCTTACACATCACAGATGGTAAGAACAATCAAGTACTTTGCAGAGCTCGGCTAATAGCTGAAACTAATGCAATATCAAAGGGCGTTCACTGCGAACGCCCTTTTTTGTTTGCCGCGGCTTTTGCGATTGACATTCCGCCGCCGCAGTTGTATAATTAGTTTAGACAACAGGCGGACCGAAAGCGCCGTTATACAGAAAGGGGCTACACTATGTACAACAAATGGAAAAATACAGTCTACATCCTCCACGCTCTTACGGAAAAATACAGCGAGAAGAAGCAGCTTCCCCCGTCACAGATACATCAGGATATCCTGCTCCGCTCCATGAAGCTCCTTGAGGACACCGAGCCCGAGGCAGCCGACCTCATCCGTCCCATGATAAAGGTCATGCTCCCCTACACTGTGCTCCCCGATGACAAAGACGACCGCGAAAACGGCGCCGGCAGGCATTATTACTGCGCCTGCAACACCGACGGCAGACCTTTCTCGCCGGTGGGCGGATATTTCCGCAACGGCAAGGACCTGTTCGCACGAAGCGCCCGTACCATGTTCGAGGAGGACTACACCATGGCTCTCACCATGTACCACGCAGGCTTTACGGGTCAGAGCGCTGCCTATCTCGGCAGAGCCGTGCATATGATGTCGGATATGTGCTGTCTCCCCCACGCAGTCAAGTGGACCTATTTCTCCAAGAAGCGCGGACTCCACATCTCATATGAGGAGCTCGCCGCCGCAATGTATCCCGAGTTCGTGCCCGAACAGACCATAAGCTATGAGCACCTCCGCCGCTTCGCAATGCGCAGCAGCTTTACTACCGCTCTGAATGCAGGCGCTCAGAAGGCAGCAATGGAGATACCCGAAGTCTTATCCTCTCCCGAGGCTGAGATAAAAAAGCGCCTTTACGACACCGAGCAGGCTGTTGCCGCTCTGCTGTACCGTTTTTACCGCGATACCAAGGTAACACCTCTCCGCGGACACTACGCCGCAGACGGCATGGTGTGCCACCCCTTTGCGGACATGCCTGCCCTTGATATAAAGATAACCGAACGGGGCATAACCTTTGAGCTGGCAGGCCTTTCGGTGAACTCCCGACTGGGAAGCGTGTTCCGCGCCGCACACAGACGTGGCGGAAAGTTCTCACTGACACCCGTAGGCTGCAACAGCGGACTTGTGCTCTCGCGCAGCAGCCGGAAGCTGGTGCCCTTTGACCCTCGCGACGAAAAACAGCTCTACGGAATAATATAACTCCCCGCGGCCGTTATGCTTATACGGCAGATTATGCGTAATTATGGGGAGAAAACCTTTCTGAGGAAAGGTTCTTCCTCTGACGGAGGCGGTCCCCTCTGTCACTGCGTGACATCTCCCCACACTGTGGGGAGTCACCCCATGCCCCCTTTTCCAAAGACTTTATAACTGAATTTAGCCCGTACAGGGCGCTCCCAGTTTTATTACTGGCTTTCACATCTTGTGTGGAGCGCCCTGTACGGGCTAAATTTAATGCTAAAAGTTTTAGGAAGGGAGTTTGAGGGAGAACCCTTTTTCAAAAGGGTTTCCCTCAATATCACCCGTAAACCTGCTATATAAGCATCACGGTAAGCGGAAATTATTTATTCAGGAGTCTGTTCTGGATCTCGAGGGCGTCGTTTGCAGTGATACCGTGTCCTGTTTCATATACGTCGCCGTTAAATCTTCCGTGCTCTGTGAGTGAATACTTATCGGGATTAGCCATTGACTGCATGATAAATATAGCGTCTGCAAGGTCTGTCTCGCCGTCGCAGTTAGCGTCGCCGCTGCGGTCGATATTCATACTGCTCATCATTGCAGCGTTGCTTGCGTATGCATATGAGATATTCTGTCTGGCGCCTGTCTTTGCAGCCTTGAGCTGTTCAACGTACTCGTCGTAGTGCTCATGGACTTCGTTGGGGAACTTATCAAGATAGAGCATGAGGTAGATGTTGGAAATGCTCATATCGTAAATATCACCGCTGACGCCGTCATCGTTGAAGTCGCAGTTTGTCTCGATATTCGTGAGAACTCTCTCGGGGAGGATACTGTCCTCTCTCGCCACGTTGTTGCTCTTCTCGCGGAGGAATACATTTATATCGTAAATATCATTGATATCGACCACGCCGTCGCCGTTGATCTCGGGAATTGACTTTGTGCCGTTGTCGATTGCTTCAACAAGTTCGTTATAGTAGCGCTCATAGAGAGTGTAGTTCTTCTCGGTATACTCGTTCTTGTCAAGTGACTTGAAGTAACCGCCGATGCCGAATCTTGAGAAGCCTTCTCTTACGGTATCAAAGAAAGCGTCGTCCTTGTACTCGGGAAGGATGGGATTATACTTTGTATAGAAGCGCAGCAGGTCAAGTGTGAAAGCCATATCATATTTATAGAAGCCGAAAAGTGTGATCTTTGTTGCTTCAATAGCTCTGTCAAAGGTTCCGTCAGCCTTCATTGCGTTATAGAGAGCCTCATCTTCAGGATCGGGAGTAAAGAACTCCTCCTTCATGAAATTGGGACCCAGTGCAGCCTTTGTCTCCTCGTCGAGACTGTTGTACAGAGCCCATTCCTCCTCGGTATGTCTCAGCTCGCGGGGACGCTTCATAATGCTGTCGAGAGTCTGAGCTGCAAAGATATATGCGATATCTTCATAGTCAAATCTTCCGTCAAGATTGATATCGAGCTCATCTATCTTCTCGTCCATAGCCTGTTCAAAGAATTCATAGGACCTTTCCATAGCGTTTGCGCGGTCCACGAGAAGTCTCGAGAACAGATAAGCATTATCCAGCAGGAGCTGCTCTGACTCAGCCTTTCTGTCATACAAAAACGACCAGTCCCTTGATGTCTCCACGGCATACTCCTCGCCCTCGTTCTTGTTCACCAGCATCTTAGGACCATACTTCTCAGTCTGCTCTTTTGAGAGTTGTTTCATCAGCCCGTCCAAGTCTATATCATCGTGAATTATACCGTGTAAGGACTCAATATCTATAATCCACATCTCCTTGCTGTTGTAAAGAGGGACACTGGAGAGCTGATGCTGAAATATAACATCACTCCATTCATTATAATCCTTGCCGAGCTCCTGAAGATATGCGGTATAATCTGTTATACGCTCATCTCCTGAGTAGACCTCATCGACCAGATCATAATAGCTGTCGGGGCAGTTGGTGCGGAAGTACATGGGGTCGAACCACTGAGTGTCTATATCGTTGTAGAGGAGGTAGTAATCCACAAGGAACTGAGTATCATAGTTGTCGATATAGCCGTCGTGGTTGTAGTCGCCGTTGAGGCGTACCCTCTCTCTCATTTCCTTGGGAGCTCCTGCATTGAATACCGAGCGGTAATGTGCATAGACATCGAAGATATCGAATGTGCCGTCCTGATTGAGGTCAAGGTCAAAGTCTCCGTTTGCCATCTTGATTATGCACTTAGCGTCGTAGGAATGCTCCTCATAATATACATTTGAAAAATACGGAGGTCTCGGGATACCGTCCGAAGCGGAAGCACTTGCACTTACAGCAGTAGCAGCTGTCATGAGTGCAGATGCGAATGCAGCCATTTTTTTCATTTCAAAACTCCTTTCGTCGATAATTGCGGTGGTGACAGTAGTAACGACAGGCTGGGTATCCGTGGTCAGGAATGTCTGCGGAACCGCAGATGTGGTCCTCACGGGCTGAGCCGCTGTTGTAGTTCTCACGGGCTGAGCCGCTGTTGTAGTTCTCACGGGCTGAGCCGCCGATGTAGTTCTTATCGCCGCCGCAGTTGTCACAGCGTTAGTATTGCCTGCTGCCGAAGTTGCAGCAGAGTTAGTTTTGTTGGTATTTGAGTTATTGCCTGCTGCCGAAGGAGAGGTAACGGTCGGAGCCTTTGCTGCGGAAGCAGTTGTCTCCGTTTTGTCCGCCGTCTGCGTGATAGCTTCTGCGGAAGTGACCGCCGTGTGAGTCACAGCGGTCTCCCCGCCTGTGACCGTTGTGGCAGTCACAGTCTCATTTTTATCCGCAGATGTTGTCTCCTGTATGATGGTACTGTCGTGATAGTCGCCATGTCTGTCGGGTCTGAGACCGCTTCCCATAGCAGCCCACGCGCAGATGACCGCAACAGCAGCAGCCGCAGCAAAGAACAGTATGATACCGCGTCTGCGTTTTTTATCCGCATTGCCGTCCTGTTCACTGATAAGTCCTGCCATTTTATCCTCAAAGCCGTCGGAGAAATCGTAATCGGGGATATCCTGACCGGTCAGTTCTTCATAAGACTCTGTAAGCGCTTTTTCCAGTGCCTCATTAAGCATATCCTTATTCATACGTTCTCCCCTCCATTCTCAAGAATTTTACCGAGCTCCGTTTTAGCGCGCTGTATACGTTTGTATGCATTGTCTGCCGAGATGCTAAGTATCTCGGTGATCTCCTTTACCGAATAACCGTAGACGAATCTGAGAGTCAGAACATCGCGGTACTCGTCTTTAAGCTGAGCGATGGCACTCTGAACGGAGTCGAAGGAATAGCTGTCAGTGCAGAAGGTCCCCGTTTCCTCATCGGGAGCCTCGACAGCCACTACCCTTTTGTTAGCTCTGTACTTATCCAGTGCTGCGTTTCTGACTATTATAACGAGCAGGGAGGTCATTTTTGGACACTCCATGCGGGAAATTTTCGGAAAAATTTTTGCGGCTCTGAAAAAAGCCTCTGATACGCAGTCTTCGGCATCTGCAAAGTTATTCAGTATCTTCATTGCCGTGAACATCATGAGATTTCTGTTCTTCATGTACATTTCTTCAAATGTTATACCGTCGTTATTGTTCTTATGTGCCGACACTGACTCATCTCCCTTCAGATAAGATCCCATTTTATATGTATAACGAACCGCACCTGCATTATTGGACAGCATAATTGTGAACATTTTGTAAACAATGTACTTTCCTGCGGAAGGCACAAAAAAACGCAGACGGAAAAGGTCTGCTCATACAGCAGTTTTACACGCAGTATCAGGGAGCTCTTTTGAAGAAGTGCTTCCCGTAATTCCATTTCCGAGGCTCTGTTTTGTTTTTCTATGGAGAGGACGCTTGATAATGTCTGCCATTTTATTATGTTTAAGGCGTCCTCTTCATAGAAAAACCAGCCAAAAGTCTTTGGAAAAGGGGTTCGGGGGAAGAACCTTTCCTCAGAAAGGTTTTCCCCCGATAGTTACGTATAAACTTCTATATCAGCACCACTGTAATATCAGAGCTCCTGCATTTCGTGAGTGTTGTTCTTGTTCATATCTTCCATTTTCTGTGCATAGGGATCCTTGATATTGCGCTGTGCCCTGTCCATATCGTACTCCTTGAGACGGGGCTCAAAATTCGGGAAGCCGTCCTGCTGCTCAAGCCATCTGTACTTCTTTATGTTCATGATGTTTGTGACAACAAAGTACCCGAATACGGCGACCTCTGCAAATCCCAGAACAGAGATGCCGTCAAAAAAGAACATGATACCTATCTCCGCTATAATTATCACTGCCGCAGCAATGGCAAGGGCGGAATCCCTTTTGCGCACGCTCAGTATGCCCAGCACGGAGCCTGCCGCTCCGAGAATGGCAGCTGTCAGGAACCAGATATTCCATGCGATAAGAGCTGCTATCATCATCCATATGGCAAAAGCGATATTCGCGGCAAATATTATGAATATATAGGTCTCTGTTTTTTTGCACTTTTTCATTGCAGTCCTGTTCTGTTTGTATTCTTCCTCAAAATCCACGGTTTCTCCCTCCTCGAGGCATTATTCTGAAACAATGATAGCATATCCGCCTCAAAAAGTCAATACGCCGTGCGGGAACGGGAGTTATCACTCCAAGGGCTTTTTTCAAAAAAACTGTTGACTATTTCGCCATTTTAGTTTATTATATATTTGTATGACTTTTTGAAGAAATCGTTATCGGCTCCTTAACTGACAGAACGGAGCCTTAGGAGTTGTTTCCGTAAATGAACAGAATAAAACGCAGGATGATCTGCGCAGTTACAGGAGTGGCTTTCATGGCAGCTGCGGCGGCAGGAGCCTTCTTTTTCTCCACCGCAAAGGTCAATAAGGCTAAGTACCCGGTCTTCGGCGTGGATGTCTCAAACTATCAGGGAGATATCGACTGGAAGGAGCTTGAGAGCCAGAACGTCTCCTTCGCCTTTATCAAGGCTACCGAGGGAAGCGGTCACACAGACGAGTCAGTCCGCCGCAATCTTGACAGAGCCGCGGGTACGGGCATAAGAGTGTCGGCTTACCACTTCTTCAGCTTCGACAGCGCAGGCGAGACTCAGGCGGATAACTTCATTGCCGCCGTGGGCAGGGACGAGATAGATATGCCGCCCGTTATCGATATCGAGTACTACGCCGACAAGCGCTCGCACAAGCCCTCTCTCGAGGAGACCGAAGCTATTCTAAAGCCCCTCCTTGAACGGCTTGAGGCTTACTACGGCGTAAAGCCCATAATATACAGCACCCTCCCCGTCTATTTCAGGTATATCAGGAAGGATTTCTCCGACTATCCCCTGTGGATAAGGAGCGTAAGCTGTGAGCCCGACCTGCTTGACTGGACCTTCTGGCAGTACAGCGACAAGGGCACTCTGACAGGCTATGACGGCGACGAGGAGCATATCGACCTCAACGTGTATAACGGCTCTGCGGAGGACTTCGACAGGCAGTTCGCCAAGGTGTCAAGGAAGGCAGAGCGCAGTGACAACGCAGAAATGCAAGGAAAGGATAAAAAGTGAGACCATTTTATTTAAAAGCACCCGTTAAGGACTATATATGGGGCGGAACAAGACTCAGAGAGCTTTTCGGCAAGGAGGGCGGCGACCGCCTCGCAGAGAGCTGGGAGCTGAGCTGTCACCCCGACGGTGAGTGTTACATCATGGGCGGAGAGTTCGACGGCATGAAGCTCAGCGACTTCGTAAATGAACACCCCGAGGCTGTTGGCTCGGGCTTTAAGAGCGGAGACAGCTTCCCCGTGCTGGTGAAGCTCATCGACGCCAAGAACGACCTGTCCGTGCAGGTCCACCCCAACGATGAATACGCCCACAAATACGAAAACGACAACGGCAAGACCGAGATGTGGTACGTCATTGACGCCGCTCCCGACTCGGAGCTCATCTACGGCTTCAATGAGGAGCTCAGCAAGGAGGACTTCCGCAAGGCTATCGAGAACAACACCCTCATGGAGAAGCTCCGCCGTGTTCCCGTCAAGCAGGGGGACGTTTTCTTCATCGAGCCCGGTACTCTCCATGCCATCGGCAAGGGCATACTCATTGCGGAGATACAGCAGAGCTCCAACGTCACCTACCGCGTCTATGACTACGGAAGGCTTGGCGCGGACGGAAAGCCCCGTCCCCTTCACATTGAAAAGGCACTGGAGGTCACCAATACCAAGCCCCTTGACCCGGAAAGACCCGTTTACGGTCTGGAGCTGGACGGCGTGGTCACTCAGCTCCTTGCGGACTGCAAGTACTTCAACGTAAACCGCCACAGGCTCATGAAGGAGCTGGAGCTTTACGCGGATAAGAACTCTTTCGCCCATGTGCTCATGATAGGCGGAAGCGGCGGTGAGCTTGTCGCCGATAACTACAGGCTGGAACTTACTATGGGCTCAAGCGTTTTCGTTCCCGCAGGAACAGGCGCATTTGCTATAAAAGGAAATTGTGATGTCATCGTCACGACTATCCAATAAGGAGGATATAAAATGAAATACTACGTAGGAATCGACCTCGGAGGAACCAACATCGTTGCAGGTGTTGTTGACGAGGAATACAACATCATCGCAAAGGCAAGCACAAAGACAAACTGTCCCAGACCCGAAAAGGAAATTGCCGACGATATGGCAAGAATGGCAATAGAGGCTGTCAAGAACGCAAAGCTCTCCATGGATCAGATAGAGTGGATCGGCGTGGGTACTCCCGGTATCGCAAACAGCGAGACAGGCATCATCGAGTACTCCAACAACCTCGGCTTCAAGAACACTCCAATGGTGAAGTACATACAGGAGACCATCGACAAGCCCGTTTTCATCGAGAATGACGCCAATGCAGCTGCTTACGGCGAGTTCGTGGCAGGTGCTGCAAAGGGCGCAAAGAACGCTGTATGTATCACTCTCGGCACAGGCGTTGGCGGCGGTATCATCATCGACGGCAGGATCTACTCAGGCTCAAACTTTGCAGGCGCTGAGATCGGTCACACTGTTATCGAAGTTGACGGCGCACAGTGCTCCTGCGGCAGAAAGGGCTGTTTCGAGGCTTATTCCTCAGCTACGGGTCTTATCCGCATGACAAAGGAAGCTATCGCAGAGCACCCCGACTGTATCATGGCTCAGTCCGAGAAGGAAAAGGGCAAGGTTACTGCACGCACCTCATTTGACTGCATGAGAGCAGGCGACAAGTACGCAAAGGCTGTTGTTGACAAGTACATCAAGTACCTTGCAGCAGGTATCACCAATACCATCAACATCTTCCAGCCCGATATACTCTGTATCGGCGGCGGCGTATGCAACGAGGGTGATCCCCTTCTCCTGCCTATGAAGGAGCTTGTTGCCAAGGAAGTCTACACACGCAACTCCGAGAAGAACACCGAGATAGTTATTGCCAAGCTGGGCAACGACGCAGGCATCATCGGCGCAGCATTCCTCGGACGCGCTAATCAGTAATTAGTGAGCAGCGAGTAGTGATCAGCTATTAGTGCATAGTGCTTAGTGGGGCGCCTTTTTGGCGCCCTTGCTGATTATTACAGAAAGCTGCCCGTCCCTGCATGGGGGGCTGACTTTCCCCCTTCTCCCTTTCTCTCTTCCTTCCCTTCTCCCTTCATTCAACGATTTAACGCAATAAAGCACATTGACTGCATTCAAGAGGCAAGGGAAGGAAGAGATATACATTGTCTCTGTTACGGAATGACTAACGGCAAAGAACTAAGCACTAACCACTAATCACTAACAACTCAAAAACACTTTCTCCCTTTCTTTCTTACACTGTTACTTTTAGTATAAAAGCATAAGCATAACTTTACAGAGAGTAAGGAAGTAAGAAAGAAAGAGTGAAACATTGTCACTGTTACTTTTCGGAAAAGCGCATGGGCTCTTTATAATAAGTAAGGGGGAAAGGGAGAAGGAGGAATTGTTTTTCCCTGTGCACAGAAAAGAGGCGCCCTGAGGACGCCCCTTACAATTACATTATCATCACGGACGGCGAAACACCGTCCCTACAAGCTAACGGCTCACTTCGCCATATTGCGGTACTGGTTTGGTGTTACGCCCACAGTCGCAAGGAACTGGCGCAGAAAGTACTTGCTGTCCACATAGCCGCACTGCTCCGCTATCTCCGCCATGCTCAGCGGTGTTACGGTCAGGCAGTAGGTCGCCTTTGCCATTCGCGCGTTTATGCAGTCCTTATGTATGCTGACCCCGAAGCACTTCTTGTACACCTCGCGAAGATGTCCTGCGCTGTAGGGATAGAGCTTCTGGAGCTTCTCCGACTCAAAGCTGTCCTGCGGATTGCTGTATATATAGCTTCGTATATGGAGCATATCGTCGTAGTGGGGACGCATACGCATCTCCATCTTCTCGCGCTGGCGCTCCGCAAGAATATCCGAGCACATTCCCGTGAGCTTGGTGTATGACTTCTCATTGCACTTCACAGCAGCGCAGACAAATGAGTCTATGCCGTACTGCTCCGTATAGACAGTGTGCTGGAGCATTATGGACTCAAGCCTGCTCTCGAGGAGAGACAGGTCGGTATCGCCCTGAATTATGCAGGCAAAGGTATTGTCGTTTATCCTGCCGCAGATGTCGCTGCTTCCGCAGAACTGTGTAACAGCTTCCGCGGCGTCCATGATAGCAGGTATCTTGCCGTTGAGCTCATAGAAGCCTGCGTTTGATATACCTATCCTCATCATCACAAGGCTGTTCTCCTGATCGTCGATATCAATGGAGTGATATGCCTTTCTCATGCCCGTGTCGTTGTACATTCCCGTGAGGGTATCGCGGAGGTCGGAAAGGTTCTGGCACTGGGTAAGGTACTGTATATCGTTCTTCATTCGCAGGAACTCAAGACCGTTGGACACCGACTTCAGCCAGTTGCGGTAGATGTCGTCATAGGTGTCAGGGTCGTGGTACTTCAGCACAAGATGACCGAAAAGCCTGTCATTGAAGAACAGCGGATTGAAATAGTACACCGCAGGTTCAAAATTCTTGGCAAGCAGTGCGGAGAAGTTATACTTCTGCATATCAAAGGGAGTTCTGTCCTCCCAGCTCACCACGCTCTGGCACGAGAGGATATCCGTAAGCTCCGCGTCGCTGTCGTACCAGTTCTTGTAAAGGCAGAGATAAAAGCTCTGTATGCCTCTTACCTGCCAGTGGAAGGTGCCGCATATATCCACGAATTCGTTGAGGGTCCTGCACTCAGTAAGCTTCTGGTCCAGAGGGTTGAACAGGTTCCAGTTGTCGTACTCTTTCTTGACTCTGGCGCTTTTCAGCTCCTGTGTATAGAGGTCGCGGTCCATGCCGCAGGAGCAGCTTGTGCCGCATATCATCTCGCCCCCTTGGCGGCGAGAACAGGAACTCGCGCTTTTTCAGGCGGCTGTATACCATGTTTGCCGCGTCCTCGCCTATGGACTCGCGGTTTCTCTTATAAGTAGTAAGGAGAGGCTGGTGCATGAAGCGGTCGCCCACGAACTCATAGCCCACAACGGTAACGTCATCGGGCACCTTTATGCCCAGCTCATCAAATTTGTCGATAAGTCCGTAAGCCATATAGTCGTTGGCGCAGACCACAGCCTGAGGCAGCTTCAGCTCCCCCTTGTGGTAGCGCTCGGCAAGCTCCTCGCCCGAGTTCATCCAGAAGTTTCCGAAGTGTACACGCTTCTCGTCGTACTCAATGCCGTGCTTTTCCAGTGACTTTCGGTAGCCGCTGACACGGAGATTTGACGCCTCTATGAAGTCATAGCCCGTTATTATGTCGATCTCGGTAAAGCCATGCTTCTCCACAAGGTGATCCGTAATGTCCTCGATATCATTCTCATCGCTGGTATTGATGAATGTACAGTGCGGAAGGTCCATTTCGGGGAGATAAGTCCCAACTACAACGATAGGGATATTCTTTCGTGAAAGATGATCGGCGATCATCTTCCTCAGCTCCTCATTGACAAATGATTCCGAAATAACTATAAGCCCGTCAAGTTCATCCGAGAGGATAAGGTCGTATATCTTGTTTTCGCAGAACAGCTCCTTTTCCTTGACATTGGGGTTGTAGTTATTGGAAAAGATAATAGTATCGATCCCGACGCACTGATCAAATCTTGCAATTCCCTTTATGATCTGGCGCTGTTCGATGCTGTTTGCCTCCGCAGCAACTACGCCGAAGATCATTCTCTTTTTCTTGATCAAGTTTTCCACCCCTATAAAATTTACAGCAGCTGACTGCGAACTCCCGTATTCTGCTGCGCCCGTAAATGCAGAATATCCACAAGTCAACCTATAAACAATAGAAATCAACTTTATTATACATGAATTATTCAAAATTGTCAATGAACTTTTCTGCGTTTTTTCCACCAAAACCGCATTTTTGACAGTTTAATATTTTTATACCGTTATAGCGTACAATCAGCGGCGCTTTTCTTTGTGGAATTTGCTGATTTTTTGTGCTATTTGCAGCAATCTATGCTCTCATCGACACTTATGTTATGAATTCGAATTCAAAGGAGGGATTCGCATGAACGACTACTCAGCAGACGTCAGACTCGCCCGAGAAGGTGACACGGAGGCTTTCGCAAGACTTTACTCGACCGTATATGAGGACCTTTACCATATCGCTCTTTACAGTCTGCGATCTCCCGATGACGCTGCGGACACCGTCAGCGACACCGTACTGGACGCGTTCTGCTCAATAAAAAAGCTCAGGGACCCCAATAAGTTCCGGAGCTGGATAATGACAATACTCGCTGCAAAGATAAAAAGGAAACAGCTCACTTATTACGTCCCTGCCGAAGAGCTTAGCAGCGACTCTCCTCTTGCCGACGGCTTTGACTTTGAGTCCGTCGAGCTGAGAGACGCCGTTGGGAAACTGGACGATGAATCAAAACTTATGCTGTCAATGTCAGTTCTCGGCGGCTACACCAGTGAGGAGATCTCCACGGTCTGCGGTATCAAGGCAGGCACCGTAAGATCAAAGCTGGCAAGGATAAAGGAGAGGCTCAGGCTTGAGCTTACTCCGGAAATATGAAAGGAGAATGTTTATGAACAATGACGATAAGCTCAGAGAACAGCTGAAGTCAGAGCCCGTTCCCGACAGGCTCAGACCCGAAAACATAAAGAAAATGCTGGACGAACAGGCTCCAAAGAAAAAGAGAAGCGGTATCTCCGTTGCAGGAAGGATAACCGCAGCAGCGGCTGCCTGCGCCGTTATAGGCGGAACTGCCGCATACACCATGAACAACGGAAAGATAAATAGAAAGAGCGCTGACTCTCTCATCAAGGAGGGAAGCGCTGTTACCACACCCGACGGCACAACTTCGGCTCCCGATCAGGAGCTGAAAAAGCTGGAAAGCTATATGAGCGGCGCCAAGGACTATGAGCAGGTATACACCATGTTCAAGGACGCTGCCGACAGAGCCGAAAAGGAACGCAAGCTTCAGGAAAAGAGAAACCGCTACAAGAATGATGTGGTCTATGAAGCTGAGGTGGAAGAAGATGCTGACTTCGCCTTCAGTGACAAAAAGTTTTTCACCGCAGACACCGTAACAGGCGCCGTTGAAAGCGGATTGGATTCCCCTGACGCTTCCGCTCCCGACTTTGAGATAGCTCCCGATGTTGAGCTCGGTACCGAGCCTGCAACTGAACCAAACGCGGAACCCGATACAGAACCTGTTACAGAACCCGACACTGAACCTGCGACTGAGCCTGATACAGAACCGGCCACAGAGCCCGATGAGGAGACTCCCGAGCACTCCGACACCTACCATCAGGAGCAGAACGTCCTTGAGGCTGACATCGTAAAGACAGACGGCAAGCATATTTATTATATATGCTCTCCCAATGACGAGGAATATATAAGCCACCCCACACTGAGAGTTGCCGATGTAAAGAACGGTGAGTTCACAGGAAACTATTCCGTTGATATCAAGAATGACATAGCTCCCGATGCACAGCCATATTCCATAAGCATTACGGATATGTATGTCTACAACGATATGATAGTTGTCATCGGAACCAACAACGACTCTGCATATCTCAATTCCAATTTTGCAACAAGAACGGCTCAGCGCTGCGGAACCACCTTCGCGGCATTCTACACCACAGGTGACGAGCCTCAGCTCATAGACGTATACTCTCAGGACGGCTATTACAATGACGTCAGGATATCTCCCGACGGCTATATGCTCCTTATCACTAATTATTCCACCTGCAGCTTCAAGGAAGTGGAGGAGAGCAACGAGCCCGTCAATTATATCCCCTGCTGTGGCATGGGCGATGATTGCGACATTCTTCCTCCCGAGGATATACTTCTCCCCGAGGGCGGCTTCGGCACAAGCGACTGGCTGTCATACTCTGTTGTAGGCAGCATAGACCTCAACGAGAGCGGCGCTCCCTCAGTACACGACACAAAGACACTGGCAGGCTATTCGGGCAGCATATACTGCTCAGCCGACAACCTCTATACCGCGTCAGACCGCTGGGATACAAGCAACGTCACCGACATCACCCGTATCTCTGTAAGCGGCGGAGACATTGTCCCCATGGCAAGCGGCGTTATCAACGGCACAGTCAAGGACCAGTTCTCAATGAGCGAATATGACGGATACTTCCGCGTGGCTGCTACCTACACCGAGTTCAAGGAGACCTTCCACAGATTTGATACGGACGACGGCTTCTTTGAGGGAATAATAGACTACTTCACAAGCAGCGACGAGGACTATTACAGCTATGAAAGAGTAAATCAGGACAGCAGAGTCTATGTAATGGATATGGACCTCAATATAGTGGGAAGCGTTGACGGTCTGGGCAAGGACGAGGAGATAAAGTCCGCAAGCTTCAGCGGCAATATGGCTTATGTAGTCACCTTCCGCCAGACTGACCCCCTCTATGCAGTTGACCTCAGTGACCCCACGGCTCCTGTTGTGCTGGACGAGTTCAAGATAAACGGCTTCAGCACCTATATGCAGAGCTGGGGCGAGGGACTCCTCTTCGGCTTCGGTCAGGACGCCAATGATACAGGCAGGATAACAGGCGTAAGAATGACCATGTTCGACAACTCCGACCCCAACGACCTGAAGGCGACTGACGTCTATACATGGGACAACATCTACTACGACGAATACTACACAGGCACAGAATTCTCATCAACAGCCGTTTGGGACAGAAAGGCTCTCCTGATAGCTCCCGAAAAGAACCTCATAGGCGTGCCCATAAATATCATGAAGTACAGCGATGACTGGTATGACAGGGAAAATACCACAAAGTACGAGTTCTTCAGCTTCGAGGACGGCAGCTTCGTACACAAGGGCGAGATCTCCGAAACATTCAGCGATGTTGACACCACAGGTTTCTTTGATTACAACAGAGCCCTCTATATAGGCGGCTACGTTTACGTCCTCTCTGACAATAAATTCGTATCTGCTGACATTGAGACCTTGGAGATAACCGACGAGCTCACATTTGATACGCCGCAGTCCTATGGGGCATATTAAGCATATAAGCGTCGATCACAGCACTTTCCCCATAACATGATATAGTCTGACATAAAACGAGCCATAGTACTTCCAGCAGATACAGAGGAAGTACTATGGCTTTTGCTTTGCCATGTTAAATTACTGCGCGAACCCCAGAAATGCAAATGTCATAGGAATTATGCCCATAAAGCAAGGGAAAACAAATATACCTGCCAGTCCGAGGATAAGGTATACCCTTCCGCTTTTCTGGTGGCCGCCTCCGAGACTTATGGCACCGTAAATAATGCCGAATATAGGTATCAGGAGAGAAACTATCACCAGCGCCACATTCACCTGATCGGGTCCGTTCATGGTGAACTGCCCCGGACCTGACACAGGACGCCTTGTATTGGCGGCGTTTCTGTTTTCAAGGAACGAATCACAGTACGGACACTTTACATCATTTTCGTATACAGATGCTCCACAGTGAGGACAAGTCATATTCTTATAACCCCTTTCCGTTTTTATCTTTGTGAGGCAGCAAAAATGCCCATAAGAGCAGCAAGAAGTACCAAAAGCAATGAAACTCCCAGAGACAGACCTGCTGCCAGCAGGTAAGCCTTGCCTGCGCGCTTCTCGCCGCCGCTCAGGCTGGCAACTCCGTATATAAGTCCTGCCAGCGGGATAAGCACCGAAAATATTATTATGCCGACCTCGGGCGGTTCATTGGCAGGGTCAAAGGGCTGTCGGCGGTACATATAAGGCGGAGGATAACTCCCCTGCTGAGGCGGAGGAGGATAGCTTCCCCGCGGCGGATGATCCATCCCACGCGGCTGATAGTTCCCCTGCACAGGCGGATACAGACCGTATCGCCTCATGTACACAGGGTCGGGAGTTCCGCAGAACTGACAGGTAGGCATCATTCCGCTGAGCTCAGCACCGCAGGTCTCACATTTCATAGTCTTTCCCCCTTATCTTACGAATATATAAGCTGTATAGCCTGCGTAGACCGCAAGCATGAGAGCTCCGTGCAGGCGGAGCATTTTCTTTTTGGGCATACACAGCAGCAGTACCATTATTGTCATTGCGATGAGGACTGCCGTGTCTATGGAGTTCTGCATGGTGAACGCCATCGGTGAGATAGCGGCTGCTATGCCGAGAACGAACAGTATATTGAATATATTGGAGCCAACTACATTGCCCAGCGCCATATCTATCTCGCCCTTTCTTGCGGCGACCACAGAGGTCACAAGCTCGGGGAGACTGGTTCCCAGCGCTACGACGGTCATGCCGATGATGTTGTCGGAGATGCCGAAGGAACGGGCTATATCCGAAGCTCCGTCAACTACCATCTTTCCGCCCGCGGCTATGGCAGCGCCGCCGCCCACTATGCACAGCAGACATTTCCACACGGGCATTATCTTGTATTCGTCCTCCTCCGCAGCTTCACCCGAAGCACGGGCTTTCTTTGCTGAGCTTATCATCATATACAGGAAAACCGCAAAAAGTGCGAGGAGAATGATACCGCCCCAGCGCTGAACGGCTCCCGTAAAGGCACCGAGCACAAGGAGCACTGCTGCCGCAAGAACCGAGAAAGGGATGTCCTTTTTCAGTGTGTCTTTGCTGACTGCCATGGGACACAGCACCGCACAGACTCCGCATACCACCATGAGGTTGAAAATGTTGGAGCCCACGGCATTGCTTATGGCGAGGTCGTTCTTGCCCAGCAGCGAAGCACTGACGCTGACCGAGGTCTCGGGCAGGCTTGTACCCATTGCAACTATGGTCATTCCGATTATGAGTGAGGGCACCTTCAGCCGCTTGGCAACAGCCGAGCTTCCGTCAACAAAGAAATCGGCACCCTTGATAAGCAGGACAAAGCCAACTATCAGAAGTAAATATTTAACCATTATCCTTTCGATCCGTCCTTTTTGAGTTCTTTTGAACCTTTTATAAGTTCTCTTGTCTTATTCGCTTATATTATTATATCACATTTCCCTCGGTTTTGCAATACCCCTCGACAGTCTTACCAAAAAATTAATTCATTTTTGACAAATGAGCGCAATTTTCCCTAAAATTCATCTTTGACGGAAAAATATCAATTTTTGCCTTGAATTACATCTCCGTTTGTGCTATAATTCGATTTAGTGCGTTTTTTCCTATTTAATAGGGAAGCAAATATTGCGGCACTGCCGCACTTTTTCGGAGGTATATATGACAGCAGCACAGATCTTTGCCATCGTTATCTTCGTCGGGATGTTCATTATGATAGTCCTTGACAAGATCGAAAGGCACTATGTCACCCTCGGCAGCGGTCTCCTGACCCTGATCGTGGTATTCGGTATTTGTATGCGCAGCGGAAGCGCTGTTATGGACACCCTCGCCCTCAAGGGCTTTATTACCAAGGACTTCTGGTATCAGGTCACCGAGAGCGAAAGCAAGGGCATCAACTGGGCGACTATCATCTTCATCGCAGGCATGATGATAATGGTGGAAGGCATGGCTAAGGCTGGCTTCTTCCGCTGGCTATGTATGAAGATAGCCTACCTTGTAAAATGTAAGACCGTACCCATATTCATTACATTCATGGTAATGTCCGCGGTACTTTCAATGTTTATCGACAGTATCACCGTTATCATGTTTTTGGCAGCTGTGACCATTGAGCTGGCTTCACTGCTGAAGTTCAATCCCGTCCCCATGATACTCTCGGAGATATTCTGCGCCAACCTCGGCGGCTCAGCCACCATGTGCGGAGACCCCCGAACATCATCATCGGCACATCGCTGGGCTTCTCATTCTTCGACTTCCTTACAAATACAGGACTCTGTGCCGCTATCTCGCTTATAGTATCCGTAGTGTTCCTCTACTTCGCCTTCCGCAAGGAGATCGCAGGCGGCAAGAGCGAGCCCGTGGATATGAGCAAGTTTCCCAAGCCCTCTGAGGCTATCACCAACAAGAAGGACTTCATCATCAGCAGCGTTATCTTCGCTCTGGCTGTCCTCCTCCTCATCACTCACGCTACAACTCACCTCACCGTTGCTACGATAGGTCTGTTTATTGCAGCCATTACCCTTATCGCCTTCGGCAAGCACGCTCTTGAGCTCATCAGGAAGGTGGACTACAAGACCCTGCTGTTCTTCGTGGGACTCTTTATCGTGGTAAGCGGTCTCGAGGAGACGGGCATACTCAAGCTCATCGCAAACTTCATCGGCGATATCAGCGGCGGCAACGTAATGCTCATGATAGCCATTATCCTCTGGATATCCGCTATCGCCAGTGCCTTCGTGGACAATATCCCCTTTGCGGCTACTATGGTGCCGATCATTCAGAGCCTTGCAGAGACCTCGGGCGTTCCCATCTCAACTCTGGCATGGGCACTGGCTATGGGTACCGACATCGGCGGAAGCGCTACTCCCATCGGAGCCTCCGCAAACGTTGTGGGCACTTCCGTTGCTCAGAAAAACGGCTATCCCATCGGCTGGGGCAGATACTGCAAGAAGATCGCTCCCGCAACAGTCATCGTACTGGCTATATCCACCGTTTATCTCTTTGTAAGGTACCTTTGATATACGATAAAGCGTTGATTTTTTAGTAAAAATGTGATACAATGTATTTCAGATATATATTGTAAAAGGAGGATCACTTATGCCACAGGTCATCATCTCAGTAGGTCGTGAATTCGGAAGCGGCGGCAAGGCAATTGCCGAGCAGCTGGCAAAGCGCTTCAATATCCCGATATATGACCGTCACCTCATTACAGAGATCGCAGACAAAACAGGTCTCACTCCCGAGGAGATAGAGAAATACAACGAAAAGCCCAAGAACCACCTTCTCTCGCGCAGAGTAAACGGTTACAGCAACTCCATCGAGGACAACATCGCCGAGATGCAGTTCAGCTTCCTGAGAGAAAAGGCGGCAAGCGGTGAGTCCTTCGTAGTCGTAGGACGCTGCTCGGAGACAAAGCTCCGCGACTTCAAGTGTCTTGTGTCACTGTTTGTGCTGGGCGATATGAGCGAGAAGATCAAGCGCGTCATGAACGTGTACGACCTCTCAGAGGACAAGGCAAAGGCTTTCATCGACAAAAAGGACCGCAAGAGAAAGCGCTATCACAACTATCACTGCGAGGGTCACTGGGGCGACTCCAGACTCTATGACCTGAGCATAAACAGCTCCCGTCTGGGACTGGACAAGACAGTTGACCTGCTTGAGGAGTACATAAAGTCCAGAATGGGCGAATGAGCTCACAGCTAAGAAACACAAGCCATAGTATTTCCGATAGAAGGAGGTACTATGGCTTTTTTGTAAATCATAATTTAGCGCATACGCGAAAAATTGGAAATGTAGGGGACGGCGTCCTCGACGTCCCACGAAATTTGTATTGTAGGGGCGGATATCATCCGCCGTTAGGGGACGCCCTCACTTGCAGGGCGTCCCCTCTCAAAAAACAGTCCACCGGACTGTTTTTTGATTCACCCCTTGCGGAGCGCTTTGTTTTATTTCGTCGCCTTAAAAGCTGAAAGCGATGACCAGAGGCGCTGCCTCTGGACTCCACCAAAGGAACACAGTCCCTTTGGAATCCCTTACATAGGCTCGGCGTACTTATTACGCTGTAAGCGATGTACAAATATCATTTTTGGTATTATTAAGCGAGTTTACGAGCGACAACGTGGCAAGCGGTCGAGCTGGCTCAGCTCGAAATTCCAATTTATCTCATCTTTCAAATAATAAAACGCCCCGAAGCAATACGCCTCGGGGCTGTTTTTATTTATTCCGCACTGGGTACGAGAAACTCTCTCGTGTGAAGGAGGTATTCCTGAATGAACAGTGCGTCGTTTGAGGTGAGACCCTTTGTGGACAGATCTACATCGCCCAGCTCTCTGCCGCGCTCTGTCAGATGATACTTGTCGGAACCGCCCTCGCCGTACTTGTCGGGATTTGCAAGTGCCTGCATGATGAGGATAGCGTCTGCAAGCTCTACTGTTCCGTCATCGTTGGTGTCGCCCCATAAGTTTTCAAGTGCGCCGCCCATAAGGAAGTTGACCTTGCAGTCACCTATCTCATAGGGCTGGTCAACGCCTGACTCTGTTGCAGCGTTCCATGTATTGGACCACCATACCTGAACCTCGCAGTTCTTGACTGCGTCGGGCATTTCCTTGAGGTCTACCACTACTGTAAGATTTCCGTCAGCGTCCGCATTGCCCTTCCACTCAATGTTCTGCCAGTCGTCTGCGTTTGTGCCGAAGCCTACTCCGCCGCCGATGGAAGCGCCTGCTGCGCCCTTGATGTTGATCTCGAGCTCCTTGCCAACTGCATTCTCGGGAGTTTCAGGAACCTTGACGTTCTTCTTCTGTATCTCGAACTTGTATGCAGTTGTGGTAGTTGTCACATTGGGGTCGCTGGTCGTTGTAGTAGTTGTGGTTGTCTTTGAGGGATCGGGAGGTGTGATGCCCTCGCGGTTATAGAGGTCTGCGGGGAGCTCATCGAGAGTTACGCAGTAATCGCTCTGATACATAGCGATAGTGTCTTCCTTGGTGTTGAATGTGGGATTTGAAAGGAAGTCGGTGGTATCGCTGCCGCCGTCATACCATGTACAGAAGTACAGCCATGCTGCGCCCTCCTCCTGCATCTTGTCGGGAGTTGAGAAGCAGTCGTTCTCGGCAAGTGATATCATCTTTGCGCTGTCATACTTTTCCATGAGTCCGTAGAATGTGGATGCGAAAGGACTGTCGTTGTGGTAGTACCTTGCGCTTCCTGTGGACCAGTCTGTACAGCTGTACTTATCGTAGCCGATGATGTCTACATAGGCATCGCCGGGATACCAGTTCTTGGATGTGTCGAAGTTATAGCTGTTCCACTCCCAGATAAGGTTGTGGCAGCCGAACTCGCTTGTGAGTGTCTCATAGGTGTATATCCAGAGCTTCTTGTAGGCTGCGGAGCCTTCTCTGCCCCACCAGAACCATGAGCCTGTCTCACCGCCGCCGCCTTCTGCCTCGTGGAGAGGTCTCCAGATAACGGGTACGCCCTCTGCCTCCAGCTTCTTGAACTCAGCTGCGAGAGTTTTCAGAGCTGCGTGGTAGTACTCATTCTCCTTGGTGCCTTCAGTAGCAGCCTTAGAGGGTGAGAAATCTGTGTCCTTGGCGGTATATGTGGTATTTGACCAGTCGATGCGCGAGCCGATCTTAAAGTTTTCAAAATCCTTGGGCACGTTCAGGTGGAAGGAAGCGGTAGCGATACCGTTCTTGTTCTTTACCCAGTCGAGGACTCTCTTTGTAGAGCCGTCGTCGCTGCCGAATGCAGGACAGCAGAAGTTTCCGTAGTCAAATCCTCTGATAGCGGGATAGTGACCTGTGGTATCCTTCAGGTACTCGAACTCGGTCTCAAGTCCGTGAGGACCGCCGCTGTATATCTCCTGCTGACCCGAGATTATCTGCTTGCCGTAAACATCGGCAAGGTAAGCCATAAGGCTCTGGGTCTCAACAGTAGCAAGCTGGTCGCAGGGCTTGGTCTGCTTTGCCTCTATCTTGGCTGCGGACATGGACTCTACTGTAAGGTAGTCGAACTGTGACCAGCCCCATGACTTCTCTATGGTCACTGTGTTGTCGCCTGCCTTCAGCATGATTGCGGGAACTGCTATGGCGGTGTACTCGGTTCCCTGAGGGATTCCGATAGCGCCCTGTGAAGTGCCGTTTACGCTCAGGTTCTGCTGCTTGTCGCTGCCGATACCGAACGCATAGAATGTGAGCTTGTAGGAGCCTGATTTTTCAACATTGACAGTCAGCTCGATGGTGCCGCTCTCGGTCATTTTCAGTACGGAGCCGCCGCTGGCAGATGCGTCCTTTTCAACGGTAACATCGCCTGTGATCTTGGCGTCCTCGAACTCGAACTTCAGCGGTTCGTCCGCTGCTGTAACTGTGGCTGCACTGTATACGGCGCCGTTAAGTGCCATAGCTGCCGACATCAGTGCTGCTCCTGCCTTCCTCAGTAAATTGTTTCTCATGTTAATATCCTCCATTAAACAAAAATATCTGTACTTTAATTATAACGCTTGGTTTAGCTAAAATCAAGAAGTGTTACAAAAAGTTTTCATTTGTGCATAAAAATTCGTATGTACGCACAATCATAACGGCTTCCCATTTGGCAAATAGCTCAAAACCAGCTTAAAATCTGCTTAAATCATTATTTGAATAAACTCTGAACTTTGTGTCCGATGTATTGACATTATTGCTAAAAAGGTATATAATTTCAGTAGAGTTTCGTTAACTTTGTTCATGGAGCGTGAGAAAATGACCGAATACCTGACCAACTATATGAAATATGTTCAGGAAAGACTGGAAAAATGCACGGACTCCGCCGAGCTCGACGAGATAATGGCTGAACACCTTGACAAGATAGCATTCATGCAGCACGAAAGGATAGTCCATTTTCTGGTGACTATGCTGTTCGCACTTATCCTCACAGTGTTCATCGCCGTTCTGGTCTTTACCACCAATATCCCCGTACTCATTCTTGTTACCATGATACTGGTACTGCTCATGTTCTACATCAAGCACTACTACTTCCTCGAGAATACCGTGCAGAAGATGTACCGCGTATATGACGGGATACTGGAAAAGAAGAAAACACTGAAGGAGTCCCGCTGATGACCAAAAAAGAAATAGCAAGCCTTGCAGTCAGTGAGCTGGAAAAGCTCTACCCTGACGCTGTCTGTACCCTCGACTACGAAAAGCCGTATGAGCTTCTGTTCGCCACGAGGCTGGCGGCTCAGTGTACCGACGCAAGGGTGAATATAGTCACAAAGACTCTTTTCGCAAAATATCCCACCCTCGAAGCATTCGCTGAGGCTGACATCGCCGAGCTGGAGCAGGACGTCAAGCCCTGCGGCTTTTACCGCAACAAAGCCAAGAGCCTAAAGGAGATGGCAGGTCAGCTCATCAACGACTTCGGCGGAGTTGTTCCCGATACCATGGAGGAGCTCCTCTCCCTGTCAGGCGTGGGCAGAAAGACCGCAAACCTCATTCTCGGCGACGTCTACGGCAAGCCTGCCATGGTCACCGATACCCACTGCATACGCATCACGGGAAGGCTGGGACTTACCAAAAACAAAGAGCCTGCCAAGGTGGAAAAGGACCTTGTGAAGCTCATCCCCCCCCCCCCCCCCCCCCCCCCCCCCCCGAGGTCTCCTCGGATTTCTGCCACAGAACTGTGGAATTCGGCAGGGATATATGCGCGGCAAGAAAGCCGAAATGCGGAGAATGTCCCCTGAATTACTTTTGCAGATACTATCAGTCAGCTCAGAAATAAAATAGTTCTTGCTTCCCGTCACTGCGGCGGGAATACGAAAGGATCGATATAAATGGTTTTTAACTTCAAGCTCAGCACTCCCGCTGAGGGACTTGTTGATATCACACGGGAGGTCAGTGAAGCCGTCAAGGAAAGCGGTGTTCTCGAGGGCATATGTATCATATTCTGCCCCCACACCACTGCGGCTATCACTATAAACGAGAACGCAGACCCCGATGTGAAGACCGACTTCATCAAGGGCATGGATAAGTTTTTCCCCGACCTGCAAAGCTTCAGACACGCCGAGGGCAACTCCCACGCTCACATAAAGTCCTCTGCCGTAGGCGCCAGCGAAACCGTCATAATCACAGGCGGAAAGCTTCTCCTCGGCACATGGCAGGACATCTACTTCTGCGAATTCGACGGTCCCAGAACAAGAAAATTCTACGTTAAGGTCATGGGAGACTGATAATATGGATAATATCGAAAAACTGGCGGATATAGTCAGAAATTCTCGCAGTATAGTATTTTTCGGCGGCGCAGGAGTCTCCACGGAAAGCGGCATACCCGACTTCCGCAGCGTTGACGGTCTCTACAGTCAGCAGTGGGACTATCCACCCGAGACTATCCTCAGCCATACCTTCTTCATGGAAAAGACCGAGGAGTTCTACCGCTTTTACAGAGCGAAAATGCTCTGTCTCGACGCAAAGCCCAATGCCGCTCATCTGAAGCTGGCTCAGCTTGAAGCCGAGGGCAAGCTCTCCGCAGTAGTGACCCAGAACATCGACGGGCTACATCAGGCGGCAGGCAGCAAAACGGTCTATGAGCTCCACGGAAGCGTCCTCCGCAACTACTGCACCAAGTGCGGAAAGTTCCACGATGTGAAGTATATCGTGAACTCTCAGGGTGTTCCCAAGTGCGAATGCGGCGGTATCGTCAAGCCCGATGTGGTGCTTTATGAGGAGGCTCTCGACGACAGCACCGTAAGCGGAGCTGTTAACGCCATCGCTTCTGCCGATACCCTCATTATCGGCGGAACATCTCTCAACGTTTACCCTGCGGCAGGTCTTATCCGCTATTTCAAAGGAAAAGACCTCGTTATCATAAATATGGCTCCTACCCCCATGGACAGGAATGCCGACCTTCTCATCTGCGACAGGATAGGAGAAGTTTTTTTCAAGGATCTAGGAGGCTATGCCATGAAACGACTGACATCAGCCGCTTTATCAACCCTCTTAACGGCTGGCTGCGGTGCGGGCGCAAAAGCTCCCCAGACCCCGCAGCCTCCAACCAAATAAAGCTTTACGGACACCGTAAATTCAGATACACCCTCTTGATACTGCCCCAAATAGCAGTATCATCTATCGCAAAAGACTGTACAGCACGGACTGCTGTGAGCTGTGCAGCAAGCACCTTGTTCCCTATTTTTCATAACGTGATAATATGTAACGCAAAAGCCCGAAGGCTGTCTATGGCAGCTCTCGGGCTTTACGTTTTGTCTTATATAAACGCATACATTGCGTGGGTGGAACGCCATCCCTGCAACGTGCAATTCTTTCACGGGCGGCGGAACGCCGCCCATACTAAGCACTATGCACTAATCACTAACAGCTTATTCACTGCTTATTTTCAAGGGACTTCTTGAAGTCGATGAACTCCTCATAGGTTCCCTGTCTGTCAAGGCAGCCTGTGGGCAGTATCTCGATTATGCGGTTTGCAGTGGTCTGCATTATCTCGTGGTCGTGAGAAGCCAGCAGCACTACGCCCTTGAAGTTGATAAGGCTGTTGTTGACTGCGGTAATGCTCTCAAGATCAAGGTGGTTGGTAGGACGGTCAAGCACCAGCACATTTGAGCCGAAAAGCATCATGCGCGAGAACATACATCTCACCTTTTCGCCTCCCGAAAGCACGTTTACGGGCTTGTACACGTCGTCCCCCGAGAACAGCATACGTCCGAGGAAGCCGCGGAGATAGGTCTCGGTCTCGTCCTTTACGGAGTACTGTCTTATCCAGTCGAGTATGGACAGCTCGCAGCCGTTGAAGTATTCGGAGTTGTCAACAGGCATATACGATGTGGTAACGGAAACGCCCCATTTGAAGCTTCCCGAGTCAGGCTGCTCCTCCTCCATAAGTATCTTGAACAGCATGGTGATAGCCTGCTCGCTCTCGCCCACAAAGGCTACCTTGTCGTTCCTGCCGAGGGTAAAGCTTACGTTGTCGAGGAGCTTTACTCCGTCAACTGTCTTGGTGAGTCCCTCTACCTGAAGTATGTCCTTGCCCAGTTCTCTGTCCATGTCGAAGCCGATGAACGGGTATCTTCTGCTCGATGCAGGAAGCTCCTCAACGGTCAGCTTCTCGATGAGCTTGCGGCGCGATGTTGCCTGATTGGACTTGGATTTGTTTGCCGAGAACCTTGCGATGAAGTCCTTCAGCTCCTTTATCTTTTCCTCGTTCTTCTTGTTCTGCTGCTTTATCATGCGCTGTATGAGCTGGCTGGACTCGTACCAGAACTCATAGTTGCCCACATACATCTTGATCTTGTTGTAGTCGATATCAACGATGTGGGTGCAGACGTTGTTGAGGAAGTGACGGTCATGGGATACTACGATGACTGTACCGAAGTACTCCGAGAGGAACTCCTCCAGCCAGCGTACCGCGTCTATGTCAAGGTGGTTGGTAGGCTCGTCAAGAAGGATAATATCGGGGTTGCCGAAAAGCGCCTGTGCCAGCAGCACCTTTACCTTCTCGTTACCGGAAAGTGTGGACATCTGGGAATAGAGGATATCCTCGGAAAGTCCCAGTCCCTGAATGAGCTTTGAGGCGTCGGACTCCGCCTCCCAGCCGTTGAGCTCTGCAAACTCGCCTTCAAGCTCGGAAGCCTTGACGCCGTCCTCCTCGGAGAAATCCTCCTTGGCATAGAGGGCATCCTTTTCCTGCATTATCTCGTAAAGACGGGCATTGCCCATAATTACGGTGTCGAGGACAGTGTACTCGTCGTATGCGAAGTGGTCCTGCTTGAGGACGCTGAGGCGCTCCTCCTTGGGCATTACCACCTCACCCGAGGCAGGCTCAAGGTCTCCGCAGAGTACGCGGAGAAATGTGGACTTGCCTGCTCCGTTTGCGCCGATGACACCATAGCAGTTGCCGTTTGTGAATTTAAGGTTTACGTTTTTGAAAAGCGTCGAGCCGCCGAACTGGACGCTGACATTGCTGACTGTTATCATAGTACCTCCGTAAGTTTCGATAAGACAGAAATAAAGCCCTCCCGCTCGGAGAGGGCTTTAGTGCTTTATCTTTGATTAATACATACCGCCTGCGGGCATTGCGGGTGCTGCGGGAGCATCCTCCTTGATGTCTGCTACAAGGCTCTCTGTGGTCAGTACCATAGATGCAACGGAAGCAGCGTTCTGGAGTGCGCTTCTTGTTACCTTGGTAGGATCAACGATTCCTGCGGGGATCATGTCTGTGTATACCTCGTTGTATGCGTCGAAGCCGTAGCCTACCTTGCGTGAACGAACGATCTTGTCAACGATAACGCTGCCCTCAAGACCTGCGTTCTCGGCGATCTGACGAACAGGAGCCTCAAGTGCCTTGAGGATTATCTTTGCACCTGTCTTCTCGTCGCCCTCAAGTGTGGGGATAAGCTTGTTTACTGCGGGCATAGCGTTTACGAATGCTGTACCGCCGCCTGCTACGATACCCTCTTCAACAGCTGCCTTTGTAGCTGCAAGAGCATCCTCGATACGGAGCTTCTTTTCCTTCATCTCGATCTCAGTAGCTGCGCCGACCTTGATAACTGCAACGCCGCCTGCAAGCTTTGCAAGTCTCTCCTGAAGCTTCTCACGGTCGAAGTCAGATGTTGTGTTCTCGATAGCGTTTCTGATCTGTGAAACTCTTGACTGGATAGCCTTCTTGTCGCCTGCACCGTCAACGATGATGGTGTTCTCCTTCTGGATAACTACCTGCTTAGCCTGACCGAGCTGGTCGATAGTGGTCTCTGAAAGCTCAAGACCAAGCTCTGAAGAAATAACCTCGCCGCCTGTGAGAACAGCGATATCCTTCAGCATCTCCTTACGTCTGTCTCCGAAGCCGGGAGCCTTTACTGCTGCAACCTTGAATGTGCCGCGGAGGTTGTTGAGAATGATAGTTGTAAGAGCCTCGCCCTCAACGTCCTCAGCAATGATGACCAGCTTCTTGCCCATCTTCACGATCTGCTCGAGAAGGGGAAGTATCTCCTGAATTGAAGATATCTTCTTATCTGTGATAAGAACGAAAGCGTCATCATAAACAGCTTCCATCTTGTCTGTATCTGTAACCATGTAGGGTGAGATGTAGCCTCTGTCGAACTGCATACCCTCTACTACCTCGCTGTAGGTCTCGGCAGTCTTGCTCTCCTCGATGGTGATAACGCCGTCAGCAGTTACCTTCTCCATAGCCTCTGCAATGAGCTTGCCCACGTTCTCGTCAGCTGACGAAACTGTACCTACTCTTGCGATGTCATCGCTGCCCTGAACAGCCTTTGAGTTGTCAACGATAGCCTTTACAGCAGCGTCAACAGCCTTTGCGATACCCTTCTTGAGTACCATGGGGTTAGCACCTGCTGCGATGTTCTTCATACCCTCGCGAACGATGGTCTGTGCGAGAAGTGTAGCTGTTGTTGTACCGTCACCTGCTGCATCGTTGGTCTTTGTAGCAACTTCCTTGACCAGCTGAGCGCCCATGTTCTCGAAAGCGTCCTCAAGCTCGATGTCCTTGGCGATAGTAACACCGTCGTTTGTGATAAGGGGAGCGCCGAACTTCTTGTCAAGAACTACGTTCCTGCCCTTGGGTCCCATTGTTATTCTTACTGTGTCGGCAAGCTTGTCGATACCTGCCTGAAGTGACTTTCTTGCGTCTTCGCCGTACTTTATATCCTTAGCCATAGTTATCTGCTCCTTTATAATTAATGTTTACCGGGCTATCAGTCTTCAGCCTTTAGCCCTTAGCCTGTGGTGTCCCTTCGGGACATATTCTAATATCATTGCGCCAGCGATACCATTAGCTGATAGCTAACGGCTTATGGCTAACGGCTTTATTTTACTGTTGCGAGGATGTCTTCCATCTTTACGATGATGTATTCCTCTCCCTCAAGCTTTACGTTTGTTCCCGAATACTTGGAGATGAGCACCTTGTCGCCCTTCTTTACCTCCATTTTTATGTCAGAAGTACCGGGGCCAACTTCAACGACCTCAGCTACCTCAGGCTTTTCCTTTGCCGATCCTGAGAGAATGATACCGCTCTTGGTAGTCTCCTCAGCCTCGACCATTTTTACTACAACTCTGTCCTGTAAAGGTTTGATAGTCATGATATATACCTCCTGATAATTAATTAGCAAGTTCATATTAGCACTCTTTCTCTCTGAGTGCTAATTATATTTTACCACCTTTTTACAATAAATCAAGCCTTTTCAGCAAGCTTTCACAATTTTTGGCACTGTGTACAAATCTACAGCTATTTGGTGCAAATTTCTGTGCTGTAAGTCTCTTTTTTGCTGCCGAATTCCAGCATAAGCGCTACTGTCATTATAATGAGCATCACCGACGGTACTGGGCTGACAGAACGTGTGCTCTCCGCCTTTATGCTGCTGACTTCCGTTATCTCCCCCCTCCATGAACAGCGGAAGCAGTCCGCGGCAGATGATATAACTCAGCACAGCTGCCGCAGCTCTCATTATTATAAAGGACACCAGCGACAGCTTTCCACGGGTCAGCGCAGCAAGCTGCATGAGTACACATATCCCGCCAAAGGCGGTAAGGCCGCTTATCAGGGGCAGCAGCAGCCAATCGCCGCGGGGAAAACCTGCCACATTGGTCACATCTAAGAACGCGGCGATCGGCGCCTCGGCGGTAATACCGCCGAGGCAGTGGAGCTTCCAAGGAAGCTCCACTGCTGCTGCCCCGAAAGCTGCCGTGAGAAAATGAGCAGCTACGGAGAAAAACACTATCATGGCGCATATCTCTCCCATCGCCCTGCCGCTGCGAAGGACGCAGTCCGTGAGCATATCTGCCGATACGCTCACACGGCAGGAAGCATGCTCCGCGGAAGCCGTCCTGCGGAGAAATGGCGCCATGAAAAGCGCAAGGAGCACATTTGCAGACACCGTCGATACCAGTATCAGCTGTCCTGCACGGCGGGAGCCGTAGAGCTGTCCCGAAATGCAGCCGAATATGAATGCAGGTCCTGCGCCGAAGCACAGCCCCGACAGAAGCTCCGCCCGACGCTTTGTAATGTGTCCCGAAATATACTCGCTGCACAGCATCTTCACCCCCACGGGATAGCCTGCCACCATGCCGAATGTGAAAATGGGGAGCTCTCTCCCCTCCATGCCGAAGATCGCTCTGCCGAGCCGCCCCACACAGCGCGGAACTGCTGTCGTAAGTCCGCTGCTGACTATAAGTGCGGAGGCTGTCATCATAGCAAACAGCGAGGGTATGACTATATCAAGACATCGCCTGACACTGTCCCTGACCGCCGCGGAAGTTCCCTCGTTATCAAATAGACAAAGCAGGAAGAATACTGCCGCAGCCGCTATCCTCACCGCTTCACGGACCTTTGAAGCCGTTTTTCTCATAATCATCACCCCATTAATCATATTATTGGAAGTGAAAAAATATACAGGAGTGACGCTTATGTTTGAATGGCTGTCAGAGCTTGCCCGTGAGAAGCTGTACCTCAACACAGGTATGCACATATCGGGGAACAGCGAGCTTATCATCGACAACTGCCGCAGAATAGAGGAATGCAACGAGGTGTACATGAGACTGGTCTCGGGAGGCCTTACCGTTGACATCAGGGGAAACGGACTGAGAGCCTATGATTTCAGCACAGGCGGACTTGTTATCCGCGGGTGCATCGAGCAGATAAGTCTTACAGAAAGGAGGAGCAGCCGTGAAAATGAAACGACGTCTGAAAATAAACGTCAAGGGGAAAAAACTGTATAAGTTCATCAATGTGCTCCACGACAGCGGTGTAAGCTGTCGGCAGCAATACTGCAAGGGAGATATTTTCCGCGGAGACATACTCCACCGTGACCTGAAAACGGTCTCCGCACTGGCTGAAGAATGCGGTGTGGAGCTGAAAGCTGCCGAATACGAAAGTCTCGGCGCTAAACTTTTCCTATACCGAAAGCGCCTCGGACTGCTCCTCGGCGGCATCGCTGCCGCTGCGGCAGTGCTCTGGTCCTCCCAGACCATCGCGATCATCGACATTCAGGGCAACTCAGCCGTCAGCGACGAGGTCATACTCTCCGCCCTTGATGAGCTTGACGTCAGGGAGGGAGCCTTTCTCCCACTCACCGACCTGCGGTCCTGCGAGGAAAAGCTTCCCTTTCTTGTGGAGGATATCGCATGGGCAGGCATCCGCCGCAGCGGCAACAGGATAGAGATACAGATACGGGAAGCCGAACCGAAGCCGCCCATGCTCCGAACGAGGATACCTGCAAATATCTTCGCCTGCCGCGACGCCGAGATAACCGAGGTCTGCGTGCGAAGCGGCCAGCTCCTCCACATCGTCGGGGACTATGTTCCCAAGGGCACAATGCTGGTCAGTGCCGTCAGGGAATTTGATAACGGCTGTCTTTCCATCTACCACGCCATGGGAGAGATACGGGGAAAGTACTCCGAGACTGTCAGATTTTCAGGCTCATTCCGCACAGAGGAGCTTTCCCCGACGGGCAATGTGTCAAAGGAGCGCTATCTGAAGCTGTTTGGGCTGAAGATACCCTTGTTTTTCGGCAAGACCGACTATAAGGTCTCCACAAGCGAGGTAACAAAAAAGCCGCTAATACTGTTCGGCAGGGAGCTTCCCGTAGGCACTGAGCTGCGCACCGTCACAGAAACTGCTCCAACCCTCAGGGAGTACAATGAGGAAGAACTGCGCGGCAAGCTCATGGAGAGGGTATATCTGTACGAGAAGAACTTTCTTTCCGAGGATACGAAAATACTGAGCCGCGATATCAAGTCCTCACAGAACAGCGATACCCTGACCCTTGAGGTCACCTATGAGCTTGAGGGAGTTATCTCCGAGGAGAGAGATGTATACATAAAATAATAGTATTTACGGCAAAAAACTATTGACATTGCCGCAAAAGTATGATACTATTGTGCTGACGGCTGAGCCGTTAATATAATCTTATGGAGGTCACATCATGCTAAAAGTCAAGAAACTCATCTGCTCCACCATCGCCGCAGCCGCTGTTTTTTCAGCAGTCGCAGCACCATCGGCACTCATCTCATCCAACAGCAGCACACCACTCGTTAACTCCATAAACGCAGAAGCTTCTTCTGCTCTCGGCACTATCGAAGCACTGCAGAACGTCAACATCAGAACAGGCCCCTCTACCGGCTATCAGAAGGTAGGACTTCTCTGCGGAGGCAAGAGAGTCAGCTACTATGATATATGCGGAGACTGGGTCTCCATCAGTCCCACGGGCTGCCGCTGGGTATGCCTGTCCTACGTCAGAAGAGTCTGATCTTTCATACCGAAACATACAGCCACAGAGCAAAAGCCCTGTGGCTGTAAACTTTTTATGAACGATATATGCAGTGTATTGACAACAGTGATAACAGGGTGTAAAATATGATTGATTAATGAGTATATTTGATATATACAATATTCACGCTGTAGAGGAGGTCTCGCTATGAAAAAAAGAGAGCCCAAGCACACCGATGTTATCCCCGAAAAGATACATAAAAGGCTTCATCTGATATATTTTATCCTCAAATGCGTGATCGCCGCTACTGTCTTTCTGTTATTCTGGGGGACCATTGTGTTCACGTTTGAAAAGATAAGGGGCTACGATATTCCCGAATCCGCCACCGAGGACTCCCCTTTCCTCTTTCACCAGTACTGCGGCACCTTTTTCGTGGAGTTCGACCGTGACAACTCCTTTGCCTCAGACGCGGATTATTCCGCCTATCTGGACAGGATAAACGCTCCTGCGGAGCAAACTGCGGCACAAAAGGCACTGGGCTATCTGGGCATGGCGCCCTCCTTAGTGCTTATCGGCTGTCTGATACTTGCTCTGCGAAGCGGCGCCAAAAAGCGCATTTTCTGCGGCAGGGCGTGGCGTTACTTCCTTTTCGGCGGCATATTGTACGCCGTCGGGAACCTGTACACCTATTTCAAAGTCAATATTTTCTCAAAAACCTCGGCTTTTGACGGCATGATCGGCGTTTTCACCGAGCGGCGGCATTATTTCCAGATATACGATGTTCTTGTCCTGCCCTTCCTGATGATATGCGGAGCCTTCGTGCTGATAATGTACGAAAAGGTCCGCGAAAAGAAAGACTCCGCCAATACATCAAAGACGCTGAAAGCACTGTCGGCAGTTATCGCCGCAGGCACCGCAGGCTTTATCCTGTGGAGACTTGGTGTCCGCACCTATGAGCTTATCCGCGTTGTGAGGGGCGACGAATACAGCGTGTGGCTGCCCTTTTCTATCATGGAAGATCCTTTAAGATATATGTGCAGACTGCCCTTTGAGGACGCAGTTTCGCCGCAGGCATACAGGAATGTGGCGCTGTTCCGCTATCTCCGCGACCTGCCCGTGTTCGCAATGACAGGCACGGCGGTATGGCAGTTTGTAAAAATGCTGCTCAACACCGCAAAGGGAGAGTTCAACACAAAGCGCAACAGGAAGCTTCTCCGCAATGCCATGCTGCTGCTCATCGGTGCTTCACTTATCCTCAACATCGCAGGACTTTTCGAGACGGGACTTTTCAACAGGAGCTTCACCGGCATTTTCGGCAATACCACCTACACCATGGCACTGCGCGCCAAGACAGAGCCTGCCTTTTTCGCAATGCTGCTCTGGTTCTTCGGCACCTATTTGCAGGCTATCCCCGAGGAGGAGAATGCCGGCTGAAAATACAGTGTTTTTAAAAATTTTTTAAAGACTTTCGCCGTTTTGCATGATATAATCATCCTATGAGGTGATCATATGAAGAAATTTCTTAAAGCTCTGCTAAAGGTGCTCAAATGGGCAGGTATTCTCCTGCTTTCACTGATAATCATCCTGCTGATCGTCCGTTTTATCGGAAAGCTGCATTATAACAAAACGCCTGACGGCGGTATCAACGAAACAATGTACATAGATGTGAACGGGCAGGAGCAATGGCTCAATATTTACGGCGAGGATATAAACAATCCTGTCCTGCTCTATCTGCACGGCGGCCCCGGCTGTTCCACCAGCTTTGCTGACTGGAAAGTGCTCCGCAAGCTCGCCGGGGACTATACCGTTGTAAACTGGGATCAGCGCAATTCGGGACTTACGAGGATACACGATACGCAGGATACCGAGATCACTCCCGAGCTTATGCGGCAGGATATCGATGCTGTCACGGAGTATATCCTTGACTATATGCATAGAGACAGTCTCACCATCATGGGTATGTCATGGGGAACGAAATACGGTGCCGACCTTGCTGTACGCCATCCCGAAAAGGTGGACTGCCTGATCTGCCTTTCTCTGGCAACCGATGAATACGCGGATAACTATATAGATCAGGCGATCCTTGATTACACCGAGGGAAGGATAGACTTTCGCACGGCGATCGACACCTATGGTTATGAATTGTTCCTGTTCTATGACCCATACAAGGCAACGCAGGATATTGCCCTGCATAAGAAATTCTATGAGGGCAACAAGCTTGCTTGGCTGGAACTGACAGAGAATGACGAGGAGTACCGCGCATTGCTGGACAACTACGATCCCCTCGCCTATGTTGAGTATTATCACGACCAGAGTAATAAAGAACTGGAAAAGAAAGCGATAGCAGCAGGCAGGATCGAAGAAAAGCTGGAAAAGCAATACGGCTATGACCTGTTCGGCGGATTGTTCGATGGCGCAGATATCTCTCCCGCCGCGGCAATACTTTTCAATCCATACTATTCCATAAGCGATTGGGCGCGGTTCAGATATTCCGGCTATGATGATGAAACAGGCGATCGTATCCTTTCGGATTTCTCAATGAGCGAGATCACTGAATTTGAAATGCCTTTCTATGTTTTGCAGGGAGACAAAGACAGTCACTGCGGCGCTGACAGGAAATACGTTGAACAGGTGAATGCCCCCGACAAGGCTTTCCGCACGGTCGAAGGCGGTCATGCGGCAACTATGACAAGATCGGAAGAACTTGCCGCGTTTATACATGAGATCAGAGAAAAACAGGTCAGATGAACAGAAAGGGCTGCAATTGCAGCCCTTTCTGCGTTTACAAGTGAAAACAGACTTAAAAATGCTGAATGATTTCTCCACAGTCCGCAGGAATATATATAATCCGACAAAATTTTCCTCCGCGCTCAAAACCTCTTGAAAACCGCTATTTTTAGTAGTATAATAGTAAACGCTGCGTTTATTTACAAGAGAAATCATGAGAAAAAGAGGTTAGAGAAATGGCTGAAAAAGCATTAAAACCAACTGAGGAAAAGCTGAAGCCAAAGCTTTTCTCGGTAATGAAGACCTACACCAAGGAACAGTTCATCAAGGACATCATTGCAGGTATCATCGTTGCTATCATCGCCCTGCCGCTCTCAATAGCACTGGCACTTGCGTCGGGAGTGGGTCCCGAGCAGGGTCTGTACACCGCTATATAAAGTGTACCCCAAACCGTGGACAAAATTTTGCAACCATGGACAGATAAAATGAACCCTGCCTGATGCAATTGCTCATGATAGATATGCTGTTCTTAGATTCCGAACCAGAGGCAAAACCAGCCA
>Ga0255342_1000536_pt1 | contig 63826 bp, 43 predicted proteins | sample wastewater_treat_3_FD_192416 | JGI IMG/M metagenome (GOLD analysis project Ga0255342, IMG submission 192416) | Wastewater microbial communities from Lulu Island WWTP, Vancouver, Canada - plant14 | ecosystem: Engineered > WWTP > Wastewater > Unclassified | place: Canada: Vancouver, British...
AAGAAGACAGAATATTGCCCGGCTCAAAAAAAGACAATTTTTGGGAAATGGGAGATACGGGTCCGTGCGGGCCTTGTTCCGAAGTGCATATCGATCTCAGACCCGATTCCGAACGAAATGTTGTTGACGGTAAAACCCTTGTTAATAAAGACCACCCGCAAGTAATTGAATTATGGAATCTTGTTTTTATTCAATTCAACAGAAATGCCTCAGGCAGTCTGGAGCCTCTGCCGGCAAAACATGTTGATACCGGAATGGGATTTGAACGGCTTGTACGCTCAATTCAAGGTAAAACTTCAAATTACGACACTGACGTATTCAGTCCATTAATTAACGAAATTGGTAATATCAGCGGGTTTGAATATGGCAAAGACGAAAAGAAAGATATTGCGATGCGTGTTATTGCCGACCATATAAGGGCTGTAAGTTTTGCCATTGCAGACGGGCAGCTTCCTTCAAATGCCAAGGCAGGTTATGTTATCAGACGAATATTAAGGCGGGCAGTGCGTTATGGCTATTCATTTCTTAACTTAAATGAGCCTTTTATGTACAGATTGGTCGATGTACTCGAAAAACAAATGGGCAATCAATTTTCTGAACTGACAAAACAAAAAGAACTCATAAAAAACGTTATCAGGGAAGAGGAGAATTCATTCCTCCATACCCTTTCCACAGGTGTTAATCTTTTTGAAAACTATGTGCAAAAACTTGAGAAAAACAAAATTATTGATGGCAAATTTGCATTTGAACTTTACGACACCTATGGATTCCCTATAGATTTAACATTACTCATGGCTCGTGAGCGGGGGCTTGATGTTAAAATCGAAGACTTTAAAAATTATCTTGAAGAGCAAAAAAACAGAAGCCGTAAAGATGCCGCAACAAGCGCGGGCGATTGGATTGAATTGATTCCTGACGTGGTTACCGAGTTTACGGGTTACGATAAAATGACCGATGATATACGAATATCCCGTTATCGCACAATAGAACAAAAAGGTAAAGTCCTGTATCAATTGGTTTTCGATAAAACTCCGTTTTATGCCGAAAGTGGCGGGCAGCTTGGCGATAGCGGTAAGTTGCTTTCTGAAAATGAAGAAATTGAAATTTTCAATACTGTTAAAGAAAATAATCTGATAATTCATCTGGCAAAAAAATTACCCGATAATATTTCCGATACATTCAAGGCTGAAATTAATGTAAAAAACAGACTGGATACAATGCGTAATCATACCGCCACGCATTTGTTGCACGAAGCACTAAGAAGTGTATTAGGCACCCATGTTGAGCAAAAAGGCTCGCTTGTGTCTCCCGAATATTTACGTTTCGACTTTTCACATTTCCAAAAACTAAGCAACGACGAATTGCTTAAAGTGGAACGAATGGTAAATGAAAAAATTCGTGAAAATATTTTGCTGGACGAGCACAGGGATATGGATAATAAAGAAGCAATGGCAATGGGTGCTATGGCATTGTTTGGCGAAAAATACGGTGACAAAGTGCGTGTAATACGTTTTGGCAGCAGCGTTGAACTTTGCGGCGGAACACATATTCCTTCAACAGGAATGATTGGGTATTTCAAAATAACCTCAGAAAGTGCCATTGCCGCAGGTATACGCCGAATAGAAGCAATTTCGGGTGTATATGCCGAAGAGATGATAGAAAAAATGGATGAACAAATTCGCGGGTTGAAAGACATTTTTAAAGGAAAAGATCCTGTTTTGGCAGTAAATGACTTAAATGACAAACTAAATACCCTGCAGAAAGAGATAGAGGTTTTAAAAAAGGAAAAACTCCTGTCTCTTTGCCCCACTCTGTTGTCCGAAGCAAAAACTATCGGCGGAATTAAATTCATAGCTAAAATATTAGATGTCCCCGCCGGAGATTTAAAAGATATTGCTTTTGGACTTAGACCTCTAAGTGATAATCTTGTGGCTGTTCTGTGCTCAAACAACGGCGAAAAAGCTGCAATAACACTTTTTATCAGCGATAAATTAGTTAAGGATAAAGGCTGGAATGCAGGTCAGATAATAAGAGAAATTGCCAAGCCAATAAACGGTGGCGGTGGTGGTCAGGCTTTTTTGGCTTCGGCAGGCGGAACAAATAAGGACGGATTAAACGAGGCCATAAACGTGGCAGAAGGTTTTTTCAGCAAGTAAATCAGCAAGAATGGGGCGTTGCTAATTACATCAATCATATATCTGTCTATTTATTTTTGTGGTAAGAATTTTGCAGATATAAAGAGGCTTTTAATTAAAAAAATATTTTGTTATGAAAAATCTTTTATTATACTGTCTTTTGGCCATTGTTTGCACTTTTGGCACAGCCCAGAACAATGCAGTTGTAGTATATGACAATACTAATTTTACCGGTGAATACCGCTCATTGAATAATCACTGGAATCCGGGAGGATTAGATGCTTTTGATAATCGAATTGGTTCAATTGTTATACCAAATGGCGCCTGGATAATAGTTTTTGACGAACCCGGCTTCAGAGGGCATTATTTGGTAATTGAAAAAAACTGGACTGCCACAGGAGATAACTCCCCATGGGATAATAATATTAGTTCTATTCTTGTATTTTACGATGTCAACAGCGGTTTACCCATTCCTCAGCAAAACTTCAACAACAATAATTATAACTATAATAATTATAACAATACTGCAAATAATTACAATAACAATAATCAATACAATTACAATCAAACTCAGCCGCAATACAATAATTCGGGAATATATTACAGTATGGATGCAGCAATAAAAAATCCGGAGAATGTTATTGTATTGGATGTGAGAGGGCAAAACTTAAGTACGTGGCCTTCGTTTTTCAACAATATGAAAAACTTGAGAGAACTCTATATAAGCGACAACAATTTTAGTTCATGGCCTTCGTTTTTTAGTGATTTGAAACAATTGCGCATTCTTGAAGCACAAAACAACAATTTAACTTCATTCCCTTCATTTTTTGGCGATTTAAAAAATCTTGAGGTTTTGAATTTGTCAAATAATCCTATATCTTCTTTTCCCTCGGGATTCAGCGATCTTAAATCACTGCGCATTCTTGATATGAGCAATACGAATGTAAGCAGTTTCCCTTCATTTTTCAGTGATTTGAAAAATTTAGAAAGCATTAATATCGCAAATACCAATATCAGCAGCTTCCCTTCGTTTTTCGATGAATTGAAACAACTGCGCTGGATAAATATTTCAGGAACCAAAATAAATAGTTTGCCTTACAGTGTCAAGTCGATGAATATGGTAATTGTTGGCAGACCGGACTAATACAACAAATTAGTTTTTATATGAGAAATTTTGTTTTTGTTATTGCGATTTTTGTATCAATTACTCTTATAGCACAACAAAGCGCTAATGATTATTACGATGCAGGAACAGCCAAACTTAATGCAAAAGACTATGCAGGGGCCATACCTTTGTTTACAAAATGTATAGAAATCAGTCCGTATTATTACGAGGCTTATGTGGATAGGGGCCGTTGTCAATTTGAGCTTGGCAAAAAAGAACTGGCATTAGCCGACTACAACATGGCTCTTAACAAAAAGAAAGATTTTTATTTTGCATTTTATTACAGGGCACTATGGTATAAAGATGCAAACAAAATGAAAGAAGCTTTTGCCGATATCAACCAGGCTGTTAATATCAGGCCCAAATCTGCTGAGCCTTATATACTGCGGGCTGCCTGGTATGCCGAACAAAAAAACTACGATGCAGCACTGAACGATTACAACAAAATTCTTGAGATACGGCCTGATGATGATGCAACATTGATTTCGCGCGGAAAAATTTATTTAAATAAAGACATGCTGGAACAAGCATTTAATGATTTTTCAAAGGTAATAGATAAAAACAAAAGTTATGGCGAAGCCTATTACTGGCGGGGAGTTTTACTGGAAAAAGTAGAAAGAAATCAGGTTGCCGTAGAAGATTATACATCGGCGCTAAATAATAAATTTGAAAACGAAGATTTATACCGCCGACGCTATAAATTATGCATGAATTTCAAGCAATACGATACTGCAATTTCAGATTTAACGGTGCTGATTACCAAATATGCTCCAAAGGAGGCTTTTTTGTGGAATGAAAGAGGGCTATGCTATGCTGCTAAAAACGAGCATGAGCTGGCAATAGCCGATTTTAACAAAGCAATAATGTACAACAAAGACTTTGAGGATGCATATATAAACCGTGCCGACAGCAAGGTGGCAACAAACAAAGATGCATCGGCAATGACAGATTATAATAAAATAATAACATTAAATCCTAAAAACGGATATGCATGGGAGGGGCGTGGCGTTTATTATTTTAAAAAGAAAAACTATTCTGCCGCTTTAAGCGATCTGGATAAAGCCGTAAAATACAGTCCCCAGTCAGGGCGCGCATATTTCTATCGCGGTGCCATTAAAGACATAAACGGAGACAAAAAAGGAGCATGCGAAGACTTGCAAAAAGCAGTTGAATATAATTTTGAAGGTGCTGCTGAAGCTAAAAAACGGGCTTGTGGCGACGACAAAGGAGCATTTTAATGCTCATTATGTCTTATTTCCTGCTTTTTAGCTGCAAAACAGCACCCTCGTTAATCTTTTAAAACTTTTTTACACAAATATTTTACAACTCAGTAAAATCTGTTATTTATTTCATTGAATTTTCAAAATAGTTTTCATTACAATCACATTCTCCTGTAATACAGAATTACCAATAAGAGTTGCAAAAACATTTGTTACATTCAATACCAATAAACTACATGAAATTGTTGGCCGGTTTCTTTTTGTTTAATTTCCAGCCGATAATTATTTCGTGTGTTCCATCGGTAAAGGACTGTAACTCAGTAGTAGCATAATCAAATGCATAGCCCATTACAAAATGATCAGAAATATCCAGCCCGACCATAACAACCCATGCTGCACGTGTTCTATATGTAAGGCCAAACCAGTATTTTTCGTCATAAATTAATCGGGACGAAAAATCAATTTGTATTGGAGCACCGGTAACTGCCCTTAGCATAAACGAAGGCTCTACGGCAAGTTTATCGCCGGTTGCAATTTTCAATCCCCCAAGTAAAACCAAATGGTTTCGTAATAATCCGATTTGGTCTTTAGGGAAATCGTTTTTGAATAAAACCGAACTACCGGCTAAATGCTGAACTGAAGCGCCTGCAAAATAATTCTTGCTAAACAAATATGTACCAAACGATGCATCTGCAATTAATGCTGAACTGGTGTTTAAAGGAACTACCTGGTCGTTCGGTTCATAAGTAGTAAGCAAAGATCCGTCAATTGCATATTGCGTGGTTCCGCTTTGTAGTCCGAATGCTAATCTTGAATCGTTATTAATCTGAATTTGATAAGCATAGGTAACATGAAAACCAAGCTCAGAAGTTGCACCCAGCTTATCATTATAAACATCCGCGCCTATGCAACTTCCCCGCCCTAGCGGACCATGCATGGTAAATGAAGCAGTTTGAGGGGCTCCGTCAAAGCCAAGCCACTGACTGCGATATCCGGTTAAAAAGACAAATCTGTCATCACTGCCGGCAACAGCCGGATTAAAGGGATATTTATTAAAGACATACTGACTTAACAGAGGAAGTTGCTGTCCTAAAGCAGTCTGAAAGCTGATTATTAAAATCAATAAATATATTTTTTTCATACAACCTCCTTATCTTATAATCATTAAATATCCCTTAATCAATTTTTCGCCATTGCCTTTATCAAAAACATAATAATATGTTCCGTCAGGCAATTCACGCCCCAGGCTCGTTCCATCCCAGTTATTCTCGTATGGTTCTGCATCAAATACCTGATTACCCCATCGGTTAAACACAGTCAAACGGTGCTTGGGATATTTTTCGAGTCCTGAAATATACCATATATCGTTTGTTCCATCACCATTAGGAGTAAAAGTATTTGGGAATACAAGTTCATTGCCGCCGTCAGATACATATACTGTTACACTATCAGTTGCATAACAGCCTCCATCACCTACTATGGTCAGATAATATGTTATGGTTGTGTCAGGACATGCAGTTGGCGTTAAAATATTGGATGCTGAAAGGCCATAAATAGGGAACCATGTTACAGACCCACTTCCGCTACCTTCAAGAACTATACATGAGTCGCCAGTTATGAATTTATCAGGACCTGCATCAACAAAAGGAATTGGGTGAACTGTTACTACTATTGTATCAAAAGATGAGCAACTTCCATTTGCAACTTCCACTATATAGGTGGTTGTAACAAGAGGTGTTGCTACCGGATTTGATATATTTGGATTTGATAAGCCGGTCGGAGGCAACCAATTATAGGTTGTTCCTCCAAATGCCTGCAATTGAACTGAGCTTCCAAAACAAACTGATTCGTCGGTACCTGCATAAGCTGTTGGAGCACTTAAAACAGTTAGGGAAATATCTGCCTGACTTTTACAAGATGTTGTATTATCTTGTACTATTACTCCAACATTAGCCTGCCCTGTATCAGAGAACATTATGTTAATTGAATTAGTACCGGCTCCTGAAATAATAGTACCATTATCAACAGTCCAGAAATATGACGTTCCGCTAATATTAGTTGTAGTATAATCCTCCATGGTATTCAAGCATACTATTGTTGGTCCGGTTAAGTTTACAACCGGATTGGGATTTACTACAACCGAATATGGCAAGGATGTGTTTGAACAGCCATAAGAATTTGTAACAACAACATAATATGTTCCGGTTGATGTTACGGTAATTGACTGCGTAGTGATTCCCGCCGGATTCCATTCATAGGAATCAGCTAAGGAACTTGTTAATACTACGCTATCACCTTGACAAATGTTAAGCGGTCCCGAAGCCGAAACAAGCGGAGCAGCCGGACGTGGATATACTGTTACTGAAAACATGACAGATGATGCTGTACAACCTGTACCGTTTCCTGTTTCAACATAATAATTACCACTTGTGTTTACAGTTATACTCTGTGTTGTCTGGCCGCCGGGATACCAATGATATGAAGACGCTGCCGAACATGTCAACACAACACTGTCTCCCTGACAGAAGTTTAGAGGACCTGACGCAGTAACTGTTGGTGTTGAAGGAACAGCATTTACAGTTACAGATACAGGCGTTGACGATGCGGTACAGCCTGTGCCATTGCCGGTCTCAACATAATAATTACCATTTGTGCTTACTGTAATGCTCTGAGTTGTTTCACCACCGGGATACCAATGATATGAAGACGCAGCTGAACATGTCAGCATAACACTTCCTCCCTGACAGAAACTCAGAGGACCTGAGGCGGTAATTGTAGGGGTTGAAGGCGGTGTATTAACAGAGACGATAACCGAAGAAGATACAGAAGGACAATTGTTCCCATTATCTGTCTGAACATAATATGTACCTCCTGAATGTACAGTTATGCTTTGAGAAGTTTCTAATCCGGGCGTCCATTTATATGAAGATGCAGGTGAGGAGGTCAGTACAACACTATCTCCCGCGCATAAATTAACGGCGCCTGACGCTGTTATAACCGGAACAGGCGTATTAGAAAGAACATTTACGGTAACGGGAGAAGAAATTGAATTACAGCCTGTACCATTTCCAACTTCAACATAATAGGTACCAGAGTTTTTTACAGTGATAGTTTGCGAATTTGACGATCCCGGGCTCCAAGAATAGGAAGACGCAGGGCTGGATGTTAACACAACACTATCTCCATTACAAAATGTAAGAGGACCCGAAGGAGTTATTACAGGAACAGCAGGTGTAGTGCCAAATACAGCATTTGTTGACAATGACGTATTAGAACATCCATTAGAATATGTAACACTCACAAAATATGTACCTGACGCAGTAACTTCAAGAGTTTGAGTTGTTTCGCCACCAGGCAGCCATAAATAAGAAGCACCCGGAGATGAGGTTAATATTAGGGTGTCAGCGTTACATAATGTTGTAGGTCCATTTGCCGTAACAAGCGGAACCGGATTAGGCAGTACATTAACAAAAACAGTATCGGTATAAGCTTTACATCCATTTGCTGCAGTAACCAAACTAAAATAATTGCCGCTATTATGAGCATAAATTTGTTGTGTTGTTTGCCCATTATTCCACAAATAAGAAGCTGAAGCAGGCATTACCAACAATCTTACCGAATCCCCATGACAGAAATTAGTTGGACCGGCAGCTACCAACGTAGCAGATGGTCTTGCACCAACAACTATATAGCCGGTTTTTAACTCTGTACTGGTACCATTTGGAGCTGTAATTTGTAATTGTACCTGATAGGTTCCGGCAGTATTATATACAACCTGAGGATTTTGTAATGAAGACCCCATTGGAGTACCTCCATCAAACGACCAGTCCCATGAGGTAGCGCCACCCAGGCTTAAATCGGTAAAAAACACTGTGTCTCCCTCACATACAAATTGTGTATCAGCTTTAAAATCTGCATAAGGCGCACATGCAGTTAAAAATGTAATACCTGTGGAGATATTACTATTTCCTCCTGCATAAATTCCTGCATCAGCAGGAGTAGCACAAGCAACTTGAATTATTTTAGAAGCAGAAAAACCATCATCAATACCACCTTGGAAAATTGAAGGATAAACAGGTACTGAGCAATCAACCTGTGCCAGCCCTAACGAGGATTCTGAATTCTCATTGCCGCCGGTAAATATATTAGGATAAACTATGGCTGAACAAGACACCTGGGCAACTTCAACATGGTTTTGAGAGGTTTCATTACCCCCATTAAAAATATTAGGATAAACTATGTTGCTGCAGGAAACCTGAGATAATAACACTGAAGTAATCGCATTTTCATCACCGCCTGAAAATATAGGCTGATAAATTGGTGAAGAACACGAAACTTGGTTAAGCAACAAGCAAACATTCCCGTTTCCATTACCTCCGCTATATTGCGCATAAGCAACAAAAGAGAATAATGAAAATAAGAATATCAGTATTGGTGAACGAATTCTTTTCATGACAATAAAGTAATTGTAAATGATTAACGAACTCCACGACCACCAACATCACTTTGTCTTTGGTCACCGGCATTACCAAAGCCGAAATCAGCTCCGCCTCCGCAGGTAACACCACTGTTTTTGCTTCTGTCCGATGTTCTTAAAGTAGTATTAGCACTCATAAAAGAACCTCCGCGAAGCTCCATGTGCCATTTAATATAGTTACTACAACAACCACATCCAAGCTGGCTATATGAGTAATTACTATATAATTGCCAATTACTTGTATTATGACCTCCGGCAGGTGTAAGCTCACCGTCTCCCAAATTGGCGTAAGTCAAAGTATAACCATAACCCAAAATATTTGCCCCTCCAACAACCATTTCCCAAACATTACCTCCAAGATTCATAACACCATAATAAGACGAAGCACTAGATAATCTATCTGTTGACACAGTTGCACTAAATCCAACACGTAATGGTCCATTTGTTGATAATGAACCATATGCAGACAATCCGTTTCCAGCGGTTGTTGATGTTTCTGATGCGGTACCCGCATTATTTAGTGCAGTGCTTTGTGCCTGAGTTATATCCGTAGAACCCCAAACATATTCATTCCCTAATCTTGCCAACGGACCTCTGCTTGTTTTTTCAAACTCAAAATTTGTCATCGGACGAAGCGCAGCCCAATCTAAATATGCAAGTAAATCTCCATAACTCATATAATTATTGGCTATTGATTGACCATCGTTTGCACTATTAAAAGGATCTCCGGGAGCAGGCTGAAAATCGCAAGCAAATACACCTGGACGACTATCATTTATACCTTCTTTAATTAATTTAATACTATTGCGATTTAAACAACCCGAAATCATGGCGCAAACACCACCAAGGCCAGGATTGGTAGCCAATTGGGTTGCATTCAGAATTGTTCTATTTAATTGCTGGTTGAATGTGAGGGTGTTTAAAAAATCCACATATTGTTGTTGTGTTACTTCATATTTCATGGAGTAAAATGCCGAATAACCTTTTGGAAAAGAGGCAGGAATCACTGTATGAATACCTCCTCCTACTGTTGCCGGTGCCAAAGTCGTTGTAGTATTGGTAATAGAAATACTGCTAAAAGTATTTGAACTTATACCATCTCCAAGTTCAAAATCTCCTTGTGGAACGTAAACCATTTCAATACCAAATATTTTAAAATTCATTTCCGGATCAAATGGAGAAATAGGTACATCGAGTTTTAATCTGATAGAAACAGATGTTGAATTGATATTTCCAATACCATCACTAACACGCCGAACAAAAATTCCCATACTGTCACCAACAAAAACAACCTCAAGAGGTGAGCCCACACTAAAATCTCCGGGCACATTAGTCATTTTCGCATGATGCCATTCTTGGTACGATTCGCAATTTGGTGAACCGGTTGGCACTTTTTGATACTTAACAAAAATCCAAACGGCATCATAGTTAGACGGACCACTTGATACACGCCAGCTGTTATCCCAGGCAATGTCAAAAGTAATAATAGGGTTGGCAGAACCAGGATTTGTGTTTGTAACATTGGTTATTCTAACATTATTAGCAAACACATTTGACGTCGTAAGGAACAATGTTAACAGCGCAATACTGAAAACAATGCTTAACTTAAAAAGATAAAAGTTTTTCATATTCAAAATTTATTTGTTTAATAGCAAATATAAAACTTGACAAAGGCAATTTGCAATAAAAAGTTTCGCATTATTTGGTATCATTTGGTTAACAAAACAAGAAGCAAAACCTTATTGAAAATTGCAACATAAATATTATAAGCATGTTACATAAAAAAGATGGAAAATTGCTTGGTTATAAATTTTATGTTATTTCGAAAATATTTTTCTATAAAAATGATACTTAAACTTATCAACAACTTAGGATATTTTCTTTTTAAATTCATTATATTTTCTTACTTTTGTATATGAATATTTACGGTACTAAGACATTAATATCCAGCACGTTGATAACGCAAGTATCGATTTAACAAATACTAAAATGATAGAAAAAGAGACTCAAGAAAATAGCAATGTTTATTCAGCAGACAGCATACAGGTCTTAGAGGGGCTTGAAGCGGTAAGAAAAAGACCGGCAATGTATATTGGTGACATTGGCCAAAGAGGATTACATCATCTTGTTTATGAGGTTGTTGACAATTCAATAGATGAAGCATTAGCCGGATTTTGTAATGACATATCAGTAATTATCAGAAAAGATAATTCTATTCTGGTTTCCGATAATGGCCGAGGCATACCGGTTGACTTACACGAGAAAGAACAACGTTCTGCTCTTGAGGTAGTTATGACTGTTCTTCATGCAGGAGGTAAATTTGATAAGGGTTCGTATAAGGTATCGGGTGGATTACATGGAGTTGGAGTTTCTTGTGTAAATGCTTTATCAAAAAGCCTTATTGCAACAATCCACCGTGATGGCAAAATATTTCAGCAAAAATATGCTTATGGCAAACCATTATCTGACGTAACTGTAATAGGTAATACAGATAAAACAGGCACCATAATAGAATTTTCACCTGACGATACTATTTTCTCAACCATTGAATATCATTATGATATCCTTGCCAGCAGACTAAAAGAATTATCATTTCTTAACAAAGGCATAAGCCTTACACTAACTGATGAACGTGAAGAAGAGGATGGCAAGCCAATATCTAATCTTTATTACTCTGCAAATGGTCTTCGTGATTTTATAAATTATCTTGACGGAACACGTGAAAAATTAATTGATGAGCCAATATATTTCGAAGGTGATCGTAATGGAGTCCCCATTGAAATCGCCATGCAATACAATACCTCTTTTTCGGAAAATGTTCACACTTTCGTGAATAATATAAATACAATTGAAGGAGGAACCCACCTTGCAGGCTTTCGTCGAGGATTAACCAGGACGTTAAAAACTTATGCCGAAAAATCGGGAATGCTGGCAAAATTAAAATTTGACATAAATGGGGATGATTTCCGCGAAGGCTTAACAGCAATTATTTCGGTCAAAGTTGCCGAACCTCAATTTGAAGGGCAGACAAAAACCAAATTAGGCAACAATGAAGTAATGGGCGTTGTTGACACGGTTATTTCAGAATATCTGAATTATTATCTTGAAGAGCACCCAAAAGAAGCAAAATCTATTGTAAATAAAGTTATTCTTGCCGCAACAGCTCGTCATGCCGCACGAAAAGCGAGAGAAATGGTTCAGCGCAAAAACGTGTTGTCCGGAACAGGATTACCCGGAAAGCTTGCCGATTGTTCAGAAAAAGATCCTGCTTTATGCGAAATTTTTCTTGTTGAGGGAGATTCTGCAGGTGGTACTGCCAAGCAAGGTCGTAACCGCCAATTTCAGGCAATTCTGCCTTTAAGAGGAAAAATTCTCAATGTGGAAAAAGCAATGGCTCATAAAATATTTGATTCCGACGAAATTAAAAATATTTTCACGGCTTTTGGCGTAACCATTGGTACCGAAGAAGACTCAAAAGAACTTAATCTTTCAAAACTACGCTACCATAAAATAATTATCATGACCGATGCCGACGTGGATGGCAGTCATATTGCAACTCTTATTCTTACGTTTTTCTTCCGCTACATGAAGCAACTGATAGAGTTAGGCTACGTTTATATAGCTACACCACCTTTATATCTGGTTAAAAAAGGCAATAAGGAACAATATGCGTGGAGTGATAACCAACGAGACAGCATAACTGAAACATTTAAAGTCGAAGGGGGCTCGGAAAAGAGCATTCATGTGCAACGATACAAAGGTCTTGGAGAAATGAATGCCGAACAATTATGGAATACTACAATGAGTCCTGAAACCCGTACTTTAAGACAAGTTACCATTGAAAATGGAGCTGAAGCAGATCGCATTTTTTCAATGTTAATGGGAGATGAGGTTCCGCCCCGACGAGAATTTATAGAGAAAAATGCCAAATATGCCAGAATAGATGCATAATACTAAAAAGCCACTTAAATAAGTGGCTTTTTAAATGATATTTTAAATAATCTTAATCATTGTCTTCTATTTCCTCTCCCTTAAAGAAATTAAGAGTTTCAGTAAGTTTTCCCTGCTCGTCGTAAAATTTCCATTCGCCTATTCTAACATAGTCTCCTGCAGCCATATTCAACTGTCTAAGTCCTTCATTTTTCATGTTCCCGTTTTTATAATATGTTTTTGCCATATAAATTCTCTCATTTTTATCAACTAATTCCAATGTGCTCTGCGGTGAACCACTCATGAAATAAAAATTATATTTCAAATAATAACTCATACTGTTATCATACTCCTCAATAAATTCCAGATTCCCATTTGGATAATAATCTATCCATTTTATAGGATTCTTCTTTCTATATTCAACTTTTGAGCGCATTGTGCCATCTTTATAATAAACAACCAATTCGGCGCTTCCCGCATTAATAATTGAAAACTTACGTTCTAATTGTTCATTGTCAAAATAATTTTCGTATCCATTAGTAATACGACCACCCTGATAATATGCCTTGTGTTTTAAATTGCCATTTTCCCAATAATCCTTAATGATTCCATTACACGGTCTTTTGTTGCAAATTCTAACCGAGTCGCCCATGGTAAAAGCATTGTACTTTTCGTAAAGCAATATTGGTTCTTCCACATTATCAGAAATATTCTCTATGTTGTCAAACCAATCATCCCCACCCTGAGAGAATACAAATAATGGAAACAAAAACAAAAAAATAGCAGATAAACGCATAGTTAAAGCTGATTAATGAATTCTGACATTTCTTCTTGCATCCGCTTTGCTTCTTTATGAGCGGCTACAGCAAAGTCCTCTCCCGTAGATGCAAATATAATAGATCTTGAGGCATTAATCAATAGTCCCCCCGAATTATTCCATCCGTTTTTCAACACTTCGTTCAAATCTCCGCCCTGTGCTCCTACACCCGGGATTAATAAAAAATTATCAGGTACTATTGCTCTCACTTTTCTAAGCATCTCTGCTCTTGTAGCTCCAACAACATACATCAAATTTTCATCATTGCCCCACTGCTTCGACTGCATCAAAACTCTTTCAAAATACTGCATGTTGTCTTCAGTTTTTATGAGTTGAAAATCTTCAGCACCGGGATTCGATGTTAAAGCTAAAAGTATTGCCCATTTCCCTTCAAACGCAAGAAAAGGTGCTATTGAATCCTTTCCCATATAGGGAGCAACAGTAACTGCATCAAAATCGGGCGTTGTTTTTCCATCACCAAAAAATGCAGTTGCATATAATCTGGATGTGTTGCCAATATCAGCCCGTTTTGCATCAGCAATAATAAAAATCGGCTTGTTAAGCGACCTGATATATGCCACAGTTTTATTTAATGCAATAAGCCCATGAACACCCATAGCTTCGTAAAATGCCAAATTAGTCTTGAATGCAACTGCAAATTCTATTGTAGCATCTATTATAGCCTTATTAAATTCAAATATGGCATCTTCTTTATCATAATCATTTTTTATGTGCAACGGCAATTTTTCAAATTCAGAATCCAATCCAACACATAGAACCGATTTTTTATTAAAAATAAGCTCTGTTAATTCTTGTTTTTTCATACTAAACGAATTAAATATTTATACCTTCTTTTAATCTTTCAGCATTTTCAGCTATTTGGAGGGCATCGATAAACTGCTGGATATCACCATCCATAACTGATGACAAATTAAATACAGTAAGTCCTATTCTATGGTCTGTAACACGGCTTTGAGGGTAATTATATGTACGTATTTTAGCAGAGCGGTCACCCGATGAAACCAAAGTTTTGCGCTGACTTGCTATTTTATCAAGATATTTCTGGTATTCTATTTCAAATATTCTGCTTCTCAATACTTTTAAAGCCTTATCGTAATTTTTTAACTGGCTGCGTTCATCTTGGCATTGAACAACAATACCGGTAGGAATATGCGTTAATCTGATTGCTGAATATGTTGTATTAACAGATTGCCCGCCGGCTCCCGACGAACAAAAAGTGTCTTTTCTTATATCCGATTCTTTAATTTCAACATCTACATCATCAGCCTCAGGCAAAACTGCAACAGTTGCCGCTGAAGTATGAATCCGACCCTGGGCTTCGGTTTCAGGAACACGCTGTACTCTGTGAACACCGGACTCAAACTTAAGGGTTCCGTATGCATTGTCAGCTTTAACATTCAGGATAATTTCCTTGTATCCACCCATGGTTCCTTCAGTGAAATCGACAATCTCATACTTCCACTTGCGGTTTTCGAGATATCTGGTGTACATTCTGAACAAATCACCGGCAAAAAGGCTTGCCTCATCACCACCGGTTCCTCCACGAATTTCAATAATACAATTCTTTTTGTCCTGAGGATCAGAAGGCAAAAGCAAAATCTTTATTTCTTCTTCCATGCTTTCCTTTTTCTCCTGCAACTCTTCTATCTCTAATTTTGCCATTTCTCTGAATTCTTCATCTTTTTCGGTTTGCAAAATACTTTTTGCATTTTCAATGTTAGACAAGATATTAGAGTAACTTACATAAGCTTCTGACACCGGTTGCAATTCCTTATATTCTTTGTTTAATGCCACATATCTTTTCATGTCGGCAACAACATCAGGGTCTAAAAGTAATTGACCTATCTCTTCCCACTTTTTATATACCTCTTTTAATTTTGCTAGAATGTCCATTTTTTATAACATTTTCGAAAATGTTCCATAAGGGGTTTGTAACTCAACTTCTCTTTGCGTTGATGGTACACAATATCCAATAACTTTAGCATCAACTCCAAACCCTTCGGATATCTTAATTATTTCTTTTGCCGATTTTTCATCAGTAAATATTTCAAGCCTATGACCCATATTGAATGTACGATACATTTCTTCGGCTTCCGTTCCATTTTTCATTATCAACTCAAAAACCGGCGGGATTTCAAAGAAATCATTCTTGACTATTTTAAGTTTATCTATAAACTTTATACTCTTAAATTGTCCCCCTCCTGTGCAATGAACCAGCCCGTGAACTGAATTGCGCATACTCTCAAATACCTTTTTAATCAAAGGCAAATATGTCCTTGTAGGAGAAAGAACAAGCTTCCCCATGTCTATTCCTTCAACTGGCGATTTTTGTGTTAGTTTGTGTTTGCCTAAATAAGCAAATGCTTCAATTGCATGATCGTAAGTTTCGGGAAAATCCTGGGCAACCGAAAAATCAAAAATATCGTGCCTTGCAGATGTAAGCCCGTTGCTTCCTATACCGCTGTTGTAATTATCTTCCCATTCACATTGGCCAAATGATGATAAACCAACAATTACATCACCGGCAGAAATTTTTTCATTGCTGATAAATTCTTCCCTGCTTACAAAACCTAAAGCTGTGGCATCAACAATAATCGTGCGTACCAAATCACCCACATCAGCAGTTTCGCCACCTGAGAGCACAATGCCAATATCATATTTTCTCATTTTTTCTTTAAATCTGACATTGCCTTCAATTATGGCTTCAATAACGTCTCCCGGAATAAGTTGCTTATTTCTTCCAATAGTGGAAGAAATATAAAATTGTTTGTCAATACCAACACACAACATGTCATCGGTATTCATAACTAAAGCATCAGTTGCCAGATTATGCCAGACACTGAAATCGCCTGTTTGTTTCCAGTAAGCATAAGCAAGTGCACTTTTTGTTCCTGCGCCATCGGCATGCAATACTATGAATCTGTTTTTATCGAAAGGATCGATATCGACTCGACAAAATGCAAACTTAAATTCACCTTCCCCAATTTTCTTAACAGCTTTATGCACCTCCTCTTTACCGGAAGATACACCTCTGTTTAAATATTTGTCTTCGCTCATTTTTTTAAAAAATTAAGATGCATTCCCTGCAGAAAGGAAATGCATCTTTTTGATTAATAAAACACCTAATAATGTCTGTTGCAGACACTTATAAAAAACAAGTTCGTCGCTTCGAAAATTACCGGACTCACCTTAATCTTCATTTGAATTTTCTCCATCATCCGTACTATCATTAATAATTTGAATCTGTGGATTTACGGGCGTATTAGTGTCTGCTTTTGGAACATAATCCGTTCTTATTATTTGGAAAGTGGTACGACGATTCAACTGGTGAGCTGCTTCTCTCTCCCCTTCAGTCTTCAGACCATTAATAAACTCATCTGTCATAACCTGACCTTTGGTGAAAGTATAATCCTTTCCTTTATAATTTACAGTCTTATCCTTTTCAAGCAACCTTGGAACTCTTTCGCCATATCCTTTTGGGCTGATTCTGTCAGGTTCAATTCCCTGAGAAATAATATAATCTACACAGCTTTTTGCGCGGTTATACGAAAGAGTATCATTATAAGTATCAGAACCACGGGTATCAGTATGTGAACCTAATTCAATCACAAATGTAGGATTCTCTTTCATTATTTCAACCAAGCCAAAAAGACTATCTTCATATTGAGGTTTAAGATCCCATTTGTTAAAGTCATATAATATATCAGGTAATACGATAGGCTTTTTAGGAATAGGGTCAAGATAAAAATCACGAACAAGATCTTTACTGGTTTCAAGACCAACAGTAGATTCTTTACCTCTCTCAGAATAATAATCTTTTAATGCTACCACCATATTATATGTGGTATTTTCAACTATTTGAATATTGTCAAAATGATAAGATCCGGTTTGGTCAGTTGAATCAACATATACAGTACCATTGGAACCTTCAATACGAACCTCGGCTCCTTTTAATATTTGTTTTGTACTGTCATCTCTCACTATTCCGGATAAAGTAAATAATATAGGCGGAAGTTTAAAACTCCACAGGTCATCACTACCCCTACCACCTTTACGGTTTGTAGTAAACCAACCCATTTCTTTAGCATTGGCTTCTCTTAGCATTTTGGCATCATCGTTAAAAATAATTCCAAAATCGTCGGAAGATGAGTTTATCGGAGACTTCATGTTTACAGGCGTTGTCCATTTGCCATCAACCAATTCACTTTTAAAAATATCTAATCCTCCCATACCAAGATGTCCGTTCGATGCAAAATAAAGAAATGTTTTGCCATTCACTTCTCGAATGGTTGGATACATTTCGTCTCCGTCCGTATTAATAACATCGCCAAGATTAACGGCTTTTTCAAATGGTTTATTTTTCTTTGAACGTGTAATCATCCAAATATCTCGTCCACCCTGTCCTCCCGGCATGTTACTGGCAAAGTACATTGTGAGTTCATCTTCGGTAAGGGTTGGATGTCCAACAGTGAAAGAATCAGCAGGTGCAATAGGTATAAGTTCAGGAGTTGACCAGCTTTTACCTTTTTTTTCTGATGTGTAAATTTCGCATCCTAATATTTTCTTTTTCTCTTTACGGCAACGGGTAAAATATATTGTGTTAAATTTTGAATTAAAAGTACAAGAGCCCTCATTTGCCTCAGAATTAATTATTCCTTCTTCGTCAAGAGGAATCGGAGTGCTGAAATTTCCTTTTTTATCCTGCGAGGTAACAAATATATCCGTGAACGGCATACCTGTCCAATTATCTTGTCCACGTCCGTTTACTTCCTCTCGCGAAGTTGTAAATACAAGAGCTTTGTATTTTTTATCAAAATAAGCCGGACTAAAATCGGCATTCCTGGAGTTTATTTTCTTATCAGGTTCAACAACATAACGTGTTGGTGCATCTAACCATGAAATTGCAAGTTTACAAGATTCTATTCCAATATCGGCCCTTTTATCATTTGGGTATTTTTCCTTAAATGTGTTAAAGGCAATTAAAGCTTCTTCGTAGTTTCCTAAATTCTTTAAGCTTTGTGCATAAATGTTATAAGCCTCAACTTCAGGATAATTAGCTTTAATAACCCTTTTCATGTTAGTACTGGCACTTTTCATGTCATTAATAAGATAATAACATGTGCCTATCTGGAAAAGAATTCTGTTTTTCTCAACCTTATTTTTGACTTTAGTATATGCCTTTTTGTATAACTCTATGGCATCATAATATTTATTCAAAGAAAACTTTTCATCAGCTTCTGCAGAAAAATTCTTTTGAGCCGCCAACTTATTCACCGGAATAAATGCTACAGCAGCAAAAATGATTAAATAAAATAAAATCCTGTTTTTCATATCTTTATGACACAGTTAAAAAAAGTTACAATATTTGATTTTGCTAAATTAAACATTTATTGCTTATTATACTATTTTTAGGCAATTAAAATGAATATTTTTTAAACAAAATAATTTTTCATGTCTGAAAAATTATAAAAAAAGGTAGCCTCTGAAATAAAGGCTACCTTAAACTATAAAAAATAGAATATTATTTTTTTTTCTTTTTGCCTTTTAATCTCATAATATCATAGGCCAAAGGAGTTGCTATAAAAAGAGTTGAGTATGTTCCAGAGATAGTTCCAACAAGCATTGCAAAGCTAAAGCCTCTAATTATTTCACCACCAAGAATAAATATAGCAAGCAATACAACTATAACAGATCCCGCTGTATTTATAGTTCTTCCCAAAGTTGAGTTAACGGCTTCATTTATATTGGTTCTATTATCTCTATTTGGATATAATGTTTTATATTCACGAATACGGTCAAAAACAACAACCGTATCATTAATAGAATAACCAACAATAGTTAAAAGAGCCGCAATAAAATTCTGATCAACATCTAATGTAAATGGCAATATCCCATAAAACCACGAAAAAATAAAAATAGCAAACATGGCATCATGTAACAAAGCAACAACACCACCAAAGCCAAATTGCCAATTCTTAAATCTAATCGCAACATAAACAAATATTGTTATTAAAGCTAAAATCAATGCATATAATGATGACTGTTTGATATCATCGGCAATAGTTGGTCCAACTTTTTGACTACTTAACCGGCCTAATACTTTTACCGGATCATCTGAGGTAAATTCTTTAAAAGTTATATTGGTAGAATAAAATCCTTTTAAAGATTCATAGATTTTAGATTCAACAATCGAATCAGCATTTTCGGAATTATCATCAACCAAATATTTGGTAGTTATTTTAACCTGATTATTTGAACCAAAAGTTTTTACATCAGCAGTTTCATCCATGTGTTTAAACAACTCGCCGCGCACATCATCAACTTTTACGTCATTATCGAATCGTACAACATAAGTTCGACCGCCAGTAAAATCAATTCCCCAACTCATTCCTCTAGTAGCCAAAGAAGCTATTCCGGCAACAAAAATTAAACCTGATAAAATATATGCCCATTTACGCATTTTAATAAAATCAAAATTTGTAGCAGTAAATAATTTTTCAGTAATTTTTGTAAAAAACGCAATTTTACGTTTCCGATCAAGCCACCAAAGAAAAACAAGGCGGGTAATAAATAAGGCTGTAAACAATGATGTGAAAATACCAATAATAAGAGTAGTGGCAAATCCCTGAACCGGACCTGTTCCAAACCATAAAAGGATGAAGCCTGAAAAAAGAGTTGTTACGTTACCATCAATAATAGCACTAAGAGCATTTTTAAACCCGTCATCAATGGCAAGTCTTACACTTTTACCTGCACGCAATTCTTCTTTAATACGCTCATAAATAATAACATTGGCATCTACTGCCATCCCAATAGTTAGAACTATACCAGCAATACCCGGTAAAGTCAAAACCGCTCCCATTGAAGCAAGAACACCAAAAATTAAAACAATATTATTCAAAAGCGCAATATTTGCAGCTAAACCGGCTTTACTATAAAAGAAAATCATGTAGAGTAAAACCAATAAAAATGAAATAACAAATGAAAGCATCCCTGCATTTATTGCCTCAATACCAAGAGATGGGCCTACTACAGCTTCCTCCACTATTCTAGCCGGGGCTGCTAACTTTCCTGATTTCAAAACAGTAGCAAGATCTTGCCCTTCGGCAACATCAAAATGACCCGTAATAGCTGAACGCCCATTTGGTATTTCATTTTGAACAGTTGGAGCAGAATAAACAACGTTGTCAAGAACAATAGCAATGCTTTTACCTATATTATCGGCAGTCATTTTTTTCCAAATTTTTGCTCCCTCACTTGTCATCATCATAGAAACCTCAACCTTTCCATTCTGATCATAATCCTGCCATGCATCTGCTACTTTATCACCCTCAAGCTTTGCTTTGCCATCTGTAGTACTTATCTTTAAAGCGTAAAGCTCAAAATAATTACCCGGAGCATTCATTTTAACTGCCTTAGCACCCCATGCAAATTTGGTATTTGCAAAAGAACCCTCAAGCATTGTTAAATATCGATTTACTAATGCTGTATCTTTTGAATTTACATATCCAATTAATGGACCTTGTCCGGCATATCTTTTACCTTCGTTATCAATAATATTAAAACTAGCAAATAATGATAAAAGAGGATTTTCTTTCTTTGCATTATTAATATCAGCTTTTGATGTGTCTCTTTCTTCTGCAACCTTATTAAGTTTTTGTTCTAATGTGTTGGTTTTTGCCTGCACAATATCTGTGGAGTCAGAAGCATTAACTGTATCAGATGCAAGTGTATCAGTAATTACTTGCTTTTCAAGCATGTTCTTTATTGTCTGATCAGCTTTTTCCAAAGATGGCCAAATTTCAACAAAGTCATAAGTTTCCCAAAATTCAAGTTTGGCAGTCCCTTGTAAAATTTTACGAACACGAGTAGGATCTTTAACTCCCGGCAACTCAATCAAAATACGACCGCTTGAACTTAGTTTTTGAATATTTGGCTGTGTTACACCAAATTTATCAATACGCTTACGCAATACCATAAAAGTTCGGTCAATGGCACTATTGATTTCGGCATTAAGAACCTTTATTACTTCGTCGTCGGTGCTGTTTGTCTTAATTCTGTCACTCAACTCACGGGTCATGAAATATGAAGCCAAGGGCTTTTCCGGTGCAAGCTTCTTTATGCTTTCAACAAAAAGACTTACATAAGAAGATTGAGATTTTTTAAGTTTTTCAGAAGCTTCATGAATAGCCTTTTTAAAGTTGGGATCCTGGTTATTGCCTGAAAGAGCTATGACAATATCAGGCTCCGAAATTTCCAAGGTTACGTTCATACCACCTTTAAGGTCGAGACCCAGATTAACTTCTTTTTCTTTACAGTCTCTATAAGTGTATTTTTTAACAAGTAAATTATAAACAACTTCATTTGCCATGGAATCAAGATAATAACTTTCCCATGCAGATGAAATAGAGTCAAATAAAACCCTTTCTTTCAAAGTGTCTTCACCCGCTAAATTCTTAGCTAATTGATGTGCGGCTTCGCTGTTTGCATATTCTTTGGCGTCTTTCTCAACCTTATGTGTACAGTAGGTAAATGAAAGTGAGTACAAACTAACCAAAATAAAAACTACAGCAAAAAACCTAATCGTTCCTTTTATTTGCATATCAAACTATTTAAAAGACTTTTCGTCAAATTTTTAAAGGTGCAAAGATAGAATAACTGATTGAATTATACACTATTTTATTGCAAAATAATTTTATTAATTTGCATATCCCTCATAATCACTGCAATTACTTATTTAACAGATATTCTATTTTGCTTTTTATGTAATTCCGATTTATTTCCGCGAAATAATATAGTAGCTGATTTATAATCAATTACTGCTTTTGCTTTAAGTAAAAGGTCAGCCCCGATTATTCCATCAATTGCACTACAGCCATTTTTTTCAAGAGAATCATTAATGGTGCCCAAATCCAATAAAACAAACGGGTAATTTTTTAAATAAAATGTACCAAATTCTATTCTCTCACATAAAGTAACGGACACCTCCAATTCTTGTGTGCCAATTCCCATTACTTTATTATCAAAATCAAATGTTTCGGACTTTAAGTTAAAATGATCTTTCTTATTAAGGTCAATAATGCAATTTGAAGCTCCGGTATCCACAATTAAAAAAGCAGACTTGCCATTTATAAAGGCATTAACCGCAATATGCGATTTTAACCCGTCGTTATTTGTAAAAAGCTCAAGAGGCAGTACCGAACGCATTGTTAAAAATTAGGAGACAGATTGTATTTTTTATAATAGTTCTCAATTACGGCAACAGCTTCCTCAGGTGTTTCGGCAAAGTCGTAAAGTTTAAGATCATCTTCGGCGATATTTCCAAACTTCAGCATAGTACTTCTAAACCATTTATCAAGGTCTGTCCAATATTCCTTGCCTACCAAAACAATTGGAAAATGAGCTATCTTTTTTGTTTGAATCAGGGTTAATGCCTCAAACATTTCATCGCAAGTTCCAAAGCCACCGGGTAAAACAATAAAACCTTGACTATATTTCATAAACATTACCTTGCGAACAAAAAAGTATTTAAAATTCAACATTTTATCTTTGTCGATATACTCATTTGACTCTTGCTCAAATGGTAATTCAATATTAAGGCCGACAGATTTTCCACCGGCTTTTTTTGCACCCAGATTCCCTGCTTCCATAATACCGGGTCCGCCACCGGTAATAACACCATACCCTGCCTTGCATAATCTAAATGCTATATCAGAGGCTAATTTATAAAACGGGTCATTCGGTTTTGTTCTTGCCGAGCCAAAAATACTAACGCAAGGACCAATAGCCGACAATGTTTCAAAGCCTTCAACAAATTCCGACATGATTTTGAAAATTTGCCATGAGTCATGTGTTTTAATCTCATGCCAGTTTTTAGGTTCGAGTGCTCTGCGTATTTTAGCATCGTCATTCAAATTGTCAAACAAATTTTTATCGTTCATGATATCTTAATTTAAAATTTTTACTCTTTTTTCTTTTTCCTTAAAATACTCTTTAAGATGTTTGCCTGTCAAACTGTTCTTATTCAAGGCTATTTCTTCGGGAGTACCAACAGCAACAATCTTGCCTCCATGTTTTCCGCCACCGGGGCCCAAATCAATTAAATAATCCGCAAACGCAATGACATCCATGTGATGTTCTATAATTATTACTGTGTTTCCACGCTTTACAAGTGTATTCAAGACCTCAAGTAAAACACGTACATCTTCGAAATGAAGACCTGTGGTAGGTTCATCTAAAATATACAATGTGCGGCCGGTGTCTTTTCTGGTAAGCTCCGAAGCCAGTTTAATTCTTTGTGCCTCTCCACCTGATAAAGTTGTTGAACTCTGACCAAGTTTTATATATCCTAAACCAACTTTCTGCAATGTAGTTAAATATGAAATTATTGCAGGTTGATTTTCGAAAAATTCAGCAGCCTGGTTTATTGTTAAATTCAGCACATCACTTATGCTTTTGCCTTTAAATCTTACTTCCAGAGTTTCGGGATTATATCTTCGGCCATTACAATCATCGCAATTAACATATACGTTAGGCAAAAAATTCATTTCTATGGTTTTTAAACCTGCACCTTTACAGGTTTCGCAACGGCCACCCGAAACATTAAACGAAAACCTTCCGGGCTTATACCCTCGGGCCTTTGACTCCGGTAAAACTGAAAATAATTTTCTTATTTCATCAAAAACTCCGGTATATGTTGCAGGATTGCTTCTGGGTGTTTTACCAATTGGCGCCTGATCTATTTTTATAACCTTATCTAAGTTTTCAAGCCCCTCTACAGATTTATATTTAAGCGGCTTAACATTGCTTTTATACAGTTTGTTGCTTATTACTGGATATAGAGTTTCATTTATCAGTGAGCTTTTACCGCTGCCCGAAACGCCTGTTACACAGATTAGCATCCCAAGCGGAAAATCAATGTTAATATTTTTAAGATTGTGACCTGATGCACCTTTAACGCTAACTACTCGTTCCGAAACTTTACGTCTTTGTGTAGGAATGGGAATTGATTTAATTCCATTTAAATATTGTGCTGTAAGAGTAGTCTGCTTAATCATATCGTCAAATTTCCCCGCAAAGGTAATGTAGCCACCTTTACGACCTGCACCGGGGCCAATATCTATAACATAATCAGCCGAACGAATCATTTCTTCGTCATGTTCAACCACAATAACCGAATTTCCTGAATCGCGCAAACGCTTAATGCTTTCGATGAGTTTTTTATTATCGCTCTGATGTAATCCTATACTGGGCTCATCTAAAATATACAAAACGCCTCTAAGTTTAGAACCAATTTGAGATGCCAGGCGTATTCGCTGTGACTCACCACCCGACAAAGACGCAGCTGGTCGGTTAAGACTCAGGTAATTTAGGCCAACTTCGGATAAAAAACCAATTCTTGATGATAATTCACGAATGATATCAGTTGCAATAATACTCAAACGCTTATATAATTTATTTGGCAAATCACTGACCCAATCAAGCAAGACATCCATTTCAAAATTGGATACTTCTGCAATGTTTTTGTCATCAATTCTGAAAAATAATGCCTCTTTTTTCAATCTGGTTCCATTGCATTGAGGGCATGTTACCATATTCATAAAAGACTCTGCCCACCGTTTCAGTGTGGGGTTCATTTCATCGTCATGCCTATTTATAAGCATATTTATTATTCCGTCAAAAGACAAGTTGTAACTGCTTGTAACTCCCAAATATTCATTTGTAAGGCTCAGCATTTCGTTTGAACCGTATAAAATGGCATTAAGGGCATCATCACTTAAGTCACCTACTTCATCATCCAAAGTATTTCCATATTTTTTACAAATAAGTTCAACTTGCTTAAAAACCCAGTTGTTTTTATACTCGCCTAAAGGTGCAATCCCACCCTTACGCAAGACAACTCTTTTATCCGGAATGATTTTTTTTATATCAACCTCTGAAACTGTGCCTAAACCTTTGCAATGCGGACACGCCCCATAGGGGCTGTTAAAAGAAAAAGTGTTGGGCTCTGGTAATTCATACGATTCGCCTGTGTCTTCGCACATCAATTTGCGGCTAAAAAACGCAGTTTTCCTGTTTATTTCATCATAAACAGCAACAACTCCTTTACCATAGCGCAAAGCCAAATCCAAAGCCTTATTTAATCTTTTGCCTGACATTTCCGACATCTCAATTCTGTCAACAACAAGTTCTATGTCATGAATTTTGTACCTATCAACCTGCATTCCCTGAGAAGCCTCCACAAGCTCGCCGTCAATACGGAAAAAAACAAATCCTATTTTACGATATTGTTCAAACAATTCTCTGTAATGTCCTTTGCGTGCCTTTACCAGTGGCGCCAATACAGCTACATGTTTCCCTGCAAACCTGTTAATAATCATTTCCTCAATGCGAGCATCTGAATATTGTACCATTGGCTTGCCCGTATGCATAGAATAAGCTGTGGATGCCCTGGCAAACAATAAACGTAAATAGTCATAAATTTCCGTTATTGTTCCGACAGTTGACCGCGGATTGCGTCCTGACGTTTTCTGATCTATAGAAATAACTGGCGACAAACCTGTTATCCTGTCAACATCAGGCCGAACCATATCTCCAATAAATTGTCTGGCATAAGCCGAAAAAGTATCCATATACCTACGCTGACCTTCGGCAAATATGGTATCGAAAGCCAAAGATGATTTTCCACTTCCGCTTAATCCGGTAATAACAACTAAACTGAACCTTGGAATGCGCACTGAAATATCCTTAAGATTGTTTTCTCGTGCACCAATAACTTCGAGACACTCATTATCTATTTCTAACAAAAAATCAGTCTTGTCCATTTACTACTCCACTTTCACAGAATCCTGAAAAATTGTGTACGGGTTCTTAATTTTATTAATAACTGCTGAGTAACTCATGCTAATAGGGATGGCAATTTGATATGTTTTGCCGGCAGATACTGTAAGCGAATTAGTCAAAAGCCACGGATTTAAATATTTTAACTCAAGATATGAAATTCCTTTTTCTTTTGCCCACGCTGATAAATCACTTATTGATGAGCTAACTGTAATATATTTTTGTTCTATGGGTTGATAAATATCTTTGTTCCTGATAAAAAACCCATAGGTAAGCGGATTCTCATAAATGAGTTTCAGAGCTATAATGCGATAAACATAACGTGAAGTTTCTTCATTCAAAAACAAACGATAGTAATCATTACATTTTTGTTCTGAAATCTTGCTTTGCAGCCCTCCGCTTCCCATATTATAGGCAGCAGCAGCCAAACTATAAGACCCGAATTTTGCCAATGCCGCTTTTAAATATTTACAGGCCGCAACAGTCGATTTTTCCAGATTATTGCGCTCATCAATCTCCGAATTAATTTCTAAGCCATATTCTATTCCGGTTTTTTGTAAAAACTGCCAGAAACCTTTTGCTCCGGCCGGCGATACAGCATTAGTAAGCTCACTCTCACACATTGCAAGGAACTTAATGTCGTCATGAACTCCGTTTGCCTTTAATATTGGCTCAATTACAGGGAAATAACGGCCCGAACGTTTTAAAAGCAGTATAGTATGAGAGTGCCAATACATGTTGGCCATAACTTCACGCTCCATGCGTTCGCGCACAATCAAATGATCTACAGGAATATTTTCGCCGCAAAAAGTAATAGTATCAGGTATATAAGGCTGAAAAACCTTTACTGTTTGCCGGCTCATGTTAAAATACAATTCGTCAGGATTTTTATTTACTGTTTTGTACGAATAAAACATAAAAAACTGAATGCCGCCAATTATTAAAATCAGTATGAAAATAAGGCCTATAATCCATTTTTTCACAAACATCTTTGTCTAATTTTTGAATTAAACTTGTTATTTACCAAAATATTTTAAAATTCCGGTAAATAAACAGCCATTGAAAACAAATAATAACCAATTTATACTTCTTTATCTCTGTTGATGCAGGCTATATAAAACAATCCGCCTGAAACAACAATGATATAAGAAACAAACGCTAAGGTTAAAAAACCGTTCCAATGATTAAACAAAGATAGTAATTTTACGATAGACAAAAGTGATATGAGACCAATTATGGAATATATAAGCGCAACTGCTCTTTCATTAAGTCCAAGATAAGACAAATGATGAGTTGTATGATCTTTTCCTCCAATAAAAGGCGAACGGCCTGAAAAAATACGTTTTAAAAATACCGTAGTTGTATCTGTTAATGGCACAATAAAAATTATTAATACTGCAAGTATTTTGAGCCAGTAAGGAATCTCAACCTCATAAACCTGCATATTCCATCCATATTTTATGCCTAAAAATGCAACTATTGTTCCTAAAAACAAGCTGCCGGTATCACCCATATATAACTTAGAAGGATTCCAATTGAAAAATAAAAATCCACCTATTGCAGCAATTAAGCCAACAGAAATAAAAACATAAGGGCCGTCAACTAAGCCGTTAAGCTGCATAATAACCAGAAAACAAGCCAGAATAAATATTACTACAATCGATGCAATCGCATCCATGTTGTCAAGCAAATTAATTGCATTCATTATTCCTATTACCCAGATAAGAGTAATAAAAGAGTCAGCAAATAAATTTTCAGTAATGTTAATAACAGTTCCTGAGCTAATTAATACAATACCGGTTAAAACCTGCAATCCAAGTTTTATCAGCGGCTTAGTATTAAATGCATCATCAAAAAGCCCTGCGACAAAGCCAATAGAAGCAGCCAGCATTAAGCCAAGAAATTCCACATTGCGAACAATTACCACCTCAGTATCCAACATAGAATATGCAATAACGGAAATTAAGAAAAGTATATAAAAAGTGATACCGCCAAAAGAAGGCTTCTGAGCGGAATTCCATCGAATGCCTGACTCTTTTGGAGTTCTAAGCCCCAATGTATCGGAGAATTTCAAAAAAAGGCCATTTATTACCAATGAAAAACCAAAAAACAGCACAACAACCAGTAAATATTCACTTACACTCATATATTACAAAATTAAAATGGTGATGTGAAATTTTTAAATTTTTCACCTGCTTCATCTTTTGCACTTACTATTAAAGGATTTTCCGGCCATTTGATGTTTAAATCCGGGTCATTCCAATGCAAGGTGCGCTCGGCCGACGCATTATAATCTGCCGTGCATTTATAATTTATTATGGTGTTGTCTTCAAGCGAAAGAAAGCCATGTGCAAACCCCGCCGGAATCCAAAATTGAAATTTATTTTCAGAGGAAAGTAAAACCGATTGCCATTTGCCGTATGTGGGAGAATTTTTTCTTATATCTACTGCAACATCAAAAATGCTACCACTGATAACTCTGATTAATTTGCCCTGAGCATAAGGTGGTATCTGAAAATGCAATCCGCGCAAAACAAATTTGTGCGACATACTTTCGTTATCCTGCACAAAATCATTACCAATACCTATTTCACTATATTTTTGCAAACGATATGTTTCTAAAAAATAACCGCGGTTATCAGAAAAAACCTTTGGCTTAATTAAAACCAGCCCTTCGCATTCAAAAGTATCAAACTCCATTATTATTTCTTTCTAAACTTTAATAATAACTTATCCTTCCATGATTTTTTCACAATATCTTCTGCATCATAATACCCATGCTTTGAATTATTATAGCCATATCCATAACCATAAGCAAAACCCTGACTACTACCTGCTCCCGTAATTTCGGGATCAACACTGTTGAGAACAATACTCATTAAACGCAAATTGTTTTCGTTATACAATTTTTCAATATTGTAAATGTAAGAGCGTTTAGAAAAGTTTGCTTTAATGACATAAATAGGATAATCAGCGAACTGCATTGGTTTCATTGCATCACTAACAAGTCCTATTGGGGGTGTATCTAAAATAATGTAGTCGTATTTTGTTTTTAAATAATCTAATAAAGCATCTGTCTCTTTTGATAAAATTAACTCCGATGGATTAATTGGTGTAGGTCCTGCCGTAATAAAATGAAGATTTGGAATACTGCTATGGCAAATACATTCATCAATAGTATTTATATTCAGTAAAATAGAAGAAATTCCTTTTTCATTGTCTTTATTAAAACCAACATGTATTTTAGGCTTGCGCAAATCGAAATCGAGAATAATAACATTTTTATTATTAAAAGCCAATACTCCGGCTAAATTGATGGCTACAAAAGTTTTTCCTTCACCTGAAACCGTACTCGAAATTGTAATGACTTTAGGTATTTGAGTATTTTTTATGAATTGCAAATTCGTTCTTATGGCCCTTAGTGCCTCGGCAAGTAATGATCGCGGACGTTTATCTACTATCAACTGACTTACGGGAATATCACTTTTATATTTAGGTATAACTCCAAGCACTGGAATAGATGTTAGTTTTTTAACGTCACTTAAAGATACTACTTCATCATATAAAACATATCTTAATATCAGAAAAGCAAAACTAATTATTAATACAAAAACAAATGCGCCAATCCAAATAAGTTTTTTATTAGGGAAAACCGGATTAAATAGGGGCTGTGCAGGTTTCAATACAATCAGCTGGCTTACATACCCGGCCTGGGCAATACTATATTCAATTTTCTTTTCAATTAATTGATTATAGAATTTTTCATTTACGGTATAATAACGTTCAACTCTGCTTTGATTACCTATTCCATTAGAAATTGGCTTACCCAATAATCGCAAAATACTATTTTTTTCTGCTACATATCTTTGATATTCACGCTTATTCTTTGAAATTAAGCCTAAAGTGCTCTCTTTGATAATTCTTTTTTGAAAATCAATTTGTGCATTAATGTTTTCAATGGCAGTTGAATTCTCGGTTACCCGCAATAAAAGCTCCTGTTTCTTAATTTCAAGATCTTTTAAGGCTTGTAGATAAGGAGACAGGTAAACTTGAGATTCAATTCCACTAACCAATGAAAGTAATGTAATTATATCAGAATTTCCCGATGAAAATGAATTGAAAAAGGCTTCAAGCGCCTCTGATTCAGCCACATTTTGAGAAATAAGATTGTCGAGGGTAAAAAGCCGCGATTGAAGAGTGGCTTTGTCTGCAACTGAATCTATATTATTTGGAGCTAATAGCATTAAAGAGTCTCTTGTATCATCAAGATTTTCCTCAACCTGCCCAAGCTGCGAATCAATGAACTCCAAAATACTGGTTGAACTGTTTTTTTGATATTCAACCTCAAATGCGGCAAATTCCTTTGCAACACAGTTTACTATATCAGCAGCTTTTCGTGGATTTAAATCTTTAATTCCTATACGAATAGTTTTTGCAATGTCGTTAACAACCGAAATATTAACTTTTTCGGAATATTGAGTTGCTAATTCCTTCAGATTATTAAATTGAATAATGAACTGCTTGTGCCTATAATTATTAAAAAAAGATTTTACATCTGCAGACTTGGGCGAAATAATAAAATTTACTTGTGGTAATAAAACGGGTTGATGAAAACTAAATTTTTCGGAATATGATTTATTATTGATTTCGGAAATCACAAAATCTGAATCATTGACCTCTATTAATATTGGCACGCCATAAAAGGAAGAATCAATTATCTCGTGTTTAATATCAAAAGGTATATCGTTATATAATTCGAAATTTAAAATGTTACCTTTCACAAAAACACTTACATCCAAAGGAAGTTGCGAAACAACACGCTGCATAAATACAGGCGAACGCATAATTTCAATCTTCCTGTATATGTCGTCGTCGTAATAAGTTTTTTTCTCAAATAATTTTTCCGCCTTATCATCTGAATTTATCTGAACCAGACATGTGGCCTCATAAACAGGCATGGTATAGCGCAAATACACAAAAACAGCAACAAATATTAAAATTGCAAATGGTATAATGTACTTTAAGCTTTTCTTAGTTAAATTAAGAAATAACTTTAAGTCGAACTCATCATTTAATTTTAACTTGCGATTATCTGTCATAATTTAATCAACGTGTAATATTGTATATAATCAAGCCTGTTGAAATCAAAGTTAAATACGGAGCCGTGTTTTCCACAAATTTTCTAAATGGTCTGTACTGCGGCACAACATAAACAATGTCATTAGGCAATACGGTGGCAAATGAATACTTTGCCTGAGAAAAGTCAGACAAGTCAATTTCGTAAATTTTTATTCCACTTACAGTATTTCTTATAAGTCTGATGGCACTGGCCTTCCCTTCCTTAATCCCTCCGGCAGTTGTTATTACATCAATAAGTGTAGTGTTCTCATTCAAATAAGGAATACTAACAGCAGATTGATTTACGCCTCCGGCAATAAAAAAGATTCTCTTGTTTAAAACCGAAATCTGAACATAGGGATCGATAACAGTATTTGAATATGAATCAGATATTTTATTTTCAGCCTGCTCAACAGTAAGACCTGAAACATGCATTTGACCTATAATTGGCAATAATACATTTCCGGATGAGTCTATGGTAAAAACTAAAGGCGAGTTCATGGTATTACTCTGCTGCAATGCGTTACTCAATGGTTCTAATAACTTTTCTCCCTTATTTGAAAAAACGGAAATTGACAAATTATCACCCGGTTGAAGTAAAGGCTTTGCCGGCTCCATTAGCTCCGAAGCAGGGGCAAATAATGCTTTATCTTTTACCTTGTACATGTCCGAAGGATAAAAAGTCCTGTTGCACGAAACAAAAACTACTGATATTAAACTTATTATGATAAGTGTTTTTCTTTGCATTCCAAATCTAATCAAAAATCAAAGTTATACATTTTTTTGTAACCTAATTTTATACGAAAAATTATGAATTGAGGTTTCTAAAACAGATATCAGAATAATTAAATTATTGCTTATCGCTAAATATTCAAGATTAACCTAATACTTTTAATCTTTAATGCATGATTTCTGACAAAATATATTTATGAAAATAAAATGATTTTTGGGATGAATTTATTGTTTTCTAAATAATATTCTTTTTTGTCAACAAACTATAATACAGTTTTTTAATATCTTCAACCATGCGTTGATATTGAAATTTATCTTTTACGAAATCCCAGCCATGTAATTTCATAGACTGATACAACTGCATATCAGTAAACAGCTTAATCATATTACTGCTCATAGCCTCCACATTCTGGGATGGAGAAAGCAAAGCTGTTTTGCCTTCAACAACAATATCGCGTATTCCGCCGACATCTGTACTTACAATGGGGCAATTTGCAGCCTGTGCCTCTATCAGACAAACCGGTGTACCTTCATTTAACGAAGTCAATGCAAGCAAATCCAGGCCGACCATAATTTCTTCCACATTTGTTTGCCATGATGTAAAATGCACATTAACGTCCGGTTCAGTTCCATCGTTAAAAGATATGTTTTTTTTCTGCAGACGCTGGCGTGTGTCTTCGCATGTTTCTCCGTCGCCAACAATAAAATATCGGACTTTGCCCGAATACATCTTCGAAACACGGTCGATAACATCAACAAACATTGCATGATTCTTTACAGGAACCATGCGGCCAATGATGCCAACAGCAAATTCATCGTTTTCCAATTTATACTTGCTTCGGAAATTTGCACGTTTTAATTCGCCGTTCTCATTAAATTTAGACAAATCAAAACCATTGGGTATAACGTGTATTTGTTCTTTTCGGCAAATTCTGAACCGACTGGTTAAGTCTGCCTTTTGTCGTTCGCTTAATGCAATAACGGCATTGGTTTTTTTTGCCAAATTGCGTTCAATGGTTTTATAAAAGGAACTCATTAAACTATTAAAATAAGCTTCGAAAACATGCCCGTGATATGTATGAACAATAATTGGAACCTTCATGCTAAACGCAGCACTTCTTCCGATTGCACCGGCTTTTGATGCGTGAGTGTGAACAATGTGAGGCTTAAAATCAGATATTAGTTTTTTTATTTCACGGTAAGCAACCCTGTCAAGCATCAAATTCATTGAACGATGCATTGAACCGATAATTACCGGCTCAATTCCAAGTGAATGAGGAATATGAAGCGAATCATGCTCATTGTTTTCATTTGGCCCCCCTACCAGCAAAGTTTCAAATTCAGGTTCCAAATATTTGGTTAATTGCGATGCATTATATGTTGGACCACCTAAATTGAATCTGTTTAAAATTCTTAATATTCTGATTTTTTTTGTCATCACATAAATTTTTTCCACCAATTCTGAAAAACAATTATTGACCAAATAAGGCTTTGATAACGCTGCCCATGTCCCCTCTCAATTATGTTCTTCAATATGCGTATTTTTTCAGGGTAAAATAATCCCTGATGTTTTATAAATTTATCATCGAGCCATTCATTTCTGATGTTTTCCAATAACGCACCATTCAGCCATTTGCCCACGGGAACTTCAAAGCCATGCTTAGGCCTTTTAATAATGCTTTGGGGTAAAATATCGGCAAATGAGTCTGTCATTATTTTTTTTGAATAAGTTGAAGCGAATTTCCAATTAGACGGCAAAGAAAAGGCAAAGTCAATTATCCGATAATCGAGAAACGGTGAACGCACTTCTAAAGAAGCAGCCATCGACATTAAATCAACCTTTCTAAACATATCGCCCGGTAACACAAGTTTAACATCATTTTGCAACACCAAGTTCATATCATCATGTCGGGAAAGATTGAGTAGCTTTTGTATGCGGCTCATATCATAATTATGAGACAAATGCAATAAACTTGAAATTTCACTATCCGAATGAAAGCATGCTAAAAACAAATAGCGTTCACCCGGGCTCATTGATGCAACAATTCCCATACGCCGCAATTGGCGTATTTTGTCGAAAAACTTATTGCCTCGTCCGAACACATCCGGAATTACAGCAGCGGCAGCAAAAGCCATCCTTTTTGCTTTATTTGTACCGGCAATCATTGCAAGTGCACGATGTTTTCTATATCCTCCAAAAATCTCATCGGCTCCATCACCCGATAACGCAACAGAAACATGTTTTCTGACAAAACATGACAAAACATTTACTGCAATAGCTGAAGAATCGGCAAATGGCTCATCAATATAATCCAAAACCGAAGGCAAAGCACTTAAAAAGTCCGACTCGGTTACAGGGATAACAGTATGGTTCAGCCCGTGCATTTTTGCAACTTCTGCTGCATAAACCGATTCATCAAAATAAGATGTTTCAGGAAAACTAATTGAAAAGGCATGAACGTCAGGATTATGTCGGGCCGCCAAAACAGAGATTATAGATGAATCTATGCCTCCACTTAAAAAACATCCTATAGAAGCATTGGCTGACAACCTCAAACGAATGCTGTCGGAAGTCAATTCCCTGAGCTGAACGCAAGCATCTTGATATGTGCCTTGAAACAGTCCGTTTTCAACAGAATAAAATTTATTTATTTCAATATTATCTTTAGTTACAACAGCATAATGAGCCGCCTCTAATTTTTTAATTTCTTTTAATATTGAAAACGGCTCTGGTATATAGGTTAATCTGAAATATTCAAATACGCTCTGCTCATCCAATGTGCGCCGGATTGGATATTGCAAAATTGCCTTCATTTCCGAAGCAAAAATAAAAGCTGTTGCATCGGAATAATACATTAACGGTTTTACTCCAAATCTGTCCCGGGCTAATATTAATTGTTCTTTAACCAAATCATAAACAGCAATGGCAAAAAAGCCATTGAATCGGGAAAAACAATTTTTACCAAAGCAAACAAACGACTTTAAAATAAGTTCTGCCTCACTCTCGGTTGTAAAATTATATCCGGCTTTAATAAGCTCGGAACGTATTTCCGAATAATTAAATATCCTCCCGTCAAATACTATTGTATATTGTCCATCCTCCGAAACATAAATATCGTTAAAAGATTCTTCTTTATTAGTTTCGGCCGAACATGTAAGGCCAAACAAATATTTTTCGCTGCTTTTTATTTCAGAATAATCCGGACCGCGATGCTTAAGCGTTTCTACCGAAGCGCGAGCAAAATCAAAAAATTTTCTCCCATTTTCGTTTCTTGAAAATACTCCGGTTATACCACTCATATACAAAAACTATTCTCTTACAAATGAATTACCTCGCCATAAGCAGCAGCCACAGCTTCCATAACCGCCTCGCTCATTGTCGGATGTGGATGAACAGATTTGATAATGTCATGACCACTTACTTTTAAGTTACGGGCAACTACTGCTTCCGCAATCATTTCCGTAACATTATCTCCAATCATGTGAACACCAATGCATTGGTTTGTTTTTGAATCAAAAATAACTTTTACAAATCCATCGGTATTTCCTGCAGCTTTGGCTTTACCACTGGCGGTAAAAGGAAATTTCCCGACTTTTATTTCGAGTCCTGCTTCCAAGGCTGCTTTTTCTGTCATCCCTACCGAAGCTACCTCAGGGAAAGTATATGTACATCCCGGAATGTTGCCGTAATCAATAGGCTCGACATCAATTCCGGCAATTTTTTCAACACAGATAATACCTTCATGCGACGCAACATGGGCTAACGCAGGGCCGCGCACTATATCGCCGATTGCATAAATGCCTTCAACATTGGTGCGATAATATTCGTCAACCAAAACCTTGCTGCGCTCATAAGCTACACCTGCCTCATCAAGTCCAATGTCATCAATATTTGTTGAAACACCAACTGCTGAGAGCACAATATCCGCATCTATTATTACCTCTCCCTTTTTTGTATTAACATATACTTTGCATTTTTCATCACTTGTGTCAACTTTTGTAACCTCAGAAGATGTTAAAACACTCATGCCGGACTTTTTAAAAGATCTTTCAAGTTGCTTGCTTACCTCTTCATCTTCTACAGGAACTATATTTGGCATGAACTCAATTAAAGTTACTTTTGTTCCTAACGTATTATAAAAATAGGCAAATTCACTACCAATGGCACCACTGCCCACCACTACCATACTCTCCGGCAATTGCTCCAAAGTCATTGCTTCGCGGTAACCAATAATTTTTTTACCATCTTGTTTTAAAGCAGGCAATTCACGCGAACGTGCGCCTGTGGCAAGTATTATATGCTTGGCTTCGTAAATTGTTTTGCTCCCGTCCTGTGCCGTAACTTCAACTTTCTTATCTGATGTAAGTTTGCCAAAACCGCTTAAAACCTCTATATTATTCTTTTTTAATAAATACTGAACACCTTTGCTCATTGCTTCTGCAACACCTCTGCTACGCGAAACTATTGCAGGGAAATCAACTTTTATTTCTCCTTCCAGTTTAATGCCATAATCAGCTGCATGTTTCATGTATTTATATGCTTGAGCACTTTTCATTAATGCCTTAGTAGGTATGCAACCCCAATTTAGGCAAATACCGCCAATTTCAGCTTTTTCAACAATAGCAGCTTTCATCCCAAGTTGTGAAGCTCTAATTGCCGCAACATAACCGCCGGGACCGCTTCCAATAACAATAATATCAAAATTCATAGTGCATATTTTTTTCAAAGTTAAAAATAAAAGAAACTTAAAATCACATATTCATCTTAAAAAACACTTTAAATAAAATTGCAGTTAGAAAAATTAAATAAAACAAAATCATCAATAATTTAATGTTCTAGTTCTGTATCATTAATAAAAATTCTTGTTCGTCAATTATTTTAACCCCCAGTTTTTCCGCCGCCTGACGTTTTGCAGGTCCCATATTTTCTCCGGCTAGCAGAAGGTTGGTTTTTGCAGAAACAGACGAGGCAACTTTTCCGCCATTGGCTTCAATAATATTTTTCAGTTCATTTCTGCGCTCGGGTGAGGAAAAAACACCACTGACTACGAATGTGAGCCCGTTTAGTTTATCGCTTTCCAAAGTTTTCTGCCCGGTTTCAAATTGCAAACCGGCATTTTTAAGCCTGTCAACAAGCTGAATATGAAATAATGATTGACTCCAATTAACAATGCTTTCGGCTATTACAAGACCCACATCATCTATTTGCGTTAACTCGTCTGCGGTCATTTTCATCATAGTATCAATATTGCTTACATAACGAGCAATTTTAGCAGCCAAAGTCTCACCAACATGACGTATTCCTAAAGCAAACAATACTCTTTCAAACGAGACGTTCTTTGAGTTTTCAATTCCTTTCAAAACATTTTCGACGCTTTTTTCTTGCAGTCTAACTATTCGTGATTTTTTAGTTTCTTCATCAACAAAAATCTTTTCAAGACCAATCAATTGTTCAAATCTGAGAGTATACAAGTCTGCCACATCCGCAATTAAACCTTTTTCATATAAAAGTTCAATTTTACCCTCCCCCAAACTATCTATATTCATGGCTTTACGTGAAATAAAATGCTCGATTTTACCTTTTATTTGCGGTGGACATTTCATGTCGTTCGGACAAAACCATGCGGCTTCGCCTTCGTTTCTTTCAAGCACAGTTCCACATTCGGGGCAGACAGAAAGGAAATTAAACGGAACGCTGTCAAAAGGCCTTAATGAAAGCTCTACTCCTGTTATTTTAGGTATTATTTCTCCTCCTTTTTCTACATAAACTGAATCGCCAATTCGCACATCAAGTAATGAGATGACATCTGCGTTATGCAACGAAGCCCGTTTAACGGTAGTTCCGGCCAGTTGCACGGGTTCTAAATTAGCAACAGGGGTAACAACACCTGTTCTTCCTACCGAAAAGTCAACAGATAAAAGTTTTGTGCAAGCCGCCTCAGCCTTATATTTAAATGCTACAGCCCATTTTGGCGATTTCGCTGTATAACCCATTTGCTCCTGCAATGAAATACTGTTGGCTTTAACAACAATGCCGTCAATTGCAAAAGGAAGCTGATTTCGCTTATCTGACCACTCTTCAATGTATTTTTTAACGGATTCAGCATCTTTGCAACGGCAAATAAAATCATGAATTTTAAAGCCACAAGATTTTGCTTTTTGCATTGAGTCAAAATGTGTGTCAGAAAAAACTTCGTCGCTGACAAGTGAGTACAACATGCAATCTAGGCCTCTGTAGGCTACTTCAGATGAATCCTGCAGTTTTAGTGTTCCCGATGCGGCATTCCTGGGATTTGCAAATGGTTCATCTCCATTATCTATGCGCTCCTGATTTAATTTATTGAAGGATGCAAAAGGCATGATTATTTCACCGCGAATTTCAAACATGTTCGGAAAGTCATTTCCCATCAATCGCAATGGAATGCTTCGGATGGTTTTTACGTTAGCCGTTACTACATCACCGCTTGTGCCATCGCCACGAGTAACAGCCCTAACAAGCAATCCGTTTTCATAAACCAAACTTATTGCTACTCCATCGTATTTAGGCTCGCATGTAAACTCTGTTTCCGTGCCTCCAACTTTTATACACCGTGTCAAAAATTCATTCAACTCGTCAACAGAATACACATTTGACAAGGATTGCATCGGGAAGTTATGTTGTGCATTTTCAAATTGTTTGGTAATCTGACCTCCAACACGCTGAGATGGGCTGTCCGGTTCAATATATCCCGTTTCTTTTTCAAGTTTTTCCAGTTCTTTTAACAGCATGTCAAAATCATAGTCGGAAATCTCAGGCTTGTCAAGAACATAATATAAATAATTATGCCTGTTTATTTCCTGTACCAGATATTTTATCCGTGCTATTTTTTCAATATTATCCATATCAACAAGCTGATACTAACAATCAAAAGCCAATGCCAAATAAAATAAATATATATCCCACAAGGAATCCGGCAACAATATTTATGAATTTAGCCAATAAAAAACTTTTTTGCGATTCGGCAAGCAATGGCAAAGCACCATGTCCATCCTGCACAATACTAGAGCCAATGAGTACACCTAAAGGAATATATCCACCTGCAAACATAGTTACAAAAACCATGTGTGGGCCGGATTCAGGAATTATGCCAATTAGGCATGCCAATAGAAGAATAGTAACAGGATTCTCCTTCATCCACAGTTCGGCATGCAGTTCGGGCAATGCAAGTTCTATAAGAATCAAAGCTCCAAATGTCCAAAGAAATACTTTTAAAAAATGCTTTTTAATTACATGCCCCCACAAATGCTCATTAATAAAATGATCGGGCACACGGAATATGGCTATTAAGGTAATAAATGCAAGTCCGGCAAAAATGAAATTGATGTATTCTTCAAAATGAAAATGTTTCATTAAAGAATTCTCTTCGTCATGTCCATGCATGTCCATTCCCAAAACCAAATTAAGAATTACAAGCGAGAGACCAAATATAAGTATTGCACGTGGGAATGTTATGTTTTTTAAGTTCTGGCGAATGCTTGAATGTTTTATTTGGTCTTCGTGATCGTGATGATGTATTTCAAAATGTTTATCCGGAATTATTAACTTTTTCTTCCGAAAAATAAAATGAACTATATAGCCAAATAAAATGGCAACAAGACCAAGGCAAATATGAATATAAATAGTCTGTATAGGAAACATTGAAAACATAAGAAATGCTTCATCACCTGATGTTGCTATCATTGTGGCTATAAGAGCTCCAAATCCAACATTTCCATGTGTAAACAATGAAACAATAAAAAAAGTACCAAAACATCCAGGCAAAAGGCCCATAAATGTACCTAAAAGTATTTGCCCCGTAACATTTTTTTGCATTTTATTAAGCCATTTTCCACGGCTGCGAACATTAATGAACTCTATCATTAACATCATTACCAAAACTATTCCCGTTAATGTAAGGGCTGTATGCAAAAGAGATAAAAACATTTCCATAAAAATCAATATCATTACAAAAGTAGTGTATAAAAATTGAATTAATAAAATTTTTATTGGTTGAAAAAATGTAATGTTAAAAATCTATAATTATGTATATATTTGTCAAAATGAAAATATTTAAATTACTCGCTTTCTTAATATGCTCCATTAGCTATTCAGCTAAGACACAGACGATAGATGTTAAAAAACTATCTCCTGTTCAAGCCAAATCTGACATTGAATATTTTAAGAATGTTTTTTTCAGTGCTCATATCTATCTGGCTCTTGTTTGTGATACTTCAGTTTTGAAACAAAGATTAGATACCTTGATTTCAGGCTTAAACGATTCAATTTATTCGAGTGAATTATACACACGATTAATGCCTGTTTTCACCTCAATACGCGATATCCATTGCTCCCTGCATTTACCCCCCGAAAACAATGATTATTTTCAAAGCAAAAAATTATATCTGCCTTTAAACATTTTTTGCAGCAAAGGTGATTTATATGTTTATAACGATTATTATGACTCCTGCATAGCTGGGAGCAAAATATTGGCAATAAACGATGTTTCGGCTGATTCCATCTACAGTTTACTAATGATTTACTCCTCATCCGAAGGGGATAATATCCATAGCAGAGAAAAAATTGCCGAATTGTATTTTCCTTCAATATACCCTCTCAATTTTTCAGTTGACTCTTTAAATAAAATTGTAGTGGAACATAATTCCGATACAATTACACACGAAATACCCGGTGTTATTGCCAAAAAGGAGCCATATCGAAGCTTTTTTGAGAAAAATAAATTAAACGATGATGAGCCTTTTGAGTTTGGATTCTCAAATGACTATAACATTGCCTACATAAAAATCGCTTCTTTTATCAGCGGTTTTCCGGGCGAATACAAATACTTTTTGAACAATGTATTCAGACATATAAAAATAAGAAAACCAAAAGCTTTAATTCTTGACCTCAGAAACAACACGGGAGGTTATGCCAATGAGGGTAAACTGCTAACTCAGTACCTGATGCCCGAAAAATATACTTACATAAATAATGTAGTATCTAAATCAAGTAACATAATTCAACAAGAAATTTTGAAGCAATCGCCTCTTAAGCCGGAGATAATTAGATTAACACAATATTATTTGGGAAATAAATCTTTACGTACAATCTGGAAAAAACAAGAAGGAGTTGTTGATACTGTATGGGAGAAAAAAATTAAGCCCATAAATTCCCGAAAAGTTTATCTAGGTTATTTGATTGTTATGTTTAATGGTTTAAGTGCATCAACAACCGGACTGGTTTGCAATACCTTACGCCATAGGCCTAATACTGTTTTTGCAGGACTACCCGCGGGCTGTGCTGTTTCAGGAACATTCGGACAACCAACGGCATACGAACTTCCAAATAGCGGAATCAAAGGTGTCATCAGTATTTTGCGTTTTAATCAGGATACGCTTCCCCCTGTACTAACTCCAATAATGCCCGACATAGAATTGCCTGAAAATCCTGCAGATATTTACACTGAGAAAGATTCTCAGTTAAATCAAATAATGAATATCATTCTGGATAAAATACATAATCAATGAAGTTTTTATCGATTTTGATGTTTTTGTTTTGCATAAGCTTTTTATCCCTGAAAGCTCAAAATACGTCATTACAGCAATCAGTAACTGAACTAAAAAATGACCCGTATCTGAAACAAAGCAACTGGGGTTTAATTGTTATAAATTGTTCAAAAAATTCAATTGTAGAGGAATTTAATGCTGATAATTTATTAATTCCCGCATCAATTGTAAAACTAACCTCAACAGCAACGGCATTGGATATTCTTGGAGACAGTTTTCGCTTTGAAACAAAAGTTTATATTGACGGATTTATTGATGACAACGGTATTTTGCAAGGAAATTTGAACATTATTGGTGGTGCTGATCCCACCATAGGTTTGCCGTATTTCAAAAAAGAAAAATTCATCGACTCTCTTTATACAGCACTTAAAAATATGGGAATCAACGGAATTAACGGCAATATTTGCGGCTATGCCGGTATTTTTGACTCTCTTTTAATTCCTGACACCTATCCTTCTGACGACAGAGGAAATTATTATGGTGCGGGTACTTCAGGTTTAATATGGGATGGAAATGCAATCACTTACACATTTAGTACTCCGTCAGCATTGGGCGCAAAAACCACTTTGAAATCCGTTTTCCCCAAATTTGAAAATTTATATTTAGAAAACAAAACAACTTCAGGTCGCAACGGAACAGGCGACAATAGTATAATATGGGGCGGGCCATTCGAGTTTAATCAATCCATAACTGGAACACTGCCACCGGGTAAAAATAATTTTGAAGTCTATGGTTCTTCACCCGACCCGGCACTAGGTTTTACTTTGGCAATAAAATATTTTCTTGAAGAAAGAAATTTTATGATAACAGGTCATTGTATGGGATTTTATTCAAATAAAAACGATAATGGAACTTTAATTTTGACTTACTCATCACCACCTTTAAGTGAAATAATAAAATTCACAAACACAAAGAGCCATAACCTTACAGCCGAAACTTGTCTGAAAATGGCCGGGCTAAAGAAATATGGGACAGGCTCATATTTTTGCGGGCTACGAGCAGTAAATGATTTAATTCGCGAAAATTTTATTGATAGTTTATCCATGCAGTTGCATGATGGAAGCGGGCTTTCAAAAAAAGACAATGTTTCTCCCAGAGCTTTCGGAATGTTTTTAAATAATATCAGACATAAAATCTGGTTTGACACATTTTATTCTTCGTTACCTGTTGCAGGTGAAACTGGGACTTTAGCCACAATGTTTAGCGGCTCTAATGTAAAAGGCAAGCTTAGAGCCAAAAGCGGATATATGAAAACTGTTCGTTCGTATGCAGGCTATGTTCCCAATCAAAAAAACGAACTTATGGCTTTTTGCATAATCGTAAATAATTACTCCGGCAATGCCTTTGCATTAAAGAAAAAACTAGAAAATCTAATGATATGCATTTCGCTGTCAGAATAGATAGGATTCTTCATAAATATTTATTTAACAACGCACTTCTCAGACACACAAATAATGTATCTTTGCCGGCAGTCTGATACCTATGCTGTGGTGGTATTTTCCTATATTATTTGCAACCGGAATGTTTGTTGGCTTTATAAACACAATAGCCGGGAGTGGTTCGTTTCTTTCGCTTCCTGTTTTAATATGGATGGGATTACCCGCAAACATCGCCAATGGTACCAATAGGCTTTCAATACTTTTTAGCTCTCTGTCAGGTGTTTTATCTTTTAACAAAAAGGGCTTTTTTGATATAAAAAACGCCTTGATTCTCTCAGCATTTACTATACCGGGAGCCATAATTGGCACTTTGTATGTTATAGAAATACCGGATGATTTGGTAGAAAAAATAATCGGCTACATAATGCTGGTTTTTGCAATACTTACCATATGGAAACCCAAAGCATTCAACCGCCCGCCTTCGCATTCAATTAATAAACGTATTCGCTGGTATCATTGCATAATATTCTTGTTAATTGGATTTTATGGCGGTTTTATTCAGGCCGGAGTAGGCATTTTTATGCTTTTTGCAATGGTTATTTCACTCGGATATGATTTAATAAATGCAAATTCCATTAAACTTGCGCTAACCTTGGTTTTTACTCCATTTTCTTTAGTCGTTTTTATCTGTTATAATCAAGTAGAATGGATTCCCGGCCTTGTTGTAGCAACGGGAGGCATTCTTGGGGCATGGCTGGGCGCAAGAGTAGCTTTACGCAAAGGAATAGGATTTATTAAAACAATTCTTTTTGCAGTATTAATAGCATCTGCATTAAAACTTATTTTTTGATAAAATTATTATATTTGTCAAAAAAAGCAAAATGAAAAAATTATTATTGTTTATTTGGGGTATGATAGCAGTTCATTGCATCAATGCTCAAAATGGGGTCTTATTCCAAGCTGATGATTTTTTGATTAAAAAAGCTGCGTACGAAGATAAAGGGTTGTACGATCGTTACGTGGCTTATGAAGCTAATTTCAAAACATTGATTAATTCAGCTAAGGCAGATACACTTATTAACGGCAAGCGTATAATTCCTGTCGTATTTCACATTATACATGCTTACGGTGCAGAAAATATTTCCGACGAGCAGGTGTATGATGCCATTGAGAAATTAAACATTGATTATAATTTGCAAAACGCTGACACGGCAAATATTTTCCCTTTGTTTAAATCGCGTGCAGCCAATTGCGAAATTGAATTTCGTTTAGCCAGAATAGATCCGTATGGCAATTGTACATCGGGTATAATTCATCATTACGACCCGCAAACAAATTATGCTTATTTCAACACAATGGCAAAATATTGCTGGACTCCAAGTAAATACATGAATATTTTTGCCGTTAATTTTATTTATCCTGAAGGCATGAGCTTGCCTGATGGAGCATTTATCGGAGGCATGTCTCCATTTCCGCCCAGTAATTCATTAACTCAATCATTAACCGGTGGCGATACTTTAAAAGATGGTGTTTTAATACGTCAGGATTGTATTGGTACAATAGGTACTGCCACTAACATGGCAGGATTGGGCGTAAATATGGTAAACAGAACATTTACTCATGAAACCGGACATTATTTTAATTTATATCATCCTTTTCAATCAATGCTTGCAGCACTTGGAATTGATGGATGCGGTTTACCGCCTCTTTTTACTGCCGGAGACGAAGTAGATGATACCCCGCCTGTTGCACAGGCCACACAGAACACATCTTTAAGTTGTTTTACGCCCGGAAGTATTAACTCTTGCAATAATGATGTTCCGGATGAACCAGACATGATTGAAAATTATATGGATTACCAATGGGGTTATTGCACCAATATGTTTACTCTTGGACAACTTGACAGAATTAATGCAACACTTATGAATGACCGAAGAAATCTTTGGTCGGCAGAAAATCTGGCAGCAACGGGAGTACTTGATACAAATGTAATTCTTTGTGAGCCAAAAGCAGATTTCTATTCTAATTCAAGAACAGTTTGTGCGGGAAGTCCTATTACATTCAATGATGTATCTTTTAATGGCGCTGTAGCAACTCGCGAGTGGTCTTTTATCGGAGGCACTCCCTCCACTTCGTCAAACCAAACACAAGCTGTTGTTTATGCTGCTCCAGGCACTTATCCGGTAACTCTTAAAGTATATAATGCAACAGGAAGTGATTCTATTACCCGTAACTCGTACATTACGGTATTTGATCCTGATGATGTTGAGGTTGGTCCTATAGTTGAATCATTTGAAACTATCAATTTCAATACCGATTTAATTATTTTAAATGATTCGGGTTCGGCATGGACACAAACAAATACTGCATGCTCAGGGTCAAAAGCCATATATCTTAAAAATTTCGAAGGTAATATTGCCGGCAGTTATGATGCCTTTATTACTCCCGCTTATGATATATCAGGACTTAACGAACATTCTAAAATCAGATTCCGTTGTGCTTATGCACCAAAGCTTGTAGCTGCATCGTTATTCTCCCCTGCTGATACGGTTTACGACAAACTTACCGTATATTTATCAAATGATTGCGGTGCAACATGGTCTAACAAACTTTCTTTAACAGGACCATCATTGGCTTCGGCAGCCCCAACTTCATCTGAATTTGTTCCGTCATCTGAGTCCGATTGGGGTACTTACGATATCGTTATAACAAAACCCATGTTGGCTTCATATAAAAATTTACGCATAAAATTTGAATTCTTTTCAAAAGGCGGAAATAATATTTATATCGATGACATTAACATTTATCCTAACAGTTGGTACAGCATAGATGAAGTTTTATTGCCAAATAGTTTCAACATTTATCCGAATCCGGCTGAAAACGAAACCAATATTGTTTTCGAATTATTAAATAAATCTGATGTAAAATTATCAGTTCTTGATATTACAGGTCGCGAAATAGTAGTACTTGAATCAGCTACACTGTCGGCCGGCTCATACAAATATCAATTGTTGTCTTCACAAGTGAAATCAAAAGGTTGTTATTTTGTACGAATTGAAACAGGAAATGAGCAAATAGTAAAGCCTGTTATTTTCTAAAATATTATTTCTAAACTTAAAATCCCCACTGATTCTTCTTTGGGGATTTTTTATATCAGCCAAAACCGTATTAGGGAAATTAATTCGTAAATTTACAAATCGGTAAAAGAATTTAAAGACAATAAACAATTTTATGGAAATTCTACTTTATATTTTAATCGGCCTAACAATATTAAATATTGTTTTGCTACTTTTATTTAGAACAAAGCAGCACGATTCTGATATTATTAATAATCTTAATCTGTTTTCAGCATCTATTCAGCGAGTTGAAAATGGTTTGAAAGACGATTTTCAGCGAAACAGAGAAGAAAGCAACAAGCTGGCAAAAGAAAACAGAGATGAATTAAGTAATTCATTAAAGGATTTTAAATTCGAAATGTCAGAAATATTGAAAAACATAACGGATGAAAATCGAAAAGCCCTTGAAAAGCTCACAAATACTGTTGAACAAAAACTACTTTTACTTGCTGACCAATCTGCTAAAAATGCTGAAATACAACGCGAAGCTATCGAAAAATCTATTAAAGGTTTTCAGGATTCGTTTGATAAGAACGTGCTTTCATTTAACGAATTGCAAAAGGAGAAGTTTTCGCAATTAGAAGCACGCCAAAATGAATTAGTCGTTAATACAGAAAAAAAGCTTGAGTCCATAAGAATAACCGTTGAAGAAAAACTTGAAAAAACACTTAGCGAACGTTTAGGACAAAGTTTCGAAACAGTTGGCAAACAGCTTATTGAAGTACAAAAAGGTCTTGGCGAAATGCAGGCATTAGCCCAGGATGTTGGGGGACTAAAAAAGATATTAGGCAATGTGAAAGAGAGAGGTGGTGTTGGCGAAATACAACTGGAGATGCTTCTTGAGCAAATTTTGGCACCCGATCAATATGCTGCAAATGTCAAAACAAAATCGGGCTCAAACGACATAGTAGAATTTGCAATTAAATTACCCGGAAAAGACGACACGAATTCTGTGGTTTATTTACCTATTGACGCGAAATTCCCTTACGACAAGTATGAACAAGTTATTGACGCTTACGAATTAGGTGAACAACCTGCAATAGAGGCTGCCAACAAAGAGCTTGAAAATACCATTAAAAAAATGGCAAAAGACGTTCACGATAAATATATTGATCCTCCAAATACCACCGATTTTGCGATTATTTTTCTTCCGTTTGAAAGCATTTATGCTGAAGTTATTCGCAGATCCAATCTGCTGGAGCAATTACAGCGTGAATATAAAATATCCATAACAGGACCTACAACTTTAGCAGCAATATTAAACAGCCTGCAAATGGGATTTAGAACCTTGGCCATTCAAAAACGCAGCAGCGAAGTTTGGAAAATTCTTGGTGCCGTAAAAACAGAATTTGAAAAATTTGGAGGATTACTCGATAAAGTGCAGAAACAAATTTCAAGTGCCGGAGAAACAATTGACCAATTAAAAGGCACCCGCACAAGAGCCATACAACGTCAGTTGCGCGATGTGCAAGTGCTTCCCGGCTCCGAAGAACATACGCCAATGGAACTTCCGGCAGATGATGATATTTGAGTTTTATTTATGTATTAAAATGAAAATTATCAGTTTTTTTATCGAAGCGGCTTAGAAAAGATGAATAAAATGAAGTTTGGACTATTCCACCTGCTCAAGCGCAACTCCTTAAAAGATGTTGGGAGCAGCTAAGCGAATGACTTAATGCTTGACGTTCGGTGGCGATTTCAACGCGGAATTTTCTACAAAAAACAAAAGTTTCAGATTAGATATCACATTGTCGTACTTTGTACTGCGCTGCTACTGATAGCAAATGCCTGTTATTCAATGTAATTTATTCATGACTATCATTTCAAGGAATTGGCAAGTCCTTTTTGTTAATAAACTAATTAAAACTTATTTACATTTTTATGTTTGCCTTTTGTAAGGTAAGAATAATAGTTGATTTAACAGAGGAAATACATTTTTATTTTTAATTTTCGGGGGATACAAGGCGGAAGCCTAAGTGGATGCCACGGAGGCCTGGGGCGATGCGGTGGCGGAGCGCACTCCGGCAGCCGCACGCAAAGTAGTTCCAGCTACCGCCACGGTACACGCGGAAAGAGCCCGAAGCCGGTCCTTTAGGGTTGGTTTGAGCGGTATTGGGATAGTCGCCATACCAATCGCTACACCACTCCAATACATTACCGTGCATATCATACAAACCCCAAGCATTAGGTGCAAAGCTGCCCACAGGCATAGTTTTTTCACGATATTCGCCTTTTGCATTGTTGTTATAAGGATAATTACCATTATAATTTGCCTGAGAAGTTGTAAGGTTATCACCTGTATTAAATGGAGTTGTTGTGCCAGCACGGCAGGCATATTCCCATTCAGCTTCGGTGGGCAAGCGACAACCCATCCACTCGGCAAAAGCAGTAGCATCGTACCAACTTACATTTATTACAGGGCGCTTGCCTCGCCCCCAACCTTCATCGCTTGGCTTGCTTCTGCCGGTAGCCTCGCAAAACACATCATATTGCTCAAAAGTTATTTCGTACTTGCTCATTTTAAAGGCACTCAAGGTTACTTGGTGTTGCATTTCATCATTATCCCTACCAACTTCGCTTGTGGGACTGCCCATAGTAAAAGTGCCGGCAGGGATAGATACCCAATCAATGGTAGGTTTTTTAAAAACCTTTTCTTTCCATGTGCCGTTGCTGTAAACAATAATTGTTTTACCATTATCAAGCCTTACTTCTTGCACTACAGTAGGTTGGGTTTGTGCCATCAAACCAATTGCGGCAAACAATGCAATTAATGTCAATATTCCTTTTTTCATGTGTTTAAATTTTATTAAATTGTACTCTTTAAAGGATTTTCGGCTTTCTCCTTTGTTTATTTTTATTTTTTTATCACTCTTTGGGTTGTAAACTCGAGTTATGATTGTTTTTTTATTAAGTAACGTTATAGTATTTTATTCACCGTTCTCATACAAAAGTAAAAAAAATTATATTTAATATCAAACTGCTTTATGGCATAAATTAAAAAAACCATTTCTGTTGCATAGAAATGGTTTTTTTTATAAATAAGCGTTGTATTATAATCCGAATACAATACCCAGATTAACACCTAACCAATCGAAATCGGAATTTTTCGTCATTACATAATTCCACTTAAGGGCACCTGTTAATGCAAAATTATCACTTAAATGATATTGTAAGCCTGCATATGGAGCCAAACCAAATTGTAAATCAGAAGATTTAATGCCTAAAACATTTACAGTTACATTATAAGCTCCGATATCGAATCCTAAAACAGGCTGAATGTCTCCTGTAGATAAATGATATTCAGCCAATAACGTCATAGGCATTAAGCCGCAATTCACATCCTTATAATCTGTTCCAAAATGATTATAACCAAAATTGAGTCCAACAGCTACATCATCAGATAAAAAATATTTTCCATTCGCACTAAAACCAAAACCCATATTGTATCCAGAGCTAAAATCGCCAAGTGGAAACTGTGGCCCGACTTGTAAGCCAAATTGAACTTGTGAATAAACATTTGCAGTAAGCAAACTAAAAACTATTAAAGCAATAAGTTTAAATTTTTTCATTTTATGCGTTTTTTTAATGATGTAAAATTACACTAATTTTGTTTATTGAACTTCAACACAAAAATGCGCAAAATGAGATTTATCATATTTTCTTTTCTCTTTTTCGTAATTTATTCTAATTCTATGTCTCAAACAATAATTCAACTTCCGCCACCTGAAATCAAAGGCGGCATGCCCTTAATGGAGGCCCTGGAAAAACGGCAATCAAGCCGAAGTTTCAAAGACTCAGTAATGAGCGAACAACAAATAAGCAATCTCTTATGGGCCGCTTACGGCATCAATAGATTGGAAAATAACAAAAGAACTGTTCCTTCTGCTTTAAACATGCAGGAATACGACATTTATTTGTCAATGAAAAGTGGCTTTTACCTCTGGAATTACACAAAAAATCAACTTGAAACAATTAAAGCAGGAGACTTTCGCAACAGCGTAAGTAAACAAACTTTTGTATCTGATGCTGCTTTAATACTGATTTATGTGGCAGATTTTGACCGTATGGGGCAAATTGAAGATTCAAAGAAAGAATATTACAGCGCTGCTGACTGTGGATTTATTTGTCAAAACGTTTATCTGTTCGCAGCCTCCGAAAACTTGGGTGCGGTAATTATGGCTAATTGTGAACGTGAGCACCTCTATGAAACCCTCATGCTAAAACCATCTCAAAAAATAGTATTTATACAACCTGTTGGTTTTATGAAATAAATCAATGATGAAAATTGTATTTTCATATACATATATAGCCTGCACATATAATCGTTATTTTCCTGACAGATTTATATTTAATTTAGCATAAATGAAAAAAATATTTGTATTGTTTTTTCTTTTTTTGCTGCCTTATATATTATTTGCGCAGGATAAAGTAATTTATGCAATTCGTACACATACTCAACCGGTAATTGACGGAAATCTTGATGATGAATGCTGGTTGCTTGCTGAAGCAGCAAAAGATTTTGTTCAGAAAAGTCCATATTATAATCAGCCTGGCACCCAGCAATCCGAAGTAAAAGTACTTTATGACGATAATGGAATTTATTTTGCAATACGCTGTTATGACAGTGCACCCGACAGTATTTTAAGGCAATTGGGAACTCGCGATGAAGACTTAAATGCTGATAGATTCAATATAAAAATAGACCCTTACAATAATCATCTTGACGCATTTGTTTTTGGAGTATATGCTTCGGGTCCGCAAATCGACAACAGATTTCAGGATGAAAATTTCAATGCAGTCTGGAAAAGCGAATCGCGTATTGATGATAAAGGCTGGACATCTGAAATATTTATACCGTATAGCGCCTTGCGTTTCCCAAAAGCCGAAAATCAACTATGGGGAATACAATTTGAAAGAATAGTCAGGCGGACACGCGAAACGAGCCAATGGGCTTTAGAAGAGCAAAATGCTTCAAACGTTCAACAACGCTGGGGAATTTTAAGCGGCATAAATGGCATAAATCCACCGATACGTTTATCAGTGAATCCATATTTGTCAACCTCAGTTTCTCACTTTCCGCATCACAATCCTGATGTGGCAGATTATTCCAAAACCATAAGCGGTGGTCTTGACCTTAAAGCAGGCATAAGCGAAAGCTATACTGTTGATGTTACCTTACTACCCGATTTTAGTCAGGTTCAAAGCGATGATATAATTAAGAATCTTACTGCTTTCGAAGTAGAATACGACGAGCAAAGATTGTTTTTTAAAGAAGCCGTTGATCTTTTCGAAAAAGGTAATTTATTTTATTCTCGCCGTATCGGAAGAATGCCCACCGGGTTTTACACCGTTTATTCTAATCTGGACTCAGGCGAAACTGTTATTTCCAATCCGTCTCAGGCACAATTGATAAATGCATCAAAAATATCTGGTCGCTCAAATAATGGATTAGCTGTTGGCTTATTCAATGCTGTTACAAAAAACACCTATGCCGAAATTCGCTCTGCCAATGGAGAAATCAGAAAAGAACTAACGGAGCCATTCGCTAATTACAACATTCTGGTTCTTGATAAAGAATTTAAAAACAGTAACTCATTTTATTTAATAAACAACAATGCAATACGTGAACGAAAGTTTAAAAGCAGCAATGTAACGGGTGCAGGAGCAAATGTTTATTTAAAAAACAAGACATACTTATTATCTGTATCAACTGCAGTTTCTCAAAACGACTCTTTATTGTTCTCAAATAAATCCATTAAGCAGGGGGGCTTGTCGTATGCCGCATCATTTTTGAAGGTTCGCGGTAACTGGACATGGGAACTGGAACAAAGCACACGAAACAGCCGTTTCGACTGCAATGATTTAGGGATAATGCAAACAAACAACTATCATTTTTATTCACTTTCCTCGGGCTATGTCTGGTATAACCCCGTTCCGTGGTTAAAAGAATTTAGAATTAGTAATTATGTTGAGTCGGTTTACAGGCTTACCACAAATCGTGCTACAACCAGCTATGCCATGCTGCGACTTAGCCTGCTGACAATGAAACACCATTTTTATCTTTGGGGCGGATATTATCATTCTTTGAGCAAAACATATAATTATTACGAATCCAGAAATCCTGATTTCCCATTTTGTGAACCACATTGGTCCAATGCGTTTATCAACTTTTCAAGTTCATACAGCAAGCCATTTGCTCTTGACGGAGAATTGTCTTTTGTTAATATTCCAAATTTTAATTCTTATTCCTTATTTATTAATCTGTCTCCTATTATTAAAGTGGGCAATAGGTTTCAACTACGATACGAAATTGGAACGGAAAACAGCAAACGTATAGTTGGTTATGCAGGATTAGACAACCTTGGATTACCTTTATTTGGTGCACGCGACATTGCTTCGATAAACAATACAGTTTCTTTCACCTACGTTATCCGTAATTATATGCCTTTAACTTTGCGCATAAGGCATTACTACAATGAAGGGAGATATAGCAGATATATGAATCTGGACGGGAACGGAGAACCCTTAATAACCGTAAATGGTAATTATGATTATGATTTTACGTTTAATGCTTTTAACATCGATTTCGTTTATTCATGGCAATTCTCTCCCGGCAGTTCAATAAATTTAATATGGAAAACCGGAATTCACACTGAAGCATTACCAATCAACATGAGTTATTTGCAGAATTTTCGTCAAACCATTAATAGCGACCAAATGAATTCCATAACTTTAAAAGTTATTTATTATTTGGATTATCAACAACTACGCAAAAGCCATAAATAACATAAAAGATAAATGTCTTCTACCATAAATTGCTTTTTATTGAATAATTATACTTTTTTCCTGATTTATCACAAAACAAGTTCATACAATACATTACAATAATCTTGTGAATTCCAAGATTTTTTTACTTTTACATCTAAATTTACAGATATTATGAATCGCCTTCTTTTACTTGTTTTTATTTCGATTTCAGTTTGTTCATGCCATGTTGGGCGCATGATAGTTTACAATGTTGCAGATATAAACGATTATAAAAAATCGCCGCAAGTTCCTTTAAAAAAATCGGATAAGCCATTTAGTTTTATAAAAGGTCATACATGTGAACTGGATACAAACTCATTCCCCAAAAAATATATTACTGAGGATAAAAAAATCTACAATTGGGAAACTTTGTTTTCGGCAGCAAAAACCACTTCGTTTCTGATAATTAAAAATGACACAGTTAAATTCGAAAAATATTTTCTCGGCTTTAGTGAAAGCAGTATTATGACATCGTTTTCGGCAAATAAAGCCTTTGTGTCGGCACTGGTGGGAATAGCAATTTCCGAAGGTAAAATATCATCTGTGAAAGATCCGATAACAAAATATTTAACCGATTTTAAAAATCCGGGATTCGAAAAAATCACCATTGAAAATCTGCTAAACATGGAATCGGGAATTAGGTTCAGAGAAAACTACTTTAACCCAATGGCAGAAATAGGAAAGTATTATTATGGAAATAATCTGAAAAAATACGTTTACAATTTAAAAGTTGAAAAAGATCCCGGCGTGGAATTTCAATATCGCAGCGTAAACACCCTGCTTCTGGGTATGATTGTTGAAAAGGCAACAGGGATGCCAATAGTAAATTATTATCAGGAAAAACTCTGGTCTCCTTTAGGAATGGAATATGATGCAACATTAAATATTGATTCAAAAAAAGGCAATCAGGTTAAATGCTATACTGGATTAAATGCCAGAACAATAGATTATGCAAAATTCGGCCGGCTTTATCTTAATAAAGGCAATTGGAACGGAAAACAAATTATTCCTGAAGAATGGGTATTGGAAACAATTACTCCAATAACCAAAGAACGCTCTTCGGAATATTATAAATATCAATGGCGCATTGATAATGCAGGTAATTTTTGGGCGGCAGGACTTTTAGGCCAGTATGTTTTTGTAAATCCCCGTACAAAAGTGATAATTGTTAGAACCGGCAAAAAAGATGGTCCGGTTAATTGGCCTACCCTGCTGGCATATATTTCTAAAAAAGTTTAAATGTCAAAAATCGGGATTCTGTCAGATACACATGGCTTTTTACCTGAGTCGGCATCTGATTTTTTCGCAAACTGCGACGAAATATGGCATGCAGGCGATATTGGCAGTTTATCAGTTCTAAATAGCCTAAGGTCTATAGCACAGGTACGTGCTGTTTATGGAAATATTGACGGACAGGATATACGTAGTGTTACAAAAAATTATCTGGTGTTTAACTGTTCGGGTAAAAAAATATTAATTAAACATATTGGTGGACGTCCAAACGCATACACAACCGAAACGCTGGAACAAATAAAAAAAGAACAACCCGATATTTTTGTTTGCGGCCACAGCCATATACTTCTGATTCAGTACAACAAAATACACAACCTTCTTCATATAAATCCGGGTGCTGCAGGGAAATATGGATTCCACAAATCAATGACAATGATTCGATTTGAAATTAGCGAAAATAATATAAAAAATATGGAAATATGGGAAAAGCCCAAATGACAGAGTTACCTGAGTCTATCGGCGGCACGCACCTTCATTTCGTCTTTCTTAATGGCTTTATTTGCAAATACAAGCAATATTAAACTAATCAGAGGCATAATTATGCCTATTTCCTTATAATATGCTTTTCCTTGTACTGCATCGGCCATACGTTCGGGAACAAAAAACATGGCGCCAATAAGCAGGCAGTTAAAAACAAAAACCAAAGCATTAAAGCGCATTTGCCGTATTCTGTTTTTATATAAAAAAATCGAAATAAAAAAACATAAAGCAGTAACGCTTCCGATAAGCAAAATCAACAATGGATTATAAATACTGCTCAATAACAGGTCTCCACTGCATTTATGCAAAAAAAGATAAACAGCCGCATCATTGGTAACAATTCTTGAAAAAGGTAAAAAAATCATTGCCAAAACAGCTAATGTGCCGCCTAACAGATAAATTGACTGAATACGCTGTATCATGTTTTTCAAATTTTAGCAAAAATAAATAAATTTCACTCCATGAGCAAATGAAGTATTTCAGGAGATTTTAATTGTGAAGTTTCAGGAAAATGATATCTGAAATACTGTAACATGACATAAAAAATATTTCTAAGAGAATGTGAAGGTATGTCTGTTTCAATGTTTTCATTAACAGGTGTTGATGTCAATTTATATAACGCGGCAGATTCATCGTGGCTTAAACTTATGTTAACTGCATCAGAAACAAATCCCTTGGAAATGGTAAAATTTAAGTTTTGTTCAGCGTTATAAGAATTATTTATACCAAAACCTAACAAAGAGGCCAATCCGAATCCAAATTGAATAGGATATGCTGCATTTAAATAATTGCTGTCATTAACAAACCGAATACTTTCTTCCATAAAATTAAACAGATCGGAATTCATCGACTCTTCTTTTATGTATTTCAAGGCACACTCTGCCATAAAAGTAAGGATGGCCTGTCGTCTGAAATCATACGTGCCATGGCGTGAAACAAAATCAAGGGAAAGTGATTTAACTTTTGGGAGCTTGCTTTTTGCAGAAACCAAATATTGGCATTCAACAATGCTTAAGGGGAATGACAAAAAAGGATATTGGTTTTTTTTATTTTTTAAATAGGAAGCAATGAAAAACGATTTAATACCATCGCTGCACAAACACCTGATAATTAAACTATTATCGCCGTATTTTACTGCTTGTAGTACTATGCAGCGTTCAAGACTAATCATATTAATGATAGAACATAAGCTTGGTTGTTTTGGTCAAAGAACCATCTTCGTTGGTAACAAAAATAAGATATACGCCAGTTGCCGGTCTGTCGCCATTCATATCGAGGCAATTCCACACAGCTTGCCCGCCCTGTGCTCTTGTTCTATAAATCAACGTACCATACATATCCGTAATTGAAACCCATCCGCTTTCAATTAATCCTGAGACAGCAACGTATCCGTTAAAATCGCTCATAACGGGATTCGGGAAAACCAACACGGAATCAAGCGACCATTTGGCATTTGTGGCGGTACCCCTAAATGAAATAATACCATTAGTAGTTGCAAAAAACACTTCTCCGCTTTCAGGCATTATAGATATTGAGTTAACATCATTTGACAATAACGGCGAATTATCTGTGGTGAAGTGATATATTTCCTTAGTCCCATCCTCGCTAATAAGAAAAACGCCGGCTTTTTCCGTCCCAATCCATTTTCTGTTGGCTCCGTCAATTGCAATACATTTCACATTTTCTGATTCAAGCAGGTTTTGAACATATCCGCCAACATCAACAAGTATTCTCTGCGCATCATAATTCCCTCCCTTAAAAACATTTTCGGGATTATAAATTACTGCTATGCCGTTTTCCATCCCAATCCAAACTTCATTATCTCTATCAACAGCAATACAATTTACGCTTAGGCTGGGCAATGCGCCATTACCTGCAACTGTGGATAATTTTCGGTATTCGTCATCGGCGGTATTATCAATGGTATTTTTGTCGTTAAAAACAAAAACACCTTCGCTACGCGGCAAAGCAATCCATTTATAACCATTTTTATCAATGACAGGACTTGCAGCCGAGCTAAATGTGTATGACGAAGGGAAAGAAAATGTCTTGAATTGACCATTTGCCTTTCTGACACTAATGAATTTGTTATTCCCTGTAGTAACAATCCAAAGATTTTTGTCTTTATCAAAAGTTAGTCCTGCTACATTAACACGATTGGGTAATAAACTGAACGAAGACAAAGGGCTATTATTGGCATCGTACACTGCAACAATTTGTCCGTTATTAATTTCAACAAGCCCCTTTCCATACGAACCTGCAAAAATATGTTGCGGATTAGACGGATGCACTTGCACTGAAATCAGATCGAAAATTGTATCAAATCCTTCTGTGTTATAATTATAATAGAAATTCCATTTTTCATCATTAAAGACCGATATTTCTGCGCTGCGATACAAATTATTCCATGATTCATTATATCCGCCCGTTACCGTAGCAATACTGTTACCATTGCCTGTTAAACAAAACGAGTTGGCAGAATAAGGTCCTTCGGGACGCAAAAACTCATAATTCCAGTATGCCCATGTTTTTACCAGTCCGTAGTTTTTATCTCCGATATATAAAAAATTGCCCGGGGCGTATTCTGCCTGATTAGGACTTGGTGTTAAATCGTCATACTGATATACTATTCCAAGCAAATTAAGGTTTTCGTCCAGAACATTAACCGAATTGTTTACAAGAACCAGAAATTTGTTATCCGAAACCCTTATTCCATTACATTCCACGCCATCATAATCCATAAACTTGCTCCAGTTGCTTCCATCATAACTATATATAGTATCGGAATTAAAGGCGGGAAGCGAAAAAACAGCATATAATTTATCGGCAAATACTTCAATATGGTCGTAGCTGCCATTTATTATAGGAGTACTCATTTTACTCCAGTTTCCAAAATAGGCTAGATTTGTACTTGCCCTGCCGGCTTTGAAAATTCCTTCGCTTGTGGCAGCAAATATTGAATCACCATAAAATTCAATATCTTTAACATTTACATGAGAACCATTAGCTCCAATGTAATATGTATCTTTAACTTCTTTTTTTATAATATCAACAACAACAATTCCAAAACCACAGCACAAATATGCATATCTGCCATTAACAACAATATTATTAATGGTTTTGTTTCCCTGAATGCTTTTCCTTTTAACGTCGGGTAGGTTATATATGCTTGTGTCGGGTAAAATCAAATCGATATTGGCATTGGAATATCCTATTATCATTGTTTTATAAGTCTTTGAATATTCTATTGACGAAATGCCAATATCACTTAAACCATTTACCGTGGAAAGTCTGCCCAATTCCCATTTAGGCACATCATAATAAAAAAGTGAGTGTGGAGTAGCTGCATAAACCAAATCTTCAGTAACAGCTACGTCAATTACCGTAGAATATGGAAGATGGTCCCGCCATTCTCCCACAGCTATTTGTTGTGCCAATAAAGAAGCTGTAAACAGTATATATAAAGATAAAAATAAAAGGGCTTTTCTCATGAGAACAAAAGTAAAGATTTTTCTGATTAACATTAAATACTGTTTTTTATTGTACCATTTTGCTTCAGAATATCACATGATTAAAAAAACAAATTTTAAAAATGTATTTAACGATAATTACAACATTAAAGTTTTTCCATTTAACTATTTAATATTGAAATTATTACATTCATGTTGCAGTATTAACGGTAATTGATGTAGCCAATATATATATTTGTCGTTCTTTTTTACCATTACTAAACGTTATTTCACAACTCCGTAGCCGACCTGATAAGGATATATAACTTCCGCGTTTAACCATTTCAATTGCTTTTAGTGCCTGATAATTCCATAAAACCACAGTATGCCAAACGGTTGTGCGCTCCCACCTGCCTTTTTTGTTGCGAAATAATCTGTGTGTGCCTAAAGTGAAGTTTGCTTTGATTTTGTTTTCGGCATATCTTTTATACTCAGGGTCTTTTGCTGCATAGCCGCAGAGTTCAACTAAATTGTCCGGCCAAGATTTAATCGACTTTACGATAGATTCCATAGCAATGTTTTTGCAAAAATATTTGCATTATTTAGAGCTTTAATTCATACAAACATTTAATGTCGGATATAATTGCTTGTAATTAATTGTTGTCGATTACAACCGTGCTAAATCGCTCAAAACAAAAAAAGGGCCATATTAATTAATATAGCCCTTTGATATTGAGATTTTTATTTTATCGGATTTGAATTTTTTGTGGTTTTATATTCACTTTGTCTGAATTAAACAAAACAACATATAATCCTGAAGGCCAATCGGTAACAGAAATACCATCATCAGGAATATTGTTAAATGACGCCATTTTTTTACCGTCAATTGAAAGAACGTCAACAGAGATATTTTTATAATTCAAATCACTTGAAAAATTAATTTTATCAGAGGTTGGATTAGGATAAACTTTAACAACTTCGTCATTATCAAAATTATCAATTCCGGAAACAGGAGAATAATAATATGTGGCAGTTTCTATAAAAGCAAGTTGCATAGTGTTTTGATCTATTGTGTACCAATCTTCTTCTGTTCTGAGGTTAGTCATATCAAACCAAGTGAAATCAAGCATAAACGATTCTGCCTCGTGAGGAAATAAAACATTAGCGCTGGATTGGGTTTCATCGTATCTCCACACATATTTATCGCTTACACTATCCCATGAGCTGGTGCCTGAACCGGGATAATATCTGCGCTCCATATAATTTCCCAATGCAGAATGGTCATATTCAAATTTATGATCGTTTTTCCATGTGCCATAATCGTTGTATCGGCTGGTTACATAAGATAAAACATTACCGTTATAATAATAACTATCAATCATTGATGTATCCCAAGTACCATAATCGCAGTACAAATAAGTTACGGTTTTTAATAATCCGGTGATAGAATCATATTCATAAATTTCCCTGCTCAAATCATCATAAACATCACTGCCTAAATGTATGAGCTGTTTGTACTCTTTAAGTTTTCCATCAGGATAGTAGTAATAGAAGCCTTTTCCACCTATTTCCCAAGAAGAACTAATATAGTTAACATTTATTCTCTGGGTTCTTCTGCCAAGTGAATCTATTTCAAACTCCTGATAACAAGTCATTACAAATTGATTGCTTAAATATGAATATGAGTTAATTCTTTCTGTTATCCCATTTGCATTTTTAACATATTCGCTTTTCCATGTAAAAGTCGGATCATATTTATCAATGTTTTTTTCCACAAGAAGTCTTCCCGCATAATCATATTCAAAAGACAAGCAATGTGATTCCGATTTGATACTGTCTAATTTGGTGGAAAAATCAGTCGTATTGCGAAAGTTTAACCCTATCATTTCAGGCTCGATATGATTGGGTTTATAAATTTTATTGTTAAAATGCCGGTTTTGTGCAAAACCTATTTGGCTCATTAAAATGAACCCGAAAAATAAAATGTAAACAGTTTTCATCTCTAATAATTTTTAACAAAATTAGGTCGAATTTTACTAAAATTTTAAGGTCGAAAAATGTTTTATGCAAATGTTACATATCGAAATGCATGATATTGCCTAATATTAAGCAACAGACGCTGCTTTTTTAATCTTTGATTTTTTCAAAATGATTAATACTGCTCTTTAATGCTTATTTGAAAAACATATGCATTATTTGAAATGCACAAGTTTCAATGAAAATATAAAAATCTAAACCAAACTATATTAAAAACAATTATTCGTATACAATTAAAAAGACATCTTCGTTTTCACGCTTCATCAAATATTTTTCACGGGCATATTTTTCCATTCGTTCATCACTGCTGATAATTTCCAGATACATCTTTGTATCCTTATGTATTTCATCAATGTAAAACTGGCGTTCCTTTTTGATTTTATTCAACTCGCCTCTTAAGGTTTGTTGATGTATAAAATTGTTTTGGTCAAAAAATCCCACCCACACAATAAATACAAGCGTGGCAATAAAATATTTATTCTTCAATATTGACCAAATAGATAATTTCATTTTGATGCAAAAATAAAAATAACTATCCAATAATAAAGCAATCGGATAGTTATTTATCAAACGTGTTTCGTTAATAAAACTATTTTAAAACGGTAATCCAGTTATGAGTGTCGGGTTCATCACCGTATTGAATTCCCGACAACTTTTGATACAAGGCAGTACTCCATTTTCCGGCTTTACCGTCTTTACAAAATTCATATTTTGTTCCTGTTTCAAGGTCTTCAATTAAACCTATCGGGGTTATAACAGCAGCAGTGCCGCATGCGCCAACTTCTTCGAAAGAGCTAAGCTCGTCTAAAGGAATCGGACGTTTTTCCACCTTCATGCCTAAATCTTCGGCAAGAACCTGAAGGCTTTTATTTGTTATGGATGGAAGAATTGAAGAACTGCTTGGTGTAACATAAGTATTATTCTTTATTCCAAAGAAATTAGCTGCACCAATTTCATCAATATATCGCTTTTCTTTTGCATCCAAATACATTGGTGAGGCATAACCTGCTTTATGAGCTTTTATAACACCAACAAGGCTTGCTGCATAGTTACCGCCAACTTTAATGGTACCTGTACCAAGTGGGGCAGCTCTGTCGCTATCTTTAATAACAGCAATTTTAACAGGATTAAAACCTTCTTTAAAATATGGGCCAACAGGTGTTACAAAAACAATGAATGTGTATTCGTTTGCCGGTTTCACGCCAACTTCGGCACCTGAACCAAAAAGTAAAGGTCTGATATAAAGAGATGCACCTGTTCCGTAAGGAGGCAAATATTCAATATTTTCAAGTACCGCGGTTTTCACACATTCAAAAAACAAATCTTCAGGTACTTCGGCCATTAGAATGCCTTGTGCACTACGAATTAAACGCTTTGCATTTTCGTCCCAGCGAAATAAACGAACATCACCGTCCTTGCCACGATAAGCCTTCATTCCCTCAAAAGCTTCTTGTCCATAATGTAGTGCAGTAGCAGCAATGTGGATGTTCAAATATTCCGAATCTGTAACTTCGGGTTTTGACCATTCTCCATTTTTAAAATGGCAGCGAACGTTTTTAGCTGTTTTTTGATAACCAAAAGGCAATTTTGACCATTCTATATTTTTCATATCTGTTTAATTGTAGTTTGTTTGCTAAAGTAGGCAAAATATTTCATTTTGTTAATTTTTTGCAATATGGTTTTATTGATTGTAAACAAACTACAATATGATAATTTTCAATTAATTGTTTTGAATATCAATACTTGCACCATTCATTTCATTCAATATTTCAATGCAATCGGCAACTGAATTTATTTTGTCAATTTTCATCATCAAACGCTCGTTTTGCTCTTTTAATAAACATCGACGTGGATTTTTCATCGTAAAATCAATAATATTCTGAAATGAACCTGACGCGAAAAACGGAGAATCTTTGCGCGAAATAAAGTAAAGAGACAATATTCCGTTCCTCATAACAAGTTTTTCAATTGCCATTCTTTTGGCAAGCCACTTTAACCGAACAGATGAAATTAGTTCCAACGCTTCTTTTGGGATATTGCCAAATCTGTCCTGCAACATGTTTTTAAATGAATTAAGAGATTCTTCGGTTTCAATTTCATTTAACTCTTTATAAAGCAAAAGCCTCTCTGACACAGACGGCACATAATTATCCGGCAAAAATATTCCAACATCAATTTCTAAAACCACATCATTAATATATTTTATTGGAACATTTACATCATTTTCAGCCATAGAAACCTTTTCGTCATTCTTTAATTCGGCAATGGCTTCATCAAGAATTTTCTGATACATTTCAAATCCTATCTCCGAAATAAAGCCACTTTGTTCCGCTCCCAAGATATTACCTGCGCCTCGTATATCCAAATCACGCATAGCAATCTGAAAACCGGAGCCAAGGTCGGAAAATTCGGTTATTGCTCTTAAACGCTTTCTTGATTCGTCGCTTAAAATAACCTCGGGCGGAGTGAATAAATAGCAAAAAGCTTTTTTGTTTGAACGGCCAACACGCCCACGTAATTGATGCATATCGCTTAATCCGAAATTTTGAGCATCATTTAAAATCATTGTGTTTGCATTGGAAACATCAAGGCCTGATTCAACAATAGTTGTAGAAACAAAAACATCGGTTTGCCCCGAAACAAACCTAAGCATTACTTTCTCCATTTCGTCACCCTGCATTTGCCCGTGGCCAATATCAACCCGTGCTTCTGGCACTAAGTTCCTTATCAGATTTGCAATGTCCTCAATGTTTTGTATCCTGTTGTGAACAAAATAAACCTGTCCTCCGCGTTGTATTTCAAATCTTATAGCATCACGGATAACTTCGGGATTAAAAGTCATTACTTCAGTTTGCACGGGATAACGATTTGGCGGAGGAGTGCGTAAAACGCTCATGTCCCGTGCGCCCATAAGAGAAAACTGCAATGTGCGTGGAATAGGGGTAGCTGTTAATGTCAAAGTGTCTATACTCTCTTTTAAGCTGCGGAGTTTTTCTTTTGCGTTGACACCAAACTTTTGTTCTTCATCAATTATAAGGAGCCCTAAATCACTGAATTCCACATCCTTGCTAAGCAATCTATGCGTTCCGATAATAATATCTATCCTCCCGTCTTTTAGCTTGCTCAAAATTTCTTTTTGCTCTTTTGCCGACTTAAAACGGTTGATATATTCAACTTTTGCGGGTAATTCTTCAAGACGTTCCTTAAATGTGCAATAATGCTGATACG
>Ga0255342_1000549_pt1 | contig 62942 bp, 62 predicted proteins | sample wastewater_treat_3_FD_192416 | JGI IMG/M metagenome (GOLD analysis project Ga0255342, IMG submission 192416) | Wastewater microbial communities from Lulu Island WWTP, Vancouver, Canada - plant14 | ecosystem: Engineered > WWTP > Wastewater > Unclassified | place: Canada: Vancouver, British...
TGGTTTTGCCTCTGGTTCGGAATCTAAGAACAGCATATCTATCATGAGCAATTGCATCAGGCAGGGTTCATTTTATCTGTCCATGGTTGCAAAATTTTGTCCACGGTTTGGGGTACACTTTAGTATATGAGAGTATCCACAAAAGTGTATGGACCCTCAATATTCTTGGATGCAGCATATGCGATTACCGAGCGCATATAGGTCGAAGATGTACAGAAGTACATGAGGTAAGCGCCCTTTGAGCCGTCGCTGTTTATGTAATCGGCGTCCCATACAACATCGGGAGCCCAGACCGCAAAACCGCCCTCGCAATCCTCAAGGTCTTCGCCTGCCCAAGCGAATGCTTTTTTCAGATTCTGGGAAAGGTTGCCGAATTCTACATTATTAGTTGTGGCATAACCGTTGCTGAACCGTCTCCAGTTCATGAGATCCGTGGATTTTGCAGCTTCGATATTTGAGCCGAAAACGTAATATGTTCCGTTGTCCTTGATAATTGAGGGGTCGTGGACCGATACACGGGCGTTTGCGGCAGATGAGGGTATCACAGCCTGAGCTGACATTATCATCAGTCCCGACAGTGCAGCCGCAAGGAGTTTTTTTAGCTTCATAAACGACCTCCTTTGATGGATTTATTGTATATATTATAGTGTTTTTTGTAAAAAATGTCAATGCAAACGGAGTGCAGAAAAGTATGCAATTCATTACATATAATGTACATGAGAGAATAAGTCAGATACATAGAATTGTCCGCCAAAAATGCTGCGATTTTGTCGAAAGTTCCGATTTTTCGGTAAACTCTTGGAAAGTCGGTACAACTGTGATATAATGTACAAGTATTCATGAATATTTAATATTTAAAGGTGAACGGTGCTTCCTATCGCACGAGCGATGCAGGAAGATAATAGGGAAGCAGGTGAAAGACCTGCACGATCTCGTCACTGTGACCGTACAGCATTATCCATGTGCCCTATGGTGCAGCCACTGCGAAAAGCGGGAAGGCGGAGAAATGTGTTATTGCACGGAAGTCAGGAGACCTGCCGTTTGTCGGTACAGAGCTGAAAGCTCGGATCACGAGGCATTGATCGTACCATTGCTCATATACTGAGTGTTTTGTCATGCCTTCTGCTTTGCGGAGGGCATTTTTGCGCACGACCTTTGTCTCCTGGAAAAACAGGAGGAAAAACATGAAAAAGATTATCGCAGCTATTTCTGCAATCACACTGACGGCAGCCTGCTTTGCTTCATGCAGCAGCGACAGCAAGGACAGTAAGTCCGAATCCGCAACTGAGGCAACGACCGTGGCTGAGACTACGACCGAAGAATCTACAGAGGAAGATACAACAGAAGCGGAGGAAGAGGAAATGGACGACGAGGAGAACTACGACACAGGCGACGCTTCACTTGACAATGTCCGCAATCAGGACGATATAGGTGATAACGAGCTTCTCGTTGTAAGCTTCGGTACAAGCTTCAATGACAGCAGACGCCTTACAATAGGAGCTATCGAGGATGCATTTGAAAAGGCATTCCCCGATTATTCAGTCCGCCGCGGATTTACAGCAAATATTATCATCGACCATGTCAACAGACGCGACGGTATCCTTATTGACGACCTTGATGCAGCACTTCAGAGAGCAGTTGACAACGAGGTAAAGAATCTTGTCGTACAGCCCACCCACCTGATGAACGGTCTTGAGTACGATGAGCTTTCAGAGAAGGTCGCAGAGTATTCAGATGCATTTGACAAGGTAGTTATCGGTGAGCCTCTCCTCACAACAGATGAGGACTTCTCAAGAGTAGAAAAGGCTATCACAGAATGGACTAAGGAGTACGATGACGGCGAGACTGCTATCTGCTTCATGGGACACGGTACAGAGGCTGAATCAAACGGCATTTATACTAAGATGCAGGAGCTTCTTACAGCTGACGGCTATGCAAATTACTATGTAGGTACAGTTGAAGCAACACCTTCGCTTGACGACGTAATTGCAAAGGTCAAGGAAGGTAATTACAAGAGAGTTATTCTTGAGCCTCTTATGGTAGTTGCAGGCGATCACGCAAACAATGATATGGCGGGCGACGAGGAGGACTCATGGAAGTCCGCATTCTTAGCCGAGGGCTATGACGTAGAGTGTGTTCTGAGAGGACTCGGCGAGAACGAGGACATCCGCAGCATTTACGTTGACCACGCACAGGCAGCTATCGACTCTATCAAGTGATAAATGATCCGCAGCCGACTCAGTGTCGGCTGCTTCTTTAAAAGGTGATAATATGAAAAAGACTACTATTTTTATTGCTGCGCTGCTGATCTCAGCAGTTTCACTCTGTTCATGTTCAGAAAAGACAAGCTCATCATCGTCAGCTGTTCAGGAGACTACAGCCACAGAAACTGCCTCTGCCGAGACAACAGCCGAGGAGACTGCCGCCGAAGCAACAACAGAACAGGTCACAGCTCCCCAGCAGGAGGTAGGCTATGAGGGCATGGAAGCTGTCTATGCTGACGGCGTAGCCGATGGAGAGTACGACATCAATGTTGATTCAAGCTCCACCATGTTCAAGATAACCGAATGCAAGCTCACAGTTGCTGACGGAAGCATGACCGCAAGGCTTACAATGAGCGGCAGCGGCTATGAGTATCTTTATATGGGAACAGGGGATAAGGCTCAAAAGGCAGATGAGTCTGAGTATATCCCTGCTGAAGAAGAAGGCGATGTTGCCGCCTTTACAGTTCCTGTTGAGGCACTTGATAAGGAGACAGACTGTGCTGCATACAGCAAGAGAAAGGAACAGTGGTACGACAGAAAGCTTGTTTTCCGCGCTGATTCACTTCCCAAGGGCGCACTGCTCGGTGCTGAGGACATAACTCCCGATACTCTCGGTCTTTCAGACGGCGAATATACCATCGAAGTATCTCTTGATGGCGGCTCGGGAAAGGCTTCCGTTCAGTCTCCTGCAAAGCTCACCGTTGAGAACGGACAGGCTTACGCCGAACTGATTTGGAGCAGCAATAAGTACGATTACATGGTAGTTGACGGTGAGAAGATACTTCCCACAAGCACAGATGAGTTCTCTGTGTTTGACATACCTGTTGCTTCACTGGGTAAGATGGCTGTGTCTGCTGACACAACAGCCATGAGTACACCTCACGAGATAAGCTATACCCTTACCTTTGCCCCCGATACCATAAAGTGATATGCTGAAACGTATATTGCTTTCGGCAGCAGCCTGCATTTTACTTGCAGGCTGTTCTGCAAAAGGGACAGCGGTGTCAAAGACGGAGACTCCCGAAAACAGCCTGAACCTTGAATATGCAAAGCAGTTCACAGCCGAGTATGTGGATAACGGCTGTACACTTGTCACTATCGGAGAGGACAGGTACATGGTAGTTCCAGAGGGGAAAACAGCTCCATCGGACTATTCCGACGCAGTTGTCATACAGCAGCCACTTGAATGCGTGTACAATGCCGCTTCCTCTGCTATGGACCTCATAGACGGTGCAGGTGCGCTGGACAGGGTCTCCATGACCTCCACTAAATATGAGGACTGGTGTCTGAGTTCCGTCAGAGAAGCTATGGACAGCGGAGATATAAGCTATATCGGCAAGTACAGTACTCCCGACTATGAGGCTTTGCTTGAAATGGACTGCGGACTCGCCATAGAGTCCACAATGATCTATCACAGTCCCGAGGTCAGGGAGCAGATAGAGGCACTTGGCATTCCCGTGCTTGTTGAGCGATCAAGCTATGAAAAAGACCCTCTCGGCAGAATGGAATGGATAAAGCTATACGGCATACTTTTCGGCTGCGAGGAGCAGGCTGAGCAGCTTTTTGACGAAAAAACAAAGCTCCTCGGAGATATACTTACAGATGAAAAGAATGGAAAAACTGCCGCATTCTTTTATATCAATTCATCAGGAGGTGTGGTAGTCCGCAAGCCCTCCGACTATGTTCCCGAAATGATGCGAATGGCAGGGGGAGAGTATATTTTCTCCAACAGCGATCTTGGCACGGATGACAACGCACTTTCTACCATGACCATTCAGCCTGAGACTTTTTATGAGAAGGCGTGGGACGCAGATGTGCTCATATATAATTCCGATATTGCAGGAAGTGTGGAGAGCATCAGTGAGCTTATGGAGAAATATCCGCTGCTGAGTGATTTTACCGCTGTAAAAAACGGCGATGTATGGTGTACTGAGAAAAATATGTTTCAACAGACCACGGGAGCTGCCGATATGATAGCTGAGCTCCATCTTATTTTTACTGGTGAAGCCGACAATAAAATGAATTTCATGTACAGACTGGAGTGATAACTGTGAAGACTCAGAGAGTACGGCTTATAGCAGGATATATTGTTTTGCTGCTGCTGCTCGTTATCCTTGCGGCAGTAAATATATGTGCAGGCAGCGCGGATATATCCGTATCACGGCTCAGAAGCGCACTTGCCGAACCTGAGTCTGACAAGGTCGCCTATAATATCATAACACAGCTCAGGCTCCCGAGAACTGCTGCGGCAGCTATTCTTGGCGGAGCGCTGGCTGTATCGGGCTTTCTGCTCCAGAATTTCTTTGCAAATCCTATTGCAGGTCCCTATATACTTGGAATATCCTCGGGAGCAAAGCTTACGGTAGCCTTGCTGATGGTGCTGTCCCTGTCACAGGGATTTGCAGTCAGCTCCCTTGGAATGATAGGAGCCGCCTTTGTGGGCGCCATGATGTCTATGGGCATAGTTCTTATGATATCGGGCAGGGTAAAGCGGATGTCCGTGCTTATCGTCTGCGGAGTAATGATAGGCTACATCTGCTCCTCCGTTACAGAGCTCGTGGTGAACTTTTCCGACGACTCAAACATCGTGAACCTGCACAACTGGTCCATGGGAAGCTTTTCCGGCATAGTCAAAGGTGAAGCGCTGACTGCGGCAGCGGTAGTATTTCCTGCCTGCATAGCTGCGTTTCTGCTTTCAAAGCCCATGAACGCCTATCAGCTCGGCGAGAGCTATGCTGTAAATTCGGGTGTGAGGATAAAGGCATTCCGCGCTTTGCTGATACTGCTTTCGAGTATTCTTTCTGCCTGTGTTACTGCATTTGCAGGACCTGTTTCATTTGTGGGAGTTGCAGTCCCGCACATTACAAAGAGCGTTTTCGGTACTGCAAAGCCCGTTCGGATATTGCCTGCCTGTTTTCTTGGCGGAGCTGTTTTCTGTCTGCTCTGCGACCTTATAACGAGAACGCTGTTTGCGCCTACTGAGCTGAGTATCAGTACGGTGACGGCTGTTTTCGGCGCTCCTGTTGTAGTATATATGCTTCTTCACAGAGAGAGGGGGAGAGCAAATGTCTGAAACGATACTCCGAGCTGAGGAGCTTTCCGCAGGATACGGCAGAAAGGTCGTAGTAAACGGGCTGACCCTCGAAGCTCAGCGCGGGAGGATACTTACTCTCATCGGTCCCAACGGTGCAGGAAAGTCCACTGTACTCAAAACCATCTGCCGTCAGCTCGAGCCCATTGGGGGAAAAGTTTTTATTGATGGCAGAGATATCAGCAGCCTCAGCGGTAATGAACTGGCAAGATCGGTATCCGTGCTCCTCACAGGCAGGATAAAGACCGAATATATGAGCTGTATAGACGTTGTGGAAATGGGACGCTACCCCTACACAGGCAGACTGGGACTTCTGTCTGCGGAGGATCATGAACTGGTAAAGCAGGCTATGGAGCTTGTTGGGATCACTGAGCTGGCAGAGCGTGATTTTGACAGGATAAGCGACGGACAGCGTCAGCGTGTTCTTCTGGCAGGAGCCATCTGCCGCAGACCTGATGTGCTCATACTTGACGAGCCGACGACCTTCCTTGATGTAAGAGCAAAGCTTGAGCTGATGGATCTGCTGAAAAGGCTGGCTTCCCGGCAGAATATAGCAGTCATTCTTTCGCTCCATGAGCTGGAACTGGCACAGCGAGTCTCCGATACGATTCTTTGCATAAAGGACTCAGCTGCTGACAGGATCGGAACCCCTGAGGAGATATTTTCCGACGGTTATATCGGGGAGCTTTACGGAGTTTCCGAGGGAAGCTTCTGTGAGGCTTATGGCTCTCCCGAGCTTTCAAGACTCACAGATGCTCCCGAGATATTCATAATAGGCGGAGGAGGCAGCGGTATCTCGCTTTACCGCCGACTCAGACGCAAAGGCATATCTTTTGCGGCAGGCATCATACATGAAAACGATATTGAGTATCCTGCAGCGAAGGCGCTTGCTGCCGAGCTTGTCACCGAAGCGCCATTTGAAGCCGTTTCGGCGGAAAAACTTGCTAAGGCTTCCGAAATAATGAGAAAATGCGGCAGAGCAGTATGCACCGTAAAGAAATTCGGTACAATGAACGTCGGCTGCCGACAGCTTGCCGAAGAAGCTGAAGCTCTCGGAATACTTGAAAAAGAGGAGAATATATGAAGGAACGCTCTGTACTTACCAGAAAAGCAGCTGTAATACCGCTGACGATGCTGTGCTGTCTGCTGTGGGGAAGTGCCTTTCCGTGTATAAAGCTTGGATACGGCTATTCCGGCATAGGCTCCGATGATACAGCTTCACAGATACTTTATGCAGGGCTTCGCTTCGCGCTTGCAGGTGTTCTTGCATTGATCATGGGAAGCCTTGCTGCCCGAAAGCCTTTGATACCGAGGAGAAAAGCTGTTCCAAAGATCGTGATGCTGTCACTGTTCCAGACCATATTGCAGTATACATTCTTTTACATAGGTCTCGCACGCAGCACTGGCATGAAAAGCTCGGTCATCACGGCTTCAAACGTTTTCCTGTCAATACTTGTAGCTTCGTTGATATTCAGAACTGAGAAGCTGACATTCAGAAAGATACTTGGCTGTGCAGTCGGTTTTTCTGGAGTTGTCCTCATTAATCTGAGCGGTATAGGCGGCGGATTCAGGCTGACGGGAGAGGGGTTTGTATTCCTTTCTGCTCTTTCATATGCTTTTTCGGCAGCACTTATAAAGCGTTTTTCTGCTGAGGAAGACCCTGTTATGCTCAGCGGCTGGCAGTTCATAATCGGCGGAACATTCATGACGATACTTGGACTTGTTCTCGGCGGACGTATTGGGACTGTCGATCTCCGTGGAGCTGCAATGCTTGTATATCTTGCCATCGTTTCCGCAGCTGCTTTTTCTATATGGGGGTACGCTTTTGAAGCATAATCCTGTGTCAATGATATCGGTGTTCGGCTTTATGAATCCCGTTTTTGGTGTTATACTGTCGTTCCTGCTGCTTTCTGAGAGGAGTGAGGCAGGTCCGCTGCGTGTTGTTGCAGCTCTCGGACTGGTAGCTCTGGGTATTGTTATAGTCAACTATACGCCAAAGATAATGAGGAGAGAAAAAACTGCTCTTTAAGACTAATTTAAGATTGGTTTAAGGATTAGGGATTATGATGTTACCGATATGATAATTTGGGGGTAAATATATGAGGAAATTTTTGCTTGTTTTAACACTGTGCGGTGCAGTATCCATGCTATGCTCATGCGGGACCGACATAGCAATGCCCGAAGATGAGAATGGTTCAGTAATTTATGTTTCTCCCGCAGATCAGGCGGAGACGGAAGCGGCTCCTGAGGCAGAGACCACAACACCTCAGAAGGCAGATATGAAGTTTTATGTAAGTATCAATTAAGAAAAGCAGCTCGGATGAGCTGCTTTTTCAGTGTATCTTGCTATTTGAAAAAAAATATGTTATTATATAGAGTATGAAAAAGAAAGGTGCTGAACACTATGAACAGGATACTTCTTGTAGAAGATGATAAAGAAATAATAGCAAATCTCACCGAATTTCTTGCGGGTGAGGGCTTTAGCGTAAAAAATGCAAACGGTCAGACCAAGGCGCTTGAAATGGTGGAAAGCGGAGAATTTGACCTTGTGCTGCTTGATGTGTCTCTTGCCGAGGGCAACGGTTTTGCGGTGTGCTCTGCCATTAAGGTGAACACCCGTCTGCCCGTGATATTTCTCACTGCATCGGGAGATGAATTCAGCACGGTTACAGGCTTTGATCTCGGAGCTGATGACTACATCGCCAAGCCTTTCCGTCCCCGTGAGCTTGTTTCCCGTATAAAGAACGTTCTCAGACTGACAGGCAGCACAGGCTCGGTGACTCAGCTTGGTGATGTCCTTGTTGATACGGTAAAGGGAACTGCCAGCAAAAACGGTAAGGACCTTTTTCTGTCGGCACTTGAATACAGACTTCTCCTTGTCTTTATCAATAACAGGGGAGCAGTTATGACGAGGACAAAGCTTCTTGAGTCGATCTGGGATATTGCAGGTGAGTTTGTCAACGACAATACCCTTACTGTATATATTAAACGTCTGCGTGAAAAGATAGAGGACGATCCGTCGGATCCGACTATAATAAAGACTGTAAGAGGTCTGGGGTACAGGGTGGATTGACATGAAGCTAATGAGAAATTCCGAGATAGCTGTCTCGACATTTATAATGTCAGTGATAGCGGTCATAGCGGCAGGCTGTGTATTTTTCTATGACCGAAAGCTGGTCATTCCCTTGCTGCTTCTGTGTGCTGCTTTCATTGCAGTATTCCTGATTTCATCATTTTGGAGATATAAAAGGATAACTAAGCTGTCAAATGATATCGACAGGATACTTCACGGGGAAGAAAACATCAATATCGAGAACTACACAGAGGGGGACATAGGAGTGCTCCGCAGCGAGGTCTACAAAATGACGATACGGCTGAGGGAGCAGAAGTCGGGACTATTGCAGGATAAGGTATATCTTGCCGATCTTCTTGCGGATATATCCCATCAGATAAGGACTCCGCTCACCTCAATAAACATACTTGTATCCATGATCTCCGACCCTGATATGTCTGAGGAGAAGCGCGAACAGACGGTCCATAAGCTATATGGGCTGCTGTCCCGCATAGACTGGCTTATAACCGCGCTGCTGAAAATGTCAAAGCTTGACGCAGGAACAATAAGGTTCCACAAGGAGAAAGTGACCATGAAGGAGCTGCTCGACAAGGCTTGTATGCCTGTGAGAGTGCCTATCGAGCTTCGCGGACAGGAGCTGGATATAATGGCAGAAGGAGAGCTTGAATGTGATGTGGCATGGACTTGTGAGGCTATAGGCAATATCGTCAAGAACTGTATGGAGCACACTCCGGACGGCGGTAAGATCACAGTCAGAGGTACGAAAAATCCGCTATATTCCGAGATCGTTATCACTGACAGCGGAAGCGGTATATCCTCTGAAGACCTTCCGCATATCTTTGAAAGGTTTTATAAGGGCAGGTCATCGGAGGATAAAGGCGGCTTCGGTATCGGTCTTGCTCTTGCACGCATGATAGTGACAGAGCAGAACGGTACTATTAAAGCAGATAATTCTTCTGATGGCGGAGCTGTTTTCAGTATCAGGCTTTATGAGGCAACAGTTTAAGGCAGGGATTTCCTGCCTTTTTCTTTTGTGACAGATTTGTTATATTAAAGTCACCGTTGTGTCATATTGACATGGTAAGATATAGACATAAACTCAGAAAGGAAGATACGCTAATGGAAATATTACGAGTTGAAAATCTTTGCAAGACATACGGAAGCGGTGAAAACGAAGTCCGCGCTCTTGACAATGTGAGCTTTTCGGTTAAAAAAGGAGAATTTGTTGCAATAATAGGTCCTTCGGGTTCGGGAAAATCCACACTGCTCCATATCCTCGGAGGTGTTGACAAGCCCACATCAGGAAAGGTGTTCATGGATGACAGTGATGTATACACTCAGAATGACGAACAGCTTGCTATATTCCGCCGCAGACAGGTGGGACTCATATACCAGTTCTATAATCTTATCCCTGTGCTGAATGTTACAGAGAACATTACTCTCCCTGTGCTTATGGACGGACAGAAGGTCAACGAGGAGAGACTGAACGAGCTCCTTGATATACTCAAGCTCAAGGGCCGTGAGGAGCACCTTCCCAATCAGCTTTCCGGCGGTCAGCAGCAGAGAGTCTCCATAGGCAGAGCGCTGATGAATGCCCCTGCGGTAGTTCTTGCAGATGAGCCTACGGGCAACCTTGACAGCAAGAACAGCAAGGAGATAGTTGACCTGCTGAAAGTCTCCAATAAGAAATACGGTCAGACACTTGTCATCATCACTCATGATGAGAATATCGCACTTCAGGCAGACCGTATCATAGCTATTGAGGACGGCAGGATAACCCGTGACGAGGTGATCCGCAAATGAAAATATTCAACAAGGTAACGCTTCAGTCTCTGAAGAAGAACAAAGCGCGTACTATCGTAACCATAATAGGTATCATGCTTTCCACGGCGCTTATATGTGCTGTTACTACATCATTTGCCTCTGCAAGGAACTTTGCTATCGGGTATTACGAATACACCGAAGGAAAGTGGCACGGACTTGAACAGTATACAGACAAGGATACATACGACCTTATAGAAGGCTCCGACAAGGTCAAGGACACAGGAGTTCTGAGCTATATCGGTTATGCTGAGATCGACAGCACTAACAGCTACAAGCCCTATCTCTACATCTCGGGTTATGAGGAAGACGAGACGGGAATAATCCCCATACACATGATCTCGGGACGTCTGCCCGAGAACAGCAGCGAGATACTTCTTCCCGAACATCTCAGCGCAAACGGTGAAGTGGAGCTCCATGAGGGCGACAAGCTCACTCTCGAAATAGGCGACAGAAAGCCTGCTCCCGAGAAAGCTAAGGGAATTGCGGATATTCCCGAATATATAGACATTCCCGATGAGGCGGTAAGCGATATTATCCTTACACAGGAAAATCCTTTTCAGGGATTTGATGATGAGGACGGCGACGCGATCTCGGTAGAAAAACTCGATGTAAGAGAGACAAGGGAATATACGGTTGTCGGATTTTATGAACGTCCCGATTTTGAGGACATCTATTGTGCAGGCTATACCGCACTGACCGTTCCCGATGAGTACACCGATGATACCATGTTCACAGTATACTACCGCATGAACAACATGAAGGATATCTATGACTTCATGAAGGAAAAAAAACTTGATGGCATGGCTCATTCTGAACTTCTCATGTTCAGCGGTGTATCGAAGTACAAGACTTTTTACAGCGTGATATACGGACTTGCTGCCGTAGTTATCGGACTCATCATGTTCGGCTCCATAATGCTGATATACAATGCTTTTGCTATCTCTGTGGCTGACAGAACGAAGCAGTTCGGACTTCTCTCATCCATTGGCGCTACAAAGAAGCAGCTCCGCAAGATGGTACGATTTGAAGCGATCTCCCTTGGTGCTATCGGTATCCCTCTGGGTATAATTCTTGGAATAGTGGGTATGTGGGTGACCTTCCTTGCAATCGGAAGCAGGTTCTCCGCATTTGTGGGAGACCGTTACCCCGAGCCAATGCGTATTTGTATATCGCCCATAGCTATCGCAGCAGCCTGTGTTATCGCATTTGTGACCATAATGATCTCTGCATGGATCCCCTCTATCAGAGCCACAAGGATAACAGCAGTAGAAGCTATCCGCCAGAGCAAGGACATAAAGCAGAAGAAGCACATAAAGACTCCCAAGATAATCCAAAAGCTTTTTGGCGTATCCGGCGTGCTTGCACACAAGTATTTCAAGAGGAGCAAGAAGAAGTACCGTGCGACCATTATCAGTCTTTTCCTGAGCATAGTGCTCTTTATCTCGGCATACTCCTTTACGGCATATCTTGTAGATGCAATAAAGGACGCAAATAATTCTTTCGGAATGGACTACATTCTCAATGTATATGAGCCCGACGGCGTTGAGGACGCATCTGATGATCCTCTTGAGATACTCCACTGTATAAGAAACACCGAGCATATAACCGACTCAGCTTTTTATTTAAGAGATTATGGCTTCAGAGTGTATACTGATGAAAGAGATATACGAGAGGACTATATTGAAAAAAATGTTGGGCAGTCCGGACGTGGCGATGAAAATATTAAACATGACGGATTCAGATTATCTAACCTGCATTTTTATTATGTTGATGATGAATCTTTCAGGAAAGTTCTGAAAAGCGAAGGATTATCCGAAAGCGAGTTCATGAATAAAGATCATCCCCTCGGAATACTTGTTGACAATACTCTGCTCTTCAACGAAAAGAGCGGCAGAATGGAGCGGACAAAGGTATTCAATAATAATGATTTCGACATAACGCTCCTGAAAAACAAGAAAATAGAAGGATATTATTATAGTGGTGATTATATAGACAGCGCAATATATGTAAACATTGAGGATGAGCTTGACAAAAAGTACGTCCCCTATGATGAGTGCCTTGAAGATATTACAATGCATATAGGAAAGGTAACGGATAAGCGTCCATATTTTGTAAGCTCATATGGAGTGTCCGTGATATATCCATACAGTCTCAGAAAAGAGATACTCGGAGATTATACTAATGATATGTATTCGTATGAATATGCTATCAATGCCGACGATACCAAGGCAGGCTATGAGGAACTGAAAACTACACTCAAGGAAAACGGAATTCCTGACGGAGAGTTCTGGAACTACGCAGAGAGCATTGAGTCAGAACGCAGCATGATAGTCATCGTCAAAGTATTCGCATACGGATTTATCGTACTTATCTCACTTATCGCCGCAGCAAACGTATTCAATACCATAACCACCAATATCAACCTCCGCCGCAGAGAGTTCGCAATGCTGAAATCCGTGGGAATGACAGCAAAGGGCATGAGAAGAATGCTGAACTACGAGCGCCTGCTTTACGGAACAAAGGCGCTTCTGTACGGACTTCCCGTATCAGTGGGCGTGACCTATCTCATCTATCTCTCTATCAATGAAGGTATAGACACATCTTTCTTTGTTCCGTGGGTAGCAGTTGCGGTTGCAGTACTGAGCGTATTCCTTGTGGTATTCTCCACAATGATGTTCTCCATGAGCAAGATAAAGAAGGATAACCCCATAGATGCACTTAAAAACGAAAACCTTTGATATAAACAAAAGCCGCAGGTAAAACTGCGGCTTTTTCATGTTATTCGGTTTGTTCATTGCCGCCCAGCCTGTCCATAAGAAAGTTGAACAAGCCTTTACTCTCATCCTTTGAGTCGAGGTCGACATCTTTTGCATTGCTTTTCCATTCGGAGCTGTCGGGAAGATGATTGTAGGCGAGGTTATGCTGGTGCCATTCAAAAGCCATATCCTCGGCAGCTCTGTAGCTCTGCATATCAGCGCTGTGTATGGGGTGTACGGAGATAAGCGCCTGACATATCAAAAGGATATCGTCCTCATCTTCTATCTTGTATGAGTCGGTTATATGCCAGTTGTCGGGCTCATAAAGGGCAAAGAACTCCTCGCCGCCATAGCTGAAGATATAATCCACACCATTTCCGTCGGTATCGTGAAGTCCGATATCCTCGGGAGAGCTCAGGAGAGAAGCATCATATGCAGTATACTCCGTTATGGACTCGGTCGCGTCAGTCGGAGCGGCAGTGGTAATTGCTTCTTCTGTAGTTGGTACAGTCACAGCCTCTGTAGTTACAGCTGCGGTATTCTCGGTGAAAGTCACCTTATTACATCCTGACAAAACGCACATTACAGCGGCTGACAAAAGGGCAAGCTGTTTTTTCATGGGCTTTCCTCCCCGTCAGCTGCTCTTGCGGAAGTTCTTGTCAGTGATTATTCTTGCGAAGATAAGTCCCAGAGGGAGTGCTGCAACAATGAGGACAGCCTTTGTGAGCCACAGACCGCCTGTTGCGATATCGTTGAGAGCGATGTAGTAGATTCCCTTGTACATGAACATTCCCGGGACCATGATAACGATAGACGGAACGGTAAGAGTTATTCTCGGATAGCCTATCCAGTGGTGTATTGCAGAGGCGAGAAGTCCTGCGGTAAGAGCGCCTATGAAAGCTGCAAGACCAACGTGTATCTCAGCCATGTCGATGAGCTCAAGACGGAGAGTATTTGCTATCATTCCGATGAGACCTGCTGTTGCAGCCATTTTGCGGGTGCTGTTGAACATAAGGGAGAAGCCGTAAACTCCGCAGAAGCTTGTTATCATGGTGATAGCAAATCGGAGCAGGGGATCAAGCTGATATGCTTCAAAGTCCTGAGGATGGAAGTTGAATATGAGGGCTGATACCCAGCCCGTCAGTGTGGCTACAAGGATTATCAGCAGGGCGTAAGTGACTCGCTCGATACCCGAGCGAAGATCAAGCTTCGCAAGGTCCATACCGCCTGTTATCAGCGGAAAACCTGGGATAACGAAAAGCATGGAGCATATGTATCCTGCCTGATGTATGTCGGATACATTCAGCAGGAGCTCTGCCAGCTTTATAAAAAGCACATATGTACAGCAGGCAGATGCAACGCCTATGGCAACATTTGCAAAGAGCGTTATTTGTTTTTCGAGCATTTTCTTTCGGACGAAGTTTCCGACGCCTGCGCCGAAGAATGCACAGATCATCTCAACTATACCGCCGCCGAGGAGAAATGTGAAGGCACAACAGGCAAGAGCGGAAGCCAGACCGAGGTTCCATGCCTTGTAATTGCCCTTCATATCCTGGAATTTATCCAGTATCATGTGGAACTGCTGAACGGAATATTTCCCCGCGCGTTCCGCAAAACCGTCGGCAAAGTTTTCAAGCTCGTTCAGCTTGTCGGTGTTGACGCCTGTATTGTTCAGCGATATAGCGTTGGTGTAGGTCTCACCGTTGCCTATGCAGGTGTATTCTATGGACAGCAGACCGATATCTGCATTGCAGGTTATATCCAATGCTCGGGCAAGCTTGTTCATGGAAGCTCTTACACGCCATGCCGCTGTGCCCACAGAGAGCATCATCAATCCTATCCTGCCTACAAGAGTAGCCTTTTCGCTCAGAGATGCGTTTATAGCAGGCTCCGTGCTTTCGCTGTCAACTATTCCATGCCAGTCTATCGACATATGCTGTTTTCTGAATTTACTCATAAAGCACTCCTTTTAAATAAGTTGGACCAATGTGTATTATACCACCTTTGGAAGAGAAATGCAACACCATTGCAGAAAAAAACGGAGCTTCAAATGCTCTGTTTTTTGTTTATATTATGTTGTTCTTGATAGCAAATACAGCAAGCTGAGTTCTGTCCTTCAGTCCAAGCTTTTCGAGAAGGCGTGAGATACCGTTTCTTACGGTACCCTCGGCGAGAAATAGCTTTGAAGCTATCTCCTTATTGTCAGCTCCGTCGCAGATAAGTCTCAGAAAGTCTATCTCGCGGTCGGTGAGGTCAAAGTTTTTAGCATCCTGCTGAACATAAACATCTTTTTTTATGGAGCGGAAGATGTTGTCACAGAAAACGTTTATACCGCCTGCCACAGCCTTTATGGAGTTGATTATCTTATCGTTGTCCATCTCCTTGAGGATATAGCCGTCAGCGCCGCTGGCAATTGCTTTGTCAACGGTCTCCTTGTCATCAAAAGTAGTGAGCACCAGCACCTTTACATCGGGGAGAGTGTCCTTTATTTTCCTTGTGCCGTAGCCCCCGTCATAGTCGGGCATACGCATATCCATCAGCACCACATCGGGCTTCAGCCTTATGCTCATCTCATAAGCTTCCTTGCCGTTTGAAGCCTCTCCTACAACATTCAGCTCGCTGTCGCCTGCAAGCACGGCTTTCAGACCTGCACGGAGTATCTGAACGTCATCAGCAAGAATAATATTGATCATATCTGCACCTCTTTTACCGGAATTTTAATAATCGTATTGAAGCCCTCTCCCTTGACTGAGGAGAATTTTACCGAACCTCCGAGTCTCTCGGTTCGCTCCCTTATGCCGCGGAGCCCGTTATGCTCGGATATTTTCTCACATCCCTTGCCGTTGTCGAGAATATACATCTCAAGGCGGTCGTCAAGGAACTTCAGGATTATATCTATGCGATCCGCCTCCGAGTATCTCAGGGCATTGGTAATGGTCTCGCGGCAGTTATCGTACATCTCCTTGATACAGAAGCTGTACCTTTCATCCTCGCTGCCTTGTATACACAGCTCTGTCTCTACACCGCGTACAGCGGTTATAACGGTCTGTACAGCCTTTGTTACCGAGGTCATGAACTCATCGTCCCTGAGGTTGTTGATAGTACATCTGAGCTGGGTGACTCCGCTTCGGGAAAGACCGTCTATCTCGGAGATATTGCTGAGCATCGAGCTGATATCGGGGGAGGGCTTTTCGGCTTCAAACCTGAGCGTTTTTGCCAGTGAGCTTATCATTGTAAAGGTATGGCCTGCGGAGTCGTGCATCTCCTGAGCTATACGGTTGCGCTCCTGTTCGAGACTGAGCTTTTTTTCTGCGGAGGCAAGCTCGTGATACTCGGTGACATTGCTTATGGTTATTACCTTTGCAACGGTGTTTCCGCTTTTGTTGCAGATGCCGGACTGGTTCAGACTGTAGTAGTTGCCGTTGAGATTGACTTCAGCAGATTTGAAGTCGGGTGAGACATCCTGACCCGAGGCAGCCGAAAGAGCGGCAAGGAAATGCTTGACATCAGTTACGCCCGACAGGAAATCGATGGAGTCGGCGTACCTGTTTTTATATGAAAGATTATTGTTAACATCAAAAATAACAACTCCGCTGTTGATGTTATTTATAGTATCACGGATGGCTAAATTATTGATATTGAGCAGACCGTATCTTCCCAGCGCAATGATGATGAGCAGGCTGGAAAAGCCGAAGAAAAGAGGAGTAAGAGTTGCCTTTGACTTAAAAATACCTGCAAAGGAAAGGGTGTTGATACCCAGCGGGATAGCTGCCGACAGTATGAGCAGGATCGACTGCTTTGTTATCTGGTCGGAGCGCCTTGTATGCTTGAGACATATTATGGTAATGCCTGCGATGATACATATATAATAAATTACCTGAAAAACGTAGAAAAGAGGACCGTATTCCACTTTACCCGCTTCAAATACGGCGTAATAAAGATGATGCATCGGATTTGAAAATGTCATTATTATCGCAGAAACAGTAATTATCGGCATCAGATTGAGAACCTTTCTTACTTTTGCTCCTGCATCTGAGTATTCTGCCGAAAGCATGAGCCACAGCGGACCGAAACAGCTGATACCCACATTTCCTATGGAGTAGCTTATCCAGTACTGAGTCCTTGTATAAGAAAAAAGAATGAGCATTTCGGAGATGAGCCATAGTACGATCGAGACCTGACAGCTTATGAACAGCCGCGTAAGCCTGTTCTTGTTTCCGCGGCGTATGACCCATGTAAGTGAGCCTATCATACCGCACAGTCCCAGTCCCAGAAGTACGGCAGAGACAATATTATTTACCATATTACACCTCCTAAACTGAATTATAGCATATAATAGAAGAAATATCAAGATGCGCGGAGATAAACTGCTGAATTTTCAATTGTTCCGCGAAACAGGGGGCTGCGCCTCTCCGCTTATAGTATATAATCCCATGAATAGCAAGAGCTGCGGCGTTAAAGTTCCTATTTTATGCAGAAAGTGGAAACGCTCCGCATCATGCGGAGCGTTACAGGGTCACCACGTCCAGCTGCTGAATCTTTTTACAACTGATGAACGGAGGGTCTCGTTATTCTTTTTGCAGTATTCATTTACTGCGGCAAGAGCAATAAGTATCATTCCTGCGAAGAACAGGTATATCCACCAGTTGAGTGCCATGAGATATTCTCTTGTAGCGTATAATGTTACTATAAGAAGGCATGATGCAGAGGTAATGAACCATGTCTTTGATCTTGCCATTATTGATACGATAAGCACTAATAACATAACTGTCATTACGATAATAGTGTTTGCACCGTTGTCAAAGCGTATAGCGTCAATGAGGAGTGCAATGAATGAGAGAATGAATATTGCATTTGAGCTGTATCTGGCTGCCTCGGTGTTTTTACGCCAGATAAAGCGGCAGGCAGCACCTGTGAGTGCAACGATGGCAATCGTTATCTTGGATGAGATCTCTGCGGAAGATGGTATGAGGAAAGGTCTTGTGATGAGTGCGATAGCTGTAAGAGCTGTTGTAACTGTGAGAAGTATTGAAGCTGTGACAGGGGCAGTATTCTTTTTTATGAAGCAGGCCGTGTAGACAGCTGCTGCCATAAGTACTGCAAATGCAGCATTTCTGCTTGAGCCAAACATAAGAATTATTGGAAGCCAGCCTGTTACGAGCATAGAGTCAATAGTGAACTTTTCTTCCGTTGAAGTGAATATGCCTTTGTTGTAGATGGCTCTTGAAACGAGCATATAAACCACAAATACCGACGACATAGCAATGAGCTTCTCTATCTCGTGTTCCATGCTGCCTGTGACCCAGACATATATGGTCATTACAAATGAAGCAGCTGAGATAAGTGATGTGATGTTGCTGCGTACCCTGTTTGATACTGCGAAATGCAGCAGGCATATTGCTGCGGGGATGATGAAGAGGCGATCCAATACAGGCAGGCACATGAGCATGACACCTGCGATGCAGAGGTCTGTGTATACTGCAAAGAGCATTTTATTTGAAGAACCTGCTGATCTCTTGTTAAGAATGAATGCTGCACCTGTGAAGATGAGAGCAAGTATGCTGTATGATATCAGCAGTACAGTCTTGAATGACAGATCAGCTTCGTATGCTGCGACCTCTGCCAGTCGGAAAAAAGTGATGAGAGGCATGATAACAGCCGATATACCGGCAAGTTTGCTGATGATCTCATTTTTGCTTAATACATATCCGCCTATTATTGCTGACATTAAGAGACCTATAAGGAGTTCGGGGACGTAAGCCGTTTTTGTTAATTCTTCAAGGCATACTAATGAAGCTATTACAGAAGAACCGAATGTGAAGCTCATTGTGAAAATGTGCCTGAATGCAGGAATAAAGCTGTGCATAAGGTAGAGTGCGAATGATAAAGCGAAGAACAGGAGGATACCGTATCTTACGCCGTGATCCTCATATATAGACAGGCTTCCCATAAGGGCGAGGAGCAGGCTAACAAGAGATTCGGCATATATCAGGGCTTCATTTTTGAAGTATAAGCCGTAGAATATAAGCTGACAGATAATAACTGCGAAGACGAAGTAAGACTGAACTGTGGGTGAGGTAATGACCGAAACAGCGTATACTGCTGATATTGAACCATAGATCAGAGCCGAAATGGATCCTACTGTTTTGTATGCCATATTGTTTGCAGATCTGTCTGTAAGTTTTAAACCGTAGATGAGCGCAGTTATGACTGCCTGAAGAATTATAAATATGGTAACGGAACCTTCGAGATCGTTACCGATCTGCAATGCTGCAAATAATACGGCGAGAGCTGATACAGAAAGGGCTGTATACATGAGAGCCTGATTCTTGAATATCTTTTTGCCTATGAACATCATAACAGCAGCTGCTGCCGAGCCAAGTGCAAGCAGTGCAAATGTGCCGTCGCCGCTGAATGACAGCCATTCTCCCATGAGATGGTAGAAGCCTGCTGTAAGTATAGCTGTGGAAATAAAGCCTGTGCCGAGGATATAGAAAGATACAGATGTTCCGGAAAGCTTGAGAAATCTGCCGATAACTGCGCTGAGCATGAATGATACAACAGAAGCTGCACAGATTATGGCTACTCTGCCTTCATGTGATGTGTGTACCCAGCTTGCGACTCCGAATGCAAGTCCCGACAGGACTACAAATATAGTTCCGATAAGGAAAAGCACGTTTGATACAGTCATATCGTTTTTTTCTTTGCGAGGAACATTCATTGTCTGCCCCGGAACGGGATAAGCTGCACGCGGAGGATAAGGAGCAGCATACATACGCGGCGGCGCTGTGTTTCTGTATGCTTGAACTCCGGGCGGCAACGGAGCTGAACTGCTCTTTCCCGATCTGTTTACAATGCTTATGACAATGAAAGGCACTGCAAACGGGATAATAATGAAGAGTGCAACAATAATATAGATAGTCAACATATCCATCATCCTTTCTCTGAGTGAATATTGCTGTTGTTTACTGTGACTATATCATAACATTTTTTGTGCGGATATGTAAGGTGTTATTCGTCATTTATGTAATGACAAATGTCACTCATTTGGTGACTGATGACATCTTAAAAACATCATGATAACGTGGTATCATATGTATATGCCATCTATATTGAAAGTCACGCTGAAAAGCGGTATAATATCTACATAATGAAAAGGAGGCAGTTTATATGGATTTTACAGAGCTTTCGGAGAGCAGATACTCCGTCAGGAAGTTTAAGGACAGACCTGTCAGCAAGGAGCATATGCAGATTATCCTGAGAGCAGCACAGCTCGCTCCGACCGGCTGCAATTATCAGCCGCAGTGGATATATGTTGCAGAGAGTGAGGAAGCCATCGGCAGGCTCAATGAGATAAGCAGATGTATCTTTGGGGCAAAGACTGTTCTTGTTTTTACTTATAATGAGGACGAGGAATGGAAAAATCCCCTTGAAAAGGGCAGGCATTCGGGTGAACAGGATGTCAGCATAGTTGCTTCTCATGTAATGCTTCAGGCATGGGAGCTTGGGATAGGAACCTGCTGGGTGAACTACTTCAGCAATTCAAGGCTTGAAAAGGAACTGGGACTCCCCGGAAATGAGCGCTCAGTGCTTATAATGCCTATGGGATATCCTGCTGAGGACGCTTCTCCGCTGGCAATGCACAGTGAATATAAGGATATCAGTGATATTGTGAGATATCTGTGAGTGAGGCGTACAGTCAATGGATCGAAATTATGTGGTATATAAGCTGCTGAGAGCAGTGTTCAAGCCGCTTTTTCATATACTGTATCGTCCTGTTATAGTCGGCAGAGAGAATATCCCAAGTGACGGTGCAGCGGTCATAGCAGGCAATCATAAGCACGCTCTTGACCCTATACTTGTAGATGTTTGTACCAAAAGAGTAGTTCACACCCTTGCAAAGAAAGACTTGCACGACGGCAGGTTCGGAGCTTTTTTTCGCGGAGCAGGCACTATACCCGTTGATCTTCACAGCGCTCATAATCCTGCGGCGCTCGACGCAGCAATAAGGGTGCTTAGAGCAGGTGGACTTATAAATGTATCTCCCGAGGCAAAGAGAAACTATACCAATGAGCTGCTGCTTCCGTTCAAATTCGGTGCAGCGGTAATGTCACACAGAACGGATGCTCCTGTTATCCCATATGCGATAACAGGGGATTACAGAATGTTCAGGCGCGGGATCAGGATCGTATTCGGTGCCCCGATCCATGCGGGAGGAAGGGAGCCCGATGAGATCAACAGAGAGCTCTATGATACAATAGCAGCATTGCTCAGGGAGTCAATGCCGCAAAATGAGCGTGACAGCAGGCATTTTACATCATATGATGAATGGAGAGGTAGATCATGAAAAGACATCTTGAATATCCCAATCGTTCGGTATACGATCATTTCAGAAAATGTGCTCTGGAATATGGCAGCCTTAGTGCTATCGATTATTATGGCAGATCAATATCCTACCGCGAGGTGCTTCGCGAGGTCAACAGGTGTGCCTGTGCCCTTATTGCGGCAGGAGTTGAAAAAGGTGACAGTATATCAATATGTCTTCCCAGTATACCACAGGCAGTTTATCTTTTTTATGCTGTAAGCAAGATAGGTGCAGTTGCAAATATGATACATCCGCTGTCTGCTGAGAAGGAGATCATCGATTACATTGAGCTTACAGAAAGCAAGTATATTTTTGCCATTGATATTATCAGTGATAAGCTTGAACGTATCGTCAGAAAGACAGATCTGCAACTTGTTGTTGCGGTTTCGCCTGCCGATGAGATGAGTATTCTTTATAAGGCAGGATACGGCTTGAAAAACCTTGCTTCTCCCAAGAACAAATACGGATTCAAGGACTGGAAAACTTTTATGGCAGGAGCTTCACCTGCTGACAGATACTTCAATGAGCATACTTCTGCTGATGAATGTGCAGCTATTCTTTACAGCGGCGGCACAACTGGCAAGCCCAAGGGCATTATGCTCACAAATCTTAACTTCAACGCCCTTGCTCTCCAGAGCATAGATGCCTGCGGATGTCTTGAAAAGGGGGACAGGGTACTGTCAGTCATGCCTGTCTTTCACGGCTTCGGACTGGGCGTATGTATACACACAGTCTTTACATTCGGCGGTACAGCAGTAATGCTCCCTAAATTCAATATAAAAGAATTTGACAAGCTCATACTGAAAACAACACCTAATGTTATTGCCGGAGTTCCTGCTATCTACGAAGCACTTCTAAGAAGCGACAGCCTTGAAGGCAAGGCCCTCAGCTTTATCAAATGTGTTATTTCGGGCGGTGATTCTCTTGCTGCCAATACGAGAGTGAAACTCAATAAAATGCTGAGCAGTCACGGATGTAAGTGCAAAGTCCGTGAGGGCTACGGTCTTACCGAATGTGTAACAGGAAGCTGCCTTACTCCCGAGGATTGCGTTGATACTGCTACCTGCGGTATGCCTTATGCGGATACATTTTATAAGATAATTGATCCCATAAGCGGAGAGGAGCTTCCGGATGGTGAAACAGGAGAGATCATCCTGCGCGGTCCTACGGTCATGAAGGGCTACTACAAAGAACCCGATGAGACCGCTATTGCGCTGAGGAAGCACAGTGACGGGAATATCTGGCTTCATACGGGAGATCTGGGATATAAGTCCGAGGAGGGGCTGATCTACTTCCGACAGCGTCTGAAGCGCATGATAGTATCAAACGGATATAATATCTACCCTCAGAATATAGAAAACGTCATCAGTCTTCATAAAGCAGTCGCAATGTGTGCGGTGGTCGGTATACCCGATGAGCTCCGCGGTCAGAGGGTAAAGGCTTTTGTCATGCTGAGGAGCGGTGCATCTGAGGAAGGCACGAACAAAGAGATAATGGCGCTTCTCAGAAAAAACATAGCTTCATATGCCATACCTTATGAGATCAGCTTTGTTGAGAGCTTTCCAAAGACACTCGTCGGAAAAATAGCGTATAATGAGCTTATTGCGGAGGAACTGAAAAAATGACGGATAACAGGAGAGTACTGCTTGTTCATCCTGAGATATCGCGTACAAAGTATAATTTTGCGGGGATAATCGATAACGAGCCGCTGGAGCTTGAATATATATATGCTCTGCTGGCTGAAAAGGGTTATGAGCCATTTATCTGGGACGGGCAGGTGGAAAAGGATAAGTATGCGGACAGACTTGCGGAAATATCGCTGTTTGCTGTATATGTCTGCGGAAGAACAAGGCAGGAGAATTTTATGAAGGAGTATTGCAGGCTTGCCAAGGAGCAAGGCTGCATCACGATCGTAGGCGGACTTCACGCGCAGCTGAATTTCAGACGTTTCTTCTGCGAATACATAGATCATGTTGTAACTTCCTTTGATATTTTTCACATTGCGGATATACTTGAAGGAAAAGAAATTTCCGACAGCGTCTGTACAAATGATCACGGCAGATGGACGATAAAGAATGCAGAACCATTTGACATAAACAGACTGCCGCTTCCTGACAGAACTTATTTTTATGAGCACAGTGACAGATACCGTTATCTTGAGCTTCTGCCCTGCGCTCATGTCAGAACGTCTTACAGCTGTCCCTTCAGGTGCAGTTTTTGCTACAGGAATAAAATGAACTGCGGTACATATTCGGTACGCAGCATAGAGTCTGTTGTGGACGAGATAGCGGGGATCGACTGTGAAAGCATTTACTTTATAGATGATGATTTTCTTGTGGACAGGAAAAGAGTGGAGCTGTTTATTGAGCTTGTTCGGAAGCGGGACATTCATAAAAAGTATGTCTGCTACGGACGTGCCGACTTTATTGCTGTAAATTCTGATCTAATGAAAGATCTGAAAGATATTGGATTTTATTATATCCTCACAGGACTTGAAGCCGCTGACGGCCGCCGACTTAAAAAGTACAACAAGAAGACCGGCGTCAGGACCAATGCGGAAGCGGTCAGGATTCTGAATGATGCTGGTATAAACATCATGGGAATGTTCATAGTTGATCTCGACTTTAAAGCAGGGGACTTTCGCAGAGTATATAAGTGGATAAAGCACAATAAGCTCAAACACGCCGCTATATCCATATTCACGCCCGAGATGTCATCTGAGCAGTTTGAGGAATACAAGGGCAGACTCATTACCGACGATCCATCGCAGTGGGACTATCTTCATGTTGTTGCAAAGCCCGAGAATATGAGTGTAAAACGCTATTATATGTATTATCATATTCTGGTTGTCAGGCTGTTCATAAGAGGCTGGAGGGACGGACTTTACGATTTCCTCGACTACGGCTTCTACATAAAGTCGATGATAAAAAATCTTTTTAAATTTGGAGGCTAATAATGTCTGAAAAATATACTAATCCCGTAAAAAAGATGATACCCAGCAAGCTTGAAACAGGCTTTCAGCAGTTTCTTTACAAGCACGTCGGAAAACACATACCTAAGAGCCTTACTCCCAATGATGTGACACTGATCGGTGCTCTTGGCGGACTTTTTGCCGTAGTTTCAACACTTCTCGCAAATGTATCACCTCTTTTCTTTATCGGCACACTTTGGGGTCTGGCGATCCACCTTGTGGCAGATGATCTTGACGGATATGTTGCACGCAGCCGAGGTATGTCCTCAAGAGCAGGAGCGTATTTTGACCTTATAACCGATGTTCTTTTCTCAACATTCCTCATCCTTTCGTTTGGTCTGACGCCGTACTGTAATATGGCGGTGGCTGCGTTCGGTGCACCGCTTTACGGAGTTATGAATGTTACCATGATGAACTACATCATATACTTCAACGAATTCCAGTTCCCGCGACTTGGACCTATCGAAGCGCACATAGCTTATGCGGCAGCTGCTGTACTGGCAATGGTATTCGGCGATAGAGAATGGTTTTTTATTGGAAGCTTTGGCGTCAAGACACTTGATATCGTAATGTTCGTGGGAATGCTTCCGATGTATTACGAGATGATCAGAATGGCGATAAGACTGTTCAACAGACTGAAGGAAGCCGATGGAAAATGAATGAACTATACATAGTACTTATCCGTGCTCATACTGGGCTCGGAAAAGCAGCGCGAAAGATAACGGGATACGGATATACTCATATAGCTGTGTGTACAGACAGGAGCCTTACTGATTTTGTAAGCTATTCCAGACGGTATCATAATTATCCCTTTGAAGCCGGCTTTACCCATGAATACAGAGATTACTATGCTTTTGGACGCCATGACAGCGTTGGTATCAAGGTTTTCAGGCTAACTCCAGATGCTGAGCATTACGATAAAGTGATGAGATATGTATGCAGATGTGAGAACGATAGCGAAGAGACGTTCAATCTCTTTTCAATGATGACAATGCCGATACTTCACGGTGTAAGGATCTATAAAGCAAACAATTGTATGTCATTCACGGCGCGGGTGATAGAATTGAGCGGCTGTGTGAAAATGGACAGAGAGCATTATCGTTACAGCATCAAGGATATGGACGAGCTTCTGGAGAAGTATTTTTACTTTGAAGGCAGGCTTCGCCGACGAACATCTCCGCACTATGATGAGTATATGGAGCCCTTTGAGATCCGCAGGTTTTTCAAGGGTATGGGAAGGCTCATATGTGATTTGATATCGCGTATCATAAGTGATGGTTAAAAGCGTACAGCACAAAAGTGATATGAAAATGTAAAAAACGAGATATAAAAAGTTCAAGTATACAATATGTAGAATATGGCGAATATTTTACTTGTGATAATTATGTGAAAAACATAAAAGCGTTAATGAGCAACTGATTAATTAAGCTTTCTTTGTTTATTTCGACGAAATTTAACAATGATTTTTATTGATTTCCTTTTTTGTATTGCAATTTGCCGAAACTGACAGTATAATAAATGTATATAAGCGTAGATGGGGATTTATATATTTATAAAAAGGTCGGTTTACTGTACAAAACATTTAGTGTTATTATTTATGACAGCTTTTGTACAATGAACGGTCACTGCTTTTACTGTGACCGAATTGGAGGGAATACGTTATGAAGCACTTTTTCAGCAGTTTCAAATGCCGAAAGATCGTTCTTGCCGTCGCAGATGTTTTTATAATATGTGTTGCAGCATTGATCGCCAATTTCATTCTTTCATTCTGGGGTAAAGAAATAGATGAGTCCCGGCTGATAGTGTCGGGGGCTGTCAGCTCCATATGCTGTATCGGAGGTCTGTTTATATCCGGTGCATACAGCAGGATGTGGAGGTATTTCAACAGAAAGGATTACCTGACTTGTATCTATGGTTCCATAGTCGGTATAGTAGTCGCTGCTTCAATAGTTTATATAATCGATAACACATTCTATCCGCTTTATTCGGCTTTTCATCTGGTTTTACTGACCATAGGCATCTGTCTGTTCCGATATCTTTTCAAAAGCGCGTTTATTACTCTTACAAAGCCTAAGGCTATGAAGGGGAAGCGTACCATGGTCATCGGAGGCGGACAGGCTTGCAGAACTATTCTCAAAGAGATACACAATGCTCAGCATTCTCCTTATGCCGGGGACAAGCAGGTGACCGTATTCGATCCTGTTTGTATCATAGACGATAATCGTGATAAGGTCGGCACCGATATCGACGGTGTTGAGATAGTGGGAACTACTGCCGAGATACATAGATTTGTCAGAGAGAGAAAGATAGAGCAGATATTATTTGCCATCCCGTCATGTCTTGATGACGAAAGAAAGCGTATACTCGATATATGCTCCGATACAAAGGTGCCCGTAAAGGTAGTACCGTTTATAGGAAATCTTGTTTTTGACGAAAAGAACAAGACTATCATCCACCAGATCCGCGATATCAGGGTGGAAGATCTTCTCGGTCGTGAGCCTATTACTTTTGACAATGCCGATATCAGAAACTTTATCAGCGGCAAGGTCTGCATGGTAACAGGCGGCGGCGGAAGCATCGGTTCAGAGCTTGTCCGTCAGATAGCTAAATATGATCCTGAGAGGGTAATAATAGTCGATATTTATGAAAATAATGCTTACGAGATCGAACAGGAGCTCAAGATGGAGTACGGCGATGAACTGAAGCTTGTAACTCTGATCGCTTCCGTAAGGGATTATTTCCGCATGAATCAGATATTCGATACCTATAAGCCGGATGTTGTATTCCACGCAGCTGCTCATAAGCACGTTCCTCTTATGGAGGTTTCTCCGATGGAAGCTATAAAGAACAACATCATCGGAACATTCAATGTTGCAACACTTGCACAATATCACGATGTAGGCAAGTTTGTCATGATATCCACGGACAAGGCGGTAAATCCCACCAACGTCATGGGAGCTTCAAAGCGCTGCTGTGAAATGATAGTTCAGTATCTCGCCCAGCAGCACGAGGGCAGAACAGAGTTCGTAACGACAAGATTCGGAAATGTTCTTGGTTCAAACGGCTCCGTTATCCCGCTTTTCAAAAAGCAGATAGAGCAGGGAAGACCTGTTACCGTTACACATCCCGATATAATCAGATACTTCATGACAATACCTGAGGCTGTTAATCTCGTTATGGAGGCAGCTGCCATTGCAAAGGGCGGAGAGATATTCGTTCTCGATATGGGCGAGCCTGTCAAGATTGTCACTCTTGCTGAAAACCTCATCCGTATGTACGGCAAGGAGCCGTACAAGGATGTAGAGATAAGATTTACGAGTCTCCGTCCCGGCGAGAAGATAAAAGAGGAACTCCTTATGAACGAGGAGGGACTCCAGAAGACCTCCAACAAGCTTATTTTTATCGGCAAGCAGATAGAGATAGATGAGGAGACTTTTGCGTTCCGTCTTGATCTCCTGCGTAATGCCGCACTTCGCAACAACGAGAAGATCGCTGTTGATGCACTGCATAAGATGGTACCGACATTCACCACTCCCGAAAAGTTCAACAGCAAGGAGCTGAAGAAGGAGACAATGGAGAAAAGAGGTTGAGTCCGCATAACAATTCAGATATCATTCCTTTCAGGGGATATAGATGTACTGCCGTTCTTTAGAGGAACGGCAGTATTTTTGCCCTGTTTAAAGCCTTGTATTGTCAAAATATACCGTTTTTGCGTAAGAGGTATATTTATTTTGTACTAACATTAAAAAGTGAACGCCATAAAGCCTGCTGATATTGACAAATCAACGCAATGGTGGTATAATTTCTAAATATAATGGAGTATTGTATATAGAGTGAGAAAGCTCTGAGGAGGAAAGTATATGTCAGTTAATATTCCCGAGATATTTGCCTGCAACGTGTTCAATGAGGAGGTCATGAAGACCCGTCTCCCTAAAAACGTCTATAAAGCCCTCAAGAGGACTATGCAGAATAACGAGCCTCTTGCAGATATGGCTACAGCAGATGTTGTTGCCAATACCATCAAGGAATGGGCGATAGAGAGAGGCGCTACCCACTACACCCACTGGTTCCAGCCAATGACAGGCTCTACAGCTGAGAAGCATGACTGCTTTATCAATCCCGCCCCCAACGGCATGGCTATCATGGAATTTTCGGGAAAGGCTCTCGTTAAGGGCGAGCCTGACGCATCTTCTTTCCCGTCAGGAGGTCTCAGAAGGACCAGCACTGCAAGAGGATATACGGCATGGGATCCTACCTCTTACTGCTTCGTTAAGGAAGGCAGCCTCTATATCCCTACGGTTTTCGTATCATATACGGGAGAAGTTCTCGACAAGAAAACACCTCTCCTCCGCTCTATGCAGGCACTCAGCAAGACAGCTGTTCGTTTCCTGAAGCTCTTTGGCAACGACAGAGTAACAAGAGTTACTTCTACAGTTGGTGCAGAACAGGAATACTTCCTTATTGACAAGAAAATGTATGATCAGCGTGAGGATATCATCCTTACGGGCAGAACTCTTTTCGGTGCAAAGCCGCCAAAGGGACAGGATCTCGATGACCAGTACTTCGCAAATCTCCGTCCGAGAATAGCAGCTTACATGGCTGATCTGGACGAAGAGCTCTGGAAGCTTGGCATATACTCAAAGACAAAGCACAACGAAGTTGCTCCTGCACAGCATGAAATGGCTCCCATATTCACCACTTCAAACCTCGGTACCGATCAGAATGAGCTGGCTATGGAGGTCATGGAGAAGGTGGCTCTCAAGCATGGTCTTGTATGTCTCCTCCACGAGAAGCCTTTCGAGGGAGTAAACGGTTCGGGTAAGCACAATAACTGGTCCATGTCTACAAATGACGGTCAGAACCTTCTTGATCCCGGCGATACTCCAATGGATAATCTCCAGTTCCTGACAATACTCTGTGCTCTTATCAAGGGCGTTGATGAGTATGCCGATCTTATGAGACTTTCTGCAGCTTCCGCAGGAAACGATCACAGACTCGGTGCTGATGAAGCTCCTCCTGCTATCGTTTCTATGTTCCTCGGCGAGGAGCTTGAGGCTGTATTGCAGGCTATCGAGGACGACTCGGTATACAAGACAGAGGCAAGAGCCTTCAAAATAGGCGTTGACGCACTTCCTTCATTCCCCAAGGACTCTACTGACAGAAACAGAACTTCACCATTCGCCTTCACAGGTAACCGCTTTGAGTTCAGAATGGTTGGTTCTTCCGATAATATCGCTTGTCCCAATGTACTTCTCAACACTATCGTTTGTGAGGAACTTAGCCAGTTCACAGAGATACTTGAGCCTTTCAAGGGCAAGGATAACTTTGATGCTGAGGTCAGAAAGCTTCTCAAGAGTGTTATCAAGGAGCACAGAAGAATAATCTTCAACGGCGACGGATACTCTCCCGAGTGGGTAAAGGAAGCTGAGAGGAGAGGTCTTCCAAACTATGCTTCAACAGTTGACTGTATGCCTCATTACACTGACGAGAAGAATGTTCGTATCTTCCGTAAGTTTGAGATATACAACCTCAACGAAGTAACCGCAAGAAAAGAGATACACCTTGAGAAGTACTCCAAGACAGTCCGCATCGAAGCCCGTACTATGGTGGAGATGGCAAGAAAGCAGCTCCTCCCCGCAACTATGGAGCACGTTAAGTCGCTGTGTGATGCTATTGCAACAAAGAAGCAGATCGGCTTTACCTGCAACACCGACGAGAAGATCGCAAAGAAGCTCAATGACCTTGCTGATCGTTTCTATGACTCTATTGAGAGGCTTGACCAGCGCGTTAATGAGGCGAATGCTGTTGAGGGCATCCAGAAGCAGGCGGAGTTCTTCCATGATGTAGTTCTCGCTGAAATGGATATAATGAGAAGCATTGCTGACGAGATAGAGCTTAATATGCCTTCTGCAAAATGGCCTATACCTTGCTATTCCGAGATAATCTACAACGTATGATAAGAAAGCCGCCCATAAGGGCGGCTCTTTTGTTATCTTTTCTTCTTTTTCTTGTTATTGGCTGTTTTCTTCTTGGCTGAATTGTTTTGCGGCTTTGCAGCTGCTTTATTAAGCATCTCGGTCTTTTTGACGGTAACCGGAGATTTGCTTGCGGCTGTTGCTACAGGCTCGGGCTCCTGAGAGCCGGCTTTCTTTATGACCAGAAGTATTCCCAGCATTATTACAATGGATACCCCGGTAACGATGACGTTGAGGAATGTGTTTGACATCTCAAAGAAGTGCTGAACTATTCCTGCGATAAGGTAGCCTATTGCACACACACCAGCGACTGTAAATGCGTAAGGGAGCTGCGTTGAGACATGATTTACATGGTCACACTGTGCACCCGTTGACGCCATTATGGTTGTGTCGGAGATAGGCGAGCAGTGGTCACCGCAGACTGCTCCTGCGAGACAAGCTGAGATACATATAATTACCATGGACGGAATTTCACCCGATGATCCTACGTCAGCGAGCTGTTTGCTGAAAACGCTTGTTACGATGGGAATGAGGATACCGAAGGTTCCCCACGATGTACCTGTTGCGAACGAAAGTCCGATAGCTACGGCGAAAAGGAGCACAGGAAGCAGAAGCTTTACGGCTGTTGCGCTTTCAACTATTCCCGATACAAAAGGACCTGCTTCGAGGAAACTTGTCATTGTTTTGAGAGTCCACGCGAATGTAAGTATAAGAATTGCAGGTACCATCTGTTTGAAGCCGGCGGGGATAGCATCCATACATTCGTTGAATGTGAGGACTTTTCGGCAGAGATAATAAAGTATAATGATTATGAGAGCGCCAAGTGAACCCACGGACAGACCGAATGAAGCGTCACATTCTGCGAAGGAGTCGATGAAGCTTGCTCCGCTGAAAAATCCGCCTGTGTAGATCATACCTATGACACAGAGAACTATGAGGATAATAACGGGAAGCAGAAGGTCGATGACCTTTCCCTTGGAGTGTGATGGCTTTGCGTCTTCGGCATAAACTGTGCTGCGTGTGGTGAACAGGTCGCCGTTCCTGGCGTTGTTCTCGTGAACTCTCATAGGACCGTAGTCTGTGTTGCTCAGCGATATGAATACAACCATTATAAGTGTGAGTATAGCGTAGAGATTGTAGGGGATAGTCCTGATAAAGAGCTGAATACCGTTTACTCCGTCCACTGCGCCGCTGACAGCAGCTGCCCATGAGGATATGGGGGCGATGATACAGACAGGAGCTGCTGTGGCGTCGATGAGGTAGGCGAGCTTTGAGCGCGAGATCTTATGCTTGTCCGTTACCGGACGCATTACAGAGCCGACTGTCAGGCAGTTGAAGTAGTCATCCACGAATATGAGTACACCCAGCAGGAACGTAGCCAGACTTGCACCTGCGCGGGTCTTAATATGAGCGGAAGCCCATTCTCCGTAAGCGCGGCTTCCGCCTGCTTTATTCATGAGGACTACGATTATTCCGAGAACTACAAGGAAAACAAGTATTCCGACGTTGTATGAATCGGCGATATTGGCGATAAGACCGTCCTGCACTACTGCTTTGAACATTCCCGGGAAACCGCCTGATGTTGAGACAGAGTAAAGAACGCCGCCTGTGAGTATGCCAATGAAAAGTGAGGAGTAGACCTCTTTGGTGATAAGTGCCAGTCCGATCGCTACGATTGGCGGAAGCAGCGACCAAAGTGAGCCGACAGCCTCTGAAATAGGTGCCTGTATCATGCAGCATATTATGAATGCTACCACGATAAGGGCAAAGATGATTTTGCTAAGATACTTCTTTTTCATACGCATCTTCTCCATTTGTTTGTTTTGGTTTTGTCTTTATATTCAGCTGTGCAAGGATAACTGCTGTAAATACCAGAGCGCAGCCAATAAACTCTTTTATACTTAGCCTTTCGGAGAGTATCAGCCAGCCCGAAAGCGCTGCAAAAACCGACTCAAGGCTCATAATTAGCGTTGCGGTGGAGGGCGGAGTGTATTTCTGCCCTATGATCTGAAGTGTGTAGGCAGCTCCGCACGACATTATGCCTGTGTAAAGTATAGTATGCTTTGCGGTGAAAATTCCGCTGAGAGTTGGTTTCTCAAAAATAAACATACATATAGTCATCAGCAGTCCTGCCGTAAAAACTGGATACATGACATTACCATTCCATCTGCATTGCGGGCGTTGAATTTGTCTATAACCATGATATGGAGAGCATAGAAAAATGCACAGACGAGTACAAGGAGGTCGCCCTTTGAAATGTTCAGACCTTCCTTTATACAAAGCATATAGAAGCCTGCAACAGCTGCTGCCACACATATCCATATTTTTAAAGAAGTTCTTCTTCCGAAGAATGTGCCGATCAAGGGGACTATGACCACATAGAGAGCAGTTATGAAACCCGCTTTGCCTGCGGTAGTCAGTTTGATACCGGATTGTTGGAATGAACTTGCTATAAAAAGCAGTACGCCGCAGCATATACCTCCTGCAATCGTTTGCTTTGCGGAGCTCCCGCCGTTTTCAGAAAACGTCTTGCGCAGGGGAGTACGGCGGAATATGAGAATAACAGGTACCAGAACTATGCCGCCGATAAGGGTGCGAACAGCGTTATATGTAAACGGTCCGACATAATTCATGCCTTCGCTCTGAGCGACAAAAGTAGTGCCCCAGATCATGGCGGTTATGAGTAGCAGAATACTGCCGCGGAGTTTTTTCAGCATTTAAGTATCACCATTTGATGTCCGTACAAATGCGGAGCAAGATATAAAGCTATTATATCACAAACGGGGAGAGGGTTCAACATATTTCGCGATTTTACGCTATATTTTCACATAATAGCCAAATAAGCGGTGCTTGGATTATGCTATTCGACAATAGAAATGGCTCACCTTTGGTGAGCCATGACCTTCTATGAAAAATTATTAGTGCCCTTGATGCTCAGACCTTTGTCAAAGTCATCAAGGAAGTGATGATAGTCATTGCCGAGATGGTACGAGATAAGGGTCTGGAGGTTTACGTTTTCCACGCTTCGGAAAATATTCATATCTACCGCAGGATTAGTCTCGCGGAGCTGACAAAGCAGCTTCTTTATCTCTGCACGCTTGGAGCTGCCCTCGCTTCTGGTTATACGGCAGGCGCACTGTATGAAGCTGAGATTATTGTATTCGGTCCAGCGGATAATATCATTTTCGCGAACAAGATAAAGTGGACGGACAAGCTGGATGCCCTTGTAGTTCTCACTGTGGAGCTTTGGCATCATTGTCTGTACCTGCGAGCCGTAAAGCATACCCATGAGGATCGTCTCTATAACGTCATCGAAATGATGACCGAGAGCTATCTTGTTACAGCCCAGCTCCTGTGCTGTCTTGTAGAGCCAGCCCCTGCGAAGTCTTGCACACAGGAAGCATGGATGCTTCTCAGCCTTTGCGGTGGATTCAAATATCCGTGTCTCCATAAGCTTTACGGGAAGCCCGAGAGTTTCGGCGTTGGCAAGTATCTTTTCTCGGTTCTCGGGAGCATATCCGGGATCCATGACTATATATTCGGCATCAAAATCGATATTGCCGTATTTTTTGAGACGCTGAATGCATTTCGCCATGAGCATTGAGTCCTTGCCGCCTGATATACAGACAGCTATTTTGTCTCCGCTTTCGATAAGGCGATATTCTTCGATGCCTTTGCGGAACTTTGACCATATACTTTTGCTGAATTCTCCTGTCAATGAGCTGTCGATATTGCTGTTCATAGGCGGCCTCCATTTCATCATATATAATATAATACAGCGGAAACTGTCTGTTGTCAAGGCGTGGCATGAAAACCGACAGCAACATCCATATAATGCCTATTGACTATATATGAAAAATACTGTATAATTATATAGGAATAAAATACATAAGACTTCATATACATATAAGAGGTGAATGGTAAATGCATAAGCTTGAAAAGGATATAAACGATCTTACAAAAAATATACTTGCCGATTTTGAGGGCAGCAGGACGATAGATGAGGTCAAAGCATACGACCATCCTGATAATGAAATAATCGTAAACATTATTGAGTCTCTGAGACGTATCATCTTTCCAGGATACTTCCGCAACAAGAGCTACAGAGTCTACACAGTCAGAAATAACATTTCCATGATACTTGAGGACGTCATCTTCAAGCTTATCAAGCAGATATCCATCGTGCTCAGATACGATGAGAAGTATGTTATGCTTGGGGATGAGGAGATAGCTGACAATGCAGAGCGTATAACCTTTGAGTTCCTCAATAAGCTGCCTAAGATAAGAGAGCTTATCGAGACAGATGTGCAGGCGGCATATGACGGTGACCCTGCTGCATATAATAAGGATGAGATAATCTATTCCTATCCCGGTCTTTATGCGATACTGGTCAATCGTCTTGCCCATGAGCTGTTTCTGCTCGGAGTGCCCCTTATACCTCGTGTTATGACAGAGCACGCCCACAGCAAAACCGGTATTGATATCCACCCGGGAGCTACGATAGGCCGATACTTCTTTATAGACCATGGAACGGGTATAGTAATTGGTGAGACTACAGAGATAGGGGACAATGTCAAGGTTTATCAGGGAGTTACTCTCGGTGCCCTTTCAACAAGAGGCGGACAGTCGCTCAGAAACAAAAAGCGTCATCCTACTATTGAAGACAATGTTACGATCTACTCGGGAGCATCTATTCTCGGAGGCGAAACGGTAGTCGGCAAAGATGCGGTCATAGGCGGTAATGCATTTATAACGCGATCTGTACCTGCCGGTGCAAAGGTAAGCATAAAAAATCAGGAGCTCAGATATAATTTTGATTCGCCTGTTGATCAGGTGAAAAAAGCTGATCTTGATCCCGAGGAAAGCTGGTTCTATATTATCTGACATGAAAAGCTGCGATATATAGCCTTATATCGCAGCTAAAAAATTTTTTGAAGAAATTTTCAAAAAAGGGTTGACAAATCCAAAATGTCGTGGTATAATATTAAAGTCGTCGGAACTGATAACCGATGAACGGAAGAAAAAGTGGGGGTTTAGCTCAGCTGGGAGAGCATCTGCCTTACAAGCAGAGGGTCACAGGTTCGAGCCCTGTAGTCCCCACCAATTCTTTGGCCTCGTAGTTCAGTTGGTTAGAACGCCTGCCTGTCACGCAGGAGGTCGACAGTTCGAGTCTGTTCGGGGTCGCCATTATGCGGATTTAGCTCATCTGGTAGAGCGCCACCTTGCCAAGGTGGAGGTAGCGAGTTCGAGCCTCGTAATCCGCTCCAAAGACGGCGCTATAGCCAAGTGGTAAGGCGTGGGTCTGCAACACCCTGATCCCCAGTTCAAATCTGGGTGGCGCCTCCAGAAGCACTTGCGATTGCAGGTGCTTTTTTTAGTTTACAAGCGTTTCTCATAATATGAGAAACGCTATTTTTATGATATAATGAACGCAAAACGTTCATTATAATTAATTTAAAAGCCCTTGCAGATGCGCTGATAAGCTCCATGCAAATCGGGCAATAATATCATAATGCTTCGCTTTTATGATATTTTTGTGAATTAGTCTGTGTTCAAAAATGTTAATTTTGTTTAAATCGCAAATTGAATTATCTGTAAATTTGTGATAAAATAATAAAAATAAAAATATTTAGGGGGAATTGTCATGGATAAGATCAAATTCAGGCGTTTTCTTAGTGTGTTCACTTCGCTTTGCATAGTCGGAGCAGTTCCTATCGTGACTCACAGAAACAAGCCTGATGACAATGGGGCACAGGCTGTTACAGATGAGAACAGAGCAGAGCTGCTCGGTATTGACAATGAGAATGAGTATTTTCTCGGCGCTGCTTCACAATTCTCAGTTTTTTTGCATGATGACTTTTCAGCACACGGTTCTGACTGCGAAGGAAGACTTGCCGCAGGCGGAAATGCCAATATGGGTGATCCCGTATCGTATTCCGTTGGCGCCAAGCTCGAAGAGGGAACAAAGGCTGCACAGATAGTTGTTGGCGGCGATACTCTCCAGAATTTTCAGCCGGATGAAAAGCGATTTGTTGTTGGCTCGGAAGGAACTATCAGCGAAGAGATAAAGCATTTTGCCGATGAGAACCAGTGCGAGATATATGTTGGTAAGCTTATTGATTTTGATAAGGAGTTCGAGCTTCTTCGCGAGAGAAGCAAGTATCTTACAGAGCTTGAACCAAATGCTAACCTTGGCGTAGACCGTTATTATGAAAAAGGCTGGACTATAACAGGCAACGATGAAAATCTTAATATAGTAAATCTTGATGAAGCTCAGGCAAAGACCTTCAATGACGGATATATACAGATGGATGTCTATATTCCCGAAGGATCTTATCTTGTTATTAATGTCCCGGGTGACGATGTGAAGCTTCCGCTTACAAACCTGAGATTATATAACGACAAGGGTGAGTTCCTCCGGGATTCGGGAGAGAATATGCCCGTTCTATATAATCTCAAGGATGCTACGAAGTTCAAGTATACGGGTTCGATCCAAGGCTCGACACTTGCTCCTGATGCAGACGGAAGCGGTGACGAAGGCGGTCACGTCGCAGGTGCTACTATTGCGAAATCCTTTGATGGTGGAATACAGTTCGGTTACTCGGCGTTTAATCCTAAGATGTTGAGCAGCACCGAAGTGACAAATACAACGACGACTACATCGACTTCAACTACAACCTCGACTACCACATCAACAACTACTACGACTTCAACTACTACGACTTCTACTACCACTACCACATCTACAACGACTACATCAACGTCAACAAACACAACAACAACCACGACGACCACTACAACCACGACCACAACTACTACCACGACTACAACGACAACCACGACAACGACTACATCAACGACAACAACTACAACCACAACATCAACATCTTCGACTACCACTTCGGCATCGTCAACTTTGACGAATACGACAACTTCGGCTAAGTCGACAACGACAGCCGCAAAGACGACGTCCAAGAACGATTCGCCTAAAACAGGTGATAGCAGCGCTTATGGCGCGCTCTCTGTCCTCGGAGCGGCGGCAGCTGTGTTCGTTGTTTCAATGAAGCGAAGAAATAAATAATTACTGAAAGGCACCTTCGGGTGCCTTTTATTTGTTGGTAACATTTTTATTTCTCAATACGGTATATTTTTTGTAAAAACCTCTTGAATATTTTCACAGAATATTATATAATATTAATTGTATGGGCTTTTTGCCCATATGACGTGACTTTTAAGTTTTTGCACAATTATTTACGGCTTATTGCCGAATAGATACTGAGGAGAATCATATGAAAAAACTTAACGGTATAAAGCTGAAACACCGTAAAAATACGGAAAACAGCTCTACTGTCGTGTTTCCTGTGCCGGGCAAGGTCAGGATACCAATGTCGATGACTATGGGAGCACCGTGCCAGCCTTTGGTCAAGGTGGGCGATGAAGTAAAAGTCGGACAAAAGATTGGTGACACAGATGCAGCATTCAGTGCTCCTGTTCATTCAGGAGTTTCGGGAAAGGTAACAGCCATAACCGACTATCGCAACGCCATGGGTGTAGTCTGTAAGATGGTGGAGATAGAGACCGACGGCGCACAGACCGTATCTGATGAGGTCAAGCCTCCTGTTGTCACTGACAAGGAGAGCTTTATCAAAGCTGTCCGCGAGAGCGGCGCCTGCGGACTTGGAGGTGCAGGTTTCCCGACACATATAAAGCTCAATCCTAAGACGGAGATAGATACTCTTATCATCAACGCCGCCGAATGTGAACCATATATAACGGCGGATTACCGCGAGATGATGGAAAATCCCGAGGATATCATAAACGGTATCAATATGCTGAAAACTCAGCTGGGTATCAAAAGAGCCAAGCTTGCTATTGAGGCAAACAAACCCGAGGCTATAAAGAACTTCACGGCTATGGCTGAGAATGATGATACTATTGATATCATCACCCTGCCTTCATCGTATCCTCAGGGCGCCGAGAAGGTCATTATCTATAACTCCACGGGCAGGATAGTTAATGAAGGAGAGCTTCCTGCCGATTCGGGAGTTATCGTTATAAACGTATCAACTATCGCATTTCTCTACCGTTATATGCAGACAGGTATGCCTCTTGTTACCCGCAGGCTTACTATTGACGGGAATGCTGTCGGTGAGCCAAAAAACGTTCAGGCTGTCATAGGCACATCATTCAGGGAGCTGCTGGAATTCTGCAAGGCGGATATCGACTCTATAAAGAAGCTGATCGCAGGCGGTCCTATGATGGGAATGAGCGTACCTGATATAGATATGCCCGTTGTCAAGACCTCCAATGCTTTGCTTGCAATCAACCATTATGATGAGCGCAGGACCTCGAACTGTATACGCTGCGGAAGATGTGTCAGGGTCTGTCCTCTGGGACTGATGCCCGCAGACATAGACAGAGCGTACAAAATCCGCAACATCGAGGAGCTGAAGCAGCTTAAAGTGCTGCTGTGCATGAACTGCGGAAGCTGTACATACGTCTGTCCTGCCAACAGGAAGCTGGCAGAGACCAATCAGCTTGCAAAATCGCTCATACCAAGAAAGTAAGGAGGCGGAGAGACAATGAACAAGCTTATCGTTTCGCCGTCACCACACGACGAAAACTATGTTAAAACTTCAACAATAATGCTGAACGTTATAATCGCGCTTCTTCCTGCATGGGGAGCTGCGATATATTTCTTCGGGCTTCGCGTTATACCGCTGACTGCGGTCTGTATCGGAAGCTGTATATTCTTCGAGTACATATGCAGACTGCTGATGAAGCGAGACAACACTATCACTGACCTTTCTGCGGTGGTAACAGGACTGATTCTTGCAATGAATTTACCTGTGACACTGCCGTACTGGATGGCTGTAATAGGTTCTTTTGTTGCTATTGTCATCGTAAAGCAGCTTTTCGGCGGATTGGGACAGAATTTTGCAAATCCTGCCATCACTGCCCGTATTGTGCTGATGGTCAGCTTTCCTGCGGCTATGACGCATTGGGTTCTTCCTCTCGGTGAGAAGGTTGATGCCGTATCAGCTGCAACACCTCTTGTACTGAAAGGTATGACTGATGATAAGCTTAATGAGATAGGTCAGAGCGTTCCGAGCTATCTTGATCTTTTCCTCGGAAAGACAGGAGGCTGCCTCGGAGAGGTATCGGCGCTGGCGCTTCTTATCGGCGGACTTTACCTTGCCGCACGGAAGATAATCTCTCTTGCCGCTCCCGTATCATTTATCGGAAGCTTATTCCTGCTCAGCTGGATAGCCGGCGAGGACCCACTTTATCAGATACTGGCAGGCGGAGTCTTCCTCGGAGCATTTTTTATGTCTACTGACTACGCCACAACTCCCATAACCACAAAGGGCAAGATAGTATTTGGTCTTGGATGCGGAATCATTACCTTTGTCATAAGGCACTTCGGCTCATATCCCGAGGGTGTTTCATTCTCGATTCTCCTCATGAATGTTTTGACTCCATATATAGAGCAGCTCACAAGGACTAAGGTACTTGGTGCAAAGGAGGCTGAGAAAAATGAAGGATAAAGTCAAGCCTGCTCTTGTACTCACGGTAATATGCGTTATCGCATCGCTTTTACTCGTATTTGCCTATGAGCTTACAAAGGATCGTATCGCTGAGCAGAAGGATCAGAAGTTCAGCAGCAGTGTTGAGGCACTTTTCGGCAAGACCGAGTGCCGTATCGTTGATCTGAAGTGTAAGTATGACGAGGTAGAGACTATTGCCGTTACTCCTGATAAAAAGACTGTTGTTCAAGTCTGTACCGACGGATATTCCAAGGATGGTATAAATATCCTTGTGGGCATTGATGAGCAGGGAGCTGTTTCAGGTATAGAGTTCGTTTCTCTCGGCGAGACCCCCGGTCTCGGCTCCAAGGTCAGAGATGAAGCTGATTTCCGTAAGCAATTCTACGGACTTACAGCTCCTTCAGAGTCCTTTGATGCAGTAAGCGGTGCAACTTTTTCGTCCAAAGGAATGAAGCACGCAGTCGATACTGCACTAAATGCATATAATGAAAACAAGGAGGCGATACTTGGTGGCTGAAAATAAGAATTCACTTGTAAAGGAGCTTACAAAGGGCATAGTCAAGGAAAACCCTACGCTTGTAATGCTGCTGGGTATGTGCCCAACACTTGCCGTGACTACTCAGGCTATGAACGGCATAGGTATGGGTCTTGCAACAACTTTCGTGCTTCTTGGCTCAAATATTGTAATATCTGCACTCAGAAAGGTCATTCCTGATAAAGTGCGTATCCCCGCGTTCATTGTTATCATAGCAAGCTTTGTAACGCTGATAGGCTTTCTGCTGGAGGGATTCGTGCCCAGCCTTTATGACAGCCTCGGCATTTATCTTACACTTATCACCGTAAACTGTATAATCTTCGGCAGAGCCGAGATGTTTGCAAGCAAGAACGGTGTTGTGGCATCAGCTCTTGATGCCATTGGCATGGGAATAGGCTTTACAATAGCCCTGTTCCTTATGGGTTCCATAAGAGAGATAATCGGTGCGGGGCAGTGGATGGGACTGACTATACCGGTTATCCATGATGATCCCATGCTTCTGTTCATTATGCCTGCGGGAGGATTTTTCACTCTCGGAATGATAATCGCAGCAGTAAACAAGCTTTCTAAGAAAAAGCCTCCCAAGGAGATAAGCTGTGAAGGCTGTCCCAATGCGGAAGCCTGCGGAAAGGCGGGTGACTGTCAGTGAAGACGATCATAGTGATACTTCTGTCTGCGATGCTGACAGATAACTTTGTCCTTTCAAAATTCATGGGAATCTGCCCGTTCCTCGGTGTTTCAAAAAAGCTTGACAGTGCTGCCGGAATGGGAGTCGCTGTAACCTTTGTCATGATATGTGCCACTATCGTTACATATCCGATACATCACGGTATCCTTGTTCCCAACGGACTTGAATACTTGGATACGGTAGTATTTATTCTTGTTATAGCGCTGTTCGTTCAGCTGGTCGAGAACTTCCTGAAGAAATGTGTTCCGTCGCTGTACAGCTCACTGGGCGTGTATCTGCCGCTTATAACCACAAACTGTGCGGTTCTTGGCGTTACTGTACTTAACATTGATAACGGTTTCAGCTTCGGACAGTCTCTTATCAACGCTCTCGGCGGCGGACTTGGCTTCATGCTTGCACTTGTGATATTTTCAGGTGTACGCAAAAAACTCGAATATGCCGATATTCCCGAGACATTCAAGGGAGTTCCTGCGACTCTCATTGCCGCTTCCATCGTTTCCGTAAGCTTTATGGGCTTTGCGGGACTGTTCAACTAAGGAGGTGGGGAAATGACTACATATCTTATCCCTGCACTTATACTCGGAGGCTGCGGAATACTTGCGGGAGTTCTTCTGACCGTTGCTGCAAAGGTCTTTCACGTTGAAGTGGATGAAAGGATAGAAAAAATAGGCGAAGTACTTCCACAGGCGAACTGTGGAGCCTGCGGATTTGCAGGCTGTGCCGATTATGCTGCTGCAATTGTCCAGAAAGGCGCTGCAACTAATCTGTGCCGTCCCGGCGGCGCGGATGCGGCTGGAAAAATAGCAGCTATACTTGGCACTGCCGCTGCGGAAGTCATTCCTATGACAGCGATAGTTCATTGCAGCGGAGACTGTAATGCAACTTCTCAGGCGTTCCTTTTTGACGGAGTGCAGTCATGTAAAGCTGTAAAGCGCTTTTACGGCGGAAATGGAATGTGCAAATACGGCTGTATCGGTCTTGGAGACTGTGTGAACGAATGCGAGCATGACGCTATAAAGGTAGTAAACGGAGTAGCCAAGGTCATACCCGCGCTTTGCGGCGCTTGCGGACAGTGTGCTGCTGTCTGTCCGAATCAGCTGATCTCTATCAAGCCTGTTTCAAAGCATATAGATGTGCTCTGCTCATCGGGAGACAACGGCAAGGCGACGAAGCTTGTGTGCAAAAACGGCTGTATCGGCTGCAAGATATGCGAGAAGAAATGTCCTAATGAAGCAATCATGGTCAATAATTTCCACGCTTCCATCGATTACAGCAAGTGTACAAACTGCGGAGTCTGCATGGCAGCCTGTCCTGCAAAGGTCATCCACAGCTGTGAGGTGAAATCATAAAGAAAAAGCCGCCTGTCGAGGCGGCTTTCGCTTATTCTGCTTCTTTTGAGAGCTTGTAAAGATCAAGAACAATATCCTTGTCCCTGCAATGTATTGTCAGAGTGGAGCCCTCTCCGATATTTGCAAGGGGAGTGCTCCAGACCATGCCGTTTTCTCCGCACAGTTCATTGATATCCTGCCTGAACGGAAGGCAAGGGCGGAAGCCTAATGTTGCAGAGACTTTATCTCCGGAATATCTCTGGTCGATATCTCTTTTCATTGCTGTGAGCGGGTTATCGGCGTAAATGGATACCCTTAAAGAGCCGCCGGGATAAAGAGTGCCTGTTGCGGGGACAGGGGCTCCGCTGTCGTCAAGGAGCTTCTCGCCGTCAACATATACTGCATTTTCAAATGCATCAAGTTTGAAATCCGCATCTTTGGGCACAAGTAACTCCTTCCGCCGGTTATTGACGTCGTCAAAATAGCTATAAACGGAGTCCGTCGTATATGAGGAAACGCTGTAAGATACCTTGTCGGAGCTTACAAGCAGGGGATTAGCACACAAAAGTTCATACGCGATTGTAAGAAGAATAAAAGCAGATACAAAAGCAGCGAATAATACCTTTGTTATGCGTAACTTACGCTTAACTTTCTTCATTGGCTCTATTTCTGTGATGTAATCAGCGACTTTAATATCGCCTTCATTCATGTCTTCATATATTTTTTTACAGTTTTGGCAACCTTTGAGGTGCTTTGCAACTTCTTCCTTGCTCACATCGGATAAAGCATTATCAATGTAGAGGGGAAGAAGGTCTCTGATTATCTCGCATTTCATAGTTTTACTCCTTTCTGACTTTTTGTTTGGCTCGGTAGTATGTAACTCTTGCCCAGCTTGCGCTCTTTCCGAAGAGCTGTCCTATTTTCAAATGTGAGAGCGCCTGTCGCTTTAAGAAGAATTATCTCCTTTTCACGCTCGGGAAGTTCGTGTATCTGGCGTATGACATACATTTTTGTGTCAGAGCTTTCTATCAGGTCGTCAGGCGGAATGACACTGATATCAAGCTCGTTGAGATCAGCTTCCTCATGAGATGAGGGATGATACTTTCGTCTTCTTATCTCTTTCAGCCACAGAAACTTTGCTATCCGGCAAAGCCAGGTACATACTGAGCAATCGCCCTTAAAACGGTCGAGAGATTTGATCGCCTGACAGAAAGTCTCCTGAGTAAGGTCCTGAGCTGTGTCAGGTTCACGGCAGATACTAAGAAGATATGCGTAGACTTTTTGTCCGTATTTATTGTAGTATTCTTCGATCTCTTTGTTCAACGCTCTCCCTCCTCACCATTTATTCAGAAGCTTCTGTATTATAGTACCCCGAGAGTATAAAACGTTACAAAAAAAGCTTCCCGGATTTGGGAAGCTTTCTGAAGTGCGGATAACAGGAGTTGAACCTGCATGAACTTGCGTTCACATGGACCTGAACCATGCGCGTCTGCCAATTCCGCCATATCCGCATATAATGTCTGATAAATTTTACACGGCTCAGACTTACCGAGGCGGACCGTATAACCGGTTGTTCAGCAGTACCTAAATATTTTACCACATAATAAATCGTTTGTCAAGAGCTTTTTTAAAAAAAATCAAAAATATTCTTGGTAATCTTTTCTGCTGTTGCAGCTTTGAGACTTTTGTGGTATAAGCGGCGAGCCGCCGCCCCTGATTTTGCGGTACAGCTATTGTTAACATCTGCTTTCACACCGCGCACCTTGCTATTGATAATAAAATGTGGTATAATTTTTTATAACTTGATCATTCTGAAAGGAGAAGCCATGCACTTTGTTAATGCCAAGGGAATACTGTCATCCAAGAACGGTATGAATATATACAGAGGCTGCTCTCATGGGTGTATATACTGCGACAGCCGCAGCACCTGCTATAATATGAGTCATGCATTCGAGGATATTGAGGTAAAGCAGAATGCTCCTCAGCTTCTTGAGAAGGCTCTGCGTTCAAAGCGTAAAAAATGCATGATAGGAACTGGCTCCATGAGCGATCCGTATATGCCAGCGGAAGCTGAACTGAAGCTTACCCGCCGATGTCTTGAACTAATAGAGCAATATCAGTTCGGGGCAGCAGTTCTGACAAAATCTGACATGATACTTCGTGATGCCGATCTGCTGGCTTCTATTAATGAGCAGCAGAAAGCTGTGGTGCAGATGACAATGACTACATACGATGACGACCTTTGCAGAATAGTCGAACCTAACGTATGTCCTACGAGCAGGCGATTTGAAGTCCTTATGGAGATGAAACGGCTCGGCATTCCCACGGTAGTTTGGCTTTCGCCGTTTCTTCCGTACATAAATGATACGGAGGATAATCTGAAAGGACTTCTTGATTACTGTGCTGAGGCTGGAGTAAAGGGGATAGTCTGTTTTGGCATCGGTATGACACTGAGAGACGGCAACAGGGAATATTTTTACGCCGCACTTGACAGGCGTTTTGAAGGTCTGTCACAAAGATACCGCCGAGAATACGGAAATTCATATGAGATAGTCAGCCCTGAACACGGTAGGCTCATGAGTAAATTTAATGATTTTTGCGAAAAATACGGCATCATTCATGATTTTAACGAGTGTTTCAGCTATCTGAACGAGCTTCCGGAGAAATACCAACAGCTTACATTATTCTGACTGGAGATATTACAATGAATGAACATATAATGGTTATTGATGATGACATACACATAGGTAATATGCTGGAAGAAGCCCTTTCCCGTGACGGTTACAAGGTTTCAAGGGCGTACTCGGGCACTGAGGCGCTCATGCTGCTTTCAGCACAGAAGCCCGATCTTGTTTTGCTTGATCTTATGCTTCCGGGGCTCAGCGGAGAGGAACTTCTTCCAAAGATCGGGGGAATACCTGTAATAATAGTAAGTGCAAAGATAGATATCGATAATAAAGTCGAGCTCCTTCTCAGCGGTGCTGCTGACTATATAACCAAGCCTTTTGATATAAAGGAATTGAAAGCACGCATAAAGGTCCAGCTTCGCAGCAGACAATTTACATCTTCTGCTGAACTTGTTTACAAGGAACTGAAGCTCAATACAGATACCCACAGTGTAACGGTGAACGGAGAGGCTATCAGGCTGACAAGGACGGAATTTGCCATTCTGAAGCTTCTCATGATGAATCCGGATCAGGTCATCACAAAGTCAATTATACTTGACAGGATAAGTGCGGATACTCCCGATTGTACAGAAACCTCTTTGAAGCAGCATATAAGCAATCTTCGCAGGAAACTACGCTCCGCTGACGGAAAAGACTATATAGAGGCTGTATGGGGGATCGGCTTTAAAATGGCGTAATATTTACTATATCTTTACTTTTTTCTTTACCGCTTTCTTTACTTTTGTGGTATAGAATAGTATCATAAGGTCAAGGAGGTACGAACTATGGAATACATCATAAAGACAAATGATCTTAAAAAGAACTACAGAAGCTTCAAAGCTCTTGACGGACTTAGCCTTAATGTCCCCAAGGGCTCCATTTATGGACTTGTAGGACGTAACGGTGCAGGAAAGACTACTTTTTTCCGTATACTCTGTGGACTGCAGGAGCCCTCATCAGGTGACTACGAGATATACGGAGTTAAGAATAATGACAGAGGCATAATGAAATCGCGCAGAAGAATGGGGGCAGTCGTGGAAACTCCTTCTATTTACCTTGATATGAGCGCACAGCAGAATTTAAAGTATCAGTGCAGGATGCTTGGACTTCCCGATTACAGCTGCGTTGATGAGCTTCTCAAGCTTGTTGGACTTGCAAATACCGGCAAAAAGAAGGCAAAGAATTTCTCCCTCGGAATGAAGCAGCGTCTCGGTATTGCTATTGCGCTTGTCGGTGAGCCCGATCTTCTTATACTGGATGAACCGATAAACGGACTTGATCCTCAGGGAATAGTCGAAATGCGAGAGCTTATCCTCAAGCTTAACCGCGAAAAAGAGATAACAGTAATGATATCCAGCCATATCCTTGATGAGCTTGCCAAGCTTGCCACATACTATGGCTTTGTTGACCACGGCAGAGTTGTCAGGGAAATGAGTGCAGAGGAGCTTGAAAACAGCTGCCGCAAATGTATCAGAATGGAGGTGACTGATACAGCAGCTATGGCGAGAGTCCTTGACGGCATGGAAGTTGAGTACAAGATACTGTCAGAGACTACCGCAGATGTTTTTGCAAAGCTCAACTTCTCAAAGCTTTCTGAGGCACTTGCCAAGGAAAACTGCGAGGTAATATCCATGAACGAGCATGACGAGAGCCTTGAAGGCTTCTTTATCTCCCTTGTTGGAGGTGGCGGAAATGATTAAGCTGCTGAAAGCAGAGTTTGCACGCTGCTTTTCGGGAAAGGTCTTCTGGCTTATTGCTCTGTTTACTCTTGTGACGGCATCAAGCTTCAACTTTATCAAATATATTACAGTAAAGCGGGAGCATCAGACAGAGGTATTCAATGACAGTATGCTCTATATCGGTCTTATCTCTATTGGTATGATAGCTGCAATATTTGTGGCTTTCCATGCAGGCGGAGAGTTTGACGAGGGAACTGTAAGGAACAAGCTTATTGCCGGCAACACGAAAACAGGCATATATTTGTGCCATCTGGCTGTCAGTTCGGTGGCTATGATAATTATACAGTATCTGTTCTTTTTTACCTTCTATGTTTGCTCTTACCTGTTTTTCGGAGCATTTCATCATTCATTCTCTGTTATGATGCAGCTCCAGTTAATGGGCGTTCTCGGAACTGTTGCTGTTACAGCTTTCATGCTGATGATAACAATGATAGTCCGCAGCAGGACAATAGCAGTAACAGTATGTATGACAGCTGCCGTCATTATGTTCATTATAGGCGTAGCCCTCATAAACGAGCTTGAGGAGCACAGCATGGAGCTTATGGCGATGGAAGATATCATTTCGCCCGAAAAATATGCTATACTCAATAAATACAGCTATGTTTACGGAGTTGACAGTGAATCTCTTTCGGGGACTAAGCTTGCCGTAAAAGAGGTTTTATATGATGGTCTGTTTATTTGTCAGGCATTCAGATTCAGCTCGGAAAGGGAACTCCCTTATCACTGGGAGTTCATGGCTGTTTACAACATAGCAGTAACACTGGTAACAACGCTTATAGGCACTGTTTCTTTCCACAGACTTGACCTGAAGTGAGGTAGAAATATGAAAAACTTGTTAAAAGCCGAGTTCAGCCGTATGTTCAGATCAAAGCTGTTCTGGATATTTATGATACTGTCGGTTGTTTTCTGTGTATATATCATATATGATGATGCAAATATGCCAGCAGAGTTTAGGCAGTCAGGGCAGATATACGGATATGTCTTTGAAGCTGCTCTGTACTATTATATAATGGCATATTGTTTTGCTGCTGCTGTTATAGACAGTCTCTTTATCAGTCGGGAGCACGCTGACGGCGCTGTACGCAACAAGATCATCTCAGGACATTCAAGAGCCTCTGTTTACATGGCAGAGCTCATCGTATGCACTGTAACGGGGATTATGATGTTCATTGTGAATTTAGCGATCATAAGTCTGCCTTTTCTGAAATTCGGTATACATGGTATGGACGGATGGGTGACTATGAGAAGGATAATACTTATCGCTGTACTGATAATAGTGATAAATGCAATGTTTGTATTATTCTCTATGTTAATTTCATCGAGAGCAAGCTCTATGGTTTGGTCGATAGTATTTATGATCATCATGCTCGTCTCATCGGGACTAATACAGGAAAAGATTTCCGGTGATTCATGGAGCCGAAACAGGCGTGAAGCGGGAGAATACTATAACGAGAGCGAGATACTGAGCGTCACAGAAAGAAAGATATATAAAGCCTTTGATCGTATTCTGCCGACCGATCAGGTGCTCCATACCTATGATATTGACGATTATCTTTCAGACTATAAGGACCCTTCAACTGTTTCGCAGAAAAAACTCAACACAGCACTTGCAGGTATATGCCTTTTGGATGCGGTTACGATCGCAGTTGTAACGACCGCAGGAATTGCTTTATTCAGGAAAAAAGATTTGAAATGAGGTAAACAGATTGACTAAGCTTATAAACTCGTATTTATGGCGGCTTTTCAGAAATAAATTACTATACGTCGGACTTGCAGCCGCTTTTATCATAACTTTCGCAGGAGCAGGCACAGAAAGCTCGTCTGAGCAGGCTTTTCTGATGATAAAGGTGTTAGGAGTAGGGATAATTGCCTTTACATCGGTGTTTGTGCCGCTATTTCTCGGGCGCGAATATTCGGATAAGACTATCAGAAACAAGTTCGTTTGCGGATTTACAAGACCACAGGTCTATTTTGCAAGCTGTATTGCTGTTACAGCAGTTGTTGTTCTCATGACAGCCGCATGGCTGACCGGAGCTGTCCTTGCTATGCAGGTAACAGGAGGGGATGCGGGGCAGATCACTGCACATATAGGGGAGATACTGCTTTTTTGTATAGCACATTCGGCTTTTGTGACATTTTTCAGTATGCTGATACCTTATCCTGCCATATGTGTAGCTATACAGATAATGATCTTCCAGATCGGTTCATTTGTTGCACCGGTTATGCTGTCAATTAGCCATAATACTGGCGGAGAGCTCGGAAAAGCTTTGATATATGCAGCAAATGCTTTCCCGTTGGGGCAGTGGTTTTCATCTATCGGTCTCACTGAGGGCTTGGGCGGAATGGGGGGCATATAGGGCAATTGCTTCTGCTGCTGTGATAACTGTGTTTACATTATCGGGTTGCCTGATGTTCAGAAAGAAGAATATTCGTTAAGGGAGTACATCTATGGTAGTTCTGACTATTCTGCTGGCTTTATTGTCGGCTTTCTTATCAGTGAAGGTCTGGCTTCTGCGTAGATCATCAAAAGAGATCGCAGAGGCTTTGTCGGAATGCCTAAAAACAGATACAAACTCGATAATAACGGTGTCAAGCAGAGATAAACAGGTCAGAAGACTGGTAACAGAACTCAATAAGGAGCTTAAACTTCTCCGTGAGGAACACCACCGCTTTGTGCAGGGGGATATGGAACTGAAAAATGCCGTAACCAATATCTCTCATGACCTGAGGACTCCTCTTACAGCTATATGCGGTTATCTTGATATGCTGAAAAGTGAGGATAAGTCTCCTGAGGCAGAGCGCTACCTTGAGATCATCGGCGAAAGAGCAGAGTCAATGAAACAGCTTACAGAGGAGCTTTTCCGCTATTCTGTCATAATGACCTCGGAAAGTGAACCAAAGCAGGAGCAGGTGATCGTGAACGATGTGCTGGAGGAGAGTATAGCAGGGTATTATTCAATACTCAGTGAGAAGAAAATATCACCTGAAATAGATATCACATACAAAAAAGTGATAAGGATACTTGACCGCTCTGCACTTGCGAGGGTGTTCTCAAATCTTATAAACAATGCAGTCAAGTACAGTGATGGCGATCTTTCTGTAAGGCTTTCAGATGACGGGACAACTGTTTTTTCAAACCATGCTTCGCAGCTTACTTCTGTGCAGGTGGACAAACTGTTTGACAGGTTCTATACAGTTGAAGCAGCCCGTAACTCAACAGGTCTGGGGCTTTCAATAGCGAGAACTCTTATCGAAAAGATGGGCGGAACGATATCCGCTTCTCTTGAAAACGGTGTATTATCCATTGTTATTCGGCTTTAGAGCTTATCTGCCGTGATATATGAAGTATTATTGCTTCAACACTTGATTTAGAGAAAAATATGTGATATAATAATATTTACAGGGGAGCTTGCGGGACAGGCTGAGAGGAAGGTGCTACCTTCGACCCTTCGACCTGATTTGGTTAATGCCAGCGTAGGGAGTCTGATATTGTTATGTACATTCAGGGAACTGCGCAGGCGGTTCCCTGAATTCTTTAAGGAGGTGCCTAAATGGTAAAGATAAATGGTGAACTGCTTGAAAAAGACGGAAAAACTGTAACGGAAATGCTCGCTGATATGGAAATAAGCGGTCAGAGAGTGGCTGTGGAAATAAATGAGGAGATCGTTCCGAAGGCAAAGTACGATGAAACTATACTTAAAGACGGCGATCGTGTAGAGGTCGTTCGTTTTGTGGGAGGCGGCTGATATGCCAATACCTTCGAGAGAGGAAATGTACAGCGCTCTAGAGGAAAGACACGGAACAGAGCTTCAGAAAAAGCTTGACAGCGCTTCCGTGGCAGTCTGCGGACTTGGCGGACTTGGCTCTAATATTGCCATTGCACTTGCAAGAGCTGGTGTGGGATATCTTCATATCATAGATTTTGATAGAGTTGATATCTCAAATCTGAACCGTCAGCAGTACTTTCCCGAGCAGCTCGGGGAGCCAAAGTCCGAGGCTATGAAGGACACACTTGAGCGTATTGCTCCGTATTGCCATATAAAAGCTGATAACATAAAGCTCTCTGAGGATAATATACCTGCTCTGCTTTCTGATGCGGATATTATCGTAGAAGCTTTTGACAAAGCAGATCAGAAGGCTATGCTGGTGAACTGTGTTCTGGAGAATATGCCCGATAAATACCTTGTATCGGGTTCGGGGATGGCAGGCATAGCTCCCTCAAATATTATAACCACTAAAAGGATAACAAAGCGCTTTTATCTTTGCGGTGACGGCGTAAGCGATGTTGAGGACGGAATGGGACTTGTTTCATCACGGGTACTGATCTGTGCCGGGCATCAGGCTCATGCTGTAATAAGGATAATAGCGGGCGAATTTGATATATAAGGAGAGACCATTAATGAAGGACGATAAGCTTATTATAGGAGGACATGAGTTTTCCTCACGTTTTATTCTCGGCTCGGGAAAGTATTCCCTTAGTCTCATTGAGGCTGCCGTAAAGTATGCAGGTGCAGAGATAATCACACTTGCTGTACGTCGTACCAATTCCAAAGAACATGAGAATATCCTTGACTATATTCCCGAGGGAGTAACACTTCTTCCCAATACTTCGGGAGCAAGAAATGCTGATGAGGCTGTTCGTATAGCACGACTTGCCCGTGAGCTTGGCTGCGGAGACTTTGTAAAGATAGAGATCATGCGCGATACTAAGTATCTTCTTCCCGACAATCAGGAAACTGTACGCGCTACAGAGATACTGGCGAAAGAAGGCTTTGTTGTAATGCCCTATATGTATCCCGATCTTAACACAGCCCGTGATCTTGTGAACGCAGGTGCGGCTTCTGTAATGCCCCTTGCATCGCCGATCGGCTCCAATAAGGGACTTGCTACTAAGGACTTCATACAGATACTAATTGACGAGATAGACCTTCCCATAATCGTTGATGCAGGAATAGGCAGACCTTCACAGGCTTGCGAAGCTATGGAAATGGGTGCTGCTGCGGTAATGTCAAACACTGCACTTGCTACCGCGGGGGACCTTCCTGTAATGGCAGAAGCCTTCAAGCAGGCAATTGAAGCAGGCAGAAAGGCATATCTGTCAGGACTTGGAAGAGTTCTGACAAGAGGTGCTTCTCCTTCAGATACTCTGACAGGCTTCCTTCGCGACTGATGGTACATCTTGAAAAGGTAAACGGCGGCAATATTTACGATATTATCGAACTTGAAGTCGATGAGAGCCAGAAGAAGTTTGTTCCTGACAATAAAATGAGCATTGTTGATGCCTGTGGTGCAATAACAGGCGGCGGTAATGCTTTCCCATTTGGTATCTATGATGATGATATACCTGTGGGTTTTCTGATGATAGGCTTTGATGTGGATGATTACTGGGAGGACTATCCTCAAGTTGCTGTTGGCAGCTACAATATCTGGCGGCTTATGATAGACCGCCGCTATCAGGGCAGGGGATACGGAAAAGCCGCAATGAAGCTGGCGCTGGAATTTATACGGACATATCCCTGCGGAAAGGCTGAAAAGTGCTGGCTGTCCTATGATCACGAAAATCATGCAGCTGAAAAGCTGTACCGCTCATTCGGATTTGTGCCGAATGGTGAAAAAGACGGCGATGAAGTGATCGCTGTACTGGAATTATAAAAGAAGGTAATTTAATGGAAAATCACTATTTTGTGGACTCGGACAAGCTCTCCGAGGCTGCTCTTAAAAAGAAGCATGAGCTTGAAACAAATCCTGCTTCACGTACAAACCATATGGAGTACATGGAGGGCATGGAGCGCATAAAGTCCGACATTATGGACAAAGTTATGACTGAGATGAAGAACTATGATTATTCTCAGTATACTGCCCGTGATGTCAATGCAGCTCTCAACCATGAGACCTGCACTGTTGAGGATTTCAAGGCACTGCTTTCTCCTGCGGCAGAGCCTTTCCTCGAGAAGATGGCTCAGCGTGCGAAGCTTGAGACCCAGAAGCATTTCGGCAATACCGTATATCTTTTCACTCCGCTGTATATCGCTAATTATTGTGAGAACTACTGCGTTTACTGCGGATTTAACTGCTATAATGACATAAAGCGCATGAAGCTCAATAAGGAGCAGATCGAGCATGAGATGAAGGTCATCGCCGACAGCGGTATGGAGGAGATACTTATTCTCACAGGCGAGAGCCGCGCACAGAGCAGTGTGGAGTACATCGGCGAAGCCTGCAAGCTGGCACGAAAGTATTTCCGCATGGTCGGGATTGAGGTCTATCCGCTGAATACCGATGAATACAAGTATCTGCACGAATGCGGAGTTGACTATGTAACTGTATTTCAGGAGACTTATGACAGTGACAGATATGAGCAGCTCCATCTTATGGGACACAAGCGAGTTTGGCCGTACAGATTTGAAGCTCAGGAACGTGCTCTTATGGGCGGAATGAGAGGTATTGCCTGTTCAGCACTTCTCGGACTTTCCGATTTCAGAAAGGATGCTCTGGCGAGCGCACTTCACGTTTACTATTTACAGAGGAAATATCCTCAGGCTGAGATATCACTTTCCTGTCCGAGACTTCGTCCTATAATCAATAATGACGAGATAAATCCTCTCGATGTCCATGAAAAACAGCTGTGTCAGATACTCTGTGCATATAGGATATTCCTGCCGTTCTGCGGTATAACTGTATCCTCCAGAGAGAGCGAGAGTTTCAGAAACGGTATCGTAAAGATCGCTGCGACCAAGGTGTCAGCCGGCGTTTCAACAGGTATCGGCGACCATGAGAGCAAGTACACAGGCAAGGAGAGCGAAGCTGCTGAGGGCGATGAGCAGTTCGAGATTAATGACGGACGCAGCTTTGATAAGATGTACAAGGATATGTCAGAGGAAGGACTCCAGCCTGTGCTGAATGATTATCTCTATGTCTGATATTATTTGTGTGACCTCTCGTTCACTGTGCCGTGGTGACTTCCTTGATCAGCTTAGCAAAATTGCGAAGGCAGGACCAAAATATGCTATTCTCCGTGAAAAGGACCTGAGCGAGGAGAAGTATCGTGAGCTTGCCGAGAAGGCTGCTGCAGTATTCCGAGATACTGATACAAGACTTATACTGCACTATTATTACAGAACCGCCATTGAAATGGGCTGGAAGTCTGTACATCTGCCGCTCCATATTCTTCGTGAGCTGACTGCTGACGAGAAAAGCCGTTTTGAGCATATAGGAGCATCATGTCACTCGGTTGAAGATGCACAGGAGGCTGAGAGCCTTGGAGCTGACTATATAACTGCCGGTCATGTTTTCGCTACTGACTGCAAAAAAGGACTTCCACCGCGCGGAATTGAGTTTCTCCGCAGTGTGTGCGGCAGTGTCAGTATACCTGTTTATGCTATCGGAGGAATATCGCGCGATAACATTGATCTTGTCAGACAGTGCGGTGCCGCAGGCGCCTGCGTAATGAGCGGATTTATGAAATGCAGTGATCCTGTTGACTTTATAAAAGAATTTGAAAAGAAGTGATATAAATGAATATCGAAAGGAAGGATCTGCTCCTCTATGCCGTTACAGATAGAAACTGTCTTCACGGAATCAGCCTTGAGGATGCGGTCGAACAGGCTATACTCGGCGGAGCTACTTGCATTCAGCTTCGAGAAAAGGCTGTTGATGAGGGTGAGCTTATCAATAAAGCGAAGAAACTAATTGAAGTATGCCACAGATACAATGTTCCTTTTATTATCAATGATGATTATGAAGCAGCTTTGAAATGCGGAGCTGATGGAGTTCATGTTGGTATCGAAGATGCTCCTGTAGCTGAGATAAGACGTATTGCAGGCAAGAACTTCATTATCGGAGCCACAGCTAAGACAATTGAACAGGCTCGACTTGCAGAAAGCTCGGGAGCAGATTATCTCGGCGTCGGGGCTGTTTTTCCTTCTCCGACCAAGAAAAATGCTCTGAGGATAACTCCTGAGCTGCTGAAAGAGATATGCGGCTCCGTAAGTATTCCTGCAGTTGCTATTGGCGGAATAACAGCTGAAAATGTAAAGGCGATAGCAGGCTGCGGTCAGAGTGGTATCGCTGTAGTATCGGCTTTGTTCGGAGCGGAAGATGTCAGAGTAGCCGCTGAAAAGCTGACGGAAGCTTCTAAGGCTGCGTTATAAGAGGGAATATATGATAAAGTATTATGATATCGGACTAAATCTGTTCTGTAAACAGTTCAGAGAGCCGGAAATGATAATCGAAGATGCTGAATACGAAGGAGTATGCTGTATTCTGACAGGTTCTGATATGAAAAGCAGCGAAAGCGTCAATAGCTTTGTAAAGGATCATGACTGCTTCGGGACCTGCGGTATACACCCTCATAGTGCAGACAGTGCTAAAGATGAGGATTTTCTGCGTATACGCGGGATAGTGTCAACAAATGACAAAATTGTTGCAGTAGGCGAGTGCGGACTGGATTATGACAGGATGTTTTCTACCAGAGAAAACCAGATACGCTGCATTGAGAACCATATAAAGATAGCAGAAGAACTTGGAAAGCCGCTGTTCCTTCACGAAAGAGATGCTGCGGATGACTTTATCGCACGTTTCAAAAAACACGGTGATATATGTAAAAGAGCGGTAGTTCATTGCTTCACCGGCGATAAAGATACCTTGAAAAAGTATATCGACATGGGCTTTTATATAGGTGTAACCGGCTGGATATGTGATGAGCGCCGCGGAGGAGCACTTCGCGAGGCGGTCAAGTATATCCCTCTTGACAGGATAATGGCTGAGACAGATGCACCTTATCTTACTCCGAGAAATATCAAGGGACTTGGCAGGACAAATTTACCGCAGAATATAAAATATGTTGTAGCAGAGCTGGCAAGGAATATGCAGATAGATGAAGCAGAGCTCATTGATGCATTAAAAGAAAATACAGAGCGATTTTTCGGGATATAAAAAGATTGCACGACGTTAAGCCGTGCAATCTTTTTGCTTATTTGCAGCAGATACCGAACATTTCGCAGAGTATCTTCCATATGTTGTTGCAGCACATAAATGTATACCTCCTGTATGATAATTGTCCCTTTCGGGATGATTTAATTATGCCAGAGGTGGTTAGTTAAATCAATGCAAAATATCTGGATATTATTTTTACAGAAATATCCTCTAATTCAGAATATAAACTGCAACAGCAAGGTATGACGCGAATATAAGCCATATAAAATATGGGATATTAAGCCATGCGGAAAGTTTTTTTATTCTGGTGAACGCTAAGATCATTGCTCCCACAAGCATCAGCAACAGAATTGCAACAGCAGCAGCCAAGCCAAGCAGCCTGAAGCGGAAGAACAGGATGCTCCATGAGAAGTTTACAGCAAGCTGAACATAATAAAGCTTCAGAGCTGTTGAACGGCATTTCACGGAATCGTCAGTCTGCCATATCATATATGCTGATATTCCCATTAGTGCGTATAGAATTGCCCATACTACCGGAAACAGCCAAGATGGCGGAAGTAGTGGGGGAGCCTTGATCTCTGTATAAAATGAGGAGAAGTCTCCCGAAAAAAGAGCAGAGAGAGCACCCACAAGTTCTGCGGTCACAATAAAAATGAGCAGATCCGTTAATTTGAATTTTTTCATAGCATCTACCTCTTCTGATTTGATAGTAAATACTATGTCGGATCTGCTCATATTATGTTTTATTTCAATGGAAGCACATTGTTGAACACAGCATAAAACTTGATAGGTATGTGCTTATCGATATGGCATTTGCCAAAAAACCATTTCTCATATTTACAGGTCTTTATAACATCCTCAAAGAAAGCGTGCATTTCAAGCCTTTCGAGTACATCTACTCCAAGGCATTCTTTTAACGAAGCAGGGGGCTCATGAGTGATAACATAATCGATATTATAGTGATTTTCTCTCAGATGAGCGATACCTTCGGTAATTTCTGCCTGGGTAGGCTGTTCCTGAGGCCACCAGTCGTTATCGCGCCTGAACTCAATGTCCTGACTGTGTCCTCCGCCGAATGTGAAAATCTTTTTCTTCTCGATTGTGTATACCTGTCCTCGCATAAGGTGGATGATGTTGGGAGCTATGATTCTCGCTTTTCCTCCATGCCATTCCTCGGGCTTATACTTCTCAAGAATATCGAAGTTTTCATGACAACCATCAAGAAAGGCTATGGTGTAATTCTTGTCCGCAAGCTTTTTTATCGCTGCGCGTTCCTGTTTGGAGTTATCCCAGAAAAAGCCAAAATCTCCGGCGATAATAAGGGTGTCTCCTCGACCCAGCTTTTTGATCTCAGGGCTTTTAAAGCGAGTAATATCTCCGTGAGTGTCTCCTGTAACGTAGATCACATTAAAAACCTCCGTTCTTTTGTTCAATTTTATACGGCTTATTTTTTTCTGTGCCGCTTTCGTTTTGTATTTATATTGTATCATATTTTCAGTAAAAGGTAAAGGGGGTAAGAAAATTTTTCCAAAATTTAAAAAAAAATTTCAGAAAACCCTTTTAAAATGAAGTAATATCTGTTATAATATAGATTAGGCTTTTTCAGAAAGCAAATAACAGCGGGCGACCGCGTGAAATAAAGGAGAATGTATGAAGAAGTTATTATCTGCGCTGGCAGCAATAGTAATAGTACTTCCATTTATATGCAGTATCAGATCTGAGGCGGTCAGTTTTCCGTTATCTATGAACATAAAAAGTGAGTCTGCTGTATTGATGAACCTTGACTCGAATACAATTATACATCAGAAGAATGCTGATACAAAGCAAATGCCGGGACCTCTGGTAAATATAATGACAGCAGTAGTCTGTATTGAGAACTGTCCCGATCTTTCACAGGAGGTCACGATCGATGAATCTGTATATGAGTACCTCTATAACATAGAGTTCCCTGATGATCTGAGATTTGCCGAGATCGAGGACGGGGACGTCCTTACCTATACGGATCTGCTTTATGCGATGATGCTTACTTCCTCTGTTGAAGCGGCTGAGACTATCGCATACAAGATCGGCGGAAACAATACTTCAAAGTTTGTTGACATGATGAATGAGAAGGCCGCTGAACTCGGACTTGCAGATACTCATTTTACCAATGCAACAGGAATGTACGATCCAAATCAGTATACAACCGCAAATGATATGATGACGCTTACGGTCTATGCTCTGGGCGTTCCCTATTTTGAAAGCATATCGACCACTTTCACATATACTCCATCAGTGCCGAATCCTAAAAATCACCCTGAGATGGACAAATGGATATGGCAAAACTCCAACGTTATGATGGACAGTCAGAGCGATTATGCCTACAATGGTGCCAAGGGAATAAAAACCTCCAATCTTGAGCGCGCTGGAAGAAGTATAGTTACTATGGCAAGCCGCGACGGTAATAAGTATCTGGTAGTTCTCATGAAGTCGCCGCTGAATAATGCTGACGGTGACAACACATTCTACCATTTGACAGATGCGATCGCTATGTTCAACTGGGCGTTCGACAATTTCTCATATCAGGTCATACTGGCTGATACTGCAGAGGTCGGTGAGCTTCCTGTTGAGCTGGCTGAGGGTAATGATTATGTTCTTGCCATTCCTAAGGACGAATTCACACTTTTATGGTATGATGAAGTGGATATCTCTACAATAAGCCGAGATAAGGTGGTCTGGTACAAAAATACACTGCAGGCGCCTGTTGCTAAGGGTGAGCCTCTTGGAAAAGTTACCCTTGAGTACTCGGGTGAAGAGCTCGGAACTGTTGAATTGGTAGCTGTAAGCAACGTTGAACGTTCAACTTCCAAGTATAATATGTATGTTGCAAAGATGTTCACAAAGTCACGCTGGTTCAACAAGGCGCTTATGGTGTCGTTCCTGCTGTGTGCAATATATATCATAGTATGTATTTACTCGTACATTGTTTTCAAGAGCAAGGCAAAGCCAATGAAGCCGATATATGCAGTTCCTAAGGTCAATGACAAGAACCGACGCAGACGCAGACCGCAGCAGAGCGAAGACGAAAAATAATCAAAATACCGTACAGCTTGTGACTGTACGGTATTTTTTATAATGTGATATATCTGCTGCTGGAATAACCGTTTAAACCGTTGTAGCTGACTACATACCATCCGTTTGTCTCTCCGTTGATCATCAGAGTTGCTCCGTCAGGCGCTGAACCGATGATGTTGCCTGACAGTCCGGGATAATCACGGATATTGAGGCCACTGCCGTCCGTTGTTACAGTGCCCCATCGAACCGCACCTGCAGGAACAAAGGGGATACCGAAATAGTCACAGAGAGAGTCTACAATGTTCTTTGCAATGTTTTCAAGATTATTTTTCAGCCACGCCTCGTCAGCGTAGTTGTCATGATATCCAAGTTCGCAGAGTACGGCAACAGCTTTGGTACGAAGAACTTCGCCAAGTGAGTATGTTGGAACAGCTCTCACTTTATCCGGCAGAGGATATACAGCTTTCAGATTGTTTGCGATGATATCCGCAAGCCTGCGGCTCTGTTCGCTTTTGGGAGCATAGTAAATATCTATGCCTCTGAGTTTACCTGCAAGAGATTCAGGCGCGGCGTTAGAATGAAGGGCAAGGTGGACATCATAGCTTCCAGCATTGGAATCTGCAATTGCACCCGTAACATTTCTTACGGGATCATTCCGTAAGAAGCTTATGCCGCAAGAGCGAAGATATGGTTCAATTCGATCGGCAAGAAGGTTCATATACAGTTCCTCATTGCCGTCAGTGGCATATTGGTTCCATTCCTGAGTAGATGGACTTAAAAAGACCTTTGGCATATTATCATTCCTTTTGATTGACGTGAGAAAGCTCTCATTCCATTTTATGCCAAAGAAGCAATGTATGTTATAATTATTGATGTTCAAACTAAATCTTGAATTACATACTTGACAAAAATGAAGTTTCTCTGCATTGCAAAAGCTCGCAATACAATGGTATTCCTTCACTTCTGCGCCTTGATAAATCCCATTTTCCGCCTTCGTCTGAACTTCAGGATCTAATTGTCGCATCAAAATTCAACAGAAATCAATAACTGACTATTGACTTTTTGCTTTTAAAGCGTTATACTTTAAATGATAAAAGAAACTGGAGGTTTGATCTCATGAAAATATTAGTTGTCGGACTCGGACTCATTGGCGGTTCTCTTTGTAAGGCGCTGAAAAAAAATACATATCATACAGTAGCAGGCTGTGACATCAATCGTGATATCGAGAATGCAGCTTTGCGCGATGTAGCTCTCGATGAAGTCTTTGACGGAAATTATGAGGGATATGATCTTATCGTTATATCACTTTTCCCTGAGGGCACTGAAAGATTATTTGCGGAAAATGCTTCAAAGATCGGAAAAAACACTCTGATTACAGATGTCTGCGGTATAAAGGGCGATTTCTCGCAGCGAATGAAAAATATCGCAGAGCGAAACGGACTGAGATATGTTGGTATCCATCCAATGGCAGGCAAGGAGTTCGGCGGATACTACAACAGCACCGCTGATCTGTTCGTTAAGGCTAATTTTATCATAGCACCATTTGTCGACAGTCAGCAGTCTGATATCGATCTGCTCAACGGGCTTGCCAAGGAGGTAGGTGCAGGAAAAATTGTTATCACCAGTCCCGAAAACCATGATAAAATGATAGCGTATACTTCGCAGCTTGCACATATAGTTTCAAGTGCATATGTAAAAAGCCCCGAACTGGGGCTTGAATGCGGATTCAGCGGAGGAAGCTTTCAGGATATGACCCGTATAGCTACCATGAATGAAAAAATGTGGACCGACCTGTTCATGCAGAATAGGAAACATCTACAGTATGAGCTTGATACACTTATCGATAATCTGAAAAAATACAGTGAGGCACTGAAAAACGGTGATGCTGACGGAATGAGAGCTCTTATAGCAGAGGGACGTGAGCTCAAGGAAGAAAACCTGCGCCACAGAGTCGGTCAGCCTAACTAAAGAACCTTTTCTCGAAATCAGGAGCATTATCGGTTATTTTCAGCTTGTTTAGATAGCTGAACGGCGATCCCTCGGGAAGTTCAAATCTCAGTTCATAGGCACATAATGCCTGACGGAATACGCCGCAGCGCTTGTTAGCGGCGATATTACCATATTTGCCGTCGCCGAGAACAGGAGCACCGATATGTGCCATGTGGGCTCTTATCTGGTGCGTTCTGCCTGTATAGAGGGTTATCTCTGCCAGTGTCAGCTTTCCGCGCTGTTCAATAATACGGTATCCGGTTTTTATGGGTTTATAGCCATCAATAGGCGAGTCGGATATCTTTACAAGGTTTCTCGACTCGTCTTTCTGATGATAGGCAGTTATCACATCTTCTTTTTTAGGAGGCGGAGATGTGGTTATGCAGTGATATATTTTGTGGATACTGCCGCTTCTTATTGCTTCATTTAATTCGCGCAGCGCGGCAGCATTTTTTGCAGCTGTGACAAGTCCACAGGTATTCCTGTCGAGTCTGCTGCAAAGCGCAGGGGCAAATGAGCTCTCGCTTTCGGGCAGATATTCTTTCTTATTGTAAAGATAATGCTTTATCCTGTCTATGAGGGTATCGGTCATGGGACTTCCGTTTGAGTGCGAGTCAAGTCCGATTGGCTTACTGACGATAAGCACATTTTCGTCCTCATATATTACATCGAGGTTTGCGGAGCACTTCAAAAAACTCATGTCGTGTTTTTTTTCAGCCGATACTTCATCCTTTACATAGACAGTGACCTTGTCACCTGTGTTCAGACGGTCGGCAATATCACACCGCTTTCCGTTGATCTTGATGTCTTTTTTTCTTATGAGGCGGTACATCATGCTCTTTGGAAGAGTGGGAAGTGCCTTTGAGATAAACTTGTCCACTCTCTGACCACTGTCATTTTCATTTATAATAAACTCTTTCATGTAAACTCCTTAATTATTACAAAATTGTATCCATAAGTTACAAAAACATTTCATGAAATTCTTCAATCCTTACAAAAATACACAATTAATTGACTTTTTTGTGAGAAAAAGGTTGAAATAAGATTAATAGTATGGTATAATTGACTAAAAGAAGCTCGTTTTTAGTTTTTCTTTTTGCAACCTTAATGAAAAGGAGTTCGATAAGCTATGAAGATCTACAAAACTTTGCTTTCCTTATTGATCACCTGTGGTGTCATAAGCTCAGGGGTAATGATGTCTGCATCGGCAGCCGACTCCAACATATATAATGATATCACAAATTCATCGGAAAGTAAAGAGGACGAGGAACTTAATGTTCCCGACCAGATCGTGAAGGTAGGAAACAGCGCCCTGACAGAGAATGCTGTTCAGGATGAGAATGTTTCCGCATCAGCATCAATGCTGGAGACACCGTATAACGTATTCGATATCTATGACGCTCATCAGAAGTATGTTAAGCTGCATTCGGGCGATATGAGCATGATCTATAAGAAGGCAGAGGGCATCGATGTCTCCTATGCACAGGGAAAGATAGACTGGCAGGCTGTAAAAGACAGCGGGATAGATTACGCTATTATCAGAGCCGGTTACGGAAACGCAAACAAGTATCCCAATCAGGTCGATACATGGTTCAAGTACAATGTTGAAGAAGCTGCTAAGGTAGGAATGGACATCGGCATTTACTGGTACAGCTATGCGGATGATGTTGAGACTGCAAGATATGAAGCGGAATCCTGCTATGAGGCAATAAAGGATTACGATATAAAATATCCTGTTTACTTTGATATTGAGGAGCCTAAGCACAAGAATTTCTCAGCTGCAAAGGTATCTGAAATAATAGAATCATTCTGTTCGACTATTGAATCAAAGGGCTATTATGCAGGTGTATATAGCTTCGCAAGTTTGTTAAGTACAAAGGTATATCAGGATGTACTTGATAAATACGCAGTATGGGTAGCGCATTGGGATGTTGCTGCACCAGGTTATGCTCATGCTTATGGAATGTGGCAGTATAACGCAAAGGGCAGGGTCAAAGGCATAAATACCGAGGTTGATCTTGACCACTAAAGTGTACCCCAAACCGTGGACAAAATTTTGCAACCATGGACAGATAAAATGAACCCTGCCTGATGCAATTGCTCATGATAGATATGCTGTTCTTAGATTCCGAACCAGAGGCA
>Ga0255342_1000550_pt1 | contig 62930 bp, 57 predicted proteins | sample wastewater_treat_3_FD_192416 | JGI IMG/M metagenome (GOLD analysis project Ga0255342, IMG submission 192416) | Wastewater microbial communities from Lulu Island WWTP, Vancouver, Canada - plant14 | ecosystem: Engineered > WWTP > Wastewater > Unclassified | place: Canada: Vancouver, British...
TAAGAGACCTCTTTGCAAAACCTAACTACAATATTGTCAATGAACGAAATGGTTCTACCGAACCAACTTTGTTTTAATTGTTAAACTTTATAATAACCCGTCCGGAGTTTTACCGGACACGTATGATTTAACACAATAAAAGAGGAATATGGAAATAGCAATAATTAGCGGAAAAGGCGGAACGGGGAAGAGCAGTATAAGTGCTGCATTTGCCACTCTGCAGAAAGAAGTGGTATTAGCCGATTGCGATGTAGATGCAGCCAACCTCTATTTGTTGTTCAAACCTGTTTGCGATGAAGAACATACTATAATTACCGGCCAAAAAGCCGTCATCAATCAGGACAAATGTATAGCTTGCGGGTTGTGTGTCGATTATTGTCGGTTTGATGCCATCGTAGAAGAGGAAAACAGAGTTAATATTGTCGAGACTTTTTGTGACGGGTGCCTGTTGTGCTCACGTGTTTGTCCTCAGGAAGCAATTGATATTATAGACGAAGATAAAAGCCGTATGTATGCGGGTCGCTTTAAAAATGGCAGAATGGTCTATGGAAGGCTTGCCCCGGGAGAGGAAAATACCGGTAAACTGGTCAGCAAGGTGCGGGATAAGGCCAAGCAAATCGCTAAGGAGTATGGAATTAAAGATATCATTATCGACGGACCTCCGGGAATAGGATGTTCTGCCATCAGTTCCATTACCGGTGTGGATGCTGTCGTGGTTGTAACCGAACCGACTCTTTCGGGACTTCACGATTTAAAACGTACCCTGGAGATTACTGCAGGTTTCAATTTAAAAACGAGTGTCATTATCAACAAATATGATATCAATGAGGAAATGTCCTCGAAAATTGAGGAATATTGTGCTCAAAACAATATAGAGGTTGTTGGAAAATATCCATTTGATCCGCTCGTAGTCCAAGCAATGGTAAATTGCCGGTCGATAACCGATTTTGCTCCTGATGCAGACATCAGCAAACTCATTAAAAATTCTTATTTAAAATTATTCTAATTTAGTCTTCCGCTTATAAAATATTAGTATATTTGCCCCCTACCGGAGGGAGAGGGGCTGAGGATAGATTTTTAATGAACAAAAACAGCAGACAGACAATATGAAAATTCAACATAGACTTGAAGATAACAGAAGAGGCTCTTTCTTCATTATGGAAGGAGAGAGGCAGATTGCCGAACTCGATTATGACCTGCAAAATGGCATTCTGAATGCCTATCACACCGGAGTCCGCCGTGAGTTGGAAGGACAAGGAATTGCCGGGAAACTTTTTGATGAATTGGTAAAATATGCACGTGAAAACAACTATAAAGTAATCCCCACTTGTTCTTATATATTGGTGAAATTCAGACGGCATCCCGATAAATATTGCGACATCTGGCACCGTACGGAAGATGAGCCCGTAGGTGCCGCTTGTGGGGTAAGGCCCAAATAACTTTAAGGTTTAATTAAATTACAAATCATTAACACATATTTAACTATTTTTTATGAAAAAACGGATTATTGTTATCGGTGGTTCTGCTGCAGGCCCAAAGGCTGCTTCAAGAGCACGTCGTCTGGATGAAAATGCTGAGATTACCATTATCCAAAAAGCACCGGACCTCTCGATGGCTTCTTGCGGATATCCCTATTATGTGGGTGGTTTCTTTGATGATCGCAACCAACTATTGGCCTCCCAATCGGGAATTGTCCGGGATTCAAAATACTTTTGGAATGCAAAGAGAATCAAAGCTCTTGTCAATACGGAAGTAACCAAAATTGACCGTGATAACAAAAATGTAGAATACAAGAATTTATTTACTGGAGAGACAGCTTCTTTGCCTTACGACAAACTTATAATTGCAACAGGAGCGACACCTTTCAAACCCCCTGTGCCTGGTGTTGATTTAAAGGGTGTTACCACTTTACAGTCCATGGCGGATGCCGACTATTTGAGAGAGGCAGGAGATGAGGGTGAAGTTAAAAACGCAGTAGTAATCGGCGGAGGTCTTATCGGTATTGAGACTTGCGAAGCTTTGGTTTTATCCGGAATTAAAGTAACACTCGTAGAGTTATTACCGCAAGTGCTCACCTTCCTTGATAAGGGTATGGCACGCATTGTAGAGAAATATCTTAAAACAAAGGCCGATGTGATTCTAAACAATGGGGTTGCTGAATTTATCGGTGAAAATGGGAAATTAAAAGCCGTAAAACTTCAGGACGGGACGACAATACCATGTGAAATAGCTGTTATAGCTACAGGAGTCAGACCCAATTCCAAATTGGCAAAAGAAGCGGGATTGAAAATAGGAGAGTTTGGAGCTATTGAGGTCAATTCCTACATGCAGACTTCAGATCCCGATATTTATGCCATCGGCGACTGTATTGAAGTTCCAAACTTAATTTCAGGTAAAAAAGTTTATGCACCCCTGGGTGACCTCGCCAATCTTCAAGGACGGGTGGCCGGTGATAATGTGATAAAGGGAAATAGTGCACAATTTCCGGGAGTTATCCAAAGCGGTATTTGTAAGGTATTTGACTACGGAGTGGGCTCTACAGGACTCTCAGAGCAAAATGCCCCTATACATGGGTTTAACAATATTGAAACGGTTGTAAATACAAGTCCCGACAAACCCGGCTTCATGGGAGCAAAGCTTCTTATTACCAAATTGGTAGTTGATAAAACAGACAACCGCATTCTCGGAGCACAAGTACTTGGCCCCGGTGATGTCAGCAAACAAATTGCAACTTGGGCGATGGCTATTAAAGGAAAATTTACGGTTGAGGATATGGTAAATGCCGACTTACCTTACGCTCCGCCTTATTCTCTTGCGATAGACCACAGCATTGCAACTGCCCACATAATGCAGAACAAGCTGAATGGTCTTTTTAAGGGGATTTCTGCTGAACAACTGAGGAATAAATTGGATAACCATACTCCTCTCTTTTTACTCGACGTCCGTAATCAGGGTGAATTTGAAATGATTAATCTTGGATTAGGAGAGAAACATATCCCTCTCGAACAATTGAGAGATCGCCTGACAGAATTACCGGCAGATAAGAACGCGGAGATAATTGTTTGGTGTAAAATATCCCTGCGCGGATATGAAGCTGCGAGGGTGCTTATGGCCAATGGGTATACAAATGTGAAAGTGCTGGAAGGCGGTATTAACGCCTGGCCCTTTTAGCTATTTGATATCCAGTTTCCTGTTTATGTAGCTTCCGTAATCTTTCAGGATGGGTTTGTAATTAGTATCCATCAGCATGGAACTTATCATAAAGTCGGCTGTAGAACGATTTACTGCCGTAGGGATATTGTAGAGTGTCGCAAGTCTGAGCAGGGCTTTGACATCGACGTCATGAGGCTGTGGTGTCATAGGGTCCCATAGAAATATCAACATATCCACTTTGCCCTCGGCAATTAAAGCGCCCAATTGTTGATCGCCGCCCAAAGGACCGGATTTGAGACGTTTCATCGAAATTGTCTCATTTGATTCTTCTTCTCCCATCTTTTTCAAAAGAGTTTCATTCACCAGTTTTCCGGTAGTTCCCGTACAGATCAGATCGTATTTTATCAGCTTTTTCCAATTCCACTCCACCCATTCCACCATATCGGCCTTACGGTTGTCGTGGGCTACAAGGGCAATTCTTTTGATTTTAGTCATTGCAGTAGTGTTTTAATCAGGTTTAATATAAACGCTAAGTTAGGAAGAATTTTGGGATTGGAGTTAGCTTTCATATAATCCTCAATTTCCCTAAATATTCAATTACTTTTTCCAACAAATTCTTTTTGTCTCTCTAGCGGTACATCGCTTTATATAAAGTTGTAAATTTGTGAAGTGAAATCCGAGGGTGTACGAATGAAAACTAAAACGATATTCGGAATACAAAGAAATCCCTTTTTTACAGGGCTGACGAGCTTTTTTACTGATACATCTACCAAGATGATATACAGTGTCATGCCTCTATTTCTACTCTCTATAGGTGCATCCAAAACCACAATTTCACTAATCGAAGGAGTTGCGGAGAGCACAGCCTCCTTTTTAAAGGCCGTTTCGGGATATTGGAGTGATAAAATCGGTAAAAGCAAGCCATTCATGATTATCGGATATGGCATAACTGCAATTATAACTCCTCTATATGCACTTGCAAGACTGCCTATTCAGATTCTCTTTTTTCGCTTCTTCGAACGGGTAGGAAAGGGGATAAGAACCGCTCCGCGCGATAGCCTCATAAGCAGCTCTATCAAAAAGAATGAAGCAGGAAAGACCTTTGGATTTCAGAAAGCGATGGACAACAGCGGCGCCATTATAGGTCCCCTGATTGCTTTCTTATTGTTGTCAATTTATCCCTTAAAATATTCCTACATCTTTTTAATTGCAACCATCCCTGCAATCCTCGGTGTATTGACCATCATTATTTTTATAAAAGATGTAAATAAAGAGAAAAAGGAGAGCTCCCATAAAGTTTCACTAAAAGCTTTGCCCAAGAAATTTTATTTCTTCCTGGTCATAATCTTCGTATTCACTCTCGGTAATTCGGCAGATGCATTGTTGCTGGTCAAAACCAGCGAGACGGGTATCGATAAGTCATACGTACCCTTTGTATATATGATTTTCAATACGGTGTCGGTATTGCTTGCCATACCGATTGGAAAATTATCGGACAGGATCGGTCGCGAAAAGTTGATTCTCCTAGGCTTTATAGTTTATTCGATTACCTATTACCTTTTCGGCAGGTTCAATAGCATAAATGTCTTTATCTTCCTCTTCATAATGTATGGATTTTACAGTGCATTGACCGATGGCAGCCAAAAAGCAATCATTTCCGATATTGTGAGTAAAGATTTGAAAGGGACCGGATTTGGTATTTATCATGCCGTTCTCGGTATTACTTTATTACCGGCGAGTTTAATTGCCGGAGTGCTCTATGATAAGGTCAATTCAAATGCCCCCTTCTATTTTGGCTCCGCAATGGCATTGATGGCTACTATTCTGATGGTGATATTTATTATTTGGGATAAAAGGAGACAAAAAATTGCTCATGTCAACAGTTAGTGAGTTAAATATAAATACTTCCGGCAGAGCGATTCCCCGTGATATTGGAGCCCTGCCCTTCCGGAGTAAAAGATTAAATTTTAAAGAAATGGACTATACCTGGCATTATGATTCCCCGCTCGGCGGGATGACGCTTGCAAGCGATGGAAAGGCCCTCGTGGGGCTCTGGTTTGACGATCAGGACTATTTCGCGGAGACGCTGGAAGGCGAAGGAGTTGAGAAGAAGCTGCCCATTTTCGAAGAGACGATGCGCTGGCTCGAGATATACTTCAGCGGTAAGGCGCCGGACTTCACTCCAACCCTGAGTCTGCGTGCAACCCCATTCCGCAAGGAGGTGTGGGAGTTTTTACTCTCCATTCCTTACGGCAGCACGATGACTTACGGTGATATTGCGCAGGGTATGGCCAAACAGAAAGGTGTCGATCGTCTCTGTCCGCGGGCGGTAGGCGGTGCGGTGGGCCGCAATCCCATTTCAATTATCATTCCCTGCCACAGGGTGGTTGGCGCGGGCCGCTCGCTTTCGGGTTATGCAGGTGGAGTTGAAAGGAAAATAGCCCTGCTCGAGCTCGAGAAAGTGGATGTGGGCAAATTCTCTATTCCCAAACGGAGTTGATTGATTACCTTTAATTTATTATCTTTGCAGGCCAAAATGATTTTTATAAAGATGGACGAAGACAGTTACCAATTATTTAAAAAATCTTACTAACCCTTTCCTCTGAAGGAACCGATCTCCTTTTGTGGAAAGCTAAAAGGAGATTATTATGCTGAATTTTGATGTTAAAACTCTTTTTCGGTATATCCGAAAAAAGAGTTGGAAGGAGTTGAGAGCTGCAATGCAGAATCTCGACCATCTGCAGTTGGCAGAGGCAATTGATCGCGGAAGCGAATTTGAGTCGATTGTGCTCTTTCGCTTTCTATCGCGCGCACAGGCGAAAGAGGTGTTTCAGGAGCTTTCGCACGAAAAGCAGGAAGATATTGTAAGGGGATTGGCTGAACAAGCTTCACAGGTGGCCGATCTGCTCAACGATATGGAGCCGGACGACCGTACCGCTTTCCTCGAGGAACTTCCCGGGGAGGTTGCGCAGCGCCTTATGCAGCTGCTCACGCCCGACAACAGGGCGGTAGCTACCACTTTGCTTGGTTATCCCGAAGATAGCATCGGTCGATTGATGACCCCCGAATATGTGGCAGTGAGACCCCATTTTACCGTGGAGGAGACCTTGGCGCATATTCGTCAATATGGGCACGATTCCGAAACTTTGAATGTAATCTACGTGGTGGATGACAAATGGCAGTTGCTCGATGGACTCCGCATACGGGAGGTGATTCTCGCTTCTCCGGAGCAGCGGATCAGCGACCTTATGGATTATAAATTCGCTTCGCTAAATGCTTTCGACGACCAGGAGACGGCGGTAAGTGCTTTTAAAAAGTACGATAGGGTAGTGCTTCCCGTGGTGGATACTAAGGGAATATTGTTGGGAATTGTGACTGTCGATGATATTCTGGACATTGCTGAAGAGGAGGGCACGGAGGACTTCCAGAAGTTTGGTGCAGTTCAGGACGCCATTATCAGTCCCTTGAAAGCCTCCATTTCGTTTTTATACAAAAAGAGAGTGTTTTGGCTGACGGCTCTGGTCTTTGTAAATGTCTTTTCGGGAGCTGTGATTCAAAATTTTGAAGATGTACTTGCAAGCACCCTGTCGCTCGTATTTTTCCTGCCGTTGCTGATAGATAGCGGAGGAAATGCCGGCTCCCAATCTGCAACATTGATGATTCGAGCCCTCGCAATGGGCGATGTCCAACTTCGGGACTGGACCAAACTGCTGGGGAAGGAACTGCTCGTATCTTTACTCCTGGGCCTCACAATGGCCCTCGGAGTGAGTTTGGTATCGGCATTCCGCGCCCCCGAGATCATGCTCGTACTCGGAATCACCATGACCGCCATAGTGATGGTCGGCAGCCTCATCGGCATGCTGCTCCCCTTCATCTTCACAAAACTCAAAATGGACCCCGCCACCGCCTCCGCCCCCTTGATTACCTCCTTAGCGGACATTCTGGGAGTGCTGATTTATTTTACAGTAGCGAGCAGGTTGTTGGGGTAGGGGGGAAATTAAAAAAGTGAAAGTTGTGTTTTGTCCTCTTTAGGAGGATAAAACACTCCGATTATAATAAACGGGTTAAGACCTACATTATGGAATTTTTGAGTAGTGCCAAGGAAAAAGTGCAAGTCGCATTTATTCACCATGTGGTCAAAATACTTTTCTTTTACCTTTTGACAAGCTATTGCTTCATTGCCTTCCGCGGCTCTTAAGCAATTCCAATATAATGCACCTAACTCCCAATCTTCTACCATTAAAGTGCGTGTTATATTGTCATCGGTAGTAAAAACGTAAGAAAATCGATAAGGTAATTTCTTGGCAACCTTGAAAATTTTTTTTGTTTCTTCATTGTCAAATAGATTGCCTTGTGCTTGTTTTGCAATTATGGTATCAAGTTTATTTTTGTCCCATTCTCGTCCGCAGGGCTCCCATATAAAGTCAATAACCTTTTTGGGTTTGAGTACAGCTAATGATGTTCCGATATCCTTATCTTTTGCTTCCCCGATCAAAACCGACATATCGGTATAAACATTTTTAAGGACAATTTCTTTTCGAAGAGCCCAATTTTTCGTAGTAGGAACTTTTTCTCCGATAATAATATCTTTGTCGAGATCAGCAGGACGATAACTCTCCTTTCGGAAATCTTTTGTATTGCGGACAATATCCATTTCTATCCATTGCCATTTTTCATATTGGTCGGCATAATTCAATTTCCTGTAGGGAACTGGATAAATTCTGACCCACGAGCCGTCCTCTTTAAATCCGGCGGTGCAAACCAACTCATCATAAGTGGCAGAAAGTGTAGGATATGTTTTTACTGAGATAAGAATACGGGTAAGAGCCATAAACCTATAAGCATTGTAATTTATAGTCGGTTGCCGGTAATTGCATCAGTGCATTTGCTACACAAGTGCGGTGGCACTGTTTTGGGTCTTTTTCAAAGCAAGTTAGAGCAACTCGTTTACCTTCATCTAACAAGTTACGAATTGTTAAAAGCGAATCTTTATTTTCTATTAGAGTTGTTTCCCTGTATTCTTGGAAAAGGTAATCATAATCTGCTTGCGTTTGCAAATCTTGTCTTTTAGCGGAAACAATGCCAAGAGATGGAATGTGAATGTATTCGATGTCAGCACCTTTACAAGCTAATTCAAGAGTTTGTTTAGAAAAACCGTACTTCTGACTATAAGCGTTTTTTCTAACATCGCAAAGCACATTAACGTCATTAATAATCAGTTTATTGATATAGGTTTCAAGAGAAATGCCCTCGTAACCAATAGTAAAAAGTTGCTTGTGTGCGTAGTGAGGCTTTTGTTGTTCTATTGTGTTGAGTTCTTTTTTGTTTAGTAACTCTTTTGCAATAGTACTTTTTATAGCGTAATAGGGATATTGGCGGTAGGTGTAGCGAATTAAATCTGACTGGCTCAACTTGCCAAACTGCTCTTTTATTTCAAGGAGACTTTTTCTGTCTTCCAATTTAATTGTGTCAATATAATTATCGTCATTTAGTAGTTTGTAAAACTTACCATTGTCTGTTTCCACAATTCCACAATAGCCATATTTAGTAAGCGTAGCAATATCTTGATTAGCTTGAAAAGAGAAACAACCATAACGATACGGAATAAAATCAAAGGATTTTATTGTCTGCTCACGAGTAAATAAAAACAAGTACTTTTGAAATTGTTTTGCGGTTAGTTGTCCATCAAAAATACTTAACAGAGCCAATATTATTTTTCTCCTATAATACATATCGCAAATGTACAAAAATATTCTTGTACAGCAGTAATGTTTTGATCGATTAAATTTCTTAGGGGATCTCTGATACTTCTAGGTAGTTTCTTGGGTAGTTTTTGGGTAGTTTTTGGGTAGTTTTATTGTGTTCTTGGGTAGTATCTGGGTAGTTTTAGCCTTTTCTTGGGTAGTTTCCGTGTATGCCCTCATTTTATTGGTTAGTATTGTAAATTTCTTGGATATCTTTCTTGGATGTTTCTTGGGCTTTTAATGGGTTTTTTCTTTGGCTTTGTTTGTTTCAAAAGCTCCATATAGGTGTTTTTCAGAACAATATTCTATTTCCTTTTCTTTTTTTCTAACTTTGCATAATCACCGCCAACTCCGCCATTCCCATGAAACCCCTCTCATTCCTTCTAATCACTTCCTTACTAACTTTAACCTCTCCACTCTTCGGTCTCCCTGCCCAAGAAGAAATTAAAATTACCGGCTCCATAGTTATTCAAGACAATAACTTCTCTGGTAGAGGGAATGACAACGAGGAGATTCTGCGGTTAGAATTGCAGACGATAGGGAGTAGGGAAGTGGCTTTTGAGAATCTGGTGATGAATCTGAATGGGAGTACCGATATCAATGATATTGATGGGGTAAAGATTTATTCGACCGGAGCCTCTGAGAAATTTGATCCGCGTAATCCGCTTGTGAAAGGCGCACAACTCCTCGCTTCAACCGTTCCAAAAGAGGGCGAAATGAAGATCCCGCTTGAGGGGGAGATTGGCTCGGGGATAAATAATATCTGGGTAACTTTCAAAGTAAAAGAAACGGCAAAAGAGGGGAATCAGCTGGATGCGGAGGTGATTTCTATTTCCACCGAAGCGGAGACTCATCTATTTGAGAATGGGAAGCCCGAGGGGAGTCGCGAGATTCTGCTTAGGAGGACGCTGGTCTATGGTCCGAGTGATTATGGTTCGGCGAATTACCGTATTCCGGCTATAACGACCGCTGCCGATGGTTCGCTGGTGATTTTGACGGACAGGAGGAAATATAATTCAATCGACCTGCCGGAAGATATTGATATTGTAGCCAATCGAAGTACAGATGGCGGGAAAACCTGGTCGGAGCCCTTTTTAGTGGCTGAGGGTCAGGGATATGGCAAAGGTTTTGGTGATGCAGTTATTATTAGATCAAATACCGGAAAGCTGGTTGCGCTATTTGTGGGTGGTCCCGGACTTTGGGGGTCTACTGCTGAAAATCCGCAGCGTACCTATATTTCGACAAGCGATGACCACGGCCAAACCTGGACTCCGCCAAGGGATATTACGGCCCAAATTTATGGTGCAGAGTGTCCGGATCCCGTTCGTGCACAGTGGCAAAGCTTATTCTTCGGGTCTGGTCACGCTTTATGTACTCGCACCGGCAGATTGATGGCTGTAATGGCTGTACGTGAGACTCTAGTGAACAGACGACTTCATAATTATGCGGTTTATTCGGATGATGATGGGAAGTCGTGGCATGTGTCGGAAAGAGCGATTTCGGATGGGGATGAGGCTAAAGTGGTTGAACTGAATAATGGCGATATTCTAATGAGTAGCCGTACGAAAGGAAATCGACTTTGGGCAAAATCATCCGATGGAGGCATTACCTGGGGCCCGAAAAATATTTGGGAAGAAATATGGGGCAATGCTTGTGATGCCGATATTATCCGCTACACATCCACCAAAGATGGTTATGATAAAGATAGAATTCTGCACACTTTACCAAACCATAGCACCCGTAAAAATGTAACAATGTGGCTAAGCTATGACGAAGGCACCACCTGGCCGGTCAAGAAAACCATTGCCCGCAACGAATCCGCCTACTCCTCCATAACCATTTTACCCGACGGCACAATCGGCGTTTACATAGAAGAAGACGAAACCGCCCCCTACAAAATGTATTTCCTGAACTTTTCACTTGAGTGGTTGACAGACGGAGCGGACAGGTTTAGAGCTGCGGAATAACAATCTTTATTGAAGAATTTCGTATATTTATTTCGTAAATTATAAATTGGTGACAACCGTAAAGAAACATCAACAAGCAAGAAAAACAGAAAATGATGAAAATATTCATAAGTCATAGTTACCAAGACAGGAAGTTTGTAAGTCAATTAACTACAAGACTTCGTGAAGATGGCATTCATGTGTGGACTGATGAAAAAGAAATAGCAGTTGGGGAAAATATTCAAGAAAAAATTTCGGGTGCAATCAGCAAAACAGACTATTTTATTGTTGTTCTTTCTAAAAATAGCACAAACTCGAACTGGGTGAATTTCGAATTATCTGCGATACTGCTTAAAGAAATTTCTCAAGAACAAAATATTATACTGCCAGTATTGATTGAAGATTGTGAAATCCCCTTTTCACTAAGGGATAGATTTTATTCTGACTTTAGACACTCATTTGAAGATGGATACCTTAAACTCATAACTGCCCTAAAAACCAAGACAACGAAAAGGTATCAAGAGATTGATAGACAAAATAACAAATTTAACCCTGAATTTTATGAGTTTCAAATTAAAAATTTAAAAGACGCATACAACAATGGCAACTTAACCCTATTCTGTGGATCGGGTATTTCATATGATGCAGGCATACCTACTTGGAATACCTTGCTAAAATCGCTTCTCAAAGCGGCATACTCAAACAATCAAGATGTTCCTGACCCTGAAAGTCTTGCTAACCTGTTCCAAAAAAGAATAAACGTATCTCCCTTAATATTAGCACAATATTTAAAAATTTTGTTAGGGAAAAAGTTTACATCAACAGTTCGAGACACATTATACAAAAACTGCAATGACAAAAGTGAAATTGTAGATTCAATTTTCGAGTTAAGCAGACAAAGAAGAAATAGGGAACCTCTAAAGGCTATAATCACCTTTAATTTTGACGACCTAATAGAAGAAAAACTCACAAAAGAAAAAATTGACTTCAAAACAATTTTTACAGAAGGTGAAAGATTTAAAGAAGAAGAAATTCCTATTTATCATCCTCATGGTTTTTTACCAAGAGGGAAAAAATTGACTTCAAAAAATGAAGTTGTCTTTAGTGAGGACGCTTATCACTCTCAATTTATTGACCCGTTTAGTTGGAGCAATCTGGTTCAATTAAATCATCTCAATAATAGCACTTGTTTATTCATTGGAATTAGTCTGACTGACCCAAATATGCGGAGACTATTAGATGTGTCTATTAGAAAAAATGGAAAAGGAGAAAAGAATCATTACATAGTTAAAAAGCGATATACTATTGAAGAACTATATCCAGAAAGTGAGATAGTAAAACTCAAAGACAGAAAAGTAATTCCAGTGATTGAAAGCATAGAAGAACAAGATGCCAATCATCTTGGATTCAATGTGATTTGGATAAACCAATTCAAAGAAATACCTGAAATAATAAATGAAATCGTACGATATTGACAACATACAGATAATAACGGTAGCCACTAACAAGGGTATTGCATCATGCGGGATAACGTGTAAGTTTAAAGCTATGTGCTCCTATTTGAATTCGGTGTTGGTTGATTGTTTTGTACTACTAAACCAGCCTGAACAAAAAGCCTGAAACCGTTATTCAACTTGTTAAGAAAGAAAATAACTAAATTTTAATACAATGGAAAAATCAAAACAATTAATCGGTTTTAGGTCAAATGGCATTTGGACATTAAATGACCTCCAATCATTTATTAAAAGTATTGAAGAGATTTACAATGTATTCTCAGCTATTAAGATAAAAGAAAACCAGGATAGAAAAAAAAGAGAATCTTTTGAAATGATGCTGAAAACTTATGAAAACTATTTTCATAAATATCTTAACTATCCAATGTGTATTGAAATTTTGGAATTACAAAGGAGAATTTTAGAGGACTATTTGAGTGGAAATATTAAGAATGTTCCTCAGTTTCCTTTCTTTCAATTTTCCCCATTACCAATATTTGAGGAAGAAAGGAAGTTTCCTTCTTTAACAGAAATATATTTTAATATATCCTCATACCAATCAAGTGAAGAGTTGATTAATATATACAGAATCAAAATGGCTTCACCTGGTGGTTTTTCATTTGAAGGTATTGGGGATATTATTAAGGAATTTCGCGAGTTTATTAAAGATATTTGGTACCGAAATGAAAAAGAAAGGAGGTATGGTCAGCTTGAGGTTATCGATAAATATTTAACAATCCAAAATAAATATGAAAACTCTAACTTTAATCTCCCTCCTGCTTCTTCTGAAGATGAAATTAGGAAAGTACTAAACAATGGAGTAAACAACTTGAAAAGACTTGAAAAAGAAAAGAAATTAGAAGACATTGGCAACAATATTGAGTATTTGCCTGAATAAACGCATAATGTATAACAACTCCTATGTCCATAGCCTATGAAATAGCAATGTGTAACATCGCACCCCGTAAAATGGCGCTATTCTCAAATGACCGTTATATGAAAGGCGAAACCGTTCTGTGAAAATAAATAGAGGCATTTCAGTCACTCTTTTAGTGAAGCAGTAGAGTAGAGACTTATTGCAGGTGAAGATAAAAGAAAATTGTGGGATTTATATTATAGAATTTTGTATATTTGTTTCGTAAAAAAATATTAACCGCTACTTTAAAAAACAATGTCATGTCAGTATATCGATTACACATTAGACCAAATGCAGGAAGAGCAAGTGTTAAAACTGTTTTTAATTATTGCTTAAAACACGGTGTTATAGGTGTTGGATGGAGAATCACTGATTCTATAACTGAGATTAGCTGGGAGGAATATTCCTCACAAGCAAAAAAACAATTTCCTAACATTGATACGGTAAATTATTTAAAAAATAGAATAAAACCAGGTGATTTAATTTGGACTAGAGACGAAGTGGGTGATTATTACTTGGCAAAAGTCAAGTCGGGATGGAAATACTTTAATACTACTGAAGCAAATGAAAACGATATTGATATTGCAAATGTGGTTGAAGTAGATTTTATTAAGATTCCTACAAATGAAGTCCCTGGAAAAGTAATAGCTTGTTTTAGGCCAACAAGAACTTTGCAAGCTATTAATTCTGATTTTGTAAGTGGATATTCAAAGTATATATGGAATGAAAAAAGTGATAAAGATAAATTTGAAAATATTCAATTCAAACTAAATAATATTTTTGATTTTATTGATTCTGAAGAGTTGGAAGATTTAGTATTCATATATCTTCAATTTAACAACTATATTGTTGTACCTAATTCACGTAAAGTAGATACAATGAGTTATGAATACTTTGCAATTGATAAAAAAACAAAATCTAATTATCTTGTACAAATAAAATCAGGCAATACTCCACTAGATTTAAAAAACTATCAAAAAACTGATGAAAATTATATTCTTTTTCAATCCAATAATATTTACTTAAATATTTCGTTGGAAAATGAAAAAACAAAAGTTATAAGGAAAGAATTAATTGAGGAATTCATTAAAACCCATTTTGAGTATCTGCCAAAAGCAACACAGAATAAGATTGAAATTATAAATAAAATGAAAGGCTAACCTCAGCTATTAACCTCAAAGCCCTGCCAAACCCTACTCCAGCAGGGTTTCTTATTACTCCTCACTACAGACTCCTCACTATCTCCCATACTCCCAATACAGCATCAATAAATGTGCGGCGTTCCAGCTGAAGTGGGGTGCTTTGAGTTGTTGGCCGGTGAGGGCGTTGTAGTTTTCGTGGATGGCGCCGCCTTCCCGGAGTTTGTCCAATCTGTCGAAGACCTGTCCGGTGTATTGGTCGGCTTCTTGGGTTTTTCCATATTTGCGGATGCCGCTGATGGCAAAATAGGTTTGGTCCAGCCAGATGGGGCCGCGCCAGTAGCCGTTGGGGGTAAATTCGGGTTCGTCGGCACTGACAGTGGGGAAGGGGATATATGTGGAAAACCTATTTTCGTCTTTTAAAATGGGGAACATTTGGTCAAATTGCTCCTTGGTGGCCACTTCTGTCCAAAGTGGGATATAGGCTTCGCTGCCTTTCACTTTGACGAAAGATCCGTCTTCGATGCGCTTGTCATAAAAGAATCCATCCTCGCTATCGAAGAAATAATCCTCCGGATTGCCCATTTTATCTTCATGCTCGAATGGCACACCCAATATTTCTGCAAAATCCCGGCCGAATAACTGCAAGTGGGAAGTCCTTTTCTTGACTTACCCCATAGAAATCGGACGGATTATCTACACCACAAATCTGATATAAAACTTAAACGGCAAAGTCAGAAAATACACCAAAAAACAAACTCTCATTCCCTACAGAAGAGGCAGTTATGAAATCCGCTAATATGACTGTGAGAGAAGCAACAAAAAATGGACATCACCGATAAAAAAATGAGGCTCGTCCATAATCATTTTTTATCTATATTTGCCGAAAGGATCCAACTATAAAGAACCCTTTATTTTAACGTATACACTTAATGAGATAGTGCCAATATTAAAGAGTGATGACTACAACAATAATTATAACATTCTGCGTTCTTCTGCTCATCGCTTATGTTTTCGATCTGACATCTTCCAAAACGAAAATTCCTTCCGTAATTCTTTTATTGATTTTAGGGTGGGCGGTTAAACAACTTACTATAATGCTTGACGTCCAACTTCCTGACTTTTCTCCCATTCTTCCTGTTCTGGGAACTGTCGGACTTGTCCTTATAGTGCTTGAAGGTGCCTTGGAGCTAGAACTCAATAAATCTAAGTTTGGACTAATCGGAAAATCTTTTCTCGGTGCTTTACTTCCAATGATTGCGTTGGCCTTTTTGCTTGCATTTGCCTTTTGGTGTTTTGGAAACTTTGAACTAAAAGACGGTCTTATAAATGCACTTCCGCTTTGTGTAATAAGTAGTGCTATCGCAATCCCAAGTGTTAGCAATCTTTCATCTCACCACAGAGAGTTCATAATTTATGAAAGTAGTTTGTCCGATATTTTGGGCGTTATCATTTTCAACTTCCTTGTAATTAACGAAACAATTGATAAATTTTCATTTTTAAACTTTGGCTTACAGCTTCTCATTATCATTGTCGTTTCTTTTATAGCAACCATTGGGCTTGCGTTCCTGTTAAGTAAAATTAAACACCACATAAAGTTTGTTCCAATCATTCTACTGGTGGTATTAATTTATTCAATTGCAAAAATTTATCATCTTCCCGGATTGATTTTAATTTTGATTTTTGGCTTATCAATCGCCAATCTTGACGAGTTGAAACGATTTAAGTGGATAGAGAAATTCAAACCTGACGAGTTAAAAATAGAGGTAAATAAATTCAAGGAATTAACCGGCGAAGGTACCTTTTTGGTAAGGACATTATTCTTTTTATTGTTCGGTTACTCAATAGAAACGAGTGAAGTATTAAATACTGACACTATTTTATGGGCTTTAGGAATTGTGTTCTTCATCTTCCTCTTTCGGGCAATTCAACTCAAACTTTCCAAACTTCCTTTGCAACCATTATTGTTTGTATCGCCAAGAGGGCTTATTACAGTTTTGCTTTTCCTTTCTATCGAGCCTATACACAGAATTTCACTTGTAAATAACTCACTCATCATTCAGGTAATTATTCTGACGGCATTGCTGATGATGATTGGCTTAATGAGGTATAAAAAACCTCAAGCCAAAGAGAGTACTACTACCAGTGACGGTAACGGTACCAGTGACAGTAATATTACCAATAACGGAGATATTACCAATGACGGTGACATTACCAATGACGGTGATATTACCAATGACGATGACAGTACAAACAATCACTCCCATACACACATTCCGGAACAGGAAAGCCCGGAGACGTTAACATCAAAACTCCTCTAAAACCCCACTCCGGCAGTTTTTTTATTACTCCTTATTCGGAACTCAGGACTCGGAATTCCCCACTCATACTCAACCCGCACCTCGCATCCTGTACCACGTAACACGCACCCCGCATCCTCCTCACTACACACTTTTCACTACACACTTTTACTACAGACTAAAGACTAAAGACTACCCACTACAGACTACCCACTACCCACTACAGACTCCTCACTACTCACCATACTCCCAATACAGCATCAACAAATGCGCGGCGCTCCAGCTGAAGTGGGGTGCTTTGAGTTGTTGGCCGGTGAGGGCGTCGTAGTTTTCGTGGATGGCGCCGCCTTCCCGGAGTTTGTCCAATCTGTCGAAGACCTGTCCGGTGTATTGGTCGGCTTCTCGGGTTTTTCCATATTTGCGGATGCCGCTGATGGCGAAATAGGTTTGGTCCAGCCAGATGGGGCCGCGCCAGTAGCCGTTGGGGGTAAATTCGGGTTCATCGGCACTGACGGTTGGGAAGGGGATGTATGTGGAAAACTTATTTTCGTTTCTTAAAATGGGGAACATTTGGTCAAATTGCTGCTTTGTGGCCACCTCAGTCCAAAGTGGAATATAAGCTTCGCTACCTTTCACTTTGACGAAAGAGCCATCTTCAATGCGTCTGTCATAAAAGAATCCATCCTCAGTATCGAAAAAATAATCTTCCGGATTGCCCATTTTATCTTTATGCTCGAAAGGCACGCCCAATATTTCTGCAAACTTCTGAAGCAACCTATTTTCCAAGGCGAGGAAACAGTTCAAATCCACGCTTTCCTGATCGAAGCTCCAGGCATCGGGATGATTTTGTAACATTTGCGCCTCATCAAAACGGATGGCGTTGTCCATACCGCTTTCCCATGCTGCTGCTACGGTTGTCCCGTCAGTAGAGCCAAATTCGCAGTAACCATTTTGGTCGTGATCCCTTTTCCAATACCACCATTCGTGATATTTTACCAATTTGGGATAAATCTCGTGCAGGAATTCCACATCAACGGTTTGAGAATAGATCGCATCCACCGCCCAGGCCGCCAAGGGCGGTTTGCTGTCGCGGGCATTATTTTCCGAGCTATCGGGGAAAATACAGTCGATCACCATTCCATCTTCCAGCTGATAATCAAACATGGCTCTGACTTGATTTTTGGCAAGTTCCGGCGCAAAGCGCGAAAGTGCAACGGCATGTTTCCAGGAATCCCAGGCCCAAAAGCCCATAAAATAGTAGGCAGCGTGGCTCGGCACAACGCCTTCATGGTACAATGCCTCTCTCGGCGACCGCCAGTTTGAAATAAGAGTTACAACCGCTTTAACCGCAATTCTATCAAATTCGGGCGGCATATTTTCTCTCAGCGCAGCTGAAAGATAACCTTCCCATCGCTCTTTATTCTCCTTAATATAGTGTTGAGGACGCACAAAAATAGAGTTTGCTCTCTCAATTAAAGCCGTTCTTTCAGCCTCATCCTCATCTCTAAAAGTCTGCAAAACAGCTACGTACATCCCCTCAGGCGATACATCACTACAGATAGCTTTCCCCTCTTTAAATGTGGTGTTTTCGGGGAAACACAATATATATTCTTCCTTTTCCGAGGAGAGAAAATGGAGTCTGTTTTCCTCCTGTATGCACTCGATAGTGTGCTGTCGCTGCCCAAAATCCTGCTCAATCAGAAGAGTCGAAGTGCTATTTGGACGAATGTACAGCAAGGCTATTGAAGCATCAATAAAAATGAGTTCCTGATCTATCTTTTTGTCCGCCGTCGAAGCGGAAATATAGATTCCGCCAGGGTAATAATTAACGGAGTCGGGAGTAAAGAGTTCGGAGCTGTTTTCTAGAAAAGAGACTTTGGCAATGGAAACTGCTTTCCAGCCATATTGGTAGAAACTGAAGGGGCCGCAAAAGCCATTTATCCATTTATCCTTTTGAGGAATGGTGAAACCCATCCAAGAGCCCATATCTGTAAAACAACCTGGCGTATAGCGATAGAGCGAATCCGGCGTGTAGGCAATATCCAGAATGTTGTCAAACAGAGGATTTCCCACCTTGTGCCTCTCCAAGCTGCATCCCGCAGCAAAAAGCAGTGACAAACCAATTACAAGCAGGCTATATCTTTTAATTCGCATGATTTCTATTGTGTTTTGGGTTTAAAATCAAGTTAATTAACAGCAACTACCAATTTTTTTGTGTCGTTGTTTGTGCCTACAATCCGGTTACGGCCAATAAACACTATGTCTTACGCTGTAGTTCATTTTAAGAAATGATTAAATCGAACAAAATAGCGTTACCAAAAACGGCACACTAAGGTCTGTCACAAATCCATGGAAGACGGACAAAACCATATATTCTTTTCCGGAAAACTTCATGATGATAGGTAAAGTCGTATCCATTGTGGTGGCGCCGCCGGCGGCAATGGGAGCCAGTTTACCAAAGTATTTTACAAATACCGGAGCAAGCAACAAAGCCAAAATTTCGCGGGAAATATTGGAAAGCAGGGCAATGGTGCCCAATTCCGCTCCTTTAAATTCGGTAATGAAAATACTTGATAAAGAGTAGTAGCCCAATCCGCTCCCGACGGCCATACTGTCTATAACCGAGCGGTTCGGTAATAACATGCCCACTATCGCCGCCCCAACCAATGTGCCTACAATCGTCAATAATGGCAAAAGCAGAAGTCGAGGGTTGATCTTCTTGAAGCTTTTCAGAGTTTCGGGGTCGCTTCCAAGGCTGACACCGACACAAAACATTAAAGCACCAAGAGCATAGAAACTGATATCTCCTTCGAGAAATGAGGTCGGTACCACTCCAAAATATCCCAAAAGTGATCCGAGTATAAAAAAACCTACTATGATAAGACTGCTTCTCATTGTGCCTTTTTCTTATTGACAAATTTCCAAAGTAACGCAGCCAGGATTATACTTCCCAGGAGAGCACCTACTGTAATAATGATAGCATCGAGCCCCAACTTCCCTAAATTGGAAACAATTTGCGGATTACTGCCTACTTCCAATCCCAGAACAAATAAGAGTACCCAAATAAGAACGGTAATAACTTTGGATATAAAGGAGAGATTTTTTTTGCGAAAAATATAACCCACCCCAATCCCAAGCAGCATCAATGCTAATACTTTAAACATCTGTCGATAAAATTAGAATAGTTAGCAAAATAGGTAAAGTCTCTGAAAAGTATCGCTTTCCAACAGCTGCTCAAGAGCCATAAAAGCCACTTTGGGTTCGCTGTTGACAGCAACAAATATAGCACAAAAATCGATGATAAAACAACAACAGCGGCCTCAAAAAGCCGCTGTCGTCGAAATATATTATCTTTGTCGTTTGTGTCGAGTTTGCCTCCTCACTTATTCTGAACCCCAAACTCCAACTTCTCATTAAATACTCAATACTCAGAACTCAGAACTTCTTACTACACACTACACACTACAAACTCTACTTCACTTCTTCAAAGTCCACATCGGTCACTTCGCCGTCCTGGCTGCCGCTGCCGCCCTGGTTGCTTGAACCTGCGTCAGTGGAGCCACCACCACCGCCCTGAGCCTGAGCTGCTTTGGCCATATCCTCGCTGGCTGCATGCCATGCCTGGTTGAGGGCCTCGCTTGCGCGGTCGATGTCAGCTATGTTCTGAGATTTGTGAGCCTCCTTGAGCTGTCCGAGAGCATTCTCGATGGCGCCCTTCTTGTCAGAGGGGATCTTGTCACCATACTCCTTGAGATTCTTCTCGCTCTGGAAGATCATCGTGTCTGCAGCGTTGATCTTGTCGATGCGCTCCTTCTCTGCCTTGTCGGCAGCCTCGTTGGCCTTAGCCTCGTCACGCATTCTCTTGATTTCCTCTTCGGTGAGCCCTGTTGAGGCCTCGATGCGAATCTTCTGCTCCTTACCGGTAGCCTTGTCCTTTGCAGTTACGTTGAGGATACCGTTGGCGTCGATGTCAAATGTAACTTCGATCTGAGGAACGCCGCGGGGTGCGGGAGCGATGCCGTCGAGGTGGAACATTCCGATCTGCTTGTTGTCGCGTGCCATTGAACGCTCTCCCTGGAGTACGTTGATCTGCACTGAAGGCTGGTTGTCGCTTGCAGTGGAGAAGGTCTCCGATTTTCTGGTAGGAATGGTGGTGTTAGCATCGATGAGTCTGGTCATCACACCGCCGAGAGTCTCAATGCCGAGGGAGAGGGGAGTCACGTCGAGCAGGAGTACGTCGGTCACGTCGCCTGAGAGTACACCGCCCTGGATAGCTGCTCCGACTGCTACTACCTCATCGGGGTTGACGCCCTTGTGGGGAGCTCTGCCGAAGAATTTCTCTACAAGCTCCTGGATGGCAGGGATACGGGTGGATCCGCCCACGAGGAGTACTTCATCAATGTCCGATGCCTTGAATCCTGCATCTGATAGTGCCTTGCGGCAGGGCTCGAGAGTGGCCTGGATAAGGTCATCACAGAGCTGCTCAAATTTAGCGCGTGTCAAGGTCTTCACAAGGTGCTTGGGAATACCATCCACAGGCATGATATAGGGGAGATTGATCTCGGTTGAGGTCTGGCTGGAGAGCTCGATTTTGGCCTTCTCTGCGGCCTCTTTCAGTCTCTGGAGAGCCATAGGGTCCTTCCTGAGGTCAATGCCTGAATTATCAGCCATAAACTCTTCAGCGAGCCAGTTGATGATTTTGTAGTCAAAGTCATCACCTCCAAGGTGTGTGTCACCATTGGTGGACTTCACTTCAAATACACCGTCTCCAAGTTCGAGGATGGAGATATCGAAAGTACCGCCACCGAGGTCGAATACTGCAACCTTCATATCCTTGTGCTGTTTGTCAAGGCCGTATGCGAGTGCTGCAGCCGTAGGCTCGTTGATGATCCTTCTTACCTTAAATCCTGCGATCTCACCGGCCTCTTTTGTGGCCTGACGTTGAGAGTCGCTGAAGTATGCAGGCACGGTGATGACTGCTTCAGTCACTGTCTGTCCCAGATAGTCTTCGGCTGTCTTTTTCATCTTCTGGAGTACCATTGCCGAGATCTCCTGAGGAGAATAGAGACGTCCGTCAATTTCTACACGAGGAGTATTGTTGTCGCCTTTGACAACCTTGTATGATACTCTCTTACTCTCTTTTGAAACCCTGTCATAAGTTTCACCCATAAATCTCTTGATGGAGAAAATGGTCCTTTCCGGATTGGTGATGGCCTGTCTTTTGGCAGGATCACCTATTTTTCTTTCGCCGTTGTCAGCAAATGCCACAATCGAAGGAGTGGTCCTTTTACCTTCGCTGTTTATGATGACAACGGGTTCTTTACCTTCCATAACGGCTACGCACGAGTTCGTGGTGCCAAGGTCAATACCGATAATTTTTCCCATAATTACTTCTATTATTCTTTATTATTGTTTACAATTTCTTGAACGGATTTTCCGTTACGACTATCAATAACGCCAAGATTGTGCCAAGCCCATAAATGAGATTATGGACTGACAATGTGGCAGTCTGACCTTATTTTATACCTGGAAAAAAGAATGAAACGACAATGTAAACTGTCATAGTTTACTGTCCGGATCGAGGTCTAATCCCGACTCAAATGCGCCCTCTTTCTGTTTGTAGAAATGATATTCCCAATAGGTGCCTTTGGCCATACGATCCACTGTAGGCATATCCAGTTGCATCATTGCAGAAGTTATCACGTTGAAGAGTCGCTGTGATCCGGCTGAGATACCGAATTCATCCGCATCCACACCGATAAGGAGCAATGCCTCCTCATAGTGACGCGGTATGCGCTCCCACTTAAATATTTTGAATGCTTCCACAAAATACTCCAGGCTCCCCTGGAGCATCAGATAGCAGAGAAATCGTTCCTGTGCGATACGGGAGTTGATGCCGGCAAGTGAGAGCTGTATAAGATCGTGCGGTGGATTATTGGTGGTGGTATGTGCACTACTGCTCAAATGACCGGCAGGAGGAAGGGAGTCCTGCGCCCCTTCAAATCTCTTCAGGAGTTTGCGTGCCGAGCTGGAATATCTGGGGCTGCGGCTCAGGATCTCTGCATATTTGCGCACCAGCGTATAGTTGCCCAGCGAGTTGTTGTATCTGATAAGCTGTGATAGCGAGAAATGGGTCATCCCGTGCGGGAAATGGCAGGAGTACTGAAAAATATGGTGGATTGCCTCATTGTGGTTGCCCATATAGTAGTTGAGCAGGGAGTTAAAATAGTTGCCTTCTACGGTATGTAATCCCTCCATATCAAATTCTTCTATGTTTTTGATGGGATAGGTAAAGAGACGATCTCCGAGTTCACCGGTAAAACCCATGGCCAGGAATGCGTAGGGCATCATCTCCGGCCGATCTATGGAGCTCTGCGGAGTGACGTTTTCCAGCACCTTGTTCCAGTCCCCTTTATAAGTAGCATATCGCACTTTTGCGGTGGTTTCGTCGCTGCGTATATCTTTGCTTATGGAGATAAATAAAGCCGATCCTATTCCAAACACTGCAATAACTGCAATTTTCCATATTTTGAGCTTTGCAGCCTCTTTTTTCTTTGCAAAAAGTGCAACAAGAGCAAGTCCGAAGGAGATCAGAAGTATCTTAAAGAGAATAAGAGGTGTCTCTGCCATTGACGCGTATATCCAGCTGAAGCAAGCTAACGCAACAGCATCCACTATCTGAAAAACTTCCACAATTGGGAAAGGGGAACTTATGCGTTGTGAGAAAAAACTATAAAGCAGAAATATCAAAGTAACAATCAGTGCATTGAGCAGCGGCCCTACCATTGGTATCTCATAAAACTGCAGAAAAAACGACTCTAAAAGATGGGATAGCGGCCAGGATGCAGCGAAAGTCTCTCTGAAATAATCACCTGTAAATAGGAATAGACTGTTCTGTCCCTGAATGATGGCCGTATAGCGCTGGAACAGAGCTCCTATGCAGAATACGACTGCAAACAGCAGCGCGGCTATGATATATTTTCCTCTGTTTTTCATCATTTGAAGAGTTTTGAAACTGCTTTTTCGTAATCTTTTACCTCACCCTTTATAAATTCGGGGATATTGTAGGATTTCAGGCGCAGCGTGTTGTGGTTGAAATTTTTCTGCGGCAGCAGGAAGGGCTTGTCAAACTCTCCGTTGCCTTTGTAATGTGCTATGTAAACCCGGGTGTATCGTCCATCCAGACGGCGACTTCCGAAGATTACCCATTTGCCGTTGGAAGACCAGCTATGGTAGCTTTCGGCCTTGTCACTATTGAGAATTTCCGCGGGAAACGCCTCTTTGGATTCAACATCGTACATCCAGAGGTCCGCCTCGCCATGCCAGATTGGGAAGGTGCCAAATGCAGTGTGGGTAAAGAGCACATATCCGTCATTGTAACGGGGAAATGAGACCGAGCAACTGTCGTCACCGAAGAGTTCTTCAGGTTCTCCTACAAATTGACCATCCTCAAATCTTGCAGACATCAATCTGTAATGCATCTTTCCACGATTGTTGGCTACATTTTCAATGGCTTCGGCAGAGCAGAAATAGAGTGTGGATCCATCGTCCGACCAGGCAGGGAAGGTCTCCATACGTGACTCCAGGGAGAGCTGGGGTACAAGCATCACGGAGTCGGTCTGAAGGTCCATCAGTATGATGTCCGAAGCGGTATCATAGACCTCTATCGGCTGGAATTCGTTTACGGTAAAGCACTGGAAGGTGCTGTTGGAAGAGAAGACCACATAACGGCCTGAGGGGTGCCAGGCCGGATAAGTGCCCTGTCTTTGTGCACCTACCTGTGCCAGATTGATAATCCGCACCTGATCTTCATTGATGAAGACGGTGCCGCCCCCTTTTCCTCTGGCGTGGAACAACATCCTCTGCGGATTGCCTGAGTCAAAGGTGTGACAATTGACACAGCCTTCATTGTTAGCTTTGTTGGATACAATTCGGCTCTCCTTATAAGATGCGAGTTCCCTTTGAGCTATAACTATGTTGCGCCAACTTTCATACCCCGGTTCTATGAGTCTGTAGGCAATGTAGGGGTCTATCGGGTCAGCGGAGATATATACCGGGAAAGGCTTGTGGAGGGTTGCCTTTTTGTCTCCTTTGCGCCAAGATGTTACGGTGTACCACAAAGTGTTGCCCTCTCTCTCCGTTTCGTAGCTGCATTTACTACCGTCTGCCATTTCAAAAGTGAGCGGTGCAATCCCTTCCGGTATGGTTACTCCGATATAATCGGGAATGATATCGGGATAGGAATCGCTCGGGATGCTTTTGGAAGGTCCTCCAGAGCATGAATGGAGCAGTATCGCAATCAGGGCAATGCCCGTTATATGTTTTATCAGTTTCATTATATGTAATTTTTATCTCTTCAGTATCGGCGACCAGTCCACGGGTGCTTCGACTGTGAGAGGTTCTTTGGTTACAGGATGAATCAGGGAGAGGCGTCTTGCATGCAGCGAGATGCCCCCGTCCTGGTTGGAGCGACGAGCGCCATATTTGAGGTCCCCTTTGATGGGGCAACCTATGGCGGAGAGCTGACAGCGGATTTGATGATGGCGTCCGGTCAGCAGTTCCACCTCTATCAGCCAGTAGCGCTCAGTCTGTTCCAGGGTTTTGTAGCGTAGCCGGGCCTCTTTTGCTCCCTCGGGGACTCTGGCTCCTGCAGCCACCGGATAGGCGTAGCTGCGATTTTGATTTTCATTTTTTTTCAGGAAATGTACCAGCTCGCCCTCCGGGGGCTCCGGACTTACGGCCGTCAGGGCCCAATAATATTTTTTGACGCTCCCCTCGCGGAACATGGTATTTAGTCTTTCGAGCGCCTTGGATCTTTTGGCGAAAATGGTAATTCCGCTTACAGGTCTGTCGAGACGATGTGGCACTCCCATAAAGACATTCCCGGGTTTGGTATCACGTTGGGCCACAAATGCCTTCAGAGTCTCGCTCAACGGCTCGTCTCCGGTTTTGTCACCCTGCACAATCTCACCGCCACGCTTGTTGAATATCAGCATGTGATTGTCCTCGTAGAGAATCCTCGAAGAAATATCTTCAAACTCATTTTCCGAAAGTTTCCTGTATATCATAATAAATGCATTGTGCGCTATCCCCGGAATATCATAATCAATTAAAGTGCGAGATTCCACACAGTTGTGACTATGTTTTTGATCCGGTACGCTTCCGTTTTTCAATTACTCACAAAGATAACAAAACTCATTGAGATTATTTTCCTCACTGCAAATGATCTAAGGGAATATTATGGTGAATCCCCATTCGTAATTTTCTCCGGCGGGAATCATCGCATAATCGTCGGGTAATGAGCCCCAGCTGTCATATCCACCCACGCCCATCTGACGCCAATCGAGACAAACCTCCACATAATCCCTTATATTGGAGGTAATGTCGTTGACATGTTTCTGTTTTCCCAGATTGAAATCCTCCACAGAATTGCGCAGGGCATTGAATTCCATATATTCATCCGCCAATATGCTCATATCGGCAAATTCTATCCGGCGCACATCACAGTGGTGACCGCACTCCTGAGGTCTGACATAGCGGACATACTCATCTTTTGCGCTACTCTTATAAAGTCCGATAAGCGAACCCTCCTTGCGGTCGATGTAGTTTTCCGCCGGTCCCCGACCGAAATAGCTGAAACCGTCATTGGATGAATCAATCCTGAAACGCACTCCTAATCTGGGCACAAATAGGGGAGAAGTATCGTCAGGGTTTGATTCTACTGCGTTGAAACGCGTTGAAACGTGTATTACAGCATTACAATTTATGCGGTATTCCATTTCGAAACTATTTCCGGCAGGAAGGGAATAGATGATTTTTAGAATGGCATCTTCTCCCTCCATAGAGGCGTTGGCAGAGGCTTTAAAGTTATTCGAGGCTTCTTTCCAGATGGCATTTTTCCTAAACATGCCGTTGCCATAATCATTGTCGGTAGGGGCCCGCCAGAAATTGGGTCTTATTCCCCATCCATCGGCAAAACGCTCTTTACCGTCCACTTTCAGAGAAACGAGGATGCAAAGAGATTTGTCATAAACCATCTCTAAACGTTTATTACGGATAACAATAGAATTGGAATTTTCATCAATCGCCAATTCATTGCCCTTTTTCATTTTCGGAAGAGTCACATTCTCGCGAAGCGAAATGGGGAACTGAGCTGAAGCCACCTCGTGGCCGGCAGGAATAAGCCGCTCCGCCTTCCTCGTAACCGCTGAAAAGCGGATATAATAATCCACATCCTCCTTAAATTTCAATCTCTTGTACGAAATATCAAATGACTCTACGCACTGGGGCGCTGTGGAAAAATTGAGCTTGCCCTTTCTCACCACCTTGCCGTCGCCCTCTATAAACCAATGAATCTCATAGCCCTCCAAAGAGGTGAAATAGTGGAGGTTGGTAATGCTAAATCCTTTACCGGAAGCGGGATCATCAGCCTCAAACAGAATATTGGTATATGCGTGACGTACCTCCTCCATGGAAGGGTGCGGGGTACGGTCGGGGGCTATGATACCATTGCAGCAGAAATTGCCGTCGCTGGGCATATCCACACCATAATCACCACCATAGGTCCAATACTCATAACCCTTTTCATCTTTCTCCAGGAACCCTTGATCCACCCAATCCCAGATAAAAGCCCCCTGCAGCTGTGGATAGAGGCGGATTTGTTTCCATTGTGCACTTAAACCTCCGTTGGAATTGCCCATTGCATGAGAATATTCGCTCGGGATCACCGGACGGTCGCAGCCCTCTTGGCCCATCTTCGCAAACCAGTCGGCGGAGGGATATTGAGGCACATACATATCGGTATTCCACTCGAGCAACGCCCTTTCATAGACAATCGGACGGTTCATTCCGGGGTTAGCCTTCTCGCGCTCCTCAATCCATTCATAGGCCTTATACATATTATATCCGTTGCCCGCTTCATTTCCGAGGGAGAGAATTGTGACACAGGCGTAGTTCTTACACCTCTCATACATATTTATAATACGATCCTGGTGCAGTGCATAAAAGTCGCGGTTATTGCCCAAAGTGCCGCCCTCGCGCAAATTGTACCCCATCCCGTGCGACTCGATATTAGCCTCGTGATAGACATAAAAGCCCAATTCATCGCACAACTCATAGAACAATCTCGGCTGGGGATAGTGTGCGGTGCGGATTGCATTGATATTGTGCTTACGCATCAGTTCCAGGTCTTTGAGCAAAAGTTCCCTGCTAATATAGTGACCCGTATTCTGGTCGTGCTCGTGGATATTTACTCCCTTGAATTTAATCGGCTGTCCATTGACAAAGAAAAGGCCGTCCTTGATCTCAAATCTGCGGAATCCCACTTTGAAAGGGATATATTCATTTTCAACCCTCATCACCAGATCATAGAGGTTCGGATGCTCCGCCGACCAGGGCTTAACGTTCTCTATTTGTGCACTAAAACTCAGGCTGACATCGCTTGTGGTGCTGTTTCCGGAGGCCACTATATTTCCATTCTTGTCGAGAAGTTCGAAACCTGTCTCGACTTGACGGGAATCGGGGTTATGGAGTTCCATACGGAGCGTCAGCCGGCCCTCACCGGATTCACTGAGAATAGGAATTACGGTGAAATCCCGAAGTGAAGTTTGCTCCTGTGCCGAGAGATAAACGTCTCTTTCGATACCGCTGATCCTCCAGAAATCCTGGCATTCAAGCCAGGTGCCGGTGCTCCATCTCATAATCTTTATTACAAGATGGTTGGAGCCCGATTTGAGGAAGTCGGTGATGCGCCATTGTGCCCTGTCTTTGGAGTTTTCGCTATAGCCCACTTCAATACCGTTGATATAGACATAGACGCCCGATTTGGCCCCGTCAAGGTTGAGAAATATCTCCTTGCCCTTCCACTTCTGGGGGATAGTGAAAGTGCGTTGATAGACTCCTACAGGAATTACTTCTGGTAGTGTAGGCTTCACGCTGCGGGTATAGGGAAATTCGTAGGGATGGTTGACATATATCGGGATGCCGAACCCCTGTCTCTCCCAGTTGCCGGGGACCTTGATGTCGCTCCACTCTGCGGTGGAAAAGTCCGGTTTTTCGATACCTGCGGGAAGATCCCTGTAATCATCGGTGTAGAGGAATTTCCAGGTGCCGTTGAGGGAGAAATAGAATGGGGAGGATTCGTACGTGCCTTTCAATGCCGCCTCGCGGCTGCCGAAAATGGAAAACTCCGTTCTCGGGTACTCTTTCCCGACTCCTGTGGTCTGAAGGTCGTTCCAGTATGGAATATCAGCCGCCGCATTTACACATAATAGCGATGCAATTATAAATAAGTATAAACGTTTCATTATAGAGATATGTAGAGTTGTGTTTGCAAATTTACAAAAAAGTCCTGAGCTAATTACTCTTAACTCAGGACTGTAAAACTTACCGCGTAACCTGTACCACGCACCGCGTATCGCAAAGCTATTTCACGAAGTGAAAATGCGGTCCGAAACGTTCAAATGCCGCTCTGTCGAGCTCCTCTCTAGCGTCAGGATGAGCAATGCTGATGATAAGCTTTGCACGCTCCTGGAGAGACTTTCCGTAGAGGTTGATTGCACCGTACTCCGTTACCAACCAGTGAATGTGATTGCGGGAGGTGACAACACCTGCACCCGGAGTCAATATCGGCGCGATCTTGCTGATACCCTTGTTTGTAGCTGAAGGCATTGCAATAATGGCTTTACCGCCTTCAGATCTGGAAGCACCATATGTGAAGTCCATCTGACCGCCTACGCCGGAGTAGAACTTTGTACCGAGTGAGTCGGCGCACACCTGACCTGTGATATCCACCTGTAATGCGGAGTTGATGGCAGTTACCTTGGGGTTTTGCGCAATGATGAAAGGGTCGTTGGTGTAGGCCACATCCATCATAAGCACCATGGGGTTGTCATCTATAAAGTCGTAGCAAGTCTGCGAACCCATCAGGAAGGTGGCTACCATCTTACCTTTATCTATAGCTTTGTTGGCTCCATTGATCACACCCTTTTCCACAAGGGGGAGTACTCCGTCGGCAAACATTTCCGTATGAATACCCAGGTTTTTATGATTACCGAGTTGGGCGAGCACTGCGTTTGGAATGGCTCCAATTCCCATCTGGAGAGTGGCGCCATCCTCAATTAAGTTGGCACAGTGGATACCGATGGCTTTCTCTATCTCGTTGGGCTCCGAGAAGTGAGCAGGCTCGAGAGGGGTGTTGTCTTCCACAAACAAATCAATCATTGAAACCGGAATCATCGCATCCCCCCAGGAACGGGGTACATTTTTATTGACTACTGCAATAACATGTTCGGCGCACTCGATTGCAGCCAGAGTAGCGTCCACGGAGGTACCAAGGGAGACAAAGCCGTGCTCGTCGACCGGAGATACCTGTATCATCGCTACATTACAAGGGAGATAGCCGGCCCTATAGAGTTTCTGCGTTTCGCCAAGTAAAATGGGAATATAGTCGGCATAACCTGCCTGAACACTTTTGCGGACATTGCTTCCTACGAAAAATGCCTGATGGAAGAAGATACCTTCATATTTTGGATCGGCATAGGGGGCTTCACCCTCGGTGTGGAGGTGATGGATGCGTACATCCCTGAGTTCGCCCGCATCACCGCGGCGACAGAGTGCCCGGATCAGGATTTGGGGAGCACTGGCCACGCTGCTCAAATGGATGTGGTCGCCCGATTTTACCACTTTAACTGCCTCGTCGGCGCTGATAAACTGAATATTTTGCATTGTTGTTGTTTTTAATCCATTTAGTTGTTTTGTCAGAATGGCAAATTAATGAAAAAATATCCGATTTGGGAAACTTTTGGTAATTTTGTCACTGTTTAACACCAACCGCCAATGAAGAGAGATATCAGATTAGAGGCATTTGAACGCCTGCTCGACATTATGGATGAGCTTCGTGCTAAATGTCCCTGGGACAGGGAGCAGACGATGGAGTCCATAAGACCGCTTACCATTGAGGAGACTTATGAATTGAGCGAAGCCATTCTTGCGGGTGACTCACGTAACATAGCGAAGGAACTGGGAGACATTCTGCTCCATATAGTCTTTTATGCCAAAATCGGAAGCGAAGAGGGCAAATTTGACATCACCGATGTCATCAATATGCTCAATGAAAAGCTCATTTACCGCCATCCGCATGTCTTCGCGACTACTTCTGTGAAGGATTCCGACCAGGTGATACGCAATTGGGAGTCCCTGAAACAGACGGAGAAAGGGGGCAACAAAACCGTACTCTCCGGAGTTCCCGAATCCCTGCCTTCGTTGCTCAAGGCTTACCGGATGCAGGACAAGGCGCGGGCGGTGGGATTTGATTGGGAGGAGAAATCGCAGGTATGGGATAAAGTAGCTGAAGAGATAGGGGAGTTCCGTACGGAACTTGATTCTATGGATGCTTCCGATCCCGAGTCGGTGGCAAGGGCGGAGGGTGAGCTGGGGGACCTGCTCTTCTCTGTGGTCAATGCAGCGCGTCTATATGATCTCAATCCGGATACTGCTCTGGAGATGACCTGCCGCAGGTTTAAGGAGAGGTTTACCTATTTGGAGCTTAAGAGCAAAGAGCTCGGACGCAACCTGAAGGATATGACCCTCGAAGAGATGGATGCCATCTGGGACGAGGCAAAGAACAAGGGACTCTGATATGTGGCAGGAGAGGACGGAACTGCTCTTGAATCCGGAGCAAATGCAGCGGCTGCACGATGCTCGTATAGCGGTTATAGGTTTGGGAGGAGTAGGCGCTTACGCCGCCGAAATGATTGCACGTGCCGGCGTGGGATCGCTGCTGATACTCGACTCGGACAATGTGTCGCTCTCCAACCGCAACCGACAGTTGCTGGCGTTGGAGTCCACTACGGGCAGACCCAAGACCGAAGTGATGGCTGAACGTCTGCGGGATGTCAACCACGATATCTCCCTTACCATCATTAATGATTATCTCACTCCGGAGAATGTGGAGCAGCTCCTTGCCGGTCATAAAATTGACTTTCTGGTGGACGCCATTGACACTCTCTCCCCGAAGATAGCTCTCATCCGCTATTGCGTCACACACCACATACCCCTCGTCTCCTCGATGGGGGCGGGAGCCAAATTTGATATGACCAAGGTAAAGATAGCCGATATTTCAAAATCATTCAATTGTCCTCTTGCATATGTCATACGCAAAAAACTGCGTAAAGAGGGGATTACTAAGGGTTTTAAGGTGGTCTTTTCTGAGGAACTGCCCGATCGCGAAGCCATCATTCCCGTAGAGGAAATCAACAAGAAATCACAGGTGGGTACCATTTCTTACCTGCCGGCAGCTTTCGGACTTGCCTGTGCTCAAACGGCAGTTGCTTTTTTCATTTAATGATACTATATTTGTCGCCTGACAAACAAAACAACAGTCCCTATTAATATATATTATTTATGAAACTAAAAGAGATAGTCGCCCTTGTTGAGGGAAAGGTGGTGTGCGGAGAGCAACATCTTGACGAATCCGTAGAGTATGCCTTTTCTTCCGATCTGATGAGTGATGTGCTAACGCTGAGAATTACTGATTTTCTGCTTGTGACAGGACTTAGCAACATTCAGTCCATAAGGACGGCCGAAATGTCCGACCTTAAATATATTCTTATCGTTCGTGACAAGAAAGTCACCCAGGATATGATAGAGCTTGCGGAGGACAATGATATGACCATTATCACCACCGGGTTCTCTATGTTTAAGACTTCGGGTCTGCTCTTTAATGCAGGTCTTAAACCTGTTTATTGATTATGGAACTCGTTTATAAAGTTGAAGGAGGTGACTTTAACAAGGCGGGCCATGCCTCGTCGCAGATTAAAAGGGTGCTCAAGCAACTCGGCGTACCCCCTGATATAATCAAGCGTGTGGTTGTTGCACTATATGAAGCTGAAGTCAACATCGTAGCTCACGCATGGCGTGGTGTCATCACCGCCGGTGTCAATGAGTCCGGCATCCGGGTAGTTCTTGATGACGAGGGTCCCGGCATCCCAAACATAGCCCAGGCTATGGAAAAGGGTTATTCTACTGCATCTCCCGAGGTGCGAGATATGGGCTTCGGTGCAGGTATGGGCCTTCCCAACATACGCGCCAATGTAGATGAATTCAATATAACCTCTGAGGTTAACAAAGGTACTGTTTTAGATTTTTTTATTAAATTTTGATAATTTATGGCAGACGGTGCACATTGCAGATACTACCGTGGACTGGAGATCATGCCTGATCTTTGCATCGGTTGTTCACACTGTATGAAGGTGTGCCCGACCGAGGCGTTGAGGGTCAAAGGAGGCAAGGCTGTAATCCATACCGACCTCTGCATCGATTGCGGCCGCTGCTATCGTGAATGTCCAACCAATGCGATAAGGGTGGTAGATGATGACTTTGACCGTATTTTCGATTACAAACACCGCCTGTTGCTGGTACCGAGTCTCTTCTATTCCCAGTTTGAGGATATAGAGATGAACGAAATCAACCGTATCATAGGCTCGCTTGGATTTACGGAGGTAAGTCCCGTGGAGTTGGGTGTAGATTATCTCATAGAGGAGATGAACCGCTACATTGAAGAAGCGCCTCGCGAAGAAAAACCTGTAATTTCCTCCTATTGTCCGGCTGTCGTTCGCCTGATACAGGTGCGTTTTCCCTCGCTGGTGGACAATATAATGACGCTTCTGCCTCCGTTGGAGATAACAGCTCAATATTATATAAGTAAATACCGTGAAGCCGGCATTCCTGAAGAAGATCTGGGTATATTTTACCTTACTCCCTGCGTAGCCAAGATTGCCGCTGTCAAGGATCCGGTTGGAGGATATGTTTCCCCGATTACCGGAGCCATCAATATGGATTTGCTCTATAGTAAAGTGATGATGGTTCACCGAAATCACACTTGTGCCGAGAACAACATCCGTATCAATGAGGAGATTACTTCCAATGCCATCCGCTGGTCCACCACCCGTGGGGAAGCCAACGCTACCCGTGGCGTAGCTCTCTCCATCGATGGTATGGGCAATGTGATAGAATTTTTGGAAAAGGTAGAGAATGGGGATATCGAGGGAGTGGACTTTCTGGAGCTAAGGGGTTGTGACGAGTCCTGTTCCGGTGGCATACTGGTAAGGGGCAACCGTTTTCTGGTGGCTGACGGACTCCACAAAAGGGCATCGACAGCTCCATGGGTCAATCCCTATATTAAGGATTTCCGTAAATATTGCGCTGAATATATGACCTTTGAAAAGGTGCAGCCACGTGCCTTTATGAAATATGGCAGGGATATCAAGGAGGCCATCCGCAAGATGGAAGAGGTACGCAAGCTAAAGCACATGCTACCCGGTATCGATTGCGGTGCCTGCGGCTCTCCCGGCTGTGAAGCTCTTGCCGGAGATATTGTCAATGGTGAGAGAACTATTAACAATTGCGTCTTCATGCAGATTGCCAATGAAAGGAGAGGTACTCTGGATGTGGACGAAGCCATCGCCCTGATGGAAGAAATATGGGGTAAAAGATATGACTATTAGAGAACTTGTAAAAGAAATGGACCTTCAGGTCTTCTCAGGCGAGAATGGACTTGACAGGGAGATCGAGGGCGGATATGTATCGGATCTGCTCTCTGATGTTATGGGCTTTTCACAGGAAGGTGAAGTTTGGGTAACTCTCCAGACACACAAAAACATAATGGCAGTGGCCTCCCTCAAAGATCTGGCTGCCATCGTACTGGTTAAGGGACTCAAGCCCGATGAGGATGCAATGGAGGTTTCAAACGAAGAGGGACTCCCCATTCTGGGTACCGAGAAATCCTGTTTTGAATTTACGGGTAAACTCTGGTCTCTCATAAATTAACAACCGTGGAGCTTGGGTCATACAAAGGGGATTTGCATAACCACACGTTTCTCTCCCCCTGCGGTGACATCGAGATGACTCCAAGGTTCATCGTCGGCCGCGCCCGGGAGAAGGGTTACAGCATTGTGGGCATTACCGACCACAATACTACCCGACAATGTTCTGAAATCCATGCTCTTGGTCAAGAGAATGGCATTCTGATACTTTGTGGAGCGGAAATTACCACACGTGAAGAGGTTCATTGTCTCGCTTTTGTCGAAGACCGGGAACGGCTCGATATGTTGCAGGAATATCTAAGCAAACATCTTCCTCCTATACCCAATGTCCCCGAAAAATTCGGTTACCAGATGTGGGTCGACCGTGATGAAAATATCCTCGGAGAAGAGGAGTGTCTTCTGATTTCAGCCATAGACCAATCTTTGGAGCAGGTTGAGGCTTTTATCAGGAGTCTGGATGGCATTTTTGTACTTGCACATGTGGACAAAAGCCGTGATTCGGTGATAAGCCAGCTTGGATTCATCCCCTTTGATCTCAAACCGGATTCACTGGAGATTTCAGCCCGATGTAACTATTCTCAATTGCTTCAAACTTATAAATATCTTTCAAAATATCGTTTCATCCGCTCTTCGGATGCTCATTACCAGGAGGATTTCCTCTCTTCTGGATGCACTTTCCATATCCGCGAGCTCACCTTTGCGGAGGTGGCGATGGCTCTCAGAGGACAGGAGGGGCGCTTTGTTTCACTTGATTGAATCTCGACAGTATGAATGATCTTGCAATGCATATTCTGGACATTGTCCAAAATTCGATTTCGGCGGGAGCCAAAAATATATGGATAGAGGTGCTGGTATCTATAGTGCGCGATCTGCTCTCCATCTCCGTCAAGGATGACGGCAAGGGGATGACTCCCGAAATGGTAGCCAAGGTGACGGACCCTTATTGCACCACTCGTACTACCCGTAAAGTTGGACTCGGACTTCCGCTCTTGAGGCAGGGTGCCGAGCAGGCAGGTGGTTCTCTCTCCATTGACTCTACAGTCGGAGTAGGTACTACCGTTAAAGCAAAATATGGTCTGAGTCACATCGACCGTCCTCCTATGGGAGATTTGGCAAATGCTTATGTGCTGCTGCTTGGAGCCAATCCCAAGATCAATATAACCCTGCACTATATTACAGACGAGAATGATTTCAGTATCAGTACAAAAGAACTTGATGAAGCCTTGGATGGACTGCCTCTCAACGATCCGCAGGTGATGAAACTTATATATGAGATGGTCAGCAGCAACCTCTAAAAATTTCTTTTTGTTTATGAGAAATAATATGGCTATTTTTGAATTTTGTTTTATGAACCCCCTGTTTATTCTGTCAAAACAATAAATAAACACTTTATATAATAAAAACTCTCAAATATTATGAACAAAATTAAATCGCTTGATGACTTGCGCAAAATGAAGCAGAGCCTCAAGTCGGACATTTCAATCCGCGAGAAAAGTGATAAAGCGGAAGAGATGGTCAGAGTGAGGGTCGCAATGGCAACTTGCGGAATTGCCGCCGGTGCACGCGAGGTGATGAATACGCTTCTACGTAAGGTAGAAGAGGATTCTCTCCCCGTAGTTGTTACCCAAGGCGGCTGTATGGGTTACTGCTATGCTGAGCCTACCATCGAAGTTGCCGTCCCGGGTAAGGATCCCGTAGTTTTCAGTCATGTTGATTCAGCCAGGGCGCTGGAAATCGTTGACAAGTACATTGTCAAAGGAGAACTTTTAGACGGTATCATTCCGGTGAATTACCAGACAATCCAGGAAAAGCTTTAGTCTTATGGTACAGATCAAAATGCATTTACTGGTATGCGGCGGCACAGGTTGCCGTGCATCCGAGAGCCATCGTTTGGTTGACGAGCTCAATGCTCAGTTGCAACTCAACGGGCTTGCAGAAGAGGTTAAGGTGGTTACCACCGGCTGTTTCGGCTTTTGTGAGAAGGGGCCAATCGTCAAAGTGATTCCCGACAATACTTTCTACACTCAGGTCAAACCTGAAGATGCCGAAGAGATTGTTAAAGAGCACGTTCTCAAAGGTAGAAAAGTGGGACGCCTTCTTTATGAGGATCCTGAAACACTGGAACATGTTAGTGACTCCAAACACATGGAGTTCTATCAGAAGCAGGTGAGAATAGCACTGCGTAACTGCGGATTCATCGATCCCGAAAACATCGACGAGTATATCGTAAGAGACGGTTACGCTGCACTCGGTCAGGTGCTCGCATCAGACCCCAAGGAGACCATCGACCTCATTAAAAAATCAGGTTTGAGGGGCAGGGGAGGCGCAGGTTTTCCCACCGGTCTAAAATGGGAGATAGCAGCAGGCAACAAGGCTGACCAGAAGTATGTGGTTTGTAATGCTGACGAGGGCGACCCGGGAGCATTTATGGACCGCTCCATCCTCGAGGGTGACCCCAATTCCATTATTGAAGCAATGGCTATCTGCGGCTACTGTATTGGAGCCTCTAAGGGTTTGATTTACATTAGGGCTGAATATCCTCTTGCAATTCGCCGTCTCGAGATTGCCATTAAGCAGGCCCGTGAATATGGCCTTCTTGGCAAGGATATACTGGGTAGCGGATTTGATTTCGACATAACGCTACGTCTCGGCGCCGGAGCTTTTGTTTGCGGTGAGGAGACTGCATTGATCAGTTCTATGCAGGGATCCCGCGGAGAGCCCACCATCAAACCTCCATTTCCGGCACAATCCGGATATTTGGGTAAGCCGACCAACGTAAATAATGTTGAGACTTTTGCCAATATTCCCCCCATCATTCTAAAGGGATGGGAGTGGTTTAATTCCATCGGTTCGGAGAAGTCCAAAGGTACAAAGGTGTTTGCACTTGCAGGTAAGATCAACAATGTGGGTCTTATCGAGGTTCCCATGGGTACCACCCTTCGTGAAGTAATCTTCGAGATCGGAGGCGGCATCAAGGATGGCAAGCGCTTTAAGGCTGTCCAGACCGGAGGTCCTTCAGGTGGATGTCTTACAGAGGAGCATCTTGATACTCCTATTGATTACGAACATCTCACTGCAGCCGGCTCTATGATGGGATCCGGAGGTATGATTGTGATGGATGAGGATGACTGTATGGTATCGGTGGCTAAGTTCTACCTTGAATTTACAGTTGAGGAGTCTTGTGGTAAATGCTCACCTTGTCGTATCGGTAACAAGCGCATGCACGAAACTCTGGAAAAAATATGCCAGGGCAAAGGCACCTTGGAGGATCTTGAGTACCTCGAGAATCTCGGTAAGGTAATCAAAGATACCGCTCTTTGCGGTCTAGGCCAGACATCTCCCAATCCTGTGCTTTCCACAATGCAGTACTTCAAAGATGAATATCGTGCCCACGTGGTAGATAAAAAGTGTCCTGCAGGACAATGCAAGGCTCTTAAGAGCTACGTTATAGATGAGACAAAGTGCATCGGATGTACCCTCTGCGCCCGCAACTGTCCCACTGAAGCCATCACCGGCGATAAGAAAGTACCTCACGTTATCGACCAGTCGAAATGCATCAAGTGTGGTGCCTGTTATGAAAAATGTAAGTTTGGTGCAATTCAAATACGCTGATAATTATGGATAAAATAAAACTGACTATAGATAATAAGCCTGTTGAGGTCGCTAAAGGAACGACTATTTTTCAGGCCGCACGCCAGGTGGGAATCAACATCCCTGCGTTGTGCTATATGAAACTGGAAAATCTGGGTGTCGAAAACCGCCCCGGTGCTTGCCGCATCTGTGTAGTAGAGGTAGAAGGACGCCGCAACCTGGCCCCTTCCTGCTCCACTGACTGTACCGAAGGAATGGTGGTAAAGACCAACAGTCCAAGGGTGCTGAATGCGCGTAGAACCGTGATGGAACTCATTCTCTCGGATCACCCTCAAGATTGTCTCGTATGTCCTTCCAACGGTCAATGCGAGTTGCAAGACCTTGCTGCTACTCTCGGTATAAGAGAGATTCGTAAGGTTGATAATGCTGCAGTCTCTACCTACCGCAAGGATTACTCCTTCTCGTTGAAGAGAGATATGGATAAATGTATCCTCTGCCGCCGTTGCGAATCCATGTGTAATGATGTACAGACCGTAGGTGCCCTTGGAGCAATTAACCGCGGCTTTAAATCAATCGTGGCTACTGCTTTCGAACAGAATCTTTCGGATTCGCCCTGCGTTTTCTGCGGTCAATGCGTTGCAGTTTGCCCGACCGGAGCTTTAACCAGGACTGATGACACCGGAAGAGTCTTTAAGGTACTCGCCGATCCCACAAAGACCGTTGTGGTGCAGACAGCTCCCGCAGTTCGCGCCGCGCTGGGAGAAGAATTCGGACTTAAGCCCGGTACCAGTGTTACCGGTAAGATGGCCGCAGCCCTGCGCAGACTTGGATTTGACAGGGTATTCGATACCGATTTCGCTGCCGACCTCACCATTATGGAGGAGGGAACGGAACTTCTCGGACGTATCGGTGCCTTCCTCAAGGGTGATACTTCGGTTAAATTGCCGTTACTTACTTCCTGCTGTCCCGCTTGGATAAATTTCTTCGAGCAAAATTATCCTGATATGCTGGATCAGCCCTCTACTGCCAAGTCGCCTCAGCAGATGTTTGGAGCGGTAGCAAAGAATTATTTAGCTAACAAGATGGGTGTCAAGAGAGAAGACCTTGTAGTGGTATCGGTGATGCCTTGCATCGCTAAGAAATATGAGTGTACCAGGAAGGAATTCTCCGTAGACGGTAATCCTGATGTAGATATTTCCATTTCTACTGCTGAACTTGCCGCTATGATAAAGATGGCAAATATCGACTTTGTGTCGTTGCCTGATGAGGATTTCGATAAACCTCTCGGCGAATCGACAGGAGCTGCCGTGATCTTTGGAACCACCGGAGGTGTGATGGAAGCTGCCGTACGTACCGCATATGAGGTATTTACCGGAAAGACTCTCGATCGAATTGATTTCAAGGAGATCCGCGGTTTTGAAGGTATCCGTACTGCCAGTGTCGATTTCAATGGCACTATGGTCAATGTTTGCATCGCACATCAGTTGGGCAATGCCCGCAAGGTGATGGACGGTATCCGTAGCGGAAAATTCAATTTCCATGCAGTTGAGGTGATGGCTTGTCCCGGAGGTTGTATAGGCGGAGCCGGACAGCCCTATCACAAGGGTGATGCATCATTACTTAAGGCAAGAGCACAATCCCTCTATCGTGAAGATGCCGACAAACCTTTGCGTAAATCTCACGAGAATCCTTACATTGTAAAACTCTATAAGGAATTCCTGGGCAAGCCGATGAGCGAACTTGCACATCATCTGCTCCATACACACTATTTTGACAAACACCATAAAATATAGGATATGAAAATCGAATTAAAGGATAGCCATCTCAGGCAGATTAAAGAGATATGCGACTCATTCAATAACGATCCGGGTGAGTTGATTACTATTCTGCATAGGACACAGAATGTGTTCGGATACCTCCCCGAAGAGGTTCAGAGAGCTGTTGCCCACAATCTCGGAATTTCCGTAGCCAAAGTTTTTGGTGTTGTGAGCTTCTATTCATTCTTCACAATGACCCCTAAGGGTAAGTACCCTATATCGCTCTGTTTAGGAACCGCCTGCTATGTGCGCGGAGCCGAAAATGTGCTGGATGAATTTAAGAAACAGCTGGGAATAGAGGTTGGCGGAGTAACTCCCGACGGAAAATTCTCACTGGACTGTCTTCGCTGCGTAGGAGCCTGCGGACTCGCTCCCGTGGTTATGATTGGAGAGAAGGTTTATGGCCGTCTCACTCCTTCCATGGTAAAGGATGTTCTTGCAGAGTACAAATAGATGATGGGACGTCAGGTACGTCTCTGATTGATACTTAATTTGTGGCCGGATGATTTGACAACGACAGTTGTCAGGTCATCCGGCTCATTTATGGGTATCCCTTTTGCCTCAAACGCACCCCCCCTTATTTAAAAATGATTAAATTTGCATTATGAAACAGATTATTGATTTACAACGCGAATATTTCAATACGGGTGCTACTTTGGGCTATGATTTCCGTATCAACCAGCTCAAAAGGCTCAGGAGTATCATTCGCAAATATGAGCCGGAGATTCTCGATGCATTTCTTAAAGATTACAACAAATCAGCATTTGACGTAATTTCAACGGAGGTCGGTTATGCACTCACCGAGCTGAACCATCTTATCCGGCGACTCAAAAAACTGATGAAGCCGCAGAAGGTCAAAACCTCCATTATCAACCGTCCCTCAAAAGGCTATTTAGTGCCTGAGCCATACGGCGTTGCTCTGGTAGTGGCCCCATGGAATTACCCCTTAAACCTCTCATTTGTTCCCCTTGCGGCTGCCATGGCTGCGGGCAACACCGTGGTGCTGAAACTCTCTACCAATACTCCCTGCCTATCGGAACTCATTCATCATATATTGATGCAGAACTTTCCACGGGAGTATATCTATGTCACCTGGAATTCCCCTGCGGAAAGGGAGGCGCTCTTCGGATGCAAATTCGACTATATTTTCTATACCGGTTCTACTGCGGTCGCCCGTGAGTTGCAGTGGCGCCAGGCACAGGATGGTCACCTTACTCCGATGACTCTTGAACTCGGAGGCAAGTCCCCTTGTATAGTGGACAAGGATGCCGATATCGACACGGCCGCTCGCAGGATCGTCTGGGGCAAATATCTGAATGCAGGCCAGACCTGCGTAGCGCCCGACCACGTTTATGTGGAGAGGAGTGTCAAGGAAGCACTCGTGTCGAAGATGATTGTCTGTATCCAGGAGTTTTATTACAACAAGAATGGCGGAGAGTATACTCTACGCGATGATTTTACATATGTTGTAAATGCAAAGGCCGTGGAGCGTCTGCAGAGATCTTTAGAGAATACAAGAATCCTCTGGGGTGGAAAAGCTCAGGATCGCAGGATGGAACCTACAATCGTAGATATGGTGACTCAGGAGAGCCGCCTGATGCAAGAGGAGATATTCGGTCCCGTGCTGCCTATTTTGGTTTTCGACGATATATTTGCTCTTATCCGCACTCTCAAGAGCCGGGAGAAGCCGTTGGCATTCTATTTCTTCGGGAAAAAGTACTCAAAGATGATGATGAGAGAGTGCCATTTCGGCGGAGGTTGCATCAATGATACAATCATGCATTTGACCGATCCTTCCATGCCTTTCGGTGGAGTAGGCCAAAGCGGTATGGGATCCTATCACGGAGACAAAAGTTTTGAGGCCTTCTCTCATTATAAGAGCATCCTGATCAAACATCCCCGCAAAGAACTCAAACTCAAATATCCGCCTCATAACGCTCTAAAACTCCGCATTTTAAGGAAATATTCAGGTTTATGAAAAAAATAGTGTTGATGCTGCTCCTGACAATGCTCTCCTTCGGGGCTGTCGGAGCTAATGAAGGGAAGATTGATTCAACTTTAGTGCGTCTGAAGTCTGAGTACGAGATTGAGACGATGAGGATGGGAGGGAAGCTTTTAAGAATGATGATGCCTTTGATGAAAATGGATCGTCAGACCAAAAAGGCTTTTAAGGCGATGAATATTGAAGAAATAGTCATTGCCGATTATCAAGATAAATCGGAGCAAATTGCTTCCAAAGTGACTGATGAAATAACCAAAGCTCTTGAGGCTGAAGGCTATGTCGTTTTGCCACCTCAGGAACCGGCTCAGGAAGAGGTCAAAGAAGAGATAAAATGGGCTGCCTATACTCTGATTGAGGAGGATATGGTTTACGGATATGCGATTCTTACCTATTTCCCAAAGGCGAGCTTTCTCCTTATACGTTGCTTGATGAATGTTTCAGAACTCGAAAAATTAGCCGGTATGATAAAGCATGAATGATGTTTTTAGTTGAAGGGAAAGGGATGTCGAATTAATTCTTACCTTTGTAAGTTCACAAATAGAGACGAATAATGGCAATTTTTGGAATATTTGGCAAAAAGAAAGCTTCACAGGAGGAAGTTGAGCAGAAAGATTTAGCTCTTGAAGAGGGCCTGAAGAAGACAAAAACCTCCATATTCAGTAAAATTACCTATGCTATCGCAGGCAAAAGCATAGTCGATGACGATGTGCTCGACTCCATAGAGGAGGCACTCATCACATCCGATGTCGGAGTGGATACCACCCAGAAGATTATTGAGCGTCTCGAGGCCAGAGTAGCCAGGGACAAATATTTAAATACATCCGAACTCAACCAAATCCTTTGCGAAGAGATTGAGGCGCTGCTTAATGTTGCTTCAGGATCGCAGGTTGAACCCTTTGACTTTTCCAAAAAGCCTTATGTGATAATGGTGGTAGGAGTCAACGGAGTCGGCAAGACTACCACTATCGGTAAGCTCGCGGCACAACTCAAAAACGAGGGCAAAAAGGTTGTCCTTGGCGCTGCAGATACCTTCAGGGCTGCTGCGGTGGATCAGCTTGTAATCTGGAGCCAGCGTGCAGGAGTTGATATAGTCAAGCAGGAAATGGGTGCGGATCCCGCTTCTGTGGCTTATGACAGCGTTAAATCTGCCGTAGCCAAAGAAGCAGACGTGGTAATCATAGATACTGCCGGTCGTTTGCACAACAAAATCAACCTGATGAACGAACTCACCAAAATCCGTAATGTGATGAGTAAAGTGGTTCCGGATGCACCCCACGAGGTATTGCTGATTATTGACGGATCCACCGGTCAGAACGGTTTTATCCAGGCAAGGGAATTCGTCAAGGCTACTGAGGTGACCGCACTCGCTGTTACCAAACTCGACGGCACAGCCAAGGGCGGAGTGGTTATCGGCATCAGCGACCAGTTCCAAATTCCTATAAAGTTCATAGGGGTGGGCGAGAAGATTGAGGACCTCAAACTCTTCGACAAGAAAGAGTTCGTAGAGTCCCTTTTCAAATAGATAATAATAGATACGATATATGACGGTTTCTTACAATTGGCTTAAAGATTATCTCAAATTTGATCTACAGCCGGCAGAAGTTGAAAAGATATTGACCTCTACAGGTCTTGAAGTGGAGCAGATGAGGCATGTAGAGCAAATTCCCGGCGGACTCGCCGGAGTAATTGTCGCTGAGGTGGTGGAATGTTTCGATCATCCCGATTCGGACCATCTGCACGTTACAAAACTCAATACAGGCGCTCCTGACCTTCTACAGGTGGTTTGCGGTGCTCCCAATGTTGCAGCAGGACAAAAGGTGCTCCTGGCAACTGTGGGCACAACGCTCCCAAACGAAGATGGCAGCGGCTTTAAGATCAAAAAGTCGAAAATCCGTGGAGTAGAGAGCTACGGAATGATTTGCGCCGAGGATGAACTCGGTATCGGCACCGACCATCAGGGTATAATGGTGCTGGAACCTGATGCCGTGGTGGGCACTACAGCAAAGGATTATCTACGGCTCAAGACCGATACCATCTTTGAGATCGGCCTTACACCCAATCGTATCGACGGTGCATCCCACATAGGAGTAGCGCGCGATCTCTATGCATATTGCAAGTTGAGAAATATACCTGTCGAGTTTACACTTCCTTCGGTAGAGGGCTTCAGTAAAGGGGAAGGAAAGGCTATTCCCGTAAGGGTTGAGGCACCCGATCTGGCTCCCCGTTATATCGGCATTACCATCAGCGGTGTCAAAGTGGGTCCTTCTCCCGACTGGCTCAAAGAGCGTCTTATGATGATCGGCCAGCGCCCCATCAATAACATTGTGGATATCACCAATTTCCTCCTCAATGAGAATGGACACCCACTGCATGTATTTGATGCGGCAAAAATAGAGGGGGACGAAGTGGTTGTTCGCCGAAGCACGCCTGACTGCAAATTTGTAACGTTGGATGGAGTGGAGAGAACCCTTTCATCTGAAGACCTCGTCATTTGCAATGCAAAGAACCCGATGTGTATCGCCGGAGTGTTCGGCGGAGAAGATTCGGGAGTGACGGAGTCCACTACTGATATATTTCTCGAGAGTGCATATTTCAATCCTACAAGCATTCGCAAGACCTCAAAGAGGCACGGTCTCAAGACTGATGCTTCATTCAGATATGAGCGTGGAGTTGATCCCCTCAATACGATGTATGCTGCAAAACGTGCCGCAATGCTTATCACGGAGATTGCCGGCGGACGAATAGTAGGAGAAATCCGGGAGTCCTATCCCAAGAAGTTCCATGAATTGCAGGTTGAGCTCGACTATGCGCGTATGGAATCATTTATAGGTAAAAAAATAGAGACTCAAACCATAAAGGATATCCTGGTCTCACTGGACTTCCATATCAGAAATGAGAGCGAAACAGGCTGTCTGGTGGATGTGCCCTCCTATAGGGTGGATGTTACACGTGAATGTGATGTAGTTGAAGAGATACTTCGCATCTACGGCTACAACAACGTAGAGCTTCCTCTCAATATGAAGGTAGGCATCAACAGGACTCCCAGTCCCGATCCGGAGGCTCTCCGTTCACGCATATCGGATTTTTTGGCCAACAACGGCTTTGTGGAGACAATGAATAACTCACTTACAAAGAGTGACTATTATTCAAAACTCAAGACATATCCTGCTGACAAGCTGGTGAAGCTGCTCAATCCTCTGAGTCACGATCTCGACTGCATGCGCCGGACTTTGATTCTCAACGCTCTTGAGGTTGTGGCATACAATCTTAACCGCCAAACTACCGATTTGAAAATTTTCGAGATAGGTAATGTCTATTCTTATCTCCCGAAAGAGGGTGAAAATGATCCCGCTTCCGATCTCAGGTCTTACAGGGAGGAGATGCGTATCTCAATGGCAATTACCGGCCATGGAACCAAATCCTGGCGCAACGAGACAGGCCGTGGTCACTATTTTGCCCTCAAGGGGTATTTGGAGTTGCTTCTCAAAAGGTTGGGCTGCAATATCTATGATCTTGAGATTAATGCCGCTCCTTCGGATTTATTCAGTGAAGGTCTGGAATATAGGCTCCAGGACAAGCAGGTGGCAGTTTTGGGTGTCATTCAACCCGCCTTGGCACGCCAATATGGTATCAAACAGCCTCTGTTCGTAGCTGAAATCAGGTGGGATGCCATAATGGAACTTCTGAAACGAAATAAAATAAAATATAAGGAACTTCCTCGATATCCTGAGGTTCGCAGAGACCTTGCACTGCTTCTGAATGAGAGTGTAACCTTTGCCGAACTTCGCAAATGTGCTTTCCAAACTGAAAAGACCCTGCTCCGTCAGGTTACCCTCTTTGATGTTTATCGCGGAGATAAAATTCCTTCCGATAAGAAGCAGTATGCATTGGGCTTCACTCTCCAGCACCCCGATCAGACTCTTACCGATGCTGACGTAGAAAAGGCTGTAGATAAGCTATACAAGGCCTTCCAGGCTAAATTCGGTGCTGTTTTGAGATAGGGAGATGTACGGTTTTTACAAGAAGGTTGCCAGCTATTTCTCGTTAGTGAAATTTTCACACACTCTGTTTGCGCTCCCTTTTGCGCTGATAGGATTTGTGCTCGCCCTTCAGGAACCGGAAGTAAATTTCGAATGGCTGTTGCTTTTAAAGATAGTGGGTTGTATGTTCTTTGCGCGAAATAGCGCAATGGGATTCAACCGTTATGCCGACAGGGAGATTGATGCCCGTAATCCTAGAACTCTTTTCAGGGAAATTCCCTCCGGAAAAATCACACCTCGTCAGGCAATCGTATTTGTTATACTCAATGTGGTGCTTTTCCTTCTGACGGCTTTGAGTATCAATTTACTCTGTTTTATACTCGGTTTTCCGGCACTGGCGGTACTGCTTGGCTATAGCTATACGAAACGCTACACCTGGCTAAGCCATTATGTGCTCGGAATCGCTCTAGGAATTGCTCCTTCTGCCGCTTTTGTGGCTGTTACAGGTTATTTCACGCCGGCAATCCTGGTGCTTTCTCTCTCTGTTTTTCTCTGGTCTTCACATTTTGATATCCTCTATTCCCTGTCGGATGAAGAGATAGATCGTCAGCAGGGTCTTCATTCGGTGCCCCAGAAATTCGGACGCGTAAAAGCAATGCGCATTTCCCTGATTGGACATCTTTTGTTGTTTATTTTGATACCGCTTTTCGGCCGGCTCATTTCAGGCAGCTGGCTCTTCATCATAGGCGCATGCATATTTCTCGCGCTGCTGGTTTACCAGCACGCGATCATATCCCCCACAAATCTGAAAAGATTAAATGCCGCTTTCTTTACATCAAACGGCATTGCATCACTACTCTTTATGTTATTTGTGGTAGCTGACCTTCTATTTTTGCAATAGATTATTTTTCCGGTTTTACCCTGAGAAATCTGAATGCTTTGGTAATGATTTTGGGCAGGGGTTTGCGGTCATCCTTTCCTGCAAGGTTGAGGTAGATGCCGAGTTTCTTGTGTATAGGTACCTTGTAGGTCTCTACAAACTCGATCAATGTGCCGTCAGGGTCCTCAATGTAGGTGAAATGGCCGTTGGCTTCGCCCATACCGAAATCAGATCCGCTATCGCACACAAAGGGATGTCCTGCCGCTTCGCAATCTTTGCGGATGGCCTCCATGTTGCGCACGTCAAAACAGAGATGGATATATCCGGGGTCGCCCCAGAGACGGTCCTGATAGAGTTTGACGGGAGTACGGTCGAGTGACTGTACCAATTCAAGATGCGTAGTACCGAGCACTTCGCTAAATGGACCTTGTAATGGCCGGGAACGCTCCAGCATCACCCTGCGTAACTTCTGATCTGCACCGGGTACTCCCTTGAGGTCGTCAAAAACACCTTCGGCATCGGCAGTTTTGCGGTCATAACCGAGCAGTTTCCCATAAAAATCAATGGATCGCTCCATATCGGAAACTCCGATTACAACTCCGTTTGAGCCTCCTGTGATGGCGCCTTTGACTTTGGTAAATTCAAAGTAGTCTTCCTCAATTTCGAAAATGTTTCCCCAAGGGTCTTTCATGTAGAAGTGATCCAGTCCGGCAAATGATTTACAAGGGGAGTTGAGCAAATCAAGTCCTCTTGACTTATAGGTATCATAAGCCAGTTGTACATCGGGACATTTTACTTTGCAAATAAAGATACCGGTATCACCCAAAAGCGGGGTAGAGGCCGGCCAGTTCAATTCTCTGCCACGGGGCTCCCATATTTCAAACCCACCGCCACCGCGATGGTTGAGAGCCAGAATGGCAAATCTTGGCTGGGGCTTGCCGCCGGTGTAGGGTAACATCCTGTCAGCTACTCCTTCCGAGGCAAGTACTCTTATGTCAATTCCAAATTGTTCGATATACCATTTCCAGGCAGTTTGTGCATCGGGTACTCCAATGCCTACCTGCTGAATGGCGCTGATAACTTTGATTCTCTCTTTCATATCTGTAAATGGGGTCAGGTGGCGGAAATCTTCTTAGCCAGTTTCCAATAGAGCCACGGTGTATATTTATATATGTAGCACATCAGCAGTTCTATACGTCCGATGAGCTTTCTGTGTTTTCCTTTAGCAACTGCCCTGATTGCGGCCTTTCCGCAAAGGTTTACATCCATGCCGTTGGCCTGGCCGGGATCCATTTTGGCGTAAGGCTTGCCGTCAGCCAATACCGCACTTTTACTGATCTGGGTGTTGACACGTCCCGGAATGATGAATGTTACCTTGATATTGTCGTTCTCCAGGTCAAGCGACTCGAAAAAGCCGAATAGAGCCCTTTTGGAGGCGCAATAGGCCGATCTGAGGGGAAATCCGAAGAGTCCGGAAATGGAGGTATTGACACCGATGTGAGTACATTTGGCTGCCTTTAACATGGGAGCCAGTTTTTTCGTCATATAGACCGAACCGAAATAGTTGATGTCCATCAGTTTGAGGTCTACGGAAAAATCGGTATCAAGAGCGAGCGCTCTTTGGGAAATGCCCGCGTTGAATATTATGACTTCCGGTTTCAGATTCTCCTTTTCCATAAATGAAACCAGTTCGTCAATGGTCTCCCTCTTTTCGAGGTTAAATTCAAAAGGCCACGCCTTCACATCATAACTGCGGCATATTCCGCATACTCTCTCCAGCTGGTCGATACCCAGGCCTGTTACAATCACGTTTGCGCCGTTTTTTGCCATATTACAGGCTATGGCCTCTCCAATGCCGGATCCTGCACCTGTGACAAGCGCTGTCTTGCCGGTATAAAATTTCTTTGTTCTCACGTCATCTATTGATTTTTCAAAACACACAAACTTACACAAAAACTTTCGTTTTTACGCCAGTTACAATAATTTGTTATTTTTGTGTCCGGATTAAAACATGAGGATATGCAGAAACTGAAGATTGTTTTTCTCGACTCGGCAACAATAGGGGATGATGTTTCTCTACAGCCGATTTCTTCCCTTGGAGAATTGACAACCTACTCGTCCACAGCTCCCGAAGAGGTAGTGGAACGCATCAGCGGATATGATGTGGTCATCACCAACAAAGTGTGGGTAGGAGAGCGGGAGATCGACTCCAATCCGGCTCTGAAACTTATCTGTGTGGCAGCTACAGGTATGAATAATGTAGATTTGGCTCATGCCGCCGCTAAAAATATCCCGGTACGTAATGCCGTCAACTACTCCACGGAAAGTGTGGCACAGGTAACTTTTATGCACATTCTCAATCTTGTGGGCAAGGCTCCCTATTTTGACGACTCCGTCAAAAGCGGTCACTACAGTGCGGCCGGGTCTTTTACCGATGTCACAAATCCTTTCTACGAGCTCAAGGGCAAATGCCTTGGTATCATTGGTCTTGGTAATATCGGCTCCAGAGTGGCACAGATTGCCGAAGTATTTGGTATGAAGATATCATATTTTCCCACTTCGGGGAAGGCACATTCCGACAGATATCCTGCAAAGGAGTTGGAAGAGCTGCTTGCCGAAAGCGATGTAATAACCATACACGCTCCGCTCAACGAACGCACAAAGGACCTAATCACCCTCAAGGAATTGAAGGCGATGAATCCTAAGGGATATATCGTCAATATGGGACGTGGAGGCATCATCAATGAGGCAGATCTGGCAACTGCCCTGGATGAAGGAGTTATAGCGGGTGCAGCGGTAGATGTCTTTACCAAAGAGCCCATACCCGCAGACCATCCCTATCTGAAAATGAAAAAGAGGGATAAACTGTTGCTTACACCTCATATCGGTTGGGCCAGCAAAGAGGCCAGAGAAGTGCTCGTAGCCAAAATTGCCGACAATATAAAGTCTCTCTAAAAGTACTTCACTTCCTTCCCCTCGAGTGCCGAAAGGATATTGTTGGCCATACGGCTTGCTCCGAAACGGAAAAGCGCAGGAGTGAGCCATTTGCTGCCAAGCGTATCACTCACTATATTGTAATATACCAGTGCCTCTTCGGGTGTGCTTATACCGCCGGCAGGCTTGAAACCTACTTTGCGCCCGGTCTTGTCATAATATTTTGCAATAGCCTGACACATTACCTGTGCGGCCTCAGGGGTAGCTGCAGGGGAAATTTTGCCGGTAGATGTTTTGATGAAGTCCGCTCCGGCCTCCATTGCGAGCATGGATGCTTGTTCTATCTGAGTAGCATCTTTGAGTGCGCCTGTCTCGAGGATTACCTTTAGATGGACATCGGAGTTGATCGCCTTTACAGCTTTATTGATTTCATAAATTTCTCTCGAGGCCTCCTCCGGACGCCCGTCGAGAAAAGAATTGAGTGCGAGTACGATATCTACCTCGTCGGCTCCGTCGGTCACCGCCTCGGTACACTCCAGCACCTTGACTTTGAGTGGGCTCTGGGATGCCGGAAAGCAGCCTCCAACCACTGTGATACGAATATCCCTGCTTCTGCGAGCACCTGCTATGACCCCGGCAAAATTGGGATATACGCATATCGAAGCAGGCATTGGATAATCCGGGAAAACGTTATTGAAATTGTTTACCTTCTCCACTATGGCTTTAACTGATGTGCGAGTGTCGGTGGCATTTAAGGAGGTCAGGTCGATCAACCCGAGAATATTTTTGTAAATCTCTTTCATATCAAATTTTAATATTTGTTTTTGCTATCGATAATTATGGTTACAGGACCGTCATTGACCAGTGCAACCTTCATTTCAGCTCCGAATTCGCCGCATTGTATCTCCTTTCCAATGTATTCGGAGAGGGTTTTCTTAAATTTCTCGTAGAGTGGAATGGCTATTTCCGGCTTTGCCGCAAATATGTAAGAGGGGCGGTTGCCCTTCTTTGTCGAGGCGAAAAGGGTAAATTGGCTCACCACTAACACTTCACCACCGGTATCGGTTACGGAGAGATTCATCACCCCGTTTTCATCGTCAAAAATTCGCAGGGCTGCAATCTTGCGGCACATCCAGTCGATATCTTCCTGTGTGTCCGCCTCTTCAAATCCCACAAGCACCATCATGCCATAATCTATTGTAGCCACTACTTCACCACCTATGGTGACACTCGAAGAAGAAACTCTTTGAATAACTGTTCTCATATTCTATTTATTGTAAATAAAAACTACACATTACCCACTACCCACTACCCACTACCCACTACATACTACATACTACATACTACATACTACATACTACCCACTACATACTACATACTACACACTACATACTACATACTACATACTACATACTACATACTACCCACTTATACGGATCTTTATTCCCGCCTTTTTCAGAGGCTCGGCGGCCTGTTCCATCTCCTTCACTGACACCTTCTCCAGTGTAGAGAGCGGAGGCTGCCGGTCGAGGGTATAGAGCATCACTTCCCGCGGACGCAGCGCAATGACCATTTTCTGCCATCCTTCCAGCAGGTCTTTTCTCATCGAATCCACCTTCACGCCATCCACAACTCCACGCAAAAACATAGTTTGCAGTATGAAGTCTCCCTCAAACCACTCCAGATTTGAAATAACTTCGCTGATGCTATAATTGGGATTTTGAGGACGATCAAGAAGCCTGACATAATCCTCATACACACCGTCAAGTTTTAAAATGGGATTATCTATCTTACGTAACGCCTCCTTGACTCCGGGTCTGCCAAGCATGGTAGCATTTGAAAGCACGGAGATGACTGCTTCCGGGAAAAGCTCATCCCTGAGAGCCACCGTATAATCTATGATTTCCGGGAAATCGGGATGCAAGGTAGGCTCTCCGTTTCCGGAAAATGTAATGGAATCTATAGGAATATTGTCACGATGGCACTCTGACAATTTGCTCCGGAGGGCTTCACGTACCTGCTCCACCGTAGGCATTCTATGGTCCGAGCGTCCTTCTGAATTCCATCCGCACTCACAGTAAACACAGTCAAAGGAGCAAAGTTTTCCTTTGAGGGGGAGAAGGTTTATTCCCAGTGAACTGCCGAGTCGTCTGCTTCTTATCGGACCGAAAACTATACTGTCAAAATATATCGCCATAACTCATCATTATATTATTCTTCCGGATCTGCTCTCTTTGGTGAGCTCCATCTTTTCCAAATTAATATTGTCAATAAGAACTATACCTGGTCTTTTGCCGGGCGTAAAGGATCCGAAGCGCTTTTCCGCGCCGACTGCACATGCACCGTTGAGGCAGCACCACTTTAGTATCTCTTTCAGAGGGATATGGGGGAAGTGTCCCTGAATGCAGCGGATTTCCTCCACCATTGAGAGCTGCAGGTTGCTCGAAAGGCTGTCGGTGCCGACACATATGGTGAGGTTGTTTGCCCTCAGCAGGTCTAGCGGAGGCAACATTCTGTGTATAAATATATTGGAGAGGGGACAAACTACCCAGTAGGGGCTCTTGAGTACTTTCAGCGCTTCATCAATGCTTTCCTGATCGGTCACCGTATTATGGACCAGCAGCACTCTTCCCTCTATCGGTGCTTTAACCTCCTTTTGCAGGTTGTCTAGGAAATATTTGAGTGCGGATTCGCCGGTTACCGGTGGCATGGAGCAGCCGCGTGCTTTATAATCTTCCGCAAGTTCCCCCGTGCCATACCTGATCATATCCTCCTCCTGGTTGCTCTCCTGGTTGTGGTAGGAGATATATCCTGACTTTAGTCCCTCAGCAGCCGAAAGGCGGTTGAGCAGCGGACTCATCGTATAAGGAGAATGGGGGGTAGGTGCAGCGTCCAGTCCCATTTGTTTTGCTTTCTTTTGTAGCTCAATTGCCCCGGCAAGTATCTGCGGTGCATCTTCGGGCTCCGTACCGAAGACCTCCAGGTAGGTGCGTGAATAGATAGGTGAGGAAACCTTACATTCGAAGCTCTCGTCGCAGTTGCTGATATCAGCCAGTACCGAGACACCTGCTGAGTACATCTGCTCCATCTGCTCTCTGAGTGCTGCTACCCGTTTCTCTTTGCTCACTGTCAGGCGCAGCGCATTTATCTGTTGTATGAATCCATCCATACCCGTTCCCTGGCGGAAAAGACCTTTCATGTGAGATAGTTCGACATGACAATGTGAATTGGCAAACCCCGGGATCAGTATGCCTTTCAGGTATTCTGCCGATGATCTGCTGTTTGTGTCGAGGCTTTCTGCAGAGCCACAAGAGAGAATTGTGCCCTCGTTGTCCACCTCCACATATCCGTTTCTGATCGGTTCTTTGTCAATTGGGAAAATATAGTCGGCCCTATATATCATTTACTCTTTTTTTCTTGCTTAAATTTCTTGCTTAGTTCAAGGAGTTCCTCTTTGGTCAGGCGCTTTTCACGTGTTGTGATGCGGCGATTTTTCGTATCGGGCAGTTCTCGAGCCACCGTATCCCGGGCAGAAGTCTCCTGGACGGAGTTCTTCTGAACAGCAGTTTCCTGAACTGAACTCTTCTGGACCGAAACATCTCGACCAAAGGCATCTTCTTCGGTAGATGGTATGTACTCCTCAACCGGTGCTCCCTCATCAAAGTCAACGGCTTCTTCCATCATCGGTCTGTCCAAATCCCCATCTGCTTGTTGCAGATCGGAAAGATATTGTTCGCGCTCCTTTAGTTTTGTTTCTACCGCTTGAAGAATCTTCATGAATTTCTCAGGATCCCTGAGGTAAAAATTGATGGAATTGATAAATTCCTCTTCAGTATAGCCATATTTGTCAAGCAGAGGGGCATAAACCTTCATAGAGTCGCTTTGGGCCCTCATTATGGGACTGTGTTCAACATAGTGGTCGAGAAGAGAGATCTCATAATATATCTGTATCATCTTCTTTTTGGGGATATCCGCCCTGGGACCACAGGAAATAGCCGTCAGCAGGAGTGAGAGTATGAGTATGCCTGTACGTTTCATCGCAGAAGTTTTGCCATTCAAACTCCAAATATAGCAATTTTTATACCTATCTTTGTCAAAATTAGTTTCAACTGCTATGAATGTCCTTGTATTGGGTTCGGGCGGAAGAGAAAGCGCTTTAGCCTGGAAAATAGCCCGCAGTCCTCTTGTAGATCATCTTTACTGTATGCCCGGCAACCCCGGTACCGCCTCTGTCGCTACAAATGTGGATTGCACTCTTTCAGATTTCGCATCTATCGCACGCCATATTTCCAATCTGTTCATTGATATGCTCGTAGTAGGTCCCGAGAATCCTTTGGTCGGGGGTATAACTGACTTTCTTCACGAGAAAATGCCCTCTCTGATGATTATCGGTCCCGGTCGTGATGGGGCACGGCTCGAAGGCAGCAAGGATTTTGCCAAGGCTTTTATGGCTCGGCACTCCATTCCAACTGCTGCTTACAGGACTTTTGATGCCTCTCAGCTTGAAGATGCTTATGCTTTTCTTGAGCAACTCAAGCCTCCCTATGTTCTCAAAGCCGATGGCCTTGCAGCCGGCAAGGGAGTGATAATCACACACTCAATAGAAGAGGCGCGTCAGGAGCTTGCCTCTATGTTTGGAGGCAAGTTCGGGAATGCCGGCGCTAAAGTGGTGATAGAGGAGTACCTCGCCGGTATTGAACTTTCGGTTTTCGTGCTGACTGACGGCAAGGATTATCTTATGCTTCCTCACGCCAAGGATTACAAACGAATTGGTGAGGGCGATACGGGGCCAAATACCGGCGGTATGGGTTCGGTATCACCGGTTCCTTTTGCAGATGATCTTTTCATGTCAAAAGTTGAGGCACGCATAGTAAAACCCACGATACGCGGTATAGTTACTGAAGGTATGAATTACTGCGGTTTCATATTCATAGGTCTGATGAATTGCAGCGGCGACCCTTATGTGATAGAATATAATGTCCGTATGGGAGATCCGGAGTGTGAGTCGGTCGTAAGGCGTATTGAAAGCGATCTTTTGGAACATCTTCAGGCCGCGGCGAAGGGTACTCTCTCTTCTGAGAAGATAGAGGTATCGCCGAAAAGTGCAGTTACGGTAATGGCAGTTTCAGGTGGATACCCTGGCAGTTACGGCAAGGGATTTCCTATTTCCGGTCTTGATGCCGATTTCGGAGAAGATGATACCGTCGTATTTCACGCGGGAACTGCAGTTTCAGGCTCCGGAGTGGTGACATCAGGTGGTAGAGTGCTTGCAGTCACATCCCTGGCTGGCTCTTTGGATGAGGCATTGAAAGCCTCCTACAAACGTCTATCGGCTATCTCTTTTGAAGGCATCTTTTATCGCAGAGACATAGGTAAAGACTTGTTGGATTTTTGATAAATGGGAGGCAGAGTGAGTACGTCAAGGATTAACGGAAGGACGATAGCACTGCTGATTATTACAGTCGTGCTCTATGTAAGTGCCTTTTTTACAGCTCCGGAACCGATGGATTGTGAGGCTGTGTTGCCATTCGGTACTCCGAAGTTTCTTGATGCCCTGTTTGGTGCAACGACTCTGTCGTATATTCTTTCAATTGTTTTTCTGATACTCACCGCAGTCAGTATCTATTCGTTCAATCTTATGTTTACTACCGGTATCAACTATCTGTTGCCGGTGCTATATCTCTTTCTTGTCTTCTACAACCCGAGGGTGATCTTTTTCTCCCCACTTCATATAGTGGCGCTACTGTTGCTGTGGTCACTCGTTTTTTCGGCCCGATACCGCAATTCCATTCAGAATTTGAGTGCAAATTACCTTTCATTTTTCCTTTTTGGCGCCGCATCGGTTTTCTTTCCCCCGCTGGTCTGGATTTTTCCTTTGGTCATACTTGTAAATATCAGGGCTTCCGAAGAGAAGTTCAAGTATGTTTTTACCTCTTTACTGGGAATGCTCACTCCTCTGGTGATGGCTGGTGCAATATGTTATGTATTTGGTGGAAATAAACTTCTTAATGGATTGGGAGCCTCTTTCTGGGGTTCCATGAGTGCTTTTGGCAGACATTCTTTTGATTTTTCCGCCGTTGAAATAGCCTCCGGTCTTTTCCTGACCGGTTTTGTTTTCATTTCCCTGGTTTATCTGCTGCGTAACCTCAATCGGTACAAAATCATTCACTCCAATACTTCTATCCGAATTCTCTTTTTTGCAATACTGACTACGCTGATTTTTGCGTTATTTCTAACGGACAACCGTGATCCGTACGGCGTGGTACTATTTGTGCCGGTTTCACTGATTCTTTTTGAATATTTATCCTCACCTAAAAACAACAAAGGCGCTACTATATTTTACATAGTGATCTCCTCTCTTGCCATAATCTCCAGGATAATTGTTTTAGTGCGCTAGACTCCATCCATAAAGTCGAAGCATCCGTCGTGATAGCCTTTGAGGTCCATGGCCTTGTAGATTTTTTGAATTTCACGCAGATCCGCCATTGGGTCATCCGTCAGTTCAAATTTCTCGCCATATCCTATAATTTTGCGTCCCCAGTCGAAATAACCCAGATAGACCGGGACACCGGTCGCTTTGGCAATGGTATGAAATCCGAGTTTCCACCTTTTGACAGCCTTACGTGTTCCTTCAGGTGCCAGTGCCAGGTGAAATTTTTCGTGGGAATTGAAAATATCAATCATCTGTCTGATGACTGAGGCCCCGCTGCTGCGGTCAATGGGAACCCCGTGGAGTTTTTTGAGCAACCAACCGAAAGGCCAGAAGAACATCTCCTTTTTGATCATGCATTTTGCTTCTCCACCGATCGCCATGTAATAGAGGTAGGAGACTGCAAAATCCCATATGGATGTATGGGGTACCCCCAATATGATGCATTTTTTTTCAGGTGCAGGGACGTCGTGGGTAACTTTCCAGCCCAGACTCTTTAAAAGAAATTTACAGAATTTGCGCCACATCATTGAACTTCTTGAGTGTTGTTGATATCTGAACGGAGATTGTTCCTGATGAATTTTTGTCTCACGGGTGTGTTGGTGCCCATATAGAACTCTATTATATCGTTGATGTTCTCCTCTTTGGTAAGGCGTACCGCTTCAAGACGCATTTCAGGTCCGATAAAGCCCTTGAACTCCTCCGGAGAAATCTCTCCAAGTCCCTTGAAACGGGTCACTTCGGACTTTTTGCCCAGTTTGCTGACAGCTTTGTCTTTCTCTGCGGTATTGTAGCAGTAGATGTTGGTTTTCTTGTCAGTTACCCTGAATAGCGGGGTCTTCAGTATATAGAGGTGACCCATACGCACGAGATCGGGATGAAATTTGAGGAAAAAGGTGAGCAGCAGCAGACGAATATGCATTCCATCCACGTCGGCATCGGTAGCGATTACCACATTGTTGTAACGCAGGTCTTCAATATCCTCTTCAATGCCGAGTGCCGACTGCAATAGGCAGAGTTCTTCATTGCGATCTACATAGAGGTCTTTTTTGGAGGCCTTGGCGCAATTGAAAGGTTTACCTTTGAGGCTGAATACGGCCTGGGTATTTGCATCTCTGCTGGAGGTTATGGAGCCCGATGCGGAGTCACCCTCGGTGATGAATATCGTGGTCTCTTTTGCCTGGGGATGCATCTCGCCTTTGGTGGTCTTGTCGTTATAATGAATCCGGCAATCCCTAAGTTTTTTGTTGTGGATATTGGCTTTTTTGAGACGCTCTCTGGTCTTTCTGCTCACTTTGGAGATGGCTGTCCGCTCCTGTTCAGATTCCTGTATCTTTTTGAGGATAATGTCCGCCACGTCCAGATTTTTGTGCAGGTAGTTGTCCAGTTCAGTCATCAGAAAGTCGGCCATCGTCTTGCTTATGGTTGGACCGTGGGTGCCATCCTGTTTGTTTTGCCACATATACTTGGAACCCAGCTGCACTTTTGTCTGTCCCTCAAATTCAGGTTCCTGAATGCGTACACTGACTGCACCTATTATCGACTGTCGGATATCCACCGGATTGAAATCTTTTTTGTAGTAATCCCTGAGGGTTTTGGTCAGCGCCTCCTTGAATGCAGAGAGGTGTGTACCGCCGAGGGTTGTATTTTGTCCATTGACAAAGGAGTGGATATTCTCTCCGTAATCGTTGCCATGGGTAAAGACTATTTCGATATCCCCATTTTTTAGGTGGATAGGGGGGTAGAGAGGCTCTTCCACCATAGAATCATTCAGCAGGTCGAGCAGGCCGTTCTCGGATTTGTAGTCAGTGCCGTTGAAACTGAGTTTGAGACCTACGTTAAGGTAGGAGTAGTTGCGGAGCATCGTGTCGATGTACTCCATATTGTACTCATAGGGTTCGAAAAGCGTGTCGTCAGGTATGAATGTCACCAGAGTTCCGTTTTTCTCCGTGGTCGGTTTAGGAGTGAAATCCGGAGTGGTGAGGATTCCCTTTTCGTATGCAAGTGCGAGAGTCTCACCGGAACGAAACGATTGTACGGTAAAATATGAGGAGAGGGCGTTGACAGCCTTGAGGCCGACGCCATTCATACCTACCGATTTCTGGAAGGTCTTGTCATCGAATTTTGCTCCGGTGTGCAGTTTGGTAACAGCCGCATCGAGCTGGTTGACACTCTTGTCCTTTTCACTAAAGCCGAAAGGAATGCCACGTCCGTAGTCTCTTATATAGATTCTCTTATCGTCGATCTCCATGTTGATTTGCTTACCGTGGCCCATGGCAAATTCATCAATCGAGTTGTCAATCACTTCCTTCATCAGCACATACATGCCGTCGTTGGGCTCGGTGCCATCTCCGAGGCGTCCAATGTACATTCCGGGCCTCAATCTTATGTGTTCGAGATCTTCAAGAGTTACGATGCTGTCATCGTCGTATACATGATTATTCAATTTATCTGTTTGTTCCATCTATTGTTTCGTCGTTTTTACAATATGAGCGCAAATATAGCACTTTTTGTACCTTTATTGAGAAGAAAAGGTTATTTTTGCAGGATATTTAAAGCTAATATTTAAAATAATATAATAAAAACTTTATAATTTATGGCTAACAAACTTTTTTCTGAATTTCCTCCGGTTCCTACCGAGAAATGGGAAGAGGTAATTATCAAAGACCTGAAGGGTGCAGACTACGACAAGAGGCTTGTATGGAAGACACACGAAGGGTTCAATGTGCGTCCTTACTACCGCGCCGAAGATTTGCAGAATTTGCGGTATATGGGCAGCAAACCCGGCTGTTTTCCTTTTGTCAGAGGGACAAAGAAGGATAACGAGTGGTATATCCACCAGGGTATCTCCGCCTGTGAGGGTGATTTTGCCAAGGTTAATTCCGAAGCAAAAGTGCTTTTGACAAAAGGTGTCGAATCCCTCGGATTTTATCTTGACAATACAAAGGTTCTGACCAAAGAGGACTTCGTACGCCTTCTAAAGGGTATAGACCTGACGGTTGTTCCCGTATCATTCTGCGGATGCTCGCTGCAAAATGTTGCAATTCTTAACGGTTTCATCGCTTATGTAGATTCCCTCGGAATTGACAAAGATGCAGTAAATGCCATCTTTGATTTCAACCCCCTGATGACTCTTACCACAAAGGGTTATTTCTGCGAAGAATCCTCTTTCGTGAAATTGGCAGAATGTGTGAAAGCGACTCAGGAATACAAAAAAATCCGTGTCATCACGGTTGATGCCACCACTTTCAACGGAGCCGGTGCCTCCTCGACACAGGAACTTGCATTCGCTCTGTCGGAAGGAAGCGAATATATTTCACGCCTGACGGATCTTGGCATCTCAGCTGAGGATGTGGCCAAAAAGATGGTTTTTGTCTTCTCGGTGGGCAGCTCTTACTTTATGGAAATTGCCAAGTTCCGTGCAGCGAGAATGCTTTGGGCAAATGTAGTTGAGGCTTATGGCGTCGATTCCAACTGTGCACAGAAGATGAAGATCTTCGCTTACACCGGCGAGTGGAACCAAACTGTATATGATTCATATGTAAATATGCTCCGCGCAACCACACAAGCGATGAGCGCAGCCCTTGCAGGTGTAGATTATCTCGAGGTAGTGCCCTTCGACTTTGCCTATCAGGTGCCCGGAGAATTTTCCAACAGGATTGCACGCAATGTGCAGAGCATTCTCAAGGAGGAGTCAAGTTTCAATAAGGTTGTAGACCCTGCTGCAGGTTCATACTATGTTGAAAATTTAACCAACTCTCTTGCAGAAGCTGCATGGAAACTTTTCACCGATGTGGAGAGTGCCGGCGGTTATGTGGCAAAGTTTAAAGAGGGCTTCATCCAATCGGAGATTAAAGCCGTTTCCGATAAGAAAGACAAGAACATCGCTACCCGCAGGGAGACTCTGCTCGGAACAAACCAATACCCCAACTTCCTTGAAGTTGCCGACGAGGTCATTACCAAAGAGATTGTTTCCAGAGAAATCCCCACTCTAATGGGTATGAAGTTGGAAGAACCTTGTTGCTGTGACAAGAAGATGGCAGAGCCCCTCAGACCCTACCGCGGTTCTCAAGCATTTGAGGCACTCCGTCTGGCTACTGACCGCAGCGGTAAAGAGCCCAGGGCTTTCATGCTCACATTCGGTAACCTTGCAATGTGCCGCGCCAGAGCTCAGTTCTCATCCAACTTCTTTGCCGTAGCAGGTATTAGAATCATAGACAACAACCGTTTCGATACCATCGAAGAGGGAGCAAAAGCTGCTCTTGAGTCGGGAGCCGAGATAGTGGTTGCCTGCTCCTCGGATGACGAGTATGCTGAGGCAGTACCTAAGATTGCAAAGTTGCTCGGTGACAAGGCTATCCTGGTGGTTGCCGGTGACCCCGCCTGCAGAGAGGAACTGATCGCTGCGGGAATCAATAATTTCATCCATGTAAGAAGCAATGTTCTTGAGACTTTGAAAGAGTATCAGAAAATGCTTGGTATCCCCGAACTGTAAAAATTGAAAGATATGAGACCAAATTTTAAAGATATCAAATATACCGGATCCTCTGCAGAATGTTGCATTAAAGAGCATATTACTTCCTGGAACACTCCGGAAAAGATAGAAGTGAAATCGATCTATACGGAAAAGGATCTCGAAGGTATGGAGCACCTTGGTTATGCGGCCGGTATTCCACCTTACCTTCGCGGACCCTATTCCACAATGTACGTTATGAGGCCATGGACCATTCGTCAGTATGCCGGTTTTTCCACTGCAGAAGAGTCCAACGCCTTCTATCGCCGCAACCTTGCAGCAGGTCAGAAAGGACTCTCCGTGGCATTTGACCTTGCAACACACCGCGGATATGATGCAGATCACCCGAGAGTGGTAGGTGATGTGGGTAAAGCAGGTGTAAGCATCTGCTCCGTAGAGGACATGAAGGTCCTTTTCGACCAGATTCCTCTCGGCAAAATGTCGGTATCAATGACAATGAACGGCGCAGTTCTCCCTATCATGGCCTTCTATATCGTAGCGGGCCTTGAGCAGGGTGTGAAACTGGATGAAATGGCCGGAACCATTCAAAACGACATTCTCAAGGAGTTCATGGTGCGCAACACTTACATCTATCCCCCTGACTTCTCCATGAGAATAATCGGCGATATTTTCGCCTATACCTCCCAGTTTATGCCTAAGTTCAATACCATCTCCATCTCCGGCTATCATATGCAGGAAGCAGGTGCCACCAGTGACATTGAGATGGCTTATACTCTGGCTGACGGTCTTGAGTACCTTCGTACAGGTATCAAGGCAGGTATTGACGTAGATGCTTTCGCACCCCGTCTTTCATTCTTCTGGGCTATCGGCATGAATCACTTCATGGAGATTGCCAAGATGCGTGCTGCACGTATGATTTGGGCCAAACTGGTCAACCAGTTCAATCCAAAGAACCCCAAATCCCTCTCTCTGAGGACCCACTGCCAGACTTCGGGTTGGTCCCTCACGGAGCAGGATCCATTCAACAATGTTGCCAGGACCTGTATCGAGGCGATGGGCGCTGTTCTTGGCCACACCCAGTCGCTCCATACCAATGCTCTCGACGAGGCTATTGCACTTCCTACAGACTTCTCCGCACGTATCGCACGTAACACTCAGATCTATATTCAGGAAGAGACCAACGTATGTCGCTCCATAGACCCTTGGGCAGGTTCATATTATGTTGAGAGCCTGACCAAAGAGATAGCACACAGAGCCTGGGGTCTCATTGAGGAGATAGAGAAACTTGGCGGTATGGCAAAGGCCATTGAGACCGGTCTTCCCAAACTACGCATCGAAGAGGCAGCTGCACGTAAACAGGCACGCATCGATTCAGGTCTCGAGAAGATCATTGGTGTCAATCAGTACAGACTCGACAAGGAAGATCCCATCGAGATTCTCGACGTTGACAACACCAAGGTTCGCGAGTCACAGATCAAGAGACTCAACGAGCTCCGTGCTAATAGAGATGAAGCAAAGGTAAAGGCAGCTCTTGATGCTATTACCCACGCTGTAAAGACCCAGTCCGGCAACCTGCTCGCATTGGCTGTTGAAGCAGCAAAGGTACGTGCAACTCTCGGTGAGATTTCCGATGCTTGTGAGAAAATAGTAGGCAGATATAAAGCAGTTATCCGTATGAATACAGGTGTTTACTCTTCAGAGGTAAAGAATGACTCTGATTTTGAAAAGGCAAAAGCAATGGTTGCCGAGTTCGCAAAGAAGGAGGGCCGTCAGCCCCGTATAATGGTTGCCAAACTTGGACAGGACGGTCATGACCGTGGCGCAAAGGTTGTTGCAACAGGTTATGCCGACTGCGGTTTCGACGTGGATATGGGACCTCTCTTCCAGACTCCCGAAGAGGCGGCCAAGCAGGCAGTGGAGAATGACGTTCACGTAGTGGGCGTATCTTCACTTGCAGCAGGTCACAAAACTCTCGTTCCGCAAATTGTAAGCGAGCTTGCTAAACTCGGCCGTGAGGATATCTTGGTTGTCGTAGGCGGTGTAATTCCTGCACAGGATTATGATGCCCTATACAAGGCAGGTGCAATGGCCATTTTCGGCCCGGGTACTCCGATTGCTACGGCGGCCATCAAGATGATGGAGATTCTAAACCAGAGGTTTTAAAAATTAAAGGGTTCGGAGTTGACATGAACCCCGAAAGTTAGACAAAAAACTTTCGGGGTTTTGTTATGCGTAAAAAACACAGTTATTCGGACAGATTGAAGTACATGTTGATGCTAGAAGATGGATATAGTTATAACTATATTCAA
>Ga0255342_1000555_pt1 | contig 62489 bp, 70 predicted proteins | sample wastewater_treat_3_FD_192416 | JGI IMG/M metagenome (GOLD analysis project Ga0255342, IMG submission 192416) | Wastewater microbial communities from Lulu Island WWTP, Vancouver, Canada - plant14 | ecosystem: Engineered > WWTP > Wastewater > Unclassified | place: Canada: Vancouver, British...
ACCTTTTTGAAAATTTTTCTGTGATTTTTTTGTCGTCCTCTCGTTCATTACGCTCCCACGCTGCGCCAGCAGGCTTACTGTTTGCGTCCCCTCGAGGCGACTTAATTATTATAGCACGATGATGAGCTTTTGTCAACTAAAAAAGCAGCGGTTGAATCGTGAGCTTTTTATCTATTATTACTCCATATGCCGTTTCATATGCCAAGCTCACTTCACCAGCAGAAATCTCAGCGCAAATATGACTGCCATGACCACCAGCGCTGCCGTAATAGTTATATGCCTGCTGACATCTGCCTCAAATTTGAACTTTTTCGGGTCCTTGGGGTCGCAGAGTATCAGGTGGGTGGAGCCTATTTTCAAAGGCTGGGTATAGGCTGCACTATCCTTCTCCTCATACACCTTGCCATTCACCTCGTAACGCAGAGTATGGGTATAATGGCTGACACGCTTGGCAGTCACTATAATATAGCTGAAAACACCTGCTCTTTTCGTGACTGCCGCTGCGTCAGTCACCTCAGCCTTTGCAATCACGCCGAACTTCTTATAATACAGAAGCCGCGCAAGGTAAACTCCCCCTGCAAGAGCGATAATGCCGCCCACGCAGGCAAGTATGATGTCTCTCATGTTTCACCTCATTTATCAGAATATGCCTTCATCGCTTTCCACCATGCCCCTCGCCTTGTTCGGGTACATCGCTTCGGCATATCTGTATATTTTCATCAGATCAATATTCTCTGTATCGCCGCTTATCAGCTTATTGAGCGTTTTCACATCGACGTTGACATTTAATCCTGTCTCGTCTTTCCAGTCGTCTTTCATAACCACAAACATAATATCAAGGGTATATACCGTCCCCCCCTCTTGCACGGTGAGGCCGTACACTGTAACAGAAGCTCTCCGTCTTTGCAAGGTCTATCTCCCAGCTGTAAAACAGCCATATACACCTGATAACGCCGTCGTCTCCAAGCTTTACCAGTGTTTTTGTCGAGCCCACCGCCACCAGCAGCAGTAAACCGACTGCCATTCCCGCTAAACTCCCCACCAGTGCATAGTCCGCCATCTTTTCATTGTAAGAAAGACACATCGGCAGCAGCCACAGTCCGAAAGACAGCACCACCGTTATCCCCGTTATCATTGGCGGTATGTATTTTATCCTTAATGTTTTCATAAATGATACCCCCATATCATCAGTTAAAGCCCCTATGCTTACCTCATATTCAGCATACCGCCTGCCTTTTCGGGATATTTCTCCTCAAGGAATCGGTATACATCCGCAAGGGGAAGGCTCCCCTTGTAGTCGCCGTGCTTTATATCCAGCTGACTCACATTCAGTACATCGTTTATGCGCTTTCTGCGCCTGATACCGAAAAGTCCCGTCTGCTCAAAGCTCAGCTCCACGGCAGAAGCGCTGCCATCAAGGCTGCGTTCAAGATTTTCCGTGAAGTATATCATTTCGCAGCGGAATTGTGTGACTTTTTCCATTCTTACTCTGTTGTGCCTGCAAAAGCCCCACCAGTTCACTTCGTTTTCGCCGTATCGGACAGTCCTTTTGAAGTACAGATTTATTCCGCGGCGTCCCAGCGCCACTATGAGCACCACGGGCATGAACACCGCAAACAGCAGTATCATCGGCAGAACGGATATATCCATCATTATAGACAATATCAGCACAGCTATGAGCGGAAGCTCCAGCCCAAACATTTTCCATACAAAGCCTGTTATCACAGACTCAACTTTAACTTTTTTCATTTTTCTCCTATATCATTTGCAAAAAGCGGACAGCCCGTAAACTGTCCGCTTGAATTTACCCCTTTGTGCAGGAGAGTCCCCTGCGTATATACGTCTTTGGCGGCTCAGTCTGCCATGAGCTTTACCATTACAGCCTTCTGAGCGTGGAGACGGTTCTCGGCTTCCTCGAATATCTCATTTGCGTGAGACTCGAATACCTTCTCTGTAATCTCCTCCTCGCGGTGTGCAGGGAGACAGTGGAGCACCATAGCGTCTGCATGAGCCTGAGCCATGAGCTCGTCGTTGATCTGGTAGCCTGCGAAAGCCTTCTTACGCTTCTCGGCTTCGCCCTCCTGACCCATGGAAGCCCATACGTCAGTAATGAGAACGTCTGCGTCCTTTGCAGCGACAACAGGAGAATTTGTCATCTCGAACTTGTCGCCGTACTTAGCAGCAAACTCCAGTATCTCAACAGGGGGCTGATAGTCGTCGGGGCAGGCGATAGAAACGCTCATGCCCACCTTCAGGCAGCCTACGATAAGAGAATTAGCCATATTGTTTCCGTCACCGATGAAGCACATCTTCAGTCCGTCAAAGCTTCCCTTGAACTCGCGGATAGTCATAAGGTCAGCCAGTACCTGACAGGGGTGACAGAAATCGGTAAGTCCGTTGATTATCGGGATAGAGCCGTACTGAGCAAGGTCCTCGACCTCCTTCTGCTCGAAGGTACGGATCATGATACCGTCAAGGTAGCGCGAGAGAACTCGTGCTGTGTCCTGAACGGGCTCTCCGCGTCCGATCTGGAGATCGTTGGAGGAGAGAAACAGCGGATATCCGCCCAGCTGATACATACCTGTCTCAAATGAGACACGGGTACGGGTAGAAGCCTTCTGGAATATCATTCCGAGGGTCTTGCCCTTGAGGTGGGGATGTGGGATACCGTGCTTCAGCTCGTACTTGAGCTGATCTGCAAGATTAAGTATGTCTATGATCTCATCTGTGCTGAGATCGAGCATTTTAAGTAAGTGCTTCATAATATTTATCCTTTCAAAATTCAGTATATTTACTTGTTCATCTCGCCGAAGGCTTTGTCTATTGCAACGGCGAAAAGCGGAATGTAATCGTCAAAGGCGGTGTTCTCTATCTCTATGCTGTACTGGAACTCGCCGTTCACAGCGGAAAGAGTATGGATCTTACCGACGCTGGTGCCGTTTCTGAATATCTCAAATTCCTTTCTGTCCTTGCTTCTGAGCTCGAATGAGAACTCCTTGCCTCTTGCCACGATGGTGGGGTCGAGGAAAAGTGACTTGCACTCCATGGAAAGGAACACATTATCGTTGAGTATTATGGTAAAGCCCGGCTTTTTGTCGTCGCCTGTCTGAACGAGAGTATAAAGGTTATAATAGTTGCTTGCGTCCATGAGATTATATCTCGAACCGAAGCCTTTTTTCCTGACGCTGTATAAGACTTTGCCTGTTTTGTCAGTGGCTACATATTTGTTACCCTTGCCTGTTACCTGCAGCTCCATAATCATTCCTCCAGTACCTCTATCAGAATTTTCAGTCCGTCCTTCAGCTCATCGTAGGAAATATTCAGCGGCGGCAGGAGCCTTGCCTTCTCCTTTGCGGTGAGTATGAGCAGCCCCTTTTCAAGAGCCCTTGCAGCCACATCGTGAGCATCCTTGGTCTTCAGCGTAATGCCTATCATGAGACCAAGCCCGCTTATGCCTGCGACCTCGCTGCACTTCTCAAGCTCGCCCTTTATGAACTCTGCCTTTTTGCCTACCTCATCGAGGAAGCCGTCGCTTTCGATGGTATCAAGAACAGCCAGACCGCCTGCACAGGCAATGGGGTTGCCGCCGAATGTAGTTCCGTGAGTACCCGGTGTCAGGACTCCGCTGCACTTTTCATTCACAAGGCAGACGCCCATGGGCAAACCGCCTGCGATACCCTTTGCAAGTGTGGTGATATCGGCTTTTCTGCCGTAGTGTTCTCCTGCGAGGAATTTACCTGTACGTCCCACGCCTGTCTGCACCTCATCGGCGATGACAAGGATATCCTTGGGAGCGCAGAGGTCATAGACCGCGTCAACGAAAGCCTGATCCAGCTTATTGACGCCGCCCTCGCCCTGAACGTACTCCATCATTACCGCACATACCGACTTATCCTCAAGCTTAGCCTTCAGGTCGTCGATGTCGTTGGCGATAACGTTCACGAAGCCTTCTACGAACGGAAAGAAGTAATTGTGGAACACATCCTGTCCCGTAGCGGAAAGGGTAGCGATAGTTCTGCCGTGGAAGGAATTTACAAGGGTTATTATAGTATGTCTGCCCTTGCCGTATTTATCGAAGCTGTACTTCCTTGCCACCTTGATAGCACACTCATTTGCCTCGGCACCGCTGTTACAGAAGAATACCGACTTATAGCCCGTGATATTGCAGAGCCTGTCGGCGAGATCCGCCTGAACCGCCGTATAGTAGTAATTTGAACTGTGCTGGAGAGTACGCACCTGAGCGCATACCGCGTCAGCCCATTTTTCGTCGCAGTAGCCGAGGGAATTTGTACCGATGCCGCTTCCGAAATCGATGTATTCCCTGCCGTTTTCGTCCGTACAGCGCCTGCCGCTTCCCTTTTCCATTACCAGCGGATAGCGTCCGTAGGACTGCATAACGTGCGAATTAAATTTATCAATGGTATTCATAAAGTCCTCCTTATGGCAGACTGCCTATCGGACTTTTTCAGACACACTATTATTATAACGCTGAAAGGCAGTCAAAATCAATCTTTGAAGTTTTATTATAAGTAAATTTTTTGTATACAAGTAAATTATTTTACGAGAAGTATCTCTCACACGAACTGTGTGCCGATGCCCTCGTTGGAAAGTATCTCGATAAGGATAGAGTGGGGAACTCGTCCGTCGATGATAACTGTCTTGCTTACGCCGCGTCTGACAGCCTCAACACAGCAGTCTATCTTGGGTATCATGCCGCCCGAGATTATACCCTGTCTCTTGAGGAAGGGCACCTCGCTGACATTTACCTCGGGGATAAGTGTGGACGGGTCATCCTTATCGCGGAGAAGTCCTGCGATATCGGTCATGAGGATGAGATTCTCGGCGCCAAGCTCAGCGGCAATTCTTGCAGCAGCCGTATCGGCGTTGATATTATATGTATTGCCCTCCTCATCGGTGGCAACTGTTGCGATAACGGGGATATTGCCGTTTGCAAGAGCGTCTGTGATAGGCTTTGTGTTGACCTTTGTTATCTCGCCTACCCAGCCAAGGTCCTGACCGTCGTCGGTCTTTTTCTTTTCAGCCATGAGCATCTCGCCGTCAATTCCGCAGAGTCCCACAGCGCTGCCCTTATGCTGAGCCAGAAGCTGTACCAGCTCCTTGTTGACCTTGCCCGAGAGCACCATCTTTACCACATCAACGGTGGCGTCATCGGTATATCTGAGACCGTTGACAAATCTGCTCTCGATATTGAGCTTTTTGAGCATATCGCTTATCTCGGGACCGCCGCCGTGTACAAGGACTACCTTTACACCCACCAGCGACAGGAGGACGATATCTGTCATAACAGCGTCCTTGAGCTCCTTGTTGGTCATGGCGTTTCCGCCGTACTTGATAACGAGTATCTTGTTATTATACTTCTGTATATACGGCAGTGCGTCAATGAGCACCTGTGATTTCTCGTTATTTGATATCTTTTCCATTTTTCCTTTACTCCCTTTATATATGTTATTGATACTGACATGGAATATGATTCCTGATAGCATCGTCGAGTATCTGAGCTACACGCGCGGCGTCCTTTACATCCGGTATGATAAATAATCCTTTGGACGGCTCGCCGCCATACGCCTTTGTTTTCATAGTTATCGTGCCTGTGCCGCCGCTTTTCAGAGTACACTTCACATCAGTGATACACTCATAGATGACCTGCTGCATATGGCCGTAAGCCACGATGATCAGCCTTTTATCTGTAATGGCGTAATCTACGTTCTTTGTCTTTGAGACTCCCCATATTATAATCGCCACCACTATTCCTAAGACCGCGATCGGCATCAGCAAATATGGTATGATTATCAGAAAACCGATGATTTCAAAAATAACGTTGCTGAAGAACATCGTCATTATTATACCCACAGCGAACATACCCGCGAACACCTTTGCCAGCTTGGAGTATTTTTGGGCTTTATTAATCATTTTCTCACTTTCCAGAGGGTTCTGCTCATCTCCGATTCCGCCTCCGAAGGCGTAGAGTATCTGCTCGCCCATGTCAAGATACGGCGTGAAAAGCCGTTCAAAGTATTCGGAGGTCAGCTGTTTTGGTGCGTTTTGTGTTCTGTCGGCAGGCTTGCCGTAAACTTCACTGTCAAAGTAATTTTCTATGTATTCATACTCCTCGTTATCGTTTTTGCTTCCAAACACGGTCCTCACCGCCCTTTCGCTTAATATGCTGTCCGCCATGATCAGCGGGAAGCCTTATATATTCCTATACTGTCCTCGATGATCTGCTTTACCCGCTGCGGATCGTCCACATCACGGAGCGTCATGATCCTGACCGCGGTCACAGGATCATTCAGCACCGATGTAACAGTAACAGTTCCCTTATTGCCGTTTTCATCTGTCACGCTGACATCAGTGATACTCTCGAAGCTCACCTGATCCGACTCACCCGACCGAAGTTTCAGTATCCTTTTGTTTGTAATGGCATAATCCGCGCTGCCGAAGAGCTTTCCCAGCACTATTGCGATGGCAGTGATCATTATTATAAGAGCTATCGGCATGATAAATATCAGCACGAACGGCAATATTTCCATCAGTATAAGTGCGATAAACAGTGCAAGGATCAGCGCGACCACTGTTACGGAAACAAACGTAAGGAGCTTTTTTCGCCGGACTTTTTGTCTTGCCGTGGGGGCTCCGAGATTTCCCATTCCTCTGCCGCAGACGTACTTTATCCGCTCGCCGCTTCCGAGGTAGGAGCTGAACTCCTCCTCCAGAGCTTCGGGGCTTGCGGACTTCCGCTCTTTTTCATTGCCGTCGGGGAGTTCCGTGGGATATCCGCCGTAATATTCCGGGGAGGCACTGTAATTATATTCGTCAGTGTCTTCTCTGCTTCTTCCGGGCACGTTCCCCACCGTCCTTTCTCAGCCTTTCGCGAGTCATCGGTTCCTCGGGGCATTTGCAGCGCGTACGGCATCCGAGAGTATCCTGCTGACTCTTGCAGGATCGTGGACCTTGCCTATCCGACAGGAGTACGGTGCGCCGTTAGGTCCTCTCATACTGTTGTTTTCAAAGGTCACATATCCGATATTTCCCTGCTGTGAGATGTATCTGACATTCGACAATGACCTCAGGTGATAATTGGTCACCTTTCCGCCTTGCAGCATGATCACTCTTATATCGGTAATGGCATAGAGCGCATCAAATACTCCCGAAAGGCAAAGCGCCGAAATGATTATAACAACTATGCCTATCAATGAAAGTACACAGGTCACTGCGCCCACGATGGTCAGGATGATACCAATGATCAGCCCTATGACAGCGCCCTTCCTTGAAGCCGTAGGATCGTCCTTGGCAGCAGGGCTCTGCTTGTCATGGCCGCCCACCCATAAGATATGCTCGTTAGCCGTGAGATATGGCTGGAACCTGCTCTCGATGCTTGCGTAGTTATCGTAGGACCTCTGCTCGTAATCAGCGTCCTCGTAGGTCTGCTCGTGACTGTGGTCGCACTCTCTGACGTTGTTCACATTGCTGTATGACTGCTCGTGACTGTGGTCACATTCCGCTCTGTATTCCTTGGACGGAGCTATATAGTCATCATCATATTTCGAGGCATATTTCTCGTTATATTCATCGTAGTCCTCGTTTTTCTTCCTTCCGAACACGCTGACACCGCCTTTCGCTACTTTTTATTGATACGGGCTCCTGCGGAAGCGTCCTCGATTATGCGCTTTACTCTGGGAGCATCGCTTATCTTGTACATCGTGAAAACTCTCGTTCTGTCCTTGCGGCATGGGGAACTGTTCACAGGAAAATCCAGATTCAGCTTCACCAAGCCGCTTGCCGAACCGAGACTGCTGGCATATTGTATCCATCCGAGAGGGATAGACATATTTTTGCCGCCCTGCACAGCTATTACCCTGATATCGGTAACAGCATAGGCATTCACATTTTCCAGTATCATCAAGCATACCCCTGATGTCAGGATCAAGATGCCCAGAATACACACCCACTCTGCGATCAGACCGCCAAGAAAGAACATCGCCGTGCCTCCAATAAGCAGTGTATTTCCCGTGGCTTTCTTGTTTTTGAACGCTCTCGGGCTGCCGCCTGCCCAGAGCAGATGCTCATTGGGAGCCAGCAGTTTTTCCATGCTGTTTTCAAGGCCGACACGTTTATCGTAGGGCTTCTGCTCAGAGTCTGCGTCCTCGTAGGTCTGTTCGTGACTGTGGCCGCACTCTCTGACCTCGTTTATATTGCTGTAAGACTGCTCGTGACTGTGATCACATTCTTCTCTGTACTCCTTTGAGGGAGCTATATAATCGTCATCGTATTTCGAGGCGTACTTCTCGTTATAGTCATCGTAGTCCTCGTTGTTTTTCCTGCCGAACATCTTCTTTCCCCCTATATCACATACCTGCGGTCATTTGTCTGAACGACTGACCTTCGATCTCTATCTCGGAAATGCCTGCTTTTTCCGGCTGTTTCTATCTGCTTTATAAGAGAAAGCACAAAAGATCGATCTTTTTATGGGACCTTGCACACCAGATCAGCTCCTCGTCGGGGAGCAGCAGTCCGCGAAAAGTCATTTCAAGCTCATAGCTCTCATATTCATGGCTGATACCGCTGTTCTCTGCCATACATATACCCCTGTTTCCCGAAAGTAATGTATCAGCTTCTGTAATCGCCGTTTATCTTGACGTAATCATAGGTAAGGTCACAGCCCCATGTGATAGCCTTGCCCTTGCCATCGCCCATGGAGATGAGTATCTTGATCTCCTCCTCCTTGAGTATCCTCTTGGCAAGCTCCTCTGAGAACTCAATGACGCAGCCCTTGCGTCCGAGAGGGATAACTCCGCCCTCAGAAGCCATTTCCACGTCTACCTTACTGATATCGAAATCAGCGTCGGCATAGCCCAGAGCGCAGTAGATACGTCCTGCGTTGGCGTCCTCGCCGAAGATCATAGCCTTTATGAGGCTGGATGTTACGACGGACTTTGCAACCTTTTCTGCGATCTCATCGGTCTCTGCACCTCTTACAGCGCACTCGATGAGCTTTGTAGCGCCCTCGCCGTCCCTTGCCATCATTCTTGCAAGGTTCATGAGTATAGCATAGAGAGCGTGTCTGAACTTCTCATACTCGCCGTCCTCGGAGGTAACAGGCTTGTTGCCTGCCTCGCCCGAAGCCATGATGCATACCATATCGTTTGTGGAGGTGTCTCCGTCAACGCTTGCGCGGTTGAGAGTTACCTTGATGATATCGCTGAGAGCCAGCTGTATCATCTCGGGAGAGATATCGGCATCGGTGGTAAGGAAGGTAAGTGTTGTAGCCATATTGGGGTGGATCATTCCGCTTCCCTTGAGCATACCGCCCATGGTGCATATCTTTCCGCCCAGCTCGAACTGAACAGCTATCTCCTTTTCGCGTGTATCTGTGGTCATGATCGCCTCAAGAGCTCTCTTGTTGCCGTCATAGGTAAGACCGCCTGCAAGGTCGTCCATAGCGTTTGCAATGGGCTCGATGGGGAGCACCTGACCGATAACGCCTGTGGAAGCCACGATAACGTCGTTCTCATCTATGCCAAGAGCCTTGGCAGCCAGCTGACACATCTTTGTTGCCTTCTCAACGCCGTCGGGATTGCAGGTGTTGGCATTTACCGAGTTAACGATAACAGCCTTTGCCTTGCCGTCCTTGATATACTCCTTGGTAACAAGTATGGGCGCGCCCTTTACCTTGTTTGTGGTATATACGGCAGCAGCGCTGCACATCTTGTCCGCAACTATGAGTGCAAGGTCGTTTTTCTTCTTTGCTGAGGGAAGTGCATTGTTGGCGGCGGCATTTGCCCCGTCCATGTCATTCAGGGGCTTGTGGGCAAGACCGCACTGAACGCCGTTGGCTCTGAAGCCCTTTGCGGCGCAGACTCCTCCCTCTACGAAAGTAATACCCTTTATATCAACAAGCTTCATGCTCTGTTTCCTCCTTGATCTTCTTTGCGAATTTCGCAACTATGTCCATATATTCCTCTTTTGCCTGCTCGCATTCCCAGTTGTGGGACTTTGCCATGAGGGCAGCGTTCTCCAGAACGGGCTCTACCTGATGATAGTAGAGTCTGAGGTATTTCTCCTTGCCCATAAAGAGGTTGTACATCAGCTGTCCCTCAAACATCTCGCCGATGAAGGGGTCATCGCTGAGCATTTCGATAGCTCTCTTGATAGCCACCTTTGAGCATATCTTCTGGCGGAGCATACGGCTGACGTCAGAGACATTTAGCTGATCCTTTGTTTTTTCCATGATAGTGTTGAACCACTCATCCACGGTATAGTCGATACCGTCGTCCTCGATAAGATCATATTCATAGATCTCTCTAAGCTTTTTACTCATTTTTATTTCCCCCCGATATAAAAACATATCATATTAATCCTGTGGTCTCGTCAATACCCATCATTATATTGAGGCACTGAACAGCTGCGCCGCTTGCTCCCTTTCCGAGATTGTCAAGACGTGAGCAGAGGAGTATCTGCTCGTCGCTGCCGAAAACGAAGACCTGCAATTTGTTCTGTCCGCTGAGAGTGTTGGATGCAAGGAAGAAGCTCTTCTGCTCCTCTGCGGACATAAGAGGCATTACCTCTATCATTTTTGCACCTGCATAGTGCTTTTCATACATCTCATGTACCTGCCGGGCGGTGACATTCTTGTCAAGCATTCTTGTCTGTATCGGAACGCTTACCACCATACCGCTGTAATAATCGCATATCATAGGGCTGAACATGGGAGTGTAGGTGAGCCCCGATACAGCCTTCATCTCGGGCAGGTGCTTGTGCTGCTGAGAGAGTGCGTACATACGGGGACTGTTGAACTCATAGGGCTTATCCTCGCTCTCATATACCGCGATAGCCTTCTTGCCTGCTCCGCTGTAGCCCGATGTAGCATAGGCGAATACGGGGAAGTCCGCAGGAATGATACCGTTGTTTACCAGCGGATAGACTATTGAAGCAAAGCCGCTTGCATAGCAGCCGGGAACAGCTACTCTGTTGGAGGTCTCTATCTTTGCTCTGTGAGCGGCAGAGAGCTCCGGGAAGCCGTAAGCCCAGTCGGGATTTGTACGGTGAGCCGTAGATGCGTCGATGATACGGACATGGTCGTTATCCTTATCGATGAAGGACACAGCCTCTCTGGAAGCGGCATCGGGCAGGCAGAGGAAAACATAGTCTGCGCTGTTTATAAGTCTTGCGCGCTCGGCGGAGTCCTTTCTCAGCTCCTCGCTGATCTTCATGATCTCAACGTCATTTCTTCCCTTGAAACGCTCCTGTATCTTGAGGCCTGTGGTACCTTCCTGACCGTCTATATATACTTTAACTGACATTGTATTTTCCTCCGTTTTCATGTCTTTCATAGTGGGCGCCTTCATTTGCGAAGCGCCTGTCGTATTCGGGGCTCTGCCCCGAACCCTGCAAGGGCTGTCAGCCCTTGACCTGACCAAAGGGGGAGTGACCCCTTTGGAATCCTTTTCATATGCTCAACCGTCTTCTAAGGGCTAAAGGCTAAGGGCTAATGGCTAACGGCTCACTTTCTGCGCTTACTGACCTTTCTCTCATACTTTGCCTGCTTGGGATCCTTGGTGTCGGACTTGTCCTCAATCATGGAGTGCCAGACACTGACCCCGAGGGTAATTATAACTATGAGAGCGAACCAGAATATATGGGCACTGGGGATAACTGCCAGCCAGAGCCCCATTATCAGCTCGCCTATTCCCCATATAACGCCCATGAGGATGGTGAGACCGATAGTAAAGGTGACATCCTTTTTCTTCATATCAGAGACCCAGCACCTTCTCCGCCAGAGCGATCTGCTCCTTTACAGCGTCGGGAGAGGGGCCTCCCTCGGACTTGCGCTCGCGGACGCAGGTATCAAGGCTGATAGCCTCGTAAACGTCCTCGGTAAAGAGGTCTGTCATAGCCTGATAGTCCTCAAGGGGAAGGGTCTCGAGAGTGAGTCCCTTCTCGATGCACTGAGCAACGAGGGTGCCTGTTATCTTGTAAGCGTCACGGAAAGGCATACCCTTCTTAACGAGATAGTCTGCGCAGTCCGTAGCGTTTATGAAGCCCTTTGCGGCAGCGTGTCTCATGTTGTCCTTGAGTACGCGCATAGTTGCCAGCATGGGAGTGAATGTCTTAACGCAGAGCTTCACATTGTCAACGGCGTCGAATATAGCCTCCTTGTCCTCCTGCATATCCTTGTTATATGCAAGGGGAAGTCCCTTCATCATGGTGAGGAGGGTCATGAGGTCGCCGTTTACTCTGCCTGTCTTGCCGCGGATAAGCTCCGTAACATCGGGGTTCTTCTTCTGGGGCATGATGGAGGAGCCTGTTGCAAAGGCGTCGTCAAGCTCCACGAACTTGAACTCCCATGAGCACCAGAGGATTATTTCCTCGGAAAAACGTGAGAGATGTGTCATCAACAGTGACAGAGCGCAGCCCAGCTCCACACAGTAGTCCCTGTCGGAAACACCGTCAAGGCTGTTGGGCATAGGAGCCGTAAAGCCGAGAAGCTCCGAGGTCTGCTTTCTGTTGGTCTTATATGTAGTACCTGCAAGAGCACCGCTGCCGAGAGGGCAGTAGTTCATTCTCTTTGCGGTATCCTGAAGTCTTTCCATATCGCGGAGGAGCATCCACACATACGCCATAAGGTGATGAGCGAGGGTTATGGGCTGTGCTCTCTGTAAATGTGTATATCCGGGCATTATGGTCTCGGTGTGATCCTTAGCCATATTCACCAGAGTAACAGCAAGCTCCTTGACAAGAGCGTATATCTCGTCTATCTCGTCGCGGAGGTAGAGTCTCAGGTCAACTGCCACCTGATCGTTTCTTGAACGTGAGGTGTGGAGTCTCTTTCCAACGTCGCCGAGGCGCTTTGTCAGCTCTGCCTCAACGAACATATGGATATCCTCGGCGTTGGGGTCAAGCTCCAGCTTGCCGCTGTCGATATCGGCGAGGATGCCCTTGAGCCCCTCGATGATAGTAAGACTGTCCTCCTTGGTGATAATGCCGCAGTCTCCCAGCATTGTTGCGTGGGCTATACTGCCCTGTATATCGTGACGGTACATACGTCCGTCAAAGGCAATGGAAGAATTGAAAGCGTTGACACCTGCGTCCACCTGCTTTGAAAATCTTCCTGCCCACATCATATCTGCCATTGCTTTTACTCCTTTATGTATCTATTCTCACGATATCTGCGAGAGAAATGTTTCTGTATGTAAGGTCATCTCTTACAGTGAATCCGACCTTTTCCCAGAATGCGTTGCCGTTCTCATTTCTTGAAAATACCACCAGTGCGACCTTGTTTATACCGAGCGACTTCAGCGCATTCAATGCCTTGTCAACAAGCTCGGAGCCTATCCCACGGCGTCTGTAGTCAGGGTTTACAGCCGTATGATAGATGTAGCCTCTTCTTCCGTCATTGCCGGCAATGATAACTCCGGCTATGCTGCCGTCTTCCTCTGCAACGAAACAGGTCTCCGGATTTCTTGCGAGGTACTTCTCTATACCCTCTCTTGAATCGTCAAGATTGTTCAGTCCCATTCCGGCACAGGAAAGCCACAGTGCGTAGACCTTATCGTAGTCATCGATGGTCATGAGCCTTACGTTCACCATGTTATCCCCTCGCTTTTCAATTCATAATTCATAATGCTCAATTCATAATTATTCGTTCAGCAATGCTTTAATTATGCATTATGCATTATGAATTATGCATTCTATTAAATCGTAACAGGCAGGAGAAGGCTCCCCTGCCTGAAACTGATATATACTTATATTGCGGCTGAAAGAGGATTACTTGTTGTTTCTCTTCTTGTCAAGCTGAGCTCTAACCTTTATCGGGAGACCGAAGAGGTTGATGAAGCCTGCTGCGTCAGCCTGATTGTAAACCTCATCCTCATCGAATGTGGCAACTTCCTCATCGTAGAGAGTATAGGGTGAAGTAACGCCTGCATTGATGATGTTGCCCTTGTAGAGCTTGAGCTTAACGTCGCCTGTAACTCTCTCCTGAGTCTTGTCAACGAAAGCTGTGAGAGCTTCACGGAGAGGTGTGTACCACTGACCGTTGTAAACGATATCAGCGAACTTGATTCCGAGGTACTGCTTAACACGAGCTGTCTCCTTGTCGAGAGTGATGGTCTCGAGAACCTCGTGTGCATGGTAAAGGATAGCACCGCCGGGAGTCTCGTAAACGCCTCTTGACTTCATACCAACGAGACGGTTCTCAACGAGATCAGCAAGACCGATACCGTTTTCGCCGCCAAGCTTGTTGAGAGCTGATACCATTTCAACGCCGTTGAGTGTCTTGCCGTCCAGCATTGTGGGAACGCCCTTCTCGAAGTGGAGAGTGATGTATGTGGGCTTGTCGGGAGCGTCGATAGGTGAAACGCCCATTTCAAGGAAGCCCTTCTTCTCGTACTGAGGCTCGTTTGCAGGATCCTCAAGGTCGAGACCCTCGTGTGAGAGGTGCCAGATGTTCTTGTCCTTGGAGTAGTTTGTCTCTCTGTTTATCTTCAGAGGAATGTTGTGAGCCTCTGCGTAGTCGATCTCCTCGTCACGGCTCTTGATGTCCCATTCTCTCCAGGGAGCGATGATAGTCATTTCGGGAGCGAAAGCCTTGATAGCAAGCTCAAATCTTACCTGATCGTTGCCCTTTCCTGTGCAGCCGTGGCAGATAGCGTCAGCGCCCTCAGCCAGAGCGATCTCAGCGATACGCTTTGCGATGATGGGACGAGCGAATGATGTACCCAGCATATATCTGTTCTCATAGATAGCGCCTGCCTGAACTGTGGGGTAAACATAGTCCTGGATGAACTCCTCCTTGAGGTCTGCGATGATGAGCTTGGAAGCGCCTGTCTTGATAGCCTTCTCCTCAAGGCCGTCAAGCTCTGTGCCCTGTCCTACGTCACCTGAAACAGCGATAACCTCGCAGTTGTTGTAGTTTTCCTTGAGCCACGGGATGATGATAGATGTATCAAGACCGCCCGAATATGCGAGAACTACCTTTTTGATATCCTTCTTATTAGCCATTGTGATTACCTCCTGGATATTGAGCGCCGTATACACAGCGCGTATTTGCGATATAACTCTATTATACTACATAAGAAGATAATGTCAAGAGGATTTGCATAAATATTCATTTTTGCAGCAAATATTCGCGTTTGTACGAATATTATTCATTCGTAAGCCTTGCGCAATTAGGTAGTGCCAATTCCTGCTCTCATTAATCCCCGAGTGAAAAAGCTTTGTTAAATCCCGAAGTGTTTTGTATGAAATTCCGATTTTTCCGCAGAAGAAGTGATTTAACTTGATATTTTCGTGCTTTACTATTATAATAAACTTGTGTATAGCTCTGCAAAGTGTTAAAGATTATAGAGAAAAAAGGCAGAGTATCCCTATTTTAAGTATGGAGGTCTATATTATGGCTGAAAAGAACGGAACGAAGATAACTATACTCGGCGCAGGCAATGTAGGCGCATCTGTGGCATACACATTCGCAGTGGCAGGCACCTGTTCCGACATCGTCCTCGTTGACATAAACAAGGCAAAGGCAAAGGGCGAGGCTATGGATATCCGTCAGGGCGTATCCTTCGGCGAGAACGTCGAGGTTTTCGACGGCGGCTATGAGGACGCAAAGGACTCCGATATCGTAGTAGTTACCCTCGGACTTGCAAGAAAGCCCGGTCAGACACGTCTTGACCTTGCTCAGACCAATGTCAATATCATCAAGGAAGTTATGCCTCAGGTGGCTAAGTACGCTCCCGACGCTATCTACGTCGTTGTCAGCAACCCTGTTGATATCCTTACATACACCATACTCAAGTGTACAGACTTAAAGCCCAGTCAGGTAATCGGCTCGGGTACAGCTCTCGACACCTCACGTCTCCGCTCCATCATCGCAGATCATGTGGGACTCTCTCCCAACAGCATCCACGCTTATGTTTTCGGTGAGCACGGCGACTCCTCATTCATACCGTGGTCCATCATGAACATCGCAGGTGTTCCCGTTGATGAGTACTGCTCCGATCAGGATCATGCCGATCTTGACGAGGACGAGATCATCGAGGAGGTCCGCAAGGCAGGTGCAGAGGTCATCAAGAGAAAGGGCGCTACATTCTACGCAATCGCTATGAGCGTAAACAAGATCTGTGACACTGTTCTCCGTGACTCAAAGAACATCATCACAGTATCAACAATGATAAATGACAGATACGGCATCAATGATGTATGTCTCAGCCTTCCCTGCGTTATCGGAAGCAACGGCATCGAGAGAGAGGTCTCTCCCAAGCTGACAGACGCAGAGGTAGAGAAGCTTCAGGCAAGTGCCAAGGCACTCAGAAGCGTTATCGACCAGCTTGAGTTCTGATCACCGCCTGTATATGCAAATCATCGGCGGAGGGCTTAGGTTCTCCGCCTTAAAACTGTAATAACGAAAGGAATACCTATATGAATTACGCAGAAGAATCACTTAAAAAACACTATGAATGGCAGGGCAAGATCGAAGTTATCTGCCGCGCTCCCCTTGAGACAAGAGACGACCTCTCACTGGCTTACACCCCCGGTGTTGCACAGCCCTGTCTCGAGATACAGAAGGACGTAGACAAGAGCTATGAGCTCACACGCCGCTCAAACCTTGTTGCAGTTGTAACCGACGGTACAGCTGTTCTCGGTCTCGGCGACATCGGCCCCGAGGCAGGTATGCCCGTTATGGAGGGCAAGTGCGCTCTGTTCAAGGCATTCGGTGACGTAGACGCAGTTCCCCTGTGTGTACGCTCAAAGGAAGTTGACGACATCGTTAACACAGTCCGCCTCCTTGCAGGCTCGTTCGGCGGCGTAAATCTGGAGGACATCTCCGCTCCCCGCTGCTTCGAGATCGAGAAGAAGCTGAAGGAGTGCTGCGATATCCCGATATTCCACGATGACCAGCACGGTACAGCAGTAGTTACTCTCGCAGCTATGCTCAACGCCCTCAAGGTAGTAGGCAAGAAGCTGGACGAGATAAGAGTCGTTACCAGCGGCGCAGGTGCAGCAGGTATCGCTATCATCAAGCTCCTCATCTCCATGAGTCTCAAGGACGTTGTTCTCTGCGACAGGAACGGAGCTATCTACAAGGGACGTCCCGAGGGCATGAACCCCATGAAGGACGAAATGGCTGAGATAACCAACCAGCAGATGAGAAAGGGCAGCCTTGAAGAAGTTATCAAGGGCGCAGATGTGTTCATCGGCGTATCAGCTCCCGGCTGTGTAACTCCCGAAATGGTAAAGAGCATGGCTCCCGACCCCATCCTCTTCCCCATGGCTAACCCCACTCCCGAGATAATGCCCGAGGAAGCCAAGGCAGCAGGCGCAGCAGTTGTTGGCACAGGAAGAAGCGACTTCCCCAACCAGATAAACAACGTTCTGGCATTCCCCGGAATTTTCCGCGGAGCACTTGACGTCCGTGCAAGCGACATCAACGACGCTATGAAGATAGCTGCCGCTAAGGCTATCGCTTCATTCGTAACAGACGACAAGCTCAGCGCAGATTATATCATCCCCAGCGCACTGGACAAGACCGTAGCGCAGGCAGTTGCAAAGGCTGTTGCACAGGCTGCAAAGGACACAGGCGTAGCAAGAATCTAAGGCAGGGTGCCCCTGCTGGCTGTTTCGCGGTATAGATATCAAAACCGACAGTTTATCTCCGCGGCGCTTGCTTTGTCGCATATTATATGTTATAATTGAGCCGTGGAGCGTCTTGCTCCACGGCTTTTGTTAAATGATATAAAGGATCAAGGAGAAAACAATGAGTGAGATAATTTTTGAATCACATTCGCCCATCTGCGACATCAGCGCAGTTATCGAAGCTGACGACAGCACATATTATATGTACCTTATGACAGCTCCCGAGACGGGAGTAAAGCTGCTCAGGGCACTGTGGGTGTGCAACCGCAGACCTGCTCCCGAGGTGTTCGATCCTCAGCGCATGAAGGACGGAAAAGCCCCCATGCTGCCCAAGGAAAACTTAGCTCCCATACACCCTGCGGCAGGCATAACCCTCAACCCCGACAAGCTTTCCTGTTACTGGTACGAGAGCGGCGACTCCGCAGCCATCTTCTACGGAGACAAGCTGCTCTGCGCTATCCCGCCCTATGCAGGACTTCACGACTTCCCCGGATTTTCCGTATTTGCCAAGGGTCAGACACGCTACGCATGGGGTATGCCCGAGACACCTGCTTTTGCAGAGCGCGCCAAGGGACTGAAGACCTTCTGGGAAAACATCAAAGCCGACGATTCATGGCCCGAGATACAGGACGAGTGCCTGAGAGTCATCGAGGAGTTCTACGGCAGCAAGCATGAAAAATACTACGCAATAGACGGCGGACAGTTTCCGCCAAAGGCTCTTGCACAGGGCAGAAAAAACGGCGTTATCTACGGTATCACACTTGGCGTCAGCCAGTTCGCAATGCCCCGTTCCGAGATGGTGTTCGGCAGCCACTATGACGACTGCAACCGTATAGAACTGGGATTTGCAGCACAGGAGCGCCATGAGCCCCTGACACAGATGATGTTCTCTGTCATCTCAGATGTGGCGAATATGCCGTGGAACGAGCAGAACTTCCTCTGGCACGGCCATACATTCGATTTCCCCAATATAAAGGGCTTTTCACAGATCGTCCTTATAAATCCCGTTTACATAGAGGGCATGGAGTGCCCTAAGTGGAGAAAATTCATCGGCAACCGCGTTAATCTTCTCTGGCTGGTCCCCATTACCTCGGATGAGTTTGCAGCCCTCCGCGAGATAGGCATAGCAGAGCTTCTGAAGAAGTGCCCCGACCCTCAGCATCTGCACATCTTCGACGGCAAGCCGAAATTCTCGCTGTGACCGATGCTGTAGATCCCGAGCGGCACTGAAAAAAGATACCGGTCACTTTAATATATTTTCAAGGAGATCAACATGGGCATGGTAATGAAGGACGTGGGAGATATGCCTTGGGACGAGCGCAGCTTCCTCTGGCACGGTCATACCTTCGACTTTCCCAATATCCGCGGATTTGCAGCAATGCTGTTCATCAATCCCATATACATCGAGGGCATGGAGGAGCTTATAAAGCAGTGCCCTGCACCAAAATTAATGCATATTTTCTCGGGAACGCCAAAATTTCTGCCGTATTCGGCTTCCCCGGATTTTGTACGCATGAGCTAAAAGCAGGTGAATAAAAATGAGTCTTAACGACACACCGTCCTCGGAGAGAGTCCACATCGGCTTCTTCGGACGGAGAAATGCAGGAAAATCCAGCGTAGTAAACGCTGTTACGGGACAGGAGCTGTCAGTGGTGTCCGATGTAAAGGGCACCACCACCGACCCCGTCACCAAGGCTATGGAGCTGCTCCCATTGGGTCCCGTGGTCATAATAGATACTCCCGGATTTGACGATGAGGGAGAGCTGGGCGAGCTGAGAGTCCGCAAAACAAAGCAGATACTCAACAGGACCGACCTTGCGGTGCTGATAGTTGACGGAACCGTGGGGCTCACCGACACCGAGCGCCAGCTCATCGGCATTTTCACAGAAAAGAACATTCCATATCTGACCGTATACAACAAGTCCGATATCGCGCAGAAGCGCGTCTGTCGGGACAACGAGACCGAAGTCAGCGCTCTCACGGGCGAAAACATCTATGAGCTGAAGGAGCGCATTGCCGCCCTTGCGAAGCTGCCCTCCACAGAAAAACGCATAGTGGGCGACCTGCTCAGTCCCTGTGACATGGTGGTGCTGGTAACTCCCATAGACGCAGCCGCTCCCAAGGGAAGAATGATACTGCCGCAGGTACAGACTCTCCGCGACATCCTTGACGCCGACGCCATGGCAGTATTCACCAAGGAGCACCAGCTGGCGGAAACCCTCGGAAAGCTTTCCGCGCCGCCGAAAATGGTCATAACCGACAGTCAGGCATTTGCCATGGTCAGCAAAACAGTCCCCGAGGACGTCCCCCTGACCTCTTTCTCCATACTCATGGCGCGGTACAAGGGCTTCCTTGAGACCGCCATCAAGGGCGCAGCAGCCATAAGGTCCCTTGAGGACGGGGCAAAAGTGCTCATATCCGAGGGCTGCACCCATCACCGTCAGTGCGGTGATATCGGCAGCGTTAAGCTGCCTGCGCTGCTGAAAAAGTACACGGGCAAGGATATTGACATCGCTCTCAGCTCGGGACGGGATTTCCCCGAGGACCTGTCTCCATACAGCCTTGTGATACACTGCGGCGGCTGTATGCTGGGCGAGCGCGAGATGACCTATCGCCGCAAGACCGCCGAGGATCAGAACGTTCCTTTCACGAACTACGGTATCGCCATTGCCATGATGAACGGCATACTCAGACGCAGTCTGGGCGTGTTCCCCGACCTTGCAAAGGAGATAGAATGAAAGCGCGGCTCCCTTATATCATCGGATTTCTCCTGCTTCTGGGAGTTGAGGTCTGTATCGGAGTTTTCCACTTCAACCACTTTATCCGCTCCTACATCGGCGATGTCATAGTGGTATGGGTCATATACTGCCTGCTGAGGAGCTTTGTTCCCAAGAGGTTCAATTCCTGCGCAGTCGCCGTGGGGATACTTGTATTCTCCTTTGCGGTGGAGTTTCTCCAGAAGGCACATATCGCAGATATCCTCGGCGTTGAAAATCCGCTTCTCCGCACACTCATCGGCACCAGCTTTGCCGTTGAGGACCTGTGGAGCTACGCCGCAGGAACACTTGTGACCATCATAGAGATATGGATATACAGACGGCTCACTGAAAGGAGCAGACATGGCACAAAAAAAGACTGACAAAAGGGACAGCCGCCTCACTGCCATTGACGGCATGAAGGGCATAGGTGCCTGCATCATAGCATTTTTCTGGCACTATCAGCACTTCAAGCCGCAGAACGGCTCTCCCTTTTTCTCGATATTTCCCGTTTCCTACAAAAGCGGCTACCTCATGGTGGAGCTGTTCTTCATGCTTTCGGGCTTCGGCATGATGCTGGGCTATTCCGAAAGAGTCACGGGACACCTTATAAGCTTCCGCGAGTACATAACAAAGCGGCTCAAAAAGATATACCCGCCCTTTCTGTTCTTCACAGCGCTGACCATAGTGCTGGAGCTGATATACCGTCATCGCTGCGGCGAGACCTTTGTCTACGGGAACTTTGACCTGCAGCATCTGTTCCAGAACCTGCTGCTCATGCAGGACGGAGTTTTCGGCACAGACTGGTCCTTTGACGCGCCCTCGTGGTGCATAAGCATTTGTATGCTGTGTTACCTGCTGTTCTACCTGATACTCTATCACGCAAAGAACGAGCGCCGCGCCTGCTATATCTTCTTCGGCACCTTTCTCCTCGGCATGGCGATGATACTCTCAAAGAAGGAGCTTCCCCTGTGGAACAGCCTTGTGGGCAGAGGAGCTGCCTGCTTCTCCGTTGGAGCCATACTCTTTGAGGTCTACAAATACCGTGAGAAATTCAGGTCACAGCGGATTGGCTATATCTGTCTCGGCATAGCTGTTATCTCCTATCTTGCGGCAAGGCTGAGACCCGAATTCACAGGCGATGTCACCACAGCCTTTATCATAGGCACAGCGCCCTCGCTGATACTTGCGGTGCTGCTCATACCGTGGCTCCGCGCTATACTGGGCTTCCGTCCCCTTGCAATACTGGGCGAGCTCTCCATAGTGATATACCTTGTACACTTCCCCGTACAGTGCGCCATAGCGGTGCTGAACGAGTATATGTCCCTCGGACTTGACTTCTCCACCAAAGCGGTATGGCTCAGCTACGCCGCGGCAGTTCTCATATCAGCCGCAGTTTACAGATACCTCATCTCCTCACCTGCGGAAAAGCTCATATGCGGATTCTTCGCAAAGAAAAAGACCGCAGACAGCAAAAAAGCGGCATAAGCAAAAGCGCTCCCATAAGCATATAATGAAAAGAAGCTGTATAAACTCAGCCTCAAAGGCAATAATAAGAACATCAGCTGAAATTCATAATATATCGGGAGAATTGATATGCCAGTCAGAAGAGGAGAAATATATTACGCCGACCTGAGCCCCGTAGTAGGCTCGGAACAGGGCGGCATCAGACCTGTACTTATAGTCCAGAACGACGTGGGCAACAGGCACAGTCCCACGGTCATCGCGGCTGCAATAACCAGTCAGCGTGACAAGAACAGACTGCCCACACATATTGAAGTGCAGGCAGATAAATGCGGTCTCGCCAAGGACAGCATAGTGCTGCTGGAGCAGATACGCACCATCGACAAGAAGCGGCTCAAGGACAAAATGGGCGAGCTGGACCTTAACTCCATGAACAAGGTGGACACTGCCCTGTCCATAAGCTTCGGACTTGAAATATGATGAAAAATCGGGATCTTGCTTTGCAAGGTTCCGATTTAGTTTATAGCTGAGAGTTCAGAGCTGAAAGCTGTGGAGCCGTCTGCGGCGGCAATATTTAAATATTGTGAACGAAGCGGACACATTGACTCTCCACTCTCAGCTTCCAACTCTCAACTTAATTAATTCAGATCACCCCGCAGATAACAGGCACGGCAACACTGAATCCCAGTGCGGTCAGGAGCTGCATCATATCGGGAGTCACTGTGCTGAACACCACCTGAAGCTGCGGCACCATTACCGCTGCCGCAAGGACTGCCGCAGACAGTGCCGCAGCTCCCACAAGCTTCATATTGCCGAAGGGATTGAGCCTGAACAGCGAGCGCTTCTCGGAGCGGCACTCGAAAACGTGTATCAGCTGGGACACCACAAGGGTGATGAGTGCAGCGGTGCGGCAGGCTTCAATGGAGCCGCCCATTCGCATGACCGTGCCGAAGCTTCCGAGGGTGGAAAGTCCGATGAGAATGCCGCGGAACACTATCCGCCCCATGAGTCCACCCGAGAAAAAGCCCTCGTCGGAGCGCCGCGGCGGTCGGGACATTATGTCCTTCTCGGGAGGCTCCATGCCCAATGCCACCGCAGGGAGCCCGTCGGTGACAAGGTTCACCAGCAGTATCTGTACGGGCAGCAGCACCACGGGCATTCCCATGAGAAGTCCCAGAAACATTGTCAGCACCTCACCGATATTGCAGGACAGCAGGTACCGCACGAACTTCCGTATATTGGCATAAACGCAGCGCCCCTGCTCCACGGCGTTCACCAGTGTGGCAAGGTTGTCGTCCATGAGTATAACGTCAGCCGCCTGCTTGGTTACGTCGGTTCCCGTAACTCCCATAGCCACGCCCACATCGGCTTCCTTGACCGCAGGAGCGTCATTGACGCCGTCCCCTGTCATGGTGACTATCTCGCCGCGGCGGCGGAAGCTGCGGACGATGCGGAGCTTATGCACCGGCTCCACCCTCGCAAACACCGTATATTCGCCGATACAGCGATCCAGCTCCTCATCGGATAGACAGTCCAGCTCCGCCCCCGTCATAGCCTTGCCGCCTTTGAGCAGTCCTGCCTTTTTAGCAACTGCCACGGCGGTATTTTTATGGTCTCCCGTTATCATCACCGTCTTTACGGAAGCCGCACTGCACTTGCGGATAGCGGTCTTTGCCTCCTCACGGGGCGGGTCGGTCATGCCTGCAAAGCCGAGAAATACAAGGTCACGGCGCTGAGGATCCAGCTCCTCGGAGGTGCAGACCGCCAGCGCAAGGACTCTCAGGGCACGCTGAGACATATCCTCCGCCCTTTCCGCAAGGCTCCTCCTCATGGCAGCAGTCAGGGGTGCAGCCTTACCGCTGCCGTCCAGATACATTGAACACCTCGGCAGGATAACCTCCTCCGCGCCCTTGAAATAGATACGCTTTTCGCTGCCGCAGACAACGTGTACCGCCATAAAACGTGTCTCGCTGTCAAAGGCAAACTCCCCTATGCTGCGGTATCCTGCGGAAAGAGACTGCCTTGTGATGCCTGCCTTTGCCGCCGCAATGAGTAGAGCTGCCTCTGTGGGGTCTCCCGTTACGCTCCACTCCCCCTTGCCTGCGAGAGTACCTCTGTTGCGGCTTTTGGGCGTCTCCTGAGCGCTTATCTCCGCGGTGGAGCACAGGACTCCGCAGCGCAGAGCCGCCGACAGCGCCTTTTCCGTCACGGGATTTACCGCAATATCGCCCTTGGTGACGGCTCCGCTGACACGATAGCCCATGCCGCTGAAAAGGTATGTATCCTCTGCCGTGGAAAGCTCCGTGACGGTCATGCGGTTTTCGGTGATGGTGCCTGTTTTGTCGGAGCATATCACCGAGGTACAGCCCAGAGTCTCAACGCTGTGGAGCTTGTTCACCAGTGCCTTCTGCTTCAGCATACGGCTCACTGCCAGTGCAAGGGCGATAGTCACCGTTGCAGGCAGCCCCTCGGGGATAGCGGCAATGGCTATGGTTATGCCCGTCATGAGCATATCAAAAACATTCTCGCCCCGAAGCACACCTGCTCCGAAGACAGCGATGCAGACCACAAGGCAGATAATAGCGACCACCTTGCCCAGCTCCCCGAGACGCTTCTGTAAGGGAGTGGGCTCCTTGTCGATATCGCGGAGCATTTCCGATATCCTGCCCATCTGGGTAGCCATTCCCGTAGCGATGACCCTTGCGCGGCAGGTACCCTTGGTGGCAGAGGCTCCGCAGTAGACGATATTGCTCTTATTTAGTGAGTTGTCGGTGTCGGACTCATCTCCTGCGGACTTCCCCACCGCCACAGACTCTCCCGTGAGGAGAGCCTCATCGGAGAAGAAGCCTGCCGCCTTCAGTACAGCGCAGTCCGCAGGGATACGGTCACCTGCTTCGAGCTCGATAACGTCACCCGTCACAAGCTGCGAGGCGTCTATCTCTTTCAGCTTCCCGTCCCTCCAGCACTTTGCGGTGGGCGAGGTCATGGAGTGCAGGGCTTCCAGTGTATTCTCCGTGCGGTACTCCTGCACGAAGCCCAGTATGGCGTTGAGGAGAACGATGAGGATTATAGTCACCGCGTCGGATATCTCCCCGAGGAGCACCGATATCACCGTAGCTCCCAGAAGTATCATCACCATAACGTCCCTGAACTGCCCGAGGAATATCCTCATGGGACCCGTTCTCCTGCTCTCCCCGAGAGTATTCTCCCCCTGTGCTTTCAGTCTTTCGGCAGCTTCCTTTTCTGTAAGACCCATATTTTCACCCTTTCGCAAGCTTTGTCCTTAAAGGATATGCCTGCCCACGGAGAATTATTCTATGAGCGGGGAGCCGCCGTCCCCCTGTTTCGCGTCAGAGTTCTTATACACGGCAGTTTTTTCGCCGCGTTTCTTGCTATTTCATGTCTGATGTGCTATAATTAATCATATTTTATCGGCTATGCAGCTGCACCGTACTTTATCAGAAAAGGAAGGGATCCGGAAAAATGGAAAACATCGTCAGCTTAAAGGATATCATCGTGGAATTTGAGGAGGGCGAGCGTATCCTCAAAAACATCAGTCTCGACATAAAGGATAAGGAGTTCGTTACCTTTCTCGGGCCTTCGGGCTGCGGAAAGACCACCACTCTCCGCATAATCGCAGGCTTTCTCGAGCCCACCAGCGGAGATGTGTTCTTCGACGGCAAGCGCATAAACGGAGTTCCGCCCCACAAGCGCAACGTCAACACCGTATTCCAGCGCTATGCACTTTTCCCCCACCTCAATGTCTATGAGAACATCGCCTTCGGACTCAGAGTCAAGAACACTCCCGAAAAGGAGATAGTGAAGCGCGTTGGCGAAATGCTTGAGCTGGTGAACCTCATGGGCTTTGAGAAGCGCTCCATAAACCGTCTTTCGGGCGGTCAGCAGCAGCGTGTCGCCATTGCCCGCGCTCTGGTGAACCACCCCAAGGTGCTGCTCCTTGACGAGCCTCTGGGCGCTCTTGACCTTAAGCTGAGAAAGGAGATGCAGATAGAGCTCCGCCGCATACAGCAGGAGCTGGAGCTGACCTTCGTCTACGTTACCCACGATCAGGAGGAAGCCCTCACCATGAGCGACAGCATAGTTGTCATGAACAACGGCTATATCCAGCAGATAGGCTCCCCGACGGACATTTACAACGAGCCTGTCAACGCCTTCGTTGCCGACTTCATCGGCGAGAGCAACATCGTCAACGGCTGTATGCCCGAGGATTGCGTGGTAGAGTTCACGGGACGCCGCTTTGAGTGCGTGGACAAGGGCTTTGACCCTAACGAGACCGTTGATGTTGTTATCCGTCCCGAGGACGTTAAGGTGATCCCTGCGGAAAAAGCCAAGCTGACGGGCATAGTGGAATCCGTAGTGTTCAAGGGTGTTCACTACGAGATGATAGTTGACGGCGTTGACCACAAGTGGGTCATACACTCCACAAAGGCTGAGCCCGTGGGACAGATGATAGGCATGACCTTTGACCCCTTCGATATACATATCATGAAGAAAACGGAGGACAGTGCAGAATGAAGCTGAAATATTTCTCCGCCCCCTATCTGGTGTGGATGGTCATATTCATACTGGTTCCCCTGCTGATGATAGGATTTTTCGCCCTCACCGACGATAACGGATTTACGCTGAAGTGCATCTCCGACGTTGGACAGTACGCAAACATCTTCGTCCGCTCAATATGGCTTTCGCTTATCGCCACGGCTATCTGCCTTGTGGTGGCATATCCCGTTTCATTCATACTCTCCCGTATGGAGAAGCACAAGCAGGGCACCATGCTCATGATAGTAATGCTGCCCATGTGGATGAACTTCCTCCTGCGGACCTACGCATGGATGACTCTCCTCGGCAACAACGGCATAATCAACCACCTGCTCGGACTTGCGGGACTGGGTCCCTACAAGCTCATAAACACCTCGGGAGCGGTAGTCCTCGGCATGGTCTACAACTACCTGCCCTTTATGATACTGCCGCTGTACTCGGTAATGGTGAAGATAGATAAGTCACTTTTTGAAGCGGCTTCCGACCTTGGATGCAGCTCGGGACAGACTCTTGTCCGCGTGATAATCCCACTGAGCGTTCCCGGCATCACCTCAGGCGTCACCATGGTATTCGTGCCTGCCATTTCCACGTTCATTATTTCCCGTATGCTGGGCGGCGGCTCGAACCTGCTCATAGGCGACCTCATCGAGATGCAGTTCCTCGGAAACGCCTATAATCCCCACCTTGGCGCAGCTATCTCGCTGGTGCTCATGGTGATAATCCTCGTTATCATGACCGTCATGAATCAGTTCGATCCCGACGATCAGGTACTTATGTAAGGAGGCGGCACTATGAAAAAACTGGGAAAACTTTATCTGATACTGGTGCTGCTGTTCCTGTATGTGCCCATATTCGTGCTCATCGTGTTCTCCTTCAACGAGACCAAGAGCAGAAGTGTTTTCAGCGGCTTTACGCTGGACTGGTACAAGCGCCTGTTCCACAACAGGATAATCATTTCCTCACTGATAAACACTATCATAATCGCCTCTGTCGCCAGCGTGGTCTCAACAGTTCTGGGAACTCTGGCGGCTATCGGCATAAACAGCATGAGAAAGGTGCCCAAGGCTGTGGTAATGAACATCACCAATATGCCTATCATCAACCCCGAGATCGTAACGGGTGTTTCACTCATGCTACTGTTCGTATTCTTCGCCGCAAGAATGAATCTGGAATTCGGCTTCGTTACGCTGCTCATCGCACACATAACCTTTGATGTGCCCTACGTCATACTCAATGTAATGCCGAAATTCAATCAGATGGACCCCCCACCTCTATGAAGCCGCACAGGACCTTGGATGCAGTCCCTTCAAGGCATTCCGCAAGGTCGTTCTCCCCGAGATAATGCCCGGTGTTGTCAGCGGATTCCTCATGTCATTCACCTACTCGCTGGACGACTTCGTGGTCAGCTACTTCACCACAGGCTCCACCTCACAGACCCTGCCCATAACCATATACTCCATGACCCGAAGAAAGGTATCCCCCGAGATAAACGCACTTTCCACTCTTATCTTCATTGCCGTCATCATAGTTCTCATAGTGAAGAACGCCATCGAGAACAGAGCGGCTAAGAAGAGCGGCGCAAAGGAGGACTGAACATGAAAAAGAAGGTATTTTCACTGCTTCTGGCTTCCCTTGTGGGCGTTTCGGCTCTGTGGAGCTGTACCTCCGACACTGCCGAGGAGGAGGACACCGAGGAGGAGAGCTCTGCTCAGACCCTCACTGTCTCCGACCCCGATTACTACACCCGTTTCAAGGGACAGAATATCTCCATTAACGTCTATAACTGGGGAGAATACATCTCCACAGGCGCCGACGAGGGAACTCTCGACGTAAACGGCGAATTCGAGAAGCTGACGGGCATAAAGGTCAACTACACCAACTATGCCACCAACGAGGAGCTCTACGCCAAGCTCAAGGGCGGTGCGGCTTCCTATGACGTCATTATCCCCTCGGACTACATGATAAGCAAGATGATAAAGGAGGGCATGGTGCAGAAGCTGGACATGGACAACATCCCCAACTTCAGCTACATCATGGACAACTTCCGCAATCAGGCATATGACCCCACAAATGAGTACTCCGTCCCCTATACATGGGGAACCGTGGGAATAATCTATGACACCACAATGGTGGATATACCCAAGGAGGACATAGACTGGGACCTGCTCTGGAACGAGGACTACGCCGACCAGATACTCATGTTCGACAATCCCCGTGACGCCTTCGCTATCGCGGAGATAATGCAGGGCTACTCCCTCAACACCGAGAACTTCGACGAGCTTGAGGACGCCGCAAACAAGCTGAAAAAGCAGAAGCGCATCGTTCAGGGCTACGTCATGGACGAGGTATTCGACAAAATGGAGGCAGGCGACGCTCTTATCGCGCCATACTACGCAGGCGACGCCCTGACTATACTTGAGGGCAACGACTCCCTCGACTTCGTAGTGCCGAAAAGCGGCACCAACCTCTTTGTGGACGCCATGTGCATACCCACTGCCGCAAGACAGAAGGAAGCGGCTGAGATGTACATAAACTTCATGTGCGAGCCCGATATAGCCTTTGCAAACATCGACTATATCTGCTATTCCACACCTCATCAGGTGGCTTACGATATACTGGACGACGATGTGAAGAACAGTCCCGTATCCTATCCCGACAGTCAGTTCATCGCCGATAAGACCACGGTCTTCGTAAACCTGTCCGACGAGGCAAACCTGAAGATGCAGACCCTGTGGACCGATATGAAGTCCGCCGAGGACGAGAACTCCAACCGCTGGATAGTCCCCGTATTCCTCATATTCTGCGTCCTGCTCATGATATTCGTCCTCGTAAGGCGCTATATCAGGCGCAAAAAGGATATATTCTGAGGGAGAGAGGTCTCTCCCCCGTCAAGGTAGTGATAACTTTTGTTTCTTAAAAACCTGATGTTCAGCCTCAACGCCACCGTCCCCGTATTCCTCATGATGGTGTTCGGCTGGTTCGTCCACAGGATAAAGCTTCTGGACGACAACGCAACATCGCAGATAAATAAATTCGTGTTCCGCACACTGCTCCCCGCCCTGCTTTTCATGGACCTGTCCACCGCGGACTTCCGCAGGGTATGGGACGGTAAATTCGTCCTTTTCTGTATGTGCGCCACCCTCCTCAGCGTAGGCGTGGCAGTGGTCTATTCCCTCATTGTGGGGAAGGGCTGTGAAAGGGGCGAGATAATACAGGCGAGCTACCGCAGCAGTGCTGCTGTGCTGGGCATCGCCTTCGTCAACAACATCTACGGTCACTCAACTATGGCTGCACTGATGATAGTGGGAACAGTCCCCCTTTACAACGTCATTGCCGTGACCGCTCTGGCTGTGACCTCTCCCGAAAAGGACAAGAGCCGCGGAAAGTCAGCTGTGGCACTGAATACGCTGAAAAGCATTGTCACCAACCCCATTATCCTCGGCATTGCCGTGGGAATGATATGGTCACTGCTGAAAATACCTCAGCCCGTCATACTCTCAAAGTCTGTTACCTATCTTGGGAACATGGCGACTCCCCTGTCCCTTATCGCTCTCGGAGCTTCCTTCAAATTCGGCGAGGCAAAGGGAAAACTGCCTGTTACGTTGGGTATCGCCGCTCTGAAGCTGGTGCTGTTCTGCGCAGTATTCCTGCCCATAGCTGTGAAGCTGGGCTTCCGCGGCGAAAAGCTCATAGCCATACTGGTAATGCTGGGAAGCGCCACCACGGGAAGCTGCTTCGTCATGGCGAAAAATCTCGGACACAAGGGCACCATAACCGCCTTTGCGGTCATGCTCACCACCCTGCTCAGTGCCTTTACCCTGACAGGCTGGCTGTTCGTGCTGAAAACTCTGGGATACATCTGACAGCGGCACTTGCATTCCGCGCAGAAAAGGTGTATAGTTATATTAAGATATATGGTTCAAAGGAGGAACTGCCATGCCATTCTGTACTCAGTGCGGAAGACCTCTCGCTGAGGGCGAGACCTGCTCATGCAGGAACAATTCCGCCAATATCACACCGCCGCCGCCGCAGTCTCAGTATAACGGCTATGGTTATCAGCCCTATCAACAGGGCTATCCGCAGGCTCCATATGGCTACGGTCAGCCCTATCCGCCATACGGTCAGCCGCCCTATGCTCAGCAGAAAAAGAGCAATGGCTGGATAGTAGGACTGGTCATCGGAATAGTTCTGCTGTTCGCACTCATAGCCGCAGCCATACTCGTTCCCGCAATGCTGGGATATACCCGCAAATCAAAGCTTATGAACATAAGAAATGACGCAAGGACTCTGGCAAAGTCAGCAGATGCAGCCTTAGTGGAAATGAACGAAAAAGGCACCGACCTGAAAGGGATATACATAATCAGCTCAGACGAAAAGGACAACGTGGCTGTTTCATTTGATACGGGCAGATTCTACACAAGTCTCAACAATTACTTTTCAGACGCGGATAAATACAAATACTTCATCGTAATCAGGAACGGTACTGTGGAGTACGCTGCAATAGCTGAAAGCTGGACGAAAAAGACTGAGATCATCGGCACATATCCCGTCAACTATAACGATAAGGTCCGTCTGTACACAAAGGACAATACCCTAAAATTCGGCGACCGGGAAACTACTCTGGACAGTGTCTACTGGGCGGCATACGACGAGATATTCGGCTAACCTCAAATAAGCATAAAAAGCCCCGAAGCGGTAATAATACTGCTTCGGGGCTTTTTTTGTATTATTTATTTGTCAAGCTCTTTCATAAGCCCGGGCAGGTCGCTGAAACGCTCAAGCTCGGGGACGGGGTGGTCGATAGTGCCGAAACCGTAGGCAGCATGGATAAAGTCTATACCTGCCTCCATGGTGGAGTCATAGTCGCCCTGTATGTCACCTACATACCACGCCTTGTCGAGTCCGTTCCTGCTGACGATGAGAGCGATATTGTCGCCCTTGCCTTTGAGATTGTTGCCGTAGCACTCTATATCGTCGAAATATTCCCCGAAGCCGTAGTGCTCCAGAAATGTTTCGATATATCCGCTCTGACAATTGCTCACGATGTAGAGATGGTACTTTTTCTTCAGGCGGATAAGCGTCTTTTCAAGGTCGGGATAGAGCACTCCGCCGTGCCTGAGGAGATACTGCTCCTCATTATCGCAGCAGCGGTCGAGAAGCTCTCTACGCTCCTCAAGGGGAAGGCTGCCGAAGAGTTTATCCGCTATCCTGTCCATAGTAAGCCCCATAACTCCCATAACGTCCTGCTGTGTGATATCGGGGAAGTCATATCCCAGCTCTCTTACCTTTTCAGTCCATGATATCGCTACATTCTCCGAGGAGTCCCAGAGTGTGCCGTCCATATCGAAAATAATTCCTTTTTTCATTTTCCCTCCGCCATTCTGCTGTATATTTCGTCCAGCTGTACTTTATCGTGCTTTATCTCGTCCAGTATGGTTATCCTGCCCGTTCTTACGGTGCGTGCCTTCTCCCACATATCCGCGAACATATCCTTTGTTATTCCGTAGCTCGCAGGGCTTACGTCCAGACCGTAGGTGCGGAAGAAATCAAGGAGCCCGTCGGGAGACTGTCCCTGAAAGATGCAGGCAGGTATGCTTCCCAGCGCAACTGCAATACCGTGGGATATCTTCACCTCGGGGTAATACTCCTCGATAGCGTGGGCAAAGAGATGCTCACTGCCGCTGCACGGACGCGATGAGCCTGCTATCTCCATGGCAAGTCCTCCCATTACCAGAGCACGGGAGAGTATCCTTATGAATACGCGGCTCTTCATGTTCTTCTCGTCGCAGTGATAGACAGAATCATAGCTCATCCTGCTCAGTGCGTAGGCAAAGTCGTTCACACGGGTATTTGTCTTTCTTGCGGAGAGCTTCCAGTCGTAGAGGGCGGTATGCTTTGCAATGGTGTCGCCTATGCCCGAGAGAGTCTGTCCCTCGGGAGCATTTATTATCATGTTGGTATCAACTATTATCGCCGTGGGGATGTTGCATTCTATGGTCTTGCGTGCCTTGCCGTAGGTCTCCAGCACCGCAAAGGGCGACGCAAGGGAGTCGTTGCTCAGTGAAGTGGGCATACAGATATATATTGCCTTGCTGATGTGTGCGGCATACTTGGCGGTGTCGAGGACTCGTCCGCCGCCTATGCCGATTATGACCTTTATGTCCTCCACGCAGACCTTCTTGGCGATGGCAACGGCTTCGTCAAAGCTTGCCTCCTTCATGGCAACTATCTCTGCATTGCCGAAATCTCTGCTTATATCATTTATCTTTTCGCTGTATATGCCTATGAGGAACTCCTCCGATATGACGATGGTCTTCTGTCCGATGATCTCGGGGATATACTGCTGTATTATCTCATCTGAGTGAAAAAAAGCATCCTCCTCCACCGCAAGGCAGATGGGCAGGTCAAAGCTCGTGTGCAGGTTCATAATATCATCCTTTCCTGTTTGCCGCAATATTTCGGATAAAGTATAATGAATGCCTCGCGTTAATTATAACATATAATACACGATAAAGCAAGAAGCGCGGAGATAAAATGCCGTTTTTGATATCTATACCGCGAAAAAGCCACTCCCGAGGGAGTGGCTTTAAGTACTTGGATATCTCTTATGCCTTTACAACGATCTTGTAGTAACCACCAACGTTACGAAGGTCATTAAATGTAAGACGCTTAACAGGTGAATTGAGCTCGGATGAAGGACGAGCAGGATCGATTATGTAGAAATCGCTTGCTGTGAGGCTTGAACGGTTAGCACCCTTTCTGTATCCTACGCAGGTAACGTAATGATCATTAGTGCCGGTTCCCTTTATACGGAAGATAACGGGCTGTCCCTTGTTAAGAAGGTCATAGGTCCTCTGGAATGCTGCCAGCTTTGATGTATAATACTGCTCGGGAGTATAGTTGCCCAAATACCAATTGCACTGTTCACCGTCATAATACTGTGTATAGCTGTGTACATATCCGTCAAGCATTGTGCGGCAGTATGCAAGAGCATATGCTGCACAGGGACCTGATACTGTCTGTCTACCTACTGCAATTACCTTGGAAACATTGTTTTTGTATGCGGAGATGAAGTAGTCCTGAGTGGGAACGGGAACAGGATCAGGATCGGGGGTACCTTCAAGCACAGCCCAGCCTGCACCGCTCTTGAACTTACCGTAGGTTACGTTGTTTGCTTTCTGAACTTCAACGATAGTGAATATGCTGCCCTGAGTGAGTGTCATTGCAACTACGCCCGATGTGGGTGATGTATAGAGTGTTGTGCCTGCGCCAAAATACTGTGTGAAAGGAACCTGTATCTGAGGTGTGGGGGGGACTTCGCGGACTATTGCCCAGCCTGCACCGCTCTTGAACTTACCGTAAACATTGGTTCCTACAGTCTGCTCCTCAACGATAGTGAAGCTGCCGCCCTGAGCAAGAGTCTGTGCAACTACGCCCGATGTGGGTGATGTATAGAGCTTTGTGCCTGCGGGGAAAGCCTTTACATATGACTGGAATGCTGCGTTTGCTGTGATAGCTGTGGGTGCAAAGTTCTTTGCAAAGCCTGTGTTTGATGCTGCCATACCTGATGCGCAGAGTGTTAATGCCATAGCTGCTGTAATGATCTTCTTAAACATAATTTTTTCCTCCTGAATTTTAATTATTCTTTAGATTTTGATTTTTTGATTTTAGATTTTTGATTTTGGTTTTTAAGGGGTTGTCTGGGTTTGTTTTTATTTAAATGCTCTGATCGGGAGCAATGTCGTACAACATTAAGATTTACTTATCTGGATTATGATTTTATTCGGGGAACTGCTGTGTTTTTATTCTTTGTCAGCTCAGTTATTTCCGAACAGAAAATCGAGTATTGTTGACCATGTCATTTTGTGTTTCCTCCTTTGTTTTTTGTTGTTTCCCTTGCTGTGATTATAGTATATCTCTCTTTTTGCAAATTGGATATAAAATCGGAGTAAACAGCACTTTTTCGGGAGTGAACAGGAAAAACTTCTTTTTTTGCGGCGTTCGAAGCACTCTGTTTGCGGCTATATACCAGCGTTTTCGGGCGCCACGAGCTCAATGGGGCAGCTTTTCCGTTCACTCTACGGAGCGTGGATTGACTTGGAGGAAGCTGTCCTTTATAATATAGATAAAGAGAACTTCGGTCATTAATGAGGTGATAATATGGATCAGATCAGAACAGGAAGTCTCATCAGGCAGCTGCGGACAGAACGCGGACTTACCCAGAAGCAGCTTGCAGAGCGTATAAATGTAAGCGACAAGGCAGTATCAAAGTGGGAGCGCGGAAACGGCTGTCCCGATGTGTCGCTGCTTACAGCACTGGCAGAGGTGCTGGATACGGATATACAGGCGCTGCTCTCGGGCAGCATCGAAAAAAACGAAAGTGAGAAAGGCGATATGAAAAAACTCAGATTTTATGTATGCAGAGACTGCGGCAACATCATCACGGCGACCTCAGACGCGGCAGTGACCTGCTGCGGAAGCAGGCTCTCGCCCATTGAAGCTAAAAAGGCAGATGAGAACCATCAGCTGAAGGTGGAGGACATCGGCGGCGAGTGGTATATAACCTCCGACCATCCCATGACCAAGGAACACTACATCTCCTTCGCGGCATATGTGTCCGACAGCAGCGTAATGATGTTCAGGCAGTATCCCGAATGGCAGGTGAACATCACTATCCCCATGTACCGCTCGGGGAAACTGGTATGGTACTGCAATGAATGCGGGCTCCTCTGTCAGGAGCTCCGTCCGAAGCGATAATAAATAAACGCCGCAGCAATTCCGATAGTCACGGAAATACTGCGGCGTTTCTGTTGACACAGCGCCACTGTCGTGTTAAAATTATAGATATACATCCCCACCATAGAGGAGGCAATTACCATGAAAAGCAACAACATCGAAAAGCCAAAGGGCAAAAAGCGCGGCTTACGCATACTTGTGCTGATAATACTTCTTGCGGCACTGATGACTGCCGTTTATATACGCTGCAATCCCAAGTGGAAAGCCGCAGAGCTGACCATTGAGCCTGCGGGAAGATTTTACGATATAGAGTCATTGGTACCCGAGGGCAAGACCCTTGAGACGAGGATAGCTCCCCCAGAGGGCTTCACCCGTGTACCTGCCCCGGAGGGCAGCTTCGGAGCTTATCTCCGCAGCTATCCCCTGCTCCCCGATGATATCAAGCTCCCCGTCTTTGACGGCTCCACCATTGACAGCTCGGATGTGGCTGCTATCTTTGATATAAGCCTCGGCGACGAGGGCTACCAGCAGTGCGCTGACAGTATCATAAGGCTTTACAGCGACTATTTCTATGAGAACAAGCAGTACGACAAAATAAACTTCATGTTCTCAAACGGCGACGAGTGCAGCTACGACCGCTGGCGCAAGGGCAAGCGCTTTCTCGCCTTCGGCAGCTTTTCCGCGGAGATACCTGCGGGACTTCCCGACGACAGCGAGCAGCAGTACAGGAACTACCTCAAGGAGGTAATGCGCTATGCAGGCACTCTCTCGCTGCAAAAGGAGTCGGAGGTCATCCCTGCTGATGAGCTTCGCGTAGGCGATATAATATGCAACGACACCCATGTTGTCCTCATAGCCGATGAAGCGGTCAACGAGGACGGCGAGAAATGCTATCTTATTGGTCAGAGCTTCATTCCTGCGGTATGCTTCCATATCCTGACCCACACAGAGGGCAAGGTCACCTCGCCGTGGTTCACTCAGGAGCAGCTCTCTCAGGACTCCTTCGTGGTGGGCTCCTTCAGATTTGAAAAGGACAATATCCGCCGCTGGAAAGAGGGCTTCTGATAAGTAAAAGAGACTATGTATCCACTGAAAGGAGCAGTTTATGAATATAAGGGAAGTTTTTGATGCAAATCTGGAGTTTATCGGGCAGATGGAGCTTGACGCCGACCTCATGGACCGCACATTTGCAAAGACCGAGACCCGTGACCATTTTGTCATCGGCACAGTGGACCTGCCCACAGGCAGGATAAGAGTCGGGGACGCTCTGGCGTATATGGGCACAAAGGAGGCAAGTCCCGAGCTCAACAGGACAGTGCCAAAGGGCTCCTATCCCGTGGAGCTGGCGTTCATCACCACCCGATTTGACACAATAAGGATAACTGCCGCAAGGATAAAGCTCAGCGAGGAAAGGGCTGTGCGGTACGAGCTGGCAGAGCCTACCCACGAGACAACTGCTTTCCATTGCAGCGACGGCGACATGACAGGCTTCCCCGTAGACGCAGGAATGATGGGCTTTATGGACGCTTCTGTCATGGATGAGTATTCGGATTTCCTCCACAGCTGGCACAGGGACAATCCCGACAAGAACCACTACGACGATTATTTCGCCGCCCTTTTTAACGAGAGCTATGAGAAGCTTCCGCAGTATCAGAGAGCCGGCGGAGACTTTATTGAGTGGACCGTTCCCGAAACAGGCCACAGGCTCACCATGAACGCCACAGGCTTCGGCGACGGCTTTTACCAGATATTCTGGGGCATCGACAAGAACGGAGATATCTGTGAGGTGACTGTTCCTCTGATAGATGCGGACCTCCTCGACCGTGCCGACAGCGAATACCTTGAGGTCTGGGACGGCATTGAAGCCTGCATAGTCACAAACAACATCGCCGACGGCGGCGATATCGCCTATATGTGCCGCGAGGAGTCGTCTGACGGAAGCTTTAACGGCTGGGTGTTCTACGGCTATGACGAGGGCGAGGATTACTGGGCAGATGCGGATAATTTCTGCCTTTACAGCACACACGGTCTCGCAGGACGCTTCCCCGAGATAATACCGCTCCTCCACTCCCCCGAGGGCTCAGCCTACGTCAAGGACGAAGACGGTAATTTTATAGCCGATGAGCAGTAACAGGAGAGCTATATGAAACACAGACACACAGCAGCAAGTATACTGCTTGCACTTACTGTCAGCTTTATCCCCTTTTCGTCGGCTTCATGCTCCGATAAAAAGGCGAACAGCAGCAGCTCTCCCCCCCGGTATTCGTGGAAACAGCTCCGGAAGCAGCAGTTCCCCTTGACGCCGAGGGAATGCACTTCTCCGCAAAAAGCGGCTTCTATAATAACGGCTTTTCCCTTACCATCACCGCAGACGACGGCGCGGACATTTACTACACCCTTGACGGCAGCATCCCCACTGCCGACAGCACGAAATACACCTCTCCCATAGAGATAAAGGACGCCTCCGCGGAGGAAAACAGGCTCAGTGCCCGTAAAGACATCGCTCAGCCCATAGACGCCGCAGAGGATTTCGTACCCAAGTCCGCGGTGGACAAAGCAACGGTGGTAAGAGCCGTTGCCATCGGCAAAAACGGTGAGCAGAGCCCTGTGGTGTCGAACACCTATTTCGTAGGATTTGCCGACAAGGCGGACTACTACAAAAAATGCAAGGTAGTCTCACTTATGACCGATGAGGGAAACCTCTTTGCCCCCGAAAAAGGCATATATGTAACGGGAAAGGTATATGACGACTGGAAAAAGGGCTCTGCCTATGACCCCGAGGCTCATGAATGGGAGATACCTGCGAACTACTCGCAGAAGGGCAGAGAATGGGAGCGTGAGGCAGAGATACAGTTCTTTGAGAGCGGACAGCCCGTCATGCAGCAGAATGTGGGGATACGCATACACGGCGGCGCCACGCGGTCCTATTCCCAGAAAAGCTTCAACGTGTACGCGAGGAGCGATTACGGCGCTCCCAAGCTGGAATACGACCTGTTCTCGGGGAAAGTGAAGAACAGCACGGACGGCTCTCCCGTCACGGTGTTCGACAGCTTTGTTCTCCGCAACGGCGGAAACGACGCCTACTTCACACGCTTCCGCGACAAGCTCATACAGTCCCTTGTCTCGGACAGGGAGTTCCTCACTCAGGGCATGGAGCCCTGCATAGTCTTTATCGACGGCGAGTTCTGGGGACATTATGAGATAACGGAAAAAATGGACGCAGACTTTGTGAGCGCACATTACGGCGTACCTGCAAAGGATATCTGCATCATAAAGAGAGAAGCTCTCGATGACGGCTCGGAGGAGACCTTTGCGGAATGGAAAGAGCTCCGCAAATGGATACAGAGTACCGATCTCTCCGTTCAGGCAAATTACGATGAGCTATGCAAGCGCATAGATATGCAGGGCTTCATGGACTACATAAGCACCGAGATATACATAGACAACTGCGACTGGGGCGAGCCGAATACCGCTTTCTGGAAGGCTGAGACCGCCGACGAAAGCTCTCCCTATGCCGATGGCAAATGGCGTTTCATACTGTTCGATACCGAGTACAGCTCGGGTATCTACGGCGAGGCTCTGCCCTACAACAACAGCCTTGAAAGGTTCATGGAGAGCGACTGCTTCCTCGCAGACCTGTTCAACGGAGCGCTGAAGAATGAGGGCTTCCGCAAGCAGTTCGCAGAGACCTTCAGAGACATTGCTGAAAACAACTTCGGCGCCGAAAAGGTCACAGCCGAGACAGACAGGCTCTCGGAGGAATACCGACAGATGACCATTGACACCTACGACCGCTTCTGGAGCGGCTGGGCAGGCGGCTCCGCTGCGGATATGAACTACGAGTCCGCAGTAAGCTCCCTCAGAAGCTTCTTTGAGCAGAGACACGACTACATTACAATGTATCTCGACAGCATAATGTGATGACCTAAGTGCAATATGAAAGGCAGGCAGGATATATGAAAACATTGGTAGCATATTTCAGTGCAGAGACAGGTAAGACAAGAAAGATAGCAGAGGAGCTGGCAAAGTCCGCAGGTGCCGACCTCTACGAGATAAAACCTGCGGAGCCATACAGCGCCGCCGACCTGAAATGGGTAAATCCCCTTGCAAGGTGCAACCGCGAAAAGCTCGGCAGGAAGGACGTTCCCGTATCGGGAAAGGTCAGCGGCTGGGAGGAATATGACACGATATACCTCGGCTTCCCCATCTGGTATTACGGAGCTCCCAACGTGGTCAATACCTTCTGTGGGGACTATGACTGGACGGGAAAGACAATACATATCTTCGCCACATCGGGCAGCAGCGGCATAGGCAAAACTGCCGAAAAGCTTGCCCCGTACATAAAGGGCGGAGAAATAGCCGACGCCAAAAGAGTGACCTCCGCTTCCGAGGTGCTCTGAGCCCTTGACACTCCCTGCAAACCGTGATATAATGGAAAAGCTGGTTCGGAGGGCAAAACATTCAACGAAAATGCAATGCCGGATAAGACCGCGGGCTGAAATGCCTGCTGTTTTGTCCGGCTTTTTTTATGGAGGTACTATGGAAAAGAACGATTTTACAAGCGGAGCGATACTGCCAAAGCTGCTGAAATTCATGCTGCCTGTGCTGTTCGCCATGTTTTTGCAGTCGCTGTACGGTGCGGTGGACCTGCTGGTGGTGGGAAGATTCAGCGATAACGCGGCTGTATCCGCGGTATCAACGGGCTCACAGATAATAATGACCCTGACCAATATCCTCGTGAGCTTCTCAATGGGCATAACCGTTGCCGTGGGGCAGAAAATAGGTCAGAAGCGCCCGAAGGACGCGGCTCGGACCATAGGCACGGGACTGGTCATATTCGCCGCTGCGGGATTGCTGCTGACTGTCATCAGCGTCATAGGCGCGGAGGTACTGGCAAAGATAATGAACGCTCCCGCGGAAGCCTTTGACGTCACCGCAGGCTATATACGCATTTGCGGCGCAGGCTTTCTCATCATAACCGCGTACAACCTGCTGGGAAGTATATTCCGCGGTCTCGGCGACTCAAAAACTCCCCTCATCGCCGTGGGTATCGCCTGCATTTTCAATATCATCGGCGACCTTTTTTTCGTGGCGGTGCTTCACCTCGGCGCAAACGGAGCCGCTCTGGCTACTGTCCTCGCTCAGCTTATAAGCGTTCTTATCTCCATTATCATCATACGACGCACAAAGCTTCCCTTTGAGTTCCACAGGTCAGATATCAGGGTGAACAATGTCTGCGCGAAGGCTATATTCCGCATAGGGACTCCCATAGCCCTGCAGGACCTCCTTGTGGGAGTCTCCTTCCTTGTAATGCTTGCCATTGTCAATAAGATAGGACTTACTGCCTCGGCAGGTGTGGGCGTTGCGGAAAAGGTATGCGCCTTCATCATGCTGGTACCTGCGGCATTCATGCAGTCCATGTCAGCATTTGTGGCGCAGAATTACGGTGCAGGCAAGGCTGACCGCGCAAAGCAGGCGCTGAAAACAGGCATCGCGGTCTCCTTTGTGTTCGGATTTATGATGTTCCTGCTGACATTCTTCCGCGGAGACCTCCTTGCAGGAATTTTCTCGGGGAACCGTGAAGCGGTCCTCAATGCGTGGGACTACCTGAAAGCCTACGCAATCGACTGTCTGCTGACCTGCTTCCTGTTCTGCTTCATAGGCTACTATAACGGCATACAAAAGACCACATTTGTTATGATACAGAGCATCTGCGGCGCCTTCTGCATAAGGATACCCGTGGCATTCATCATGCAGCACTTCGGCGGCGGCTCCCTTTTCCTCATAGGACTTGCCACCCCCTGCTCAACCATTATTCAGATAATCATGTGCTTTGCGGTATATGCATATCTGAGCAGAAAGCGAAGCTCCGAATAAAAAACAAGAGCCTGATGAGCAAAAACTCATCAGGCTCTTTTCGGTTTCACATCCTTGAAACTTCTTTATTATTTTGTGAGGGCAGATCACTGTCAGAGCATATTATTGCAGATACCATTTATCGCCGAAAAGCTCAAATATCTCATCTGCCGACGGGTCATCGAGTCTTTTTGAAATACCCGGCTCAGAGCCGAGGAATACGAATTCTTCCCTGCCGTCCTTCATTCTGACGCCGTACAGCGACTTTTCGGGGGCGTCTGCAATTGCTGTGCCCTCTGTGATGACCTCTGCATCGGCATTTACCTGATATAAGCATTCCGCGCACTGCTTCAATGTTTCATCATCGAAATACTCCATTGACTCAAATTCATCGTAATGCTCGATAAGATAGGCATATTCATCTTCCACGGGATACATCGGTTTTGTATCGGGGCGCTCGTAAACGTGCTTCATGCCCTTTCCGTCGATGAAATAACCCTTTGAATACGGCTCGTCAAAAGAGGCGATCCACATCATGAACACTATTTTCTGATCCGACCATACCTGATCGGTGTCATTTGAAGTGTCTGTCGGAACGGTCGTCTCGGGAGAGGATGTCGTGTCTGCCGAAACGGCAGTGTCGGTCTCCGCGGCAGTAGTCTCCTCATCGGCAGCAGTTGCTTCCGTAGGAGCGACCTCAGAGCCCGATGTGAGCTGTTCCTGATCGCCGCATCCCGCCATCATTAGTGAAGCAGCTGCTATGATCCCTGTAAGTACTCTTTTTTTCATGATACCCTCCTAAATTTTTCGGTTTTCAGTGATATGAACAGTGGTGAGATCAGGGCGTAACAGGTGAAGTGCTCACAGTATTTACGGGTGTGACTCTTCTGGTCCTTGAATTGTAGGTAAATACGTTCCAGTAGCCGCCGTTGCCTGTCAGCGGAACAGAGAAGGTGTATGCAGGCTCATTGCTGTTGCCTGTGAAAACCTTTACAGTTGCGCCTGATGATGTGATACTCGGAGAACCGCTGAAGTTGTAAACATAGAATGAATAGTCTCCTGAGATGGGGTTGTAAAGTGTAGTAGTCTCGGGACCGTAGCTGTTTGTATCATCAAGGTCCAGATCTGCTATTTCCGTAGTGCCTTCCCAGTACTGCTTGTATCCGAAATAGATGTGGAAGGTGGTGCCGTCCGACTTGGGTCCGATAAGATGTGAATCCAGATCATAGGGTGTCCTTCCCCACTCAAGCACGATCCTGAGCTGGTTGGAGTCAAGGGTATGAGAAACTGTGGCGTTCTGGTTCGCGATGGTCTTGCCGCCCAGTATCTTAACGTTGAAATATGTTTTAAGGTATCTCTTTTCACCGCTTGCAAGGGTGCGCTGGTCGATAACTTCGATGCAGTAATGTCCTGCATCCTGAGAGAGTGTGTAATTGCCGTTTGTACCTGTGGTGAGAGTGGTGAGTATGGTACCTGTCTTATTATTCATGCCGCTGCGGACTCTCAGTGTCATGCCGGATACGCCGCTTCCTGTTACGGAATCCTTGATAGTTCCCGAAGCAGTGCCGACGCCTTCATACGATGTGGGTATCAGCTCGATGGTGTCGCAGTAATTTGTCATTCTTGCGGATACTAACGACATTGTCAGTGATGTTGAAATATATCCTGCATGAGAAACAGTTAATGTATAAGTACCGGGACGGAGATCATAGAATTTGAATGTTCCGTCGGTATCGGATAATGAAAATGCTGTGGGTATCGAAATAATAGAAGACGAACCGCTGCGGTTCAGTGTTACCAGTGAACCTGCGAGAGGAGTATTGTTTCCTGCGATAGTATCAAGATCAGCCTCAACCACCTTGCCGAACAGTACATTCGTACCTGTTACCGTAGTGGCAGTGGGACCTGTGATGCCTGCTGTATCGAATGCATCCTTGATTATCTGTATTTCCTCGCCTGACATTCTCATTGCCTTTGCTGCGCGCAGAACATTTACACGGACGTCATCGAACTCTGCGTCCGAATCATAGCCGTATAACAGAGATTTATACCATAATGCCGCCAGTCTGTCCTTATCGGAGATGCCGTTTGCCCACATAAGATAGCAGGGATAGGAAATAACGGAATTGTTTGTGTGTACTCCGCCGTGATCGAATGTATTTCCTGCAACATTGAAATCATAGAAATATGTCGTATCATTCACGCCTGTAGGCATATGCCTTGAATTAGGGTCGGACATTACACGGATGGGGGCTGCATGATTATCCTCGCCGTGGTTCCAATCGGGATCGTTATCGCCCTCTGCAAAGTATCCGAAGATATCCGCATAGCCCTCATTGATGGCACCGGGAGCATCGTTGTAATTCAGGTTAAGGTCTGTCTCGTCAGCAACAACGGAATGTGTAAATTCATGTCCGACGGTATCTATTCCTGCCTGAGCGGCTGTGGTATAGCTTCCTCCGCGCTGACCGAAAACGATATTATTTCCTGCGCCTGAGGAATAGCTGTTGTTTTCACCGAGATTGATGCTCACATGGAATTCGCCGTTTTCATTGTCAAAGCCGTTTCTGTGCAGTGTCTCAAGATAATAATCATAAACATGATTAGCGCTTACGATGGCACTTACCTCACCTGTTGTCCATGTATTTGAAAATTTGACGATAGGGTCTCCGGGCCAGATAGAGTGGTCGTGGCTTCCTGCCAGATCATGATAGTGTAAGTTCCTTACGGGGTCATCTATTGTGTAAAAGGTCGTATGAAAAATACTAAACTTATTTGCGGAGAAGGTCTGATTTACGCCGAACTCATCATTGCCGCTTGCCGATATGACCTCGCTCACGCTTCTGAGGTTCTCAAGGAGGATATCTCCTGTGTGTGCATCAACAAGGAGATTGTAGTACTTGCCGTCCATAAGGCAGTTTATATTGTAAGCGGGCTTTATTCCGTCCTTGGTATAGATCACAAGTCCATCGGAAGATACAAAGCTGTATCCTGCGTCCTCGATGACCGTCTGTGCGTCTGCTTCGGAGATGATATCAGCGGTATCCACAGACAGCTGAGGGATGAATTTGCTGTGGAGAGCTGTGGTATTGCCCTCTGTATCGGTAGAAACAACTATGTTCTGTCCATATACGGGGATACCGTCTATTACCTGATGGAACTTGTAGGAATATCCGCAGCTGTCAAAGCTGGTCTTTTCCCACTCCAGCTGTGTTTTCGGGTCATCGCAGCCCATCAGTGACTTGACTTCGTACAGTGAGAGGAGAGCTTCGTCGGGAGACTCTACAACGATCTGCGAGAATCTGCCGTTGAGATCGGCAATGTAGCCGTCATCGCTGAGATATATCTCAAGATCATCGGGATCGTCATTGTAGATATACAGAAGCTCCAATGAGTCCATGTCATACAGGAAATCCGTATCATAATCTTCATAGGTGTTCTTTATGACGCGGACCGTGAAATCAGCTTCCATGGAGTAGTCGTTGCACTGGATGACAGCCTTCAGTGAAACGTTCTTAGTCTCGTCGGAACGTGTGACTGCACCCGTATCCGAGATGACATCGGGATCGGTGCTGATCCATGTGATCGTTGCACCCTCAAGCTCTGTGCAGAGCGTAAGATCTGAGGTTACGGAATTTGCGTCATTGCCCTCTGCAAAGCCTATTTTGAGCTTGGAATATGCATTCATAACAGTCTGCATATCAGTTTCGTCAGTTTCATCATCTGACATACCGAAGGAATAAAGCTGGTAGTTTTCAGGCTCACAAGCCTCCTCTGCATAAGCGGCATTCACACCGAATGTAATGCTTTCGCCTGCGGGGATGACTGAGTTATAGCCCGAATTCTTGATGACATAATGTCCGTCATCACCCGAGAGTATCTCTCCGTTCCAGATATTGATGATATCGGCGTTGAAGTCAAATTCCAGCATCCAGTCCTCAATATCTGTTTCTGAATTGTTTGTGATAGTCACATTTGCGTTGAAAGCGCTTTCCCAGCTCTGTGTAACTTCGTATGAGACCTCATACTCCTCAGTATCGCGGCGTGACATTCTGCTCATCATATGGTACTCTGTGGGGAAATCAACGAAGTCCTCACCGCCGATGATGCTGAATGTGATGCTTCCGCCTACCGGGATATCCTGATTCCACTCATTGTTTTTTGCAATGTAGTTGCCTGCTTCTGTGGAAAGGAAGTCTGCGTTCCAGAAGCCGGATATCTCTCCGGGATAATCAAAGCCGATTATCCAGTCCTCGATAGCTTCTTCTCCTGTGTTTTCAATGGTCACATTGGCACAGAAGCCGCCGTCCCAGATACCGTCCAGCTGAAATGTTGCACGGTAGCCGTCACCCTCGTATACAGATTCTCTTACGATGTCCTCCTCGCCGTCAGTATCAACATCTGTTGACTCATCAACTTCAGTTTCAACAGCAGGAGCTGTTTCATCCTCTGCGGCAAATGCCGATTGAGGGATGAAGCTTGCACTTGTTGCGACAGCAAATACAAATGCGATCAGTCTTCTTCTGAATTTTCTAAAATTATTCATAATCCATATCCTTGTAAAGTTATTTGTTTGTACTCAGCGAGCCGAAAAACGGTTCGCAGCTTGAATTATTGAAGTTCATAATTATGTGCACTACTTACGAAATCAAAAAACTCAAAAACCATTGCAACAGTTTATATAAATTATACCCCCCAAAAATATGCTTTGTCAATACCGTTCACTCCACACAACAACGCAAAATGGCACTTAAAGGGGAAAAATAGCAAAAAATGCGGCTTATTCAAAAATCATATAACCAACTACTGTATTTCCTTATGGCAACATTCCTGCTCCGCAGACTGTACCGAGACCTGAAAAAGCTCCTGCAAATATCCATTGCAGGAGCTTTTTGATATTACTCATCTCCGAATTTCTCATCATAAATATCGGTCCAGCTGTCACCGAACTCATCTTCGGCTTCAGCCTCTAATCTTATATAAACATGAGCAAGGAAGTCAACAAAATCTTCATATTTTTCTATTTCATCATCAACGCTGTATATTTCGCCTGTTTTAGATGAAAAAAGAAGATCCTTTCCTGAACCGCCTATACTACCTATTACTACTGCATCTTTATGAATTTTACTTATTTCCGGGAAAAAAAGTTCAAATTCACCGCCCATGATACGGGCATATTTTGTAAGCATAAGCCAGCTTTTATACATATCGGGGATACTGATGTTATTATCTTTTTCCCAATCTGATATCTCCTCGGACGAAGCAGGCGGATCAAATTTATAGCTGCAATTTAATATTGAAGATATTTTATTAATATCTTCAAAATCATCAAATACTCTTTGGATAATAATTTCCATGATGTATTCCTCCATAAAGTGATGTTTTTCATAATTATATAATAGCGAAAAGTGCTTTTGGTTCGCCGTTAAATAATGCATTATAAAGCTTCAAACAGCTGCCCGAACTGCTTTTCATTCTCCTTCAGGCAGACGAGGAAATACCTCACCTCTGCTTCTTCGTCGGTAATGGGTATCTCGACACGGTCCGGACTGCTTCCGAAAAACTCATTTGCAGTATCCGTGCTGAATGTAGGAAGGACCGAGGCACTGACTATCTCATCAAAAGTAAAGCGGTCATTTTGTACCAGAAATCTGGAATGGGGCATCTTTCTGACGGTCATATCATGCCAGAAGCCTATCTCCGACATCAGCAGGAAGTTCTCGCCGTCAAGGTCGGAAAATGACAGTGCGGCTTCTTTTGCAAGCCTGTGTGTCGGCGGCAGCGAGAAGAACAGCTTTTCACTTCCGCAGGCAGTGCTTATGTAGTGCTTATCCTCTGGCTTGAAATGCAGCACTATGAGCTGATACTGCCCATTGTGGAGCCCCTCCAGAAGCTCCGTTTCCTCCGTTATCTCGGTCTGTATCGTCATTGTAGGGTATGATTGCGACAGCAGCGGAGTCAGTTTCCATATGGGTGCAGGCGCACAGACGCCCAGCGATATCGTTCTGCGGCTGCGGTCAAAGTCGCGAATCTGCTTTGCGATACTGTCGATCTCCGAAATAGTTTTCTCGGCAAGCTCGGCGCTCAGTATGCCGTTTTCGTTAAGCTCAAGCTTGTTGCGGCTGCGCACGAACAGCGGTACGCCTATTTCTTCCTCCAGCTTTCTCATATTTCGGCTAAGTGCAGGCTGTGAGAGATACAGCCTTTCGGCAGCTTCGGAAAGTGTGCCGTATTCTTTGAATGCAGCAAGCTGCCGCAGGAGATATAATTCCAGCATAGTTTTACCTCAGTATAACTTTCGCTTATAGCAGTATCCTATATCAGCATTGTACAAGTCCCAAGTATTATGCTATAATATGGTTGTAACAGGATATCTGTTCTGATTATAACACAAACTGATATCAAAATCAATACCGGAATGGAGGTGTACTATGACGGAGAGAAAATTCCTTACCGTATACTTTTCATGGGGCGGACACACAAGAAAAGCCGCCAAGCTCATCGCAGAGACAACAGGCGGCGATATATTTGAGCTGAGTCCCGAAAAAGCATACTCCAAGATATACCCCATCTGTGCGGCACAGGCGAAAAAAGAGCGCGACAAGGACGTCCGCCCTGCCTTTGCAGGCTCGATCGCGGATATATCGCAGTACACCGACATTGTGATAGGCTATCCTGCATGGTGGTATACCTGCCCTATGATAGTGCTGAGCTTTCTTGAGCAGTACGACCTGAGCGGCAAGAACGTGTACCTTTTCAATACCCACGGCGGAAGCGGTTCCGTGGGCACAGACGACGTGAAGAAGCTTTGCAGAGGAAATGTTCACAAAAGCATTGACGGAAATCATCTGACAGAAGCTGCTGTCAGAGAGTGGCTGAACCTATAATACAAGGAGGAATAACAATGTACTTGGAAAATATCAACTGCCCCGACGACATAAAAAAGCTGGAGGTCTCTCAGCTTCAGACACTTGCGGACGAGACAAGAGCCGCACTCATCAACAAGATAAGCAAAGCAGGCGGACATCAGGGACCGAACCTCGGTGTTGTGGAGCTGACTGTGGCTTTCCACTATGTATTCGACTCCCCCAAGGACAAGATAGTCTTTGACGTATCCCACCAGTGCTACCCTCACAAGATACTGACAGGCAGAAAGGAAGCCTTCCTTGATGAGGAGCATTTTCACGATGTGACAGGTTATACCAATCCCAACGAGAGCGAGCATGATATGTTCATTGTCGGTCATACATCGACCTCTGTTTCCCTTGCGCTTGGACTTGCAAAGGGACGTGACCTGAATAAGTGCAGTGAGAATATCATCACCCTCATCGGCGACGGTTCACTTTCGGGCGGCGAGGCTCTGGAAGCTCTTGATTACGCAGGAGAGTACGACAAGAACCTCATTATCATCGTCAACGACAACGACCAGAGTATCGCTGAAAATCACGGCGGACTCTACAAAACACTGAAAAAGCTCCGTGAATCAAACGGCACTGCCGAGGACAATCTTTTCCGTGCAATGGGACTGGACTACCGCTATCTTGATGAGGGTCACGATACCGCAAAGCTGGTGGAGCTGTTTGAGAGCGTGAAGGGCATCGACCACCCTGTTGTGCTCCATATCCACACTATCAAGGGAAAAGGTCTGCCCTACGCCGAAAAGGACCGTGAAAGCTGGCACGCGGGCGGACCATTCCACGTTGAGGACGGTTCTCCGCTGTACCCTTATGAGGGCGGCGAAAACGTTGTATTTGACTGCCTGAAAGAGCTGCTGGATACAAATGAGAATGCCATTGTTCTGAATGCCGCAACTCCCATGGGACTTGGCTTTGTGCAGGGTGTCCGTGAGGAATACGTTGACCGCGGACAGTTCATCGACGTCGGCATCGCAGAGGAAAATGCAGTCGCTATGGCAGGCGGTATCGCACGAAACGGCGGCACAGCAGTATTCGGCACATTTGCTCCATTTTTCCAGAGGACTTACGACCAGATGTCCCATGATGTGTGCCTCAATGACAGCCCTGCCACATTCCTGATACTCAGCCCCGGCGCATACGGCATGAATTCCAATACCCACATTGCGCTCTGCGATATACAGATGTTTGCCCATATTCCCAATCTCGTTTATCTTGCGCCTGCAAGCAATGAAGAATTCGTGCAGATGTTCAGATATGCCACAACTCAGAAGCAGCACCCTGTTGCTATCAGAGTTGTCGATAATCTTATATCGACAGGTGTCGCTGACGATACAGATTACTCCGTTCTGAAAAACAAGATAGAACGCAAAGGCAGCAAGGTGGCGCTCATTGCAGTGGGCGGACTTGTTCCCATGGCACTTGAAGCTGCCGATAAGGTAAAGGAACAGACAGGCACAGATATCACTGTCATAAATCCGAGATTTGTCTGCGGTGTGGACGAGGAGCTCCTTGACTCGCTGAAAAAAGACCACAGCCTTGTCATCACCATTGAGGACGGCGAGGTCATGGGCGGCTACGGACAGAATATCGCAGCATTCTACGGTGATACCGATATGCGCGTACACTGCCACGGAATTTCCAAGGCTTTCCACACGGAATTCAAGGCAGACGAGCTGCTTGACGCTCACGGTATCTCTGCTGAAAAGCTGACTGCTGAGATCATCAGTGCGCTGAAATGAGAACTCGCCATAATTGGCGGCAAAGGATAATACAACTATAAAAACACCGCCGCTCGGGACTAACCTGAACGGCGGTGGTGTATTTATTATGGACAACTGCTGTATCGCTGCCGGCTTTTGTTGCCATGGCAGTGCTGCTATGCTAATAGTTTGCGGTGCTGTGTTCATGAGTGCCTTGAATCAGTTGCAAATGTTATAAATATGTTAGTGGATAAAGCCGGACTTGACGTGAAAAGATATGTTATCAGAGTCCGGAAATAATATTTCCACGAAGTCGATCCCCTATCCCTCACCAGTGCCGAACGGGCGCGTGCTTTTCACGTTGTCGCTCGCAGACTCGCTAACTTTGTATGCAAGTGATACTCTGCTTTCGCTTGTAAAAGTTCATTCAGCTCAAATACCTTTTATTATTTTCTTTCAGCAGAATGATTCAGCCATTTCAGAACGTGTTGAATGTATGTGTCCCAGAAATACCAGTCATGTATCCCTTCGCCCTCTTCGTAAGTGACCTTTGCACCTGCTTCCGAAAGAGCCTTTGCAATGGAGCGGTTTGCCTCAAGAAGCACATCCTGAAGTCCGCAGGCGATATAAAATTCCGGGAACTGCCTGTTCGGATCGTTTTTTATTATCTCCATAAGATAACGTGGATTCCGGTCGGAGTTTCTTGTCTTTTCGATATCACCGAAGTTTTTGGCCTCTCCCAGCGTGTTTCCTTCTGTTTCTACCCAGCTGACAGGGTATTCATAGAAATGCAGCGCTCCCGAAAGAACGGCAGCCTTGCCGAAGGTCTCGCTGTATTTAAGAGCATTTCTGCAGGCGCCGAAGCCTCCCATAGATAGTCCCCCAAGGAAGGTATCCTCACGCTTGTGCGAGAGGGGGAACATTTCCCGTGTTACGCCTACAAGCTCCCTTCCGATGTATTCGCCGAAGTCTCCCAGACAGCCGTCTTTTACGAGTATATCCATATAAAATGAGTTTTCGCCCGAGGGCATTACAACTGCGAGACCACTTTCCTCCGCCCACAAACGTATCCTTGTATAGCTTAGCCAGCCGTTGCAGTTATCTGTCAGACCGTGAAGCAGATATAGTGTGGGATAGGGACCCCGAAATCTCTCTGACGGAAGAATTACATTTGCAGAGACAGTTCTCTTTAAGGTCTCGGACTTGAATTCCATCTGTATCAATGCCATAACATTAACCTCCTATCGATGAAGTAAATCTGCATTTTTTATAGTATAGCATATCATTGTTCGGATTGCAATACAGAGCGAGCAATGTTATGAAATATCACCATTTATGCAAGGTCGCATAAGCCTAATAGGTAAGGCAGCAGTTTGCTAAACTGTGAGTAATCGGGATATTCCGATGTCTGAGTTCAAGTCTCAGTACGACCGCCAGCGGGGAGCCCCCGCTGCCAAATTCGCGCCTCACTTTTAGTGGGGCGTTAATATTTTTCCGCGTTCCATACAGTATCTAAATCGTATTACACATACAAAAGCAAAGTGCAGAAAATGCACATTACTATGAGTTGTTGTATTATCTGCAACAACTGAAAAATGAACCGTTGCAAAAACGCAACAGTTCCTGTTAAAACGAGTTGCCGCATATTTTGCGATAACTGACAACAGCTCCCATTCACACGGACAGGAGCTGTTTTTTATTGAAAAACGCCCCCCAAATATGATATAATTATGGAAACTATCAATTAATGGAGAAATGTATTATGGAAAGCATTATTCAAGAAGTAAAAGTTGAGTTTGAAGACCTGAAAAATATTTCTTCTATGTTAGAGAAAAAAACAGAATTTGATGCTCCGTGTTCGTCTGGAAAAATTGAAGAATGGGAAAAAACTAATGGTGTAAAAATACCTGAGATGTATAAAAGCTGGTTATTGCTCACTTCATACGCAAGGATCATGGATGGCGGAATAGAGCTGTTTTTTCCTGAAATAAGCACTCCTGATAAAGAAGATGTATATATCGGGAGCCTTGGGTATGGCAGTGACAGTTTGTATTTTTCAAAAATTACAGGAGCATTTTATGCGATCGGCGATGACAGAGAAGAATATGAAGATTTTCTTGATTTTCTTACATATGTTCATGTAACTTTGGAAGATGAAGCCGAAGAAGAATACGGCGAAGAATGGCTGGAAATATATGACGAGAAGTTCGGGAATGAGTAAAATCATATCCACTTCTATTGCCGCAAACTCTACTTAACGAGGTGACCCCTATGTCAAACCCATGGGAAGAAATAAGTCTTGACGACTACGAAAAGCACATGAGCCTTGATTCTGTACGGCAGCTTCAGGCGCTTGATTCCATAATGGAGGAGATAGACTACTCGCTGATATTTCAGGAGTCCTGCCCCCTGCCGAATAGCAAGGCACTGGTGAGATTGGATTTTCAAAAGAAAGGATGATTTTATGTATATTCCGGAAATACCAAATAATAGTTTAACTTCAAATATTGAGCAGATCAAAGAACTTGCACTTGCTCTGCATGAAAAAAGAAAGTTTGTATTTAACACGCCTGCTTCTTTGTCAGAAATAATAGAATGGGAAAAGAAAAACGATTTAGTTCTTCCTGAATCTTATATTGATTGGCTTATTTTTTCTAATGGTTCTGTTTTGCGGGGAACAGTTGCTGAAATATATGGGTTAAATAAAATAGACGCAAAATCGGAATACTTTCCGGATGATTATGTTATAATAGGAAGTTTAACAGGTGATGGAGAGTTGATCTGTTTTTCAAAGAAAACAAGAGAGATCTTCATTGACGATCATGGTGATATAACTAATTATGACAGCTTTAACGAGCTGCTTGAAGATATTATTAACGACATAAAGGGATTATGGTAAATGAAAATATCAACCGTCAGTTATCCGCTGCCGAATGAAAAGGCGCTGGTGAGATTGGATTTTGAGAGAAATGAGGTGTAAAATGAGCATTGGAATGAAGCGCGGAACAGTTTTCCTTGAAGAGCACCAGACTGCATGGGAGGAAAGTGCAAGGACTGTTATCAACGATATTCAAAGTGCACTGGACGGTCTGAACGCCGATGTTCAGCACATCGGAAGCACATCTGTAAAATCCATAAAAGCTAAGCCGATAATAGATATCGCCGTTGCTGTCAATGATCTTGATGAGGTCATCGCCCGCAATGAAACGCTTGCGGAACGCGGTATCATTTTCCGCTTTGATGAGCGTCCCGACCACCTGCTTTATGTCAAGGGCGATTTTGAAAAAGATACAAGAACTCACCATATCCACGTTATTCCAAAATGCTCGGAGGAGTGGAAGAATTACCTGTGCTTCCGCGACTATCTGAACGAAAACCTCAGTATCGCAAAGGAATATGAAGCGCTGAAACTGGAGCTGTGTGAGAAATACGGCAATGACAGAAACGCCTACACCGACGCAAAGGAAGACTTTATCCGCAGAGTCACCGCCGAGGCTCGGAAATATATGCAGACAGGTATTGAGCAATAAAGCCTGACACCCATCATGCTATAAAAAAGGAGTAAATATTATGGAAAAAAGTAACAAAGAATTAATAAGAGAGTCCTATGGCTATCTGAAAGATCTGAGCGAATTTGTTTCCGACGAATATGAGTATCGGTTTGATGCTCCTGCAACGGAAGAAGAGATACAGAATTGGGAAACAGAGAACAAAATCCAGATCCCGTCAATGTTAAAAGAATGGCTGCTTTTAACGAAGAATTGCGACATGGCAAACAGGTGCTGGCAGCTTTATTTTCCCGAAATCGATGAAGATGAACCTGAAAACGTACTCGTCGGAAGTTTTATCGGTGACGGAGAGTATCTGTATTTTTCTGGAAAGTCAGGGCAGTTCTTTACAGTATTCGACGGAGAAGTAGAAGAATATGATTCTTTTGACAGTGTGCTTACAAGTATTTCCGTTGACCTCGAAGAAAAAGCAGAAGAAATATTCGGCGAAGACTGGTTAGAAGAATTTGAAGAATAATACTGACTTTTAAGCAAAGCAAACGGCTTTAGAAAATTATGCTCCAAAGTCAGACCTGACACCAAAAGCCGCAAAATACCAGTGCCCTGCCTAATGGCAAGGCACTGGTGAGGCTTGATTTTAATAGAAAGAGATGATTTTATGTATATCCCGGAAATACCAAATAACAGTATAACAAAAGAGATAAAAAAACTGACTGCGTTATGCGAAAAAAAGAAAGCCGAATACGGAGAAAACTCCTCATGGTTCAAACCACCGATGATTGAAAATGACATTCAGAAATGGGAAACTGAAAACAATATCAAACTTCCAGCTGCATATAGAGAATGGTTGCTTTTTTCTGAGGAAGCATTGATCAGAAACGATCTGGCACATTTATACAGACTTGATGATTTTAAATATAATGTGATAGATGTTTCTCCTGATCTTATAGTTATCGGAGAGATTTTCGGCGACGGCGAAATGATCTGTTTATCAAGATCAAAAAACACTTTCTGTATTTTTGACCATGGTGAATCAGAAGAACAAGAAGATTTTCGGGACATTCTAAAGGAAATAATACGCATATTGGACGAGAAAAGCTCTTTATCTCCAAAAATGCAAGATTTACTAATGCAAATGGTCAAGGATAAAAAATAAGCATAAATCCACCTGACAACAAAAGCCGCAAAAAATCAGGGCAGTTTGTCAGCGAATAATAAAAACAATACCGCCGTTCAGGTTAGTCCCGAGCGGCGGTGTTTTTATAGTTGTATTATCCTTTGCCGCCAATTATGGCGAGTTCTCATTTCAGCGCATCGATGATCTCAGCAGTCAGCTTTTCAGCAGAGATACCGTGAGCGTCAAGCAGTTCCTCTGCCTTGAATTCCGTGAGAAGCCCGACCTTTCACTCTATGGTCTGCACAGCTTCCGTCACCTGTTCGCATCGCTCCTCGTCAATCAGGGCGTGGATATCGTGACAGTCTCGGGAGCGTTAGGACATTCGACAGTTTCAACAATGAGTAATATTTACTGTCATATGTTGGAAGAAGCACAGGTGAAAGTCTCCGATGCCGTCAGCTCGGCACTCGATCTCTCAGACAAGAAAAAAGAGCCGAAGGGTGCTTGAACCCTGGCTCAAAACTCCGCATTTTCAAAATAAAGAACAGATAAAGAACAAAGCAAACAAAATCGCATGGCAAGAAGTACAAAAAGCGTGTTGTTTTAAGAAGTGTATAGTGCAAGTTTGCGTTTATGTTTTAAAAAGATGAAGACTTGTTGAATTAGGTTGATGAAAGTAGTATAATTAAAAAAGCATTTATAAAATAAGTAAAGAAATTAAAAACAAATTTTAAAGGAGGATGTATTATGGAAAAAAATGATAAAGAATTAATAAGGGAATCATATGATTATCTAAAGGATTTATGTGATTTTCTTTCTGACGAGTATGAGTATGAATTTGAAGATCCGGCTACTGAAAAAGAAATACTTGATTGGGAAAGTGAAAACAAGATCAAGCTACCGTCAATGTTAAAAGAATGGCTGTTATTAACACGAAGCTGTAATATGTCTGACAGAGAATGGCGTCTTTTCTGGCCTGAAATTGATGAGACGGGAGATGTTTTAGTAGGAAGTTTTATCGGAGATGGAGAATACTTATATTTCTCAAAGGATTCATGCAATTTCTATACTACTTTTGAAGGAGAAGATGAAGAATATGACTCGTTTGACAGTGTACTTACATATATTTCTGTTGATTTAGAAGAAAAAGCTGAAGAAACCTTTGGCGAGAATTGGCTGGAAGAATTTGAAGAACAATACAACTGATAATTATAGCAAAAAAGAGGTTATAACATGGCAAACACAATTAATAATTCTAGTATGAGTTTCGAGTATTTATATGAACACTTTTCTAAATTAAGCGGAAAAGCAAGAACAGATGTGCAAACAGACCTCAACAATCACCAAGAGTGGTATATCCTCCGCCGCAGACTATGCAGCAAAGACCGAATGTTAACCAATCTGCCGGATGTTTAAGTACATTTATGATGATGCTTATTTTATCCGTATCTATCATTATTTCGCTTTTTATGTTTTTATAAAAGATGATTAGGAACAGCTAATTAAGCCGTTCCCGATGTTTTTATATCTCAAAATATACGGCTAAGTCCATAGGCTTGAACTGTCCCTTGTTTACTACGCACTGCCAGCCGAGAACATACGCTAGTTCTATCCTGTCAGCTCCTTCGATAGGTTCTATCTTCCATATTCTTTGTATACTTGCTAGTTTTCTGCTCATAATAATCATTCCTTTCATAGTTTTTTGTGGTTCCCGTTGGAAGGCTCGAACTTCCATTATCGGAGTCAAAGACCGATGTCCTGCCCATTAGACGAAACGGAATGTTGCCTCCGACAAGAGTCGAACTTGCGACGCCAGGTTCTTCGGACCTACGCTCTACCAACTGAGCTACAGAGGCAATAATGGAGACTGTGACAGGAGTCGAACCTGCGCTCATGGAGTTGCAGTCCATTGCCTTTCCACTTGGCTACACAGTCATCGTTGGGTATATGTTACAATTTAGATACTACTGCCGTGAGCGAAAGCAGACTATGCTTTCTGAAAAGAGTGAGCGAGCTTGCAAGCGTCAACGTGGACGGAGGCGCAGGCTCTGCGTTGGTTCCCGCTGAAAGAATCGAACTTACATCTTCTGCGTCAGAAGCAGATGTCCTACCATTAGACGAAGCGGAATTGTAGCCCCGCCCGACATGGGCGGGAGTGTCTAATTAGTTATAATTATCTCGTCAATAGGCACATCAAGTATATGTGCCAGTATGACTATGTTGTCGATAGAGGGCATAGCGTCTCCTCTCATCCACTTGAATATGGCTTGCGGCGTGTTGAAGCCGAATACTGTTTGTACATCAGCCACCTTGAGTCCTTTGCCTTTTATCAAAGCTCTGATGTTTGCGCCTGTTGCTATCATATCGATAGTCGGAGCTGCTATAGGCATAAAAATAACCACCTTTCTGAATAGAATAATAAAAACCGCCTGTGTGAGTTGATACTGCACACAGACGGCTATGTTCTATCAGAAGATGGTTTACAATGCACACTATCTCTGCTCACCCTGTCAGGGTGTCTGAACAAGCGCTTTTCTGTCCTGTGCGCAGCAAAACTGAGCCATTATCCTCCTGCTGGAAGAAATAGCTTGACTGCTGGAAATCAAAAGCACAAATGTATGCAGACATAGCGTTGTTCATGATAGCTTTCATTGTTTTCACCCTTTCGTTAGTAAGAATTCCGGGAAGCTTTTCCCTTGTGTTGACATCATTATATCACGGCATTACGGAAATGTCAAGTAAACCTGTGGTATAGTTTTTATCGGCAAGAATTTCTATATATTATCATTGATTTCTTGCCGATAATGCAGTATAATACAATTGAGGCATTGATATAGAAATATAAAACCAGTGCTAAAGCTATGATTGGAGTATAATATGGATAAGGATAAAGTAAGACTTATTAAAATAAGCGAAAAAGCATTAAAGGAACTAATTTATGAAACATTTATTGAGAAACAATCTGTTTTTTTAGATGTTGAAGCTACTGAAGTTTCGGATTTTTTTTGAGTTTGATCTTGAAAAAGGTGAGTTTATCTTCTGTGCAATAAAGCTGGAAGATGAAGAAGGAAACATTTTATCATTGCCTCTGGAAATCGATTTGAAAAAAGCTATGAAGAATATTCCTGACACAACAGATTCCATATTTTCTGCAAACAGATATAAAGAATATACGATGGACGAACTGATAGAAATATCAAGTCAACAATAAGAAAGACAATGAATAACACATTTCACTATACCTCGCCCATCGGCGGTATCACCCTCTCCAGTGACAGTGAAACACTGACAGGCTTATGGTTCGACGGGCAGAAATACTTTCCCCATAAACTTGTTGAAGAAAGCACCAAAGCAGAGCTGCCGATATTTACGCAGACCTGCAACTGGCTCGATATTTATTTTGGCGGAAAAGAGCCGAGCTTCACTCCGCCTATAAGTCTGTGCACAACACCATTCCGAAAGGCTGTATATGATATACTTCTGACGATACCTTACGGACAGACAATGACCTATGGCGAGATAGCAAATATCATCGCAAATCAGCAAGGTGCTGAGCATATGTCGGCTCAGGCAGTCGGCAGTGCTGTGGGACATAACCCTATCTCCATTATAATTCCCTGTCACAGAGTTGTCGGAGCAGACGGCAGTCTGACAGGCTATGCAGGCGGTCTGGATAAAAAGACAGCCCTTCTGAAACTTGAGAAGTACGAAATATAATGAAAAAGGCAGCCGCAATGGCTGCCTTCTTACTGTTCACGATATTTATCATCAGATTTTTATGACTACCTCTATGCCGCTGTCCACAGCCTTTCGGAACTTCTCTCCGTCAGCAGGACTTCCTACGACTGTTCCGTAGTGTATAGGTATCACATACTTCGGACGGATAGTGTTAGCGAGCTCCGCAGCCTGTAAAGCATCGGTAGTGTAAGTTCCTCCGGCAGGAATAAGCGCAATGTCGCACTTCACTTGTTTATTGTCTGGAGTGATGTCCGTATCGCCTGCAATGTAAATGCGTCCGTGGTCGGGACTGTCGATGATGTATCCCAGCCAGCCGTTGGACTTGGGGTGGAAGGGCTTGCCTATATTGTATGCAGGGACAGCCTCGAATCTGATACCGAGGACCTCAAACTTCTCGCCTGCGGAGACCTGTTTCACAGTCAGACCAAGCTCCTTCGGCTCGTTTACAGTGTCCGGACAGACGATGATAGTGTCGGACTTCATTACCTTGCGGATATCATCGGGAGAGTAGTGGTCGAAGTGGCTGTGTGTGATGAGGATAATGTCAGCATCGTGCGGTGCGCAGTTGATGTTGTACGGATCGGAGTAAATGATCTTTCCTTCGTCAACGCGGATACTGCTGTGTTCGTTTGTGGTTATGAAATCAAGCATAGTGAGACCTCCCTGGCGTTTTTTTCTACAATTATAGCATATTTTCTCCCAAATAGCAACATTCGCGGCAAATAAGCTCCCACAGAAAAGAACTTTGCCGCGAAACAGCCTGCGGGGGCTCCCCGCTTATAGCATAGATCGGCGTGGATAGCAAGCAATTTTTCGTTGTTCATATAAAACCTGTGTATTATAGAGCTTTTATTGACACAGCAGCGATGCTATGGTATAATGTTTACTAATATAAATCGAGATTTGTAAGACGATTGAGGAAGTAGAATGTATATTGTTACAGCAGAAGAAAGCCAGATAAAAACAATTGTAGACATATCTGTCAGAGCATTTGAAACAGACGTAAATGTCGGCGGTGCAAAAGGTGACTGTCCGCCCGGATATGATTCGGTAGAATGGCATAAACAGATGGCTCAAGAGGGGCATTTGTATCAAGCAATGATAGGAAAAGATATTGTGGGAGCAGCCGTCATATTCCCGGATGAAACAAAAAACAGTGTGTACATTGGCAGAATTTTCATCGACAGCGTCTATCATAGAAAAGGTTATGGAATTCGTTTAATGGAGTGCATAGAAAAGAACTATCCATTTGCCGCGGAGTTTGAGCTTGACACTCCAAGCTGGAATGTACGGACAAACGCTTTTTACGAAAAATTAGGGTATCAGATCATAAAAGAAGAGGACGGTTTTGTTTTTTACAGGAAGACGAGAAAGTGAACTTCATTTAATTCAGGTTCTCACATAAATACTGATTTGTCTCAGTAAGCAAAACAGATAATAATGCCCCTGAGCGTTTATTGAAACGTTCAGGGGAAGAACTCCGCACAGCGGTGTTTTATTGATGCGGCAGTGATGCTATAATTTACTAATACAAATCGGAGATCAAGGAGCTGACAAACTGTGACGATAGAATACAGAAAAGCTGAAACAGAAGATGCAGAAATGCTGGTAAATATCTATAACGCATCATTTTACAGCGATTACAGGAGATTTGGTGCTTGTCCCGGTTATGGTAAAACAATAGAAATGATGGAAGCTTCAATAAGAGATAATCCGAAATATATCATACTATGCGATAATAAACCTGTTGGGTGCGTTTCCTGTAAAATGCAGGAAATGAGAGTGTATGAGATCACTTGCCTGTGCATTGTTCCTGAGTATCAGGGAAAAGGAATAGGTACACAAGCGGTTAGGTTCGTAAAGACTCTTTATGAGGATTGGGAGAAGATAACTTTAGTAACACCTGTGGACAAGAAAGAAAATGTTAAGTTCTATACCGAAAAATGCGGATTCCGTATAGTATCCATTGAAACAGACGGTAATGTTGAGCTTGCACGGTTCGTTCTGGAAAAGCAGATATTAACAGCAGAATAAAACACAATGCCCCCGAGCGTTAATTGAAACGTTCAGGGGCAAAACTGTATGTGCATTTTATTCACTTACAACAGGGATCCATATCTGGCTCTTGTAGTCGGGAGACAGCATATCTCCGTCGGGATAAGCCTCGATGTCCATTTCGTAGGTGGGAGTGTAGTCCGATGTGGGGAAGAACTCCGCACAAAGCTCGTGCCAGAGCTGCTGTATAGCCTCGGGCATGGGACCTGTACACTCTGCCACTACCCACGTCCTTGCAGGGATAGTATTCACACGGAAGCCCTCGGGAGCGACTGTATCGGGAGCACACTCTACAGCGATACCGTAGTCGAATGTCTCGGCGTCTGTGAGACCGTTGCCGTAGCAGGTACCGTAGATAAAAGTGCTGTCGGCTGCGTGTTCAAGCAAAGTGGTGATAGTGCCGTCGGAGTGGGCTCTACCCCAGAATTCGGGGATAGTGTTCTTGTTCTGTTCACCAACAACTGTGTGCTGCTCCACCTTTTCAAGCACTGTGAATGCTTCCTTTTTAACGATGTTATAATTCATGGAATTACCGCCTTTCAAAATGATCTGCACCTTGAAACGGGAAAATGAACGTAGCCTGCCGCCCTCACGCTTAGCCTCAGTAGGCGTTACGCCGTGGAAGCGTGTGAACGCTCTTGTGAAGCTCTCAGGCGACTCATAGCCGTATTTCAGCGCCGTGTCGATGACCTTTGCGTCCGTTTTCATAAGCTCACTGCCGGCAAGTGTGAGCCGCCTGTTACGGATATATTCGCCTACGGTGATACCGCACAGTATACCGAATATCTTTTGGAAATAGTAGGGCGAGCAAACCGCCTGACTTGCGACCTCCGCCATGTCAAGCTCGTCGGTGATGTGCACTTCGATGTAGTCGATAGCTTTCTGAATACCTGTGGCTAAGTTCATTGTTTTCCCTCCTTTAGTGTAATTCTATTATAACATCGTGAGAGTTTGCTGTCCTGATATTTTGTGGCTTTTGGTGTCAGGCTGCTTCTTACTCGTTATCAGCAAGAATCTCGATATAATTTATGTCATTTTGTCTGTAATACCAGCCATTTGATAGCCCGATTCCAGCAACATCATCTCCGCTGTCCCATTCTGATTCGTATAAATCTACAGTTCCAATAAACTCATTATTGTCTTTGTCAACTAATTTAATTTTTTTAAACTGTGTTTTGTAAAGAATCAAAGAATCAAAAGGATTTTTATCATCTATGTAATAAGCATAGTTCTTGACTAAATCGAACCATGCAAAAGGATATTTATATTCTTTGCTATCTCCGTCAATATTCTTTATTTCAACCATTTCTTTACCGTTTAATTTGTTTCTGCATCTGACGGCGTTATAAATTATACCTTTTTTTAATCCGTGTATTTCTTCTTCAAAGACAAACTTTAATTTGATAGTTTTATCGTCTGACATACAGTACACCTCTATATAATTATTATACGCAGTTTCTTTTAAAATCCACCCTCACCAATGCCTTGCCATTCGGCAGTGGACAGGACTCCTGAAATATCAGCGAGTAGCCTATCTCCTCCATGGCAGCCGTGAGTGCCGCTTCTTCCATTTGATGATGAACCTCGTCAAGCCTGTCGAAAGCTCGCAGGTACGGCGACTCCGACACCCACTGCTCCTCGTCGGTGTTTATCTGTATCACGCAGGAAACGTACTCGGGAGCGGTCTGCAAAACGGCTCGCTGAAACGCTCCGTAACCGATGTACTCGATAAGCAGGTTCGCTATCAGAAGCTGTGCCTGTGGGAGCTTCTCTGCCTCGTTTATAAGGTCGATGTGCAGGCACTCCAGAACTCCCGAAAGCTGAGTATATCGCTGAGATACCGCGCGGAGATAGTCCGCATTGATGTCCACACCGTAGACCCTGCGGAACTTGTCGGTGCCGATGTGTTCAAGTCCGTTTCCGCCTGCAACTCCCAGAACTGCGGCAGTCTCCACAGGGTAGGCGGCGAACTGCTCCTGCATTATGGAATCGAGAGCCTGAAGCTGCCGCACAGAATCAAGGCTCATGTGCTTTTCGTAGTCGTCAAGACTTATTTCTTCCCATGGGTTGCTCATATACAGCACCTTTCCAAATCGTATTCATCATTTATCAGAAAATAGTCAAGTCCGTAACTGATACAGCCGCGGAGATATTCCTGATTGTCCTGTATTACGTCCTTGATACTGAGGTCATTGGAGAGCCTTTTCTCGATAGCGTTCCCGAAGCTGACAATGTCGCGAAAATGGCTGGTTATGTAGCTTTCACTCATAACAAGGCAGATGTATTTTATCTGCGACAGATAGTCGGCGTCAAAGCTGTTCTTCCAGTCAAAGGGAATATAACAGCCCTCGATTATGAGATCCTGTTCGTTTTCAATGGCAGTCTTTATCATCTCTTTCAGGATATTCCAGAGGTATGCCGTCAGCTTGTCGTCG